>Ga0126381_100000205_pt1 | contig 65970 bp, 96 predicted proteins | sample PanSoiMetPlot_28_FD_96465 | JGI IMG/M metagenome (GOLD analysis project Ga0126381, IMG submission 96465) | Tropical forest soil microbial communities from Panama - MetaG Plot_28 | ecosystem: Environmental > Terrestrial > Soil > Tropical forest > Bulk soil | place: Panama | collected 2016-02-17 | reverse complement strand
TCGGGCGCCCACTCGACGCCGACGAAGTCGCCCCGTCACCCCAAGCGCAACCCGACCATCCACGAAATGCTCTCGGATCACCCGGACCCGCCGCAACCGATCATGACCCCGGCGCAATCCAAGGCGGCGGCCTCGCGGGCGGCCGAGTGGATGAGGCGGCGCAAGCAGCACCAGCGTTAGGAGGTTTCGCTCACGGCGGTTTCGCCGAGGGCGGCCCGCTGCTCTTCCACTCCAACCTGCACGGCGCCCACCGCCCCCACGTTCCCCACCTGCACGTCGGCCCGATCCACTCGCACGTCGCCGGCCGCACCGACCACCTGCCGATGCATGTGCCGTCGGGGTCGTACGTGCTGCCCGCCGACGTGGTCAGCAGCTTCGGCGAGGGTAACACCACCGCCGGCTTCAAGACGATGCGAAGGCTGTTCGGCGGCACGCCGTACGGCCAGACCGGCGGCCCCTATGGCCAGGGCTCAGGCCCCTACGGCGAGCCGCTGCAGAACTCGCGCGGCGGGATCGCCAGGGCCGACGGGGGCCAGGTCGCCACCGACGCCAAGACGGCGGCGTTCAACGCCCTGGCCGACGCCCAGCGGGACAAGCCTGAGCGGGCCATGCTCAAGGCTCAGTGGGCTCTCGCCAAGACCGACTATCCCTCGGCCAACGCGCTTGGCTGGGGCCTGGAGCACGTCGGCGACCTCACCCACCGCATGGCCGAGCATGGCGGGCGCTTTGGCCGCGAGTTCGTCGCGCCCAAGGTCAGCCGCATGCTCGGGCTGACCACCAACCGGGTGGACGGCGAGCGCATCGCGCGGATCCCGCAGCTGCCCCAACTCGACGCCTACAGCGCCGAGCACCGCAAGCTGCCGGTGTACAACGACGCCCAGCACGCCGCCCGCGAGGCGGCCGTGGCGATGGGCCAGCGGGACCTGCCGACAGCCACCGCCCACCTCAGCCGCCTGCAGGCGATGCTCGATGACGGCAGCTACGAGCGCGTTAGCCAGCAGTACGACCCCGACTTCGAGCGCCCTGGCCGCGCCACGGGCGGCGATTCCCGAGGCGGTCGCGCCGCCAATGGCGACAGGGGCGTGCCGATCGTCGCGGCCGGCGGCGAGTACGTCCTCTCGCCCGAGCAGGTGCGGGCGGCCGGCGGCGGCGACGCCGACCTGGGCTGCCGCGTGCTCGATGAGTTCGTCAAGCGCAGCCGCGCCAAGCACATCAAAACCCTCAAGGGCCTGCCCGGCCCGGCAAAGGACTGACCGTGGACGACGCCAGCGACATGGTCGTGCACGAACCCCCCGACGAGGCGGTCGAGCCGACGCCGCACGTCCGTGTGGCGACGCCGGCCGAGGTCGACGCGGTGATGGAATTGGCCTTGATGGGTTGCGTCGAGAACGAGTTCCTGCCGCACGACCCGGTCCTCGTCCTGCAGGACGTGTGGGCGGCGCTGAACCTCGATAGGGGCATCGTCGGCGTCATCGGCGCGCCAGGATCCCAGCCGCTCGAAGGCGCCGTCCTCCTGCGCATCGGCAGCATCTGGTACTCGCAGCATCCGCACGTCGAAGAGCGCGCCATCTTCGTCCACCCGCAGTTCCGGCAGGCTCGCGGCGGCCGTGCGGCGCGTCTGGCCGAGTTCTCCATGGATGTCGCCGACAGCCTCGGCATACCGCTGTCGATCGGCGTGCTTTCCGCGTCGCGCGTCGAAGCCAAGATGCGGCTCTACCAGCGCTTCCTGGGTAAACCCAGTGGCTGTTACTGGATCTACTGGCCCAACTCTCGCAAGAGTGAAGAGGAGGCATAGCTGTGGGCGGTAAGACCTCTACCTCTTCCTCACAAGTTTCAATACCTCCGCAGGTCTTGGCGCGATACAATTCAGTCAACGCGCAGGCCCAGCAAGCCGCGGCTGCGCCGTTCCAGGTCTATTCGACCGATCCCAGCGCCTTCGTCGCCCCCGTAAACGCCCAGCAGCAGGCGGGGATCGGCACCATCAACAATGCGGGCGCTGTCGCGCCGTCGTACTACGGGGCCGCCACCAGCGCGGCGCAGGGCGCCTATGCAGGCGCGCAGCCGTACATGAACTCGGCGACCGGCTTCGCCCTGGCCGGCGGGCAGGCGGTGGATCCCTCGCAGATCGACGCCTCCACGATCGGCCAGTACATGAACCCCTACCTGGGGACCGTGCTCGGCTCGACCGAGGCCCTAATCAACCAGACCAACCAGCAACAGCAGGCTGGGCAGATGGGCAACGCCATCTCCTCAGGCGCCTTCGGCGGCGACCGATCAGGCATCGCCGCGGCCGTGCTGGCGGGCCAGCAGCAGCTCGCTGCGGGGCAGACCTACTCGGGGATCCTCAGCGACGCCTACAATCAGGCGCTGTCGACGGCGCAGCAGCAGCAGGGCGTCAACCTCGCCGCCGCCCAGGCCAACCGGGCGGCCCTGCAGCAGACCGGCCAGAGCATGGCCGCCTTGGCGCAGCAAGGCTTCGGCATGGGACAGAGCAACGCGCAGCTTCTGGCCAGCCTGGGGCAGGGCCTGCAGGGGGCCGAGCTGCAGCAAGGGCAAGCAGAACTCGGCGCTGGGCAAGTAGAACAACAGACACAACAGGCTGGTCTTACTGCTCTATACAATCAATTCTTGCAACAACAGTCATATCCGTTCCAGACTGCACAATTCTTAGCCAACATAGCCGAAGGAACGGGCGCGTTGTCTGGCTCGACGACTACCGGCACACAGCCCGGTGGTCTGTTCATGTCCGACGAGCGGGTCAAGGAAGACATGCAGCCGGTCGGCAAAGGCTTCGACGGCGCCAACATCTACAGGTTCCGCTACAAGGGCGATCCGACGTGGCGCATGGGCCTCTCCGCCCAGGAGACCGAGCGGCGTCACCCCGAGGCGGTCGCCGAGACCCCGTCCGGCTTCAAGGCGGTCGAGTACGGCCGCGCCACCCAGGAGGCGGCGGAGCGCGGCGGCTTCGCCAATGCGGCCAACGACAACGCCGGTTGGGACGCGGAGCCGCGCCGCGCGCGTCAGGCCGGCGGCTACCAGGGCTTCGGCGGCGTCGCCTATCCCGCTGGCGTGGTGCCGATGGACATCGGCCAGATGCTACAGGCGCAGGAGGGGAGTTTCGGGCCATTCGCGGGGAGCGGCCTCTACGGCGGTTCGGCGAGCGGCGCGCCGCACGGCGGATCGAGCTACGTGCCGCAGGCCAACGTGCCGATCGCGCACCTCGCGCCCGCCGAGCTGCCGAAGCCGCGGGAGAACTACGATCCGATCCATCAGGCGGCGCAGGACGCTGGCGACGCCAGGAGCTTCTGGAACCAAGGCAAGAGCCTCGTGCAAGGCGGCCAAAAGATGCTGGCCGCCCATGCCGACGCCGCCGCCGCCCGCGCCGCGTCCTCTCCCGCCACGCAGGCCGCGTGGCACGACCTCCCCACGTCGTACGGCTCAGCCCAGGCCGCCGAGTCCGCCGAGTCCGCCGCCAAGGACGCCGCTGCCGACGTCAGCAGCGCCGCCCAGGACACCGCCAGCGCTGCCCAGGACGCCACGGCTGACGCCAGTTCTCTGTTCGACATCGGCTCCGCGGCCGGCGGCTTCATCGGCGCACGTCGTCGTCGTGGCCGGGCGGATGGCGGCTTTGACGACACGCCTGACAGCGGCAGCTCTGATCCCACCGCCCCGCCGCAGGGCACGGACCCCTACCACCCGCAAGGGGCTGGCCTCGACATTCCCGATACGCAGTCGACTGCCCAGTTGCATCCGGCCGATCTGCCCAAGCCACAGAAGAGCGGCTTCATGGAATTTATGGACGATGCCGCACAGATTGCGAAAACCGCGGGGCAGTTCGCGGGCGGCGCTCGCCGTGGCGGCCGGATCGGCTTCGCGACGGGCGGCGATCCGACGAACGACCTGATCAGCGACCTGGAGACCGCCGACAGGAATTCCGACCTCGACGCGCTCCTGCGTCAGACGCTGACGACCCCGGCGCCGCAGCGGCGCCGGCCAGCCGGCTTCGCCAACGCTGTGGCCCCGGAGAGCCCCGCAGACGGCCCTGGCGGTCCCGCCGCGCCAGCCCCTGGCCTCGCCGCCGCCGCCCGCCCCAGCGGGGCTCCTGGCGCCGCCCCAACGCCCGCCGGCTTCGCTGGCACGCTGAGGTCTGAAGGGACCGGCCTCAACCCGCTCTCCGGCGCCAACGGGCCTGGGCAGTTCCTCCCCAGGACGTTCCTGGGCGAGTTCAAGAAGGTGTTCCCCGACCGCGCCGCCGGCATGAGCGACGCGCAGATCCTGGCGCTGCACGGCACGCCCGAGGGCAATGCGCTGCAGGCCCAGATGGTCCCGCATCTGCGCGCCGACAACGCCGCCACGCTGCAGGCGCAGAACATCCCGGTGAACCCGGCCACCGAGCACGTCATGTGGATCCTGGGCCCCCACGAGGGTCCGCGCGTGCTGCAGGCCGATCCGTCGACGCCGATGGAGAACCTCGTGCGGCCGATCGCGATCCGCGAGAACCCCCACATCATGGCCGGCAAGACCGCCGGTCAGTTCGTCCAATGGGCCGATCGCAGCATCCGCGCCACGGGCGGCGCGGTGCGCCGGGGCTTTGCGGGCGCAGGCGTGGTTGGCCCCGACGACCCCAGCGTCGTCCAGGACGACAGCGTCGACACCAGCATGGGCATCCACCCCGACGACACGTCGGTTGCGCCGCCGCCGAGGAAGGCAAGGGCCGATGATACGGCCGGCTTCGGCGGAGCTGCTGCGCCTCCTCAACCTCCACTCGGGATGGACCCTTATTTGAACGTGGCGCGGGCGCGTCAGGAGGTTCAGCAGGACAAGTACGACCAGCTTGTGGCGGCGCAAAACCAGAAGAAGCCCGGCGTCCTGGGCTGGCTTGCGCAGCCAGAACATTGGATCCCGCTCGCGGAGGCGGCGGGCGCAGCCGCGTCTGCGCCGACCAGTCATCCGCTCACGGCGCTGTTGGTCGGCGGCGCCTCAGGGGCCGCGGCCTACCAGCAGCAACGCGCCTACGACATGGCCAATGCGCGCCAAGCCGCGGAGACGGCCACGGTCGGCACCGGCACCCAGGCGCAGGCCGCTGGCGTCCCAATCACAGCGTACGAGGCGCAGACACAGCGCCTGAACGTGGCCGGGCCTGCCTTCCAGCACGCGCTCAACATCATCGACGCGCGTTTCGCGCCTATCAAATTGGCGAACGGGATGCCGGGCTATCGCGACACAATGACGGGTCAACAATACAGCCTGGAGGATGGTACAAACGCCAGGAATGCGCTGCTACAGCAAGCGTATCAACTTTATGGCGCCGTGGCGGGCGGTTGGCAGAACCCAGTCGCCGCGGCAATAGGACCTTCGAATGGATCTCCTCCTTCAGGACAATCTCCAGGCGCTCCGGCGCAACCTTCGCTCCCTGCTCGCGCCGCTCCGCTGGGTGCTGTCTCCCTTGGGAATTCCGGGGGTGCCGGTGGTCACACTATTGGTCCTGGTGTGGTGGCTGGGCCTGATGGGTTTGGCGGTGGCGGCGCTGGCGGCGCTGGCGGTGTTCCTGCTCATCAAGTTGGATCTCCTGTAGCGCCGACTGCGCACACACACGCGCCACTCGCCGCTGGCGCGTCGGTAACGGCCAAGCTTGCCAACGGCGACTACGCGACGTCAGGCGTCCCCTTGCAGCAGGTGGATACGTCGCAACTGCAAGACCTGGATAACCCCGACATGCTGCGTGCTGCGGTCATCGCGAACAACGCAGCAGGCCGTCCCGGCGACGCCGATGCCGCACAGAAGCGGTACGATGAGGTCACCGGGGGTCACGGAACGCTGCCGCGACGCAAAGACGGGACGTTCGAGACGGGTTACCAGCAAAATGCTCAGGCTGTGGCGAACAACATGAGCCAGCAGCAAACTGGCCAAGCAGTCATCGATCACCGCAACGCCGAAGCCTCACAGTTCTTCGACCCCAACGGCCAATACTCGACGACCAAAACGCTGGTGGGCGACCTGACCCGCCTCTACGGCACTACGGATCCGGAAGGCATGGAGTCAGCTTGGGCGGACATCGTCGCCAAGGCGCGAGGCACGCCGTTCGAGAGCGTCGTCACCAACGCCGACAAGCGCGTCCAGGAAGCCTATCAGACCGGCAAGAAGGACACGATGCGGTTGGCGTTTACCGGCGCCGCCGGGGCGCTCGGGGCTGAGATCCTGCACGGCGCTCCAGCCGCCGGTCTGTCGGGCTCGCAAGCGGCGCTCCCCGACCCGAGTCTGGGGCCCGCCACGCGCTTCAGCATCATCAGCCAGCTACAGGGCGCCCTTGATCAGAAGGCTCAGCAACTGACCGATTGGCGCGCCAACCGACAGCACGTCACGGCCCCGAACGTCAGCGACTACGACACCGATTGGGCCAAGGAGCACCCCATCGACGGCTTCAACCAGCGCGCCGCCGACAAGATCCCTTATTTCCAAGGTATGTCCCTGGCGGAGAAGGAAGCGCATCCGCGCCACCCGACCTCGGCAGCCCAAGTCCAGAACTGGCCGAAGGCCACGGCGCAGAACCCGGATCATGGGACGCCGTTCATCATCCCTTCGGGCCGATACAAGGGGCGCATGGCGATCACCGACGCCCGTTCCGCCACCGGCTTCAGCTTGGTCCCCAACCAGTGAGATAAGATGGCCCGCGATCCATGGGATGATCTGATTGACGGGCGTCCCGCCGCGACGCCACCGAGATCTGCGCCGCCCAGGCCGCCGCCACGGGCCGCACCGCCGGCTCCCAGAGATCCGTGGACGTCGCTGGCGAGTACGTTCTCGCCGACCTACAACGCGCCGCCGAAAGGCCAGGAGACGCTCGCGGACCTGCCGAGCGCGGTCGCGCACCGTTTCTTCCCTACCGCCGCCGAGGACATCCGAAACGTCGGACGCGCCATCGTCCACCCAGACCCGCGCCTCACCTATGGCCTCTACGACGCCTTTGGTGGATCCACGCTCGATCCGGCGCTCCGCGCGCTCAACATAACGCCGCCGCGGAAACCCGCTCCAGGCACCCCGTCCATCGGGGCCGACATCGTGCGTAACCTCAACCAGAGATACGTCGGGATCGATCCGCGGCACCCCTATGGCAACCCCCAGAACGTCGTCAGCACAGCGGTCCAGGATCCTGGCGGCACGGCGATGGATCTCGGCACGATCGCGGCCGGCGGCGAGGCCTTGACGGGCGAGTCCGCGATCGGGCGCGCGCTGGGTGCAGCCAAGTATGTCGATCCACTCCAACTGTCCGGCTCACTCGCGGCCAGGGGCGCGCGAGCGGCTCGCACGGCGGTCCGCGGGGGCGCAGTCCTCGACCAGAACGGCGCGTTCACGCCTAAAGCCCGCGCGATGATTTCGCAGGCCGCGCCCGGCCTCACGGACGCAGATCTGGCGCGCCCTGGGGTCAGGACCGCTGTGGCGTCAGCGATGCAGAACAAGGGCGTCAACCCGGCCGCCGTGCGGGAGGGCCTGATCACCTATCACGGCGTCCCAGCGCCGCGAGGTCCAGTGACGGGCGCCGCGCCTCCAAGGTCGGCGCAGGCGGTGACGGACAAGATGATCGCCAACGGCAAAGCGGCGATCGGCCAGAAACTGCAAGCGATGGCCGGGCCGCCGGTCAGCGACACCGTGCTCGGCGACACGCTGAACGAGGCCCACACGCAGGCGAAGACGGCTGTCGATAACGCCTACAAGACGGCGCGCACCTCCAGCCCCGGTACGGTCGATCCGGCGACGTTCCAGAGCACGCTTGGCCAGAACATCAAGGCGGCGCTGGAGGACCCTAAGAACCAGATCGAGTCCAATCCGAAGCTGCTGGAGGCTGCGCGCCCAGGTCTGGCGAACGCGATCACCCGACTGACGGACGCGACCAAGGTCTTCGGCGATGCGGGGAAGCTCACCTTCCCCAACCTCAATGACCTTCGCAGAGGCATCGGCAATCTGGACACCAGCCTCACGCCGCATGAGACAGGCGTCCTGAAGGGCGCCTTCGATAAATCCGTGACGGACATGGCCGGCGCGACGCCCGTGACGCCAGCCTCAGGAGTGTCGCTCAGCGACATTGATCCTGACCTGAATGCTTGGGCCGAGAGGTGGGGGCTCGGTGATAAAGCCCAACCAGCCGGCGCGGCGGTATCGCCTGACACGACCCCTGACTCGTTCATCAACTATCGCAACGCCAACAAAGCAAATCAAAGTTACCATAATAATTTCGGCAACGACGCCAATCCAACTGTACGTAGGGCCGTCAAAAAGAGCGGTATCCAGGCAGTGGATAGCGCTCCTGGCGATGTAGATCTTGGCGGCAGTGCTGAAACGGCGCACGCTGAACTTGCCAAGGACTTGGTGAAACCCGGAACGCTAAAGACGCCAGCCACGGCGTCGAAACTCTACGAAGACCTCGCCAACGGCCCCTTTGCCGATCCTGCCTCTAAGCAGGCGCTGGACGACCACATCCGCCAGACCGCGCTCGCAACCGATCCGCAGACGGGCGCCATGGTCGCCAAGCCAAGCGCTGTCCGCGCTTTCCTCGACACCCCACTTGGTCAGCAGGTGTTCTCGCCGACCGAGGCTTCAGACCTGCGGCTGGCCGCCAGCGCCACCGATGCGCTGGACAACCCGATGGCAGGTGGCTCCCCAGGTCTGGGCCCGGTGGCGCGCGCAACCGGCGCCGGACTATTCAGCGCGGCCATGGCGCCGCTGATCCCCGCCCTCCACGCGGTTCCGTGGATCGTCAGGGAGCCAGTCCTTGGAGCGGCTGGAGTCGGCGCCGAGGCTGCTGGCGAGGCGCTTACAGGACACTTCGCCCGTGGGGCCGCCAGGGCTGGCGCGCCCACGGCTGGCGGTCTCATCAATCCGGTCGCCGCTGGCGTCGAGGCCGCCGGTACGGCCGCGCCCGCGCTGTCGAGGGCGCACGCTGTTGGGCTGCAGGCGCTAACGCCAGCGCCAGCGCCAACGTCAGCAGCACCCGTGGTCGACAACTCCGCGACGCCAGACGCCGAGCCGGTCGAGCCGCCTAAAGACGCGACCGCAGCCCACGACCACGACGACTGGGATAAGCTGATCGACGCAACGCCGCAGGCCGCGGGCGGCCGGATCGGCTTCGCCGTCGGCGGCGAGGTCGGCGACATGACCGAAAAGCTGATGCAGCGCGCAGAACGGGCGCAGAGGGCCTCCCAGGCGGCCACCAAGCCCCTCCTCGGACTTTCCGATGACACGGTAGCGCGCGCGCTGCAGGTGGCTCAGCGAGGCTTCTAATGGTCACGACGAACCTCAGCATCCAGCAGCCGGCGAACGGGGCCGACGTCGGGACGTGGGATAGCGTGGTCAACGCGACCTCGCAGACGATCGACACCGCCTTCGGGACCGTCGCCATGATCAATGCGACGGGCCTGAGCGGCGTGCAGACGCTGACCTTGGCCCAGTACGGCTGCGCCAGCTTGGTGGTCACCGGATCCCCGACCGCCTCGATCACCTTCCAATTGCCCGCGGGCGTGGCGCGGTTCTTGTTCGTGTGGAACCTCACCAGCGACAACTCGATCTGGTTCGCCTCGGCCAATGGCGGCACCACGATCGAGGTGCAGTCAGGCGTCGCCGCGACCGTCGTCATCGACCCGATCAACGGCGCCCGGTTCGGCGACACGGCCAACACGGGCGCGGGCGGATCTGCCAACCAAGTCCAGGTCAACGCTGGCGGGGCCCTGGCCGGCGCCACAGGCCTCGTCTACGCCCCGTCGACCAGCGGCCTGAGCATCAGCGGCCCGCTCACCGTCGGCGGCAATGTCGGCCTCTGGACCGTCACAGAGCCGCTCGACGTGCAGGCCAGCGCCGCCACCCTCACCCAGGCGCTCGCCTTCCAAACCGCGGCGATGCCGATCGACTGCAGCAAGTCGAATGTGTTCCGCGTCACCCTCACGACGAACATGAGCAGCCCGCCCGTGTTCTCGAACATGGTCGACGGTCAGACGGTCAACATCCAGATGCAGCAGGACAGCACCGGCAACCGCACGGCGCTGTGGCCCTCAAGCTTTCGATGGGTCAACGGCACGCCAGGGGTGCTATCGACCGCGCCGGGGGCGATCGACATGCTGGTCGCCACCTTCATCAACGGCGTCTGGCTCGCCGCTCTGCTGACGGGATTCGCCTGATGACCTTCGCCGCCCGCGACACGTTCAGCGCCGTCAACCAGCAACCGCCTGGGTTCGTCCCCGTCACCCACGCCTACATGGTGGCTGGGACCTACACCGAGACCACGCCGCCGGGCGCGACGAGCCTGACCCTGCAGGTCGGCGGTCCTGGCGGCGGCGGAGGGACGGCCGGCGGCGGATCCGGCGGCTGGTGCGAGGTGGTCATCCCGCTGGGCCCCGTCGGGCTCTCGTTCGCCGTCGAGATCTCCGCAGGCGGCGCTCCAGGTCTGACCTCGACCGCATCGAGCGTGGTCGGCGCGGGCTTCAATCAGGTCGCCGGCCCAGGAGCTGCAGGGGGCCTTTTCGGCGGCGCAGGCGGCGTCGCCTCAGGCTCCGGCGTCCTCGTCTCGGGCAACCAGGGCTCGCCAACCGCAGGCGGCCAGCCGATCATCGGCATCATCTCCAGCGGCGCAGGCGGCGGTCCTGGCGCAGCCGGCGGAGCGGGAGCGGCGGCGTTCGCCTATCGCTGATGGCCGACCATAGCCGTGTAGATCCCCGGTTCCTGTTCGCCGTCACCGAGGCGGAGCGAAAGCAGGAGGCGTATCGGCTATCGCGCAAGGCGTATGGGAAGGCGGTCGGCCGACCCTACCCAGGCGATGAGGATGAGCCGGAGGATCTGCGGCCGCCGCCGGGAGAGATCGACAATTCAGACTGAGGCGTGTAGCCACAACGTAGCCACGTCTGAGGCGCGGGCTGGCAGTTGTAGCCGCCACAACGTAGCCACGTCCAGCGGCGGCGTTCGTCTACCGCTGATCCGCCCCGACGAGTTCGCGGATGCGAGCGAGGGCCGCGCTCACCATTTGGAACGTCTCTTCAGTCACGCAGGCCTGCTTGACGTTCTCCAGCGCCTCGACCGCGACCCGTAGCGTGAGCCCCTCCGTTTTGGTCATCGGCTGACAGAACGCGTCGCAGCGCGGCCATGTCCAGCCGATCCGCTCGCCCAGCCACACGCCAGGGAGGTGGCCGCGGCGACAGGGCGGCGGCCGGGGCGGACTCACGTTGAGTCCCCTTTGGCGGCCTGGATGCGCTGCTCGTGCCGCGTCGCCTGTCGGCGGAGCATGGTCGCCAGCCGCCGCGCCGCCGTGGGCGACATGGTCACACTGACGGCGAGGTTGATCTCAATGGTGATGCGGACGCCGCCATTACCCTGCGCCACGGACACCCAGCCCTTGTGGGTGCTGGACGACGACTCCCCTGCATAGACGCCTTGCACCTCGTGAACTCCGTCATACGCCACTGTCGGCCTCCCGCTCTCGGGTGCGGCGATCCGCCTTGTTGAGTTTGCGATTGCGAAGCTCGTTTCGCTTGCGCTCCAGCAGGCGGATCGCCAGCCCCAGGCCGGTGTCGGTGAGGATGTCGCCGCCGATCTCGACGGTCACCGAGACGGTGTGGGTTCGAGTCTCCGCACTCGCGCCAGACACCCAGGACTCGCCGACGCGGATGGTTCGATGGGTATCCATAAAATGGGGTCTCCGTGGACCAACTCGTGGACCAACTGGCGGATTGAGGAGGTTAACAGAGGATTACCGATGTTGAATTTGTTCGGCATTTTTCCTCTGTAATCCTCCTGAAACCCCCCAAAATTAGGTTCGAGTCCTCTCATCCGCACTGATTTCATTGGCTTTTTTCGCCATTCTGGACCAACTGTGGACCAACTGGACCAAAAGCGGCTTCCAGTTTGGCCCGCTCGCGACCCTTGTCGGCGCCGTCGATCCACTTGGCGTAGACCTCGAAAAGCATCTTCGCGTTCTTGTGACCCATCTGCCGGGAGATGTACGCCGGGTTGGCGCCGCCCATCAGCGCGATGGTCGCGAAGGTGTGCCGGGTCGCGTAGGCGTCGCGCTTGCGTATTCCCAATTTGCGAAGCGCCGGATGGAACCACGTCGTCCGCTGATACTCCGCATCGTTCCACGGCGCTCCGGTGGCGGGGTTCTGGAAGATCGGCGTCTCCTCGCCCTTCATGAACGTGAACGGCTTCATCCGCGTCAGCACGGCCATGGCCCGCGGCGTCAGATCGATCTCGCGAACGGTCGAGGTCTTGGTGCCCTTCTCCTGGGCGTAGGTGCGCGCCGTGTCGATCCGCAGGGTGGCCCGCCGCCAGTCGACCTTGCTCCAGCGGACGATGATCTGCTCGCTGGGCCGCAACCCGGTCAGGAAGGCGAACTCGTAATAGGCCCACACCTCGACCGGCGCGTGGTCCCGCAGATAGGCCAGGATCAGTTCCATCTCCTCGACCGTGAACGGATCGATGAGCGGCTTCTGGTGCTTCAGGTTCTTGATCCCAGCGGCGGGCGAGACGGTGATCTGCCCGTCCAGCACGGCGGCGGCGAGCATATGGCGCAGAGGGATCAGATCATTGTTGAGGGTCTTGCCTGACACGCCTTGCCCGTCATCGTAACGCTCCGCGATGATCGCCTTGATCTTCATGTGCTTCACATCGGTCAGCGGCATGGCGCCGAAGGTTCGGCCCCAGACCTTGAGCGCGTCGATGTACTTCTTCTTCGTCCCCTTGCTGACCGTCGCTGTGGCCAGCCACTCCTCGGCGAACGCGGCGAACGTCTTGGTCTCGGATTTCGGCTGCCCGGCGGCGCGGGGGCTGTTGGGGAAGTGGCGGGCATAGTCGAATTTGCCGATTTTGATTTCAGCAACGATGTTAATTAGCAGCTCGTCGGCTGCTTTGATGTTCCTTGGCGTTGGCGGAATCTCAAGAGTTTCAGCGCACCGTTGACCATTCCATCGAAACTTAATTCGAATAGAGTTCTTCAGCTTTTCGACGGTGCCTGTTGCTGCCCTAGCGCCCATTTCTCATACCCCTCCAGATCCATCAGAATTGAGTTGTCCGGCCCACGCCGGTACTCACGATTTTGCATCCACACCCCGTCGGCGATCTTGCAGTAGACCGCCTTCTGGGTGAAACCCGTCAGTTCGGTGAACCTCTTCACCCGAACAAAGCGCACCTCCCTCATAGGGATTGCTCCATTTCCTGACATCAACTTATATCCGCGTCAAGTGCGTCCTGACACCTCAGGATGCTCGCGCCGGATGGCTTCGAGGATCACGTCCTCACAGCGGGGGCAGTATTGCCAGACGTCGCAGCTCCCATCGTCCCTGGCGTTGCCGCACACGTAGAGCGGCCGATCCCGCTCCGGCGCGAGCCGAGCGCCGCACCGCGAACACTGGGCTGGGCGGGCGTCAGGATCGCGCGGGTCGCCCAGGACGCTGTTAGGGAGCATGGCGGGGTCGATGGGCCAGAGCACGAGCCAGGGCGCCGGGTTTGGCCGGCTTGCGGGGGCGCTTGAGTTTCGGCGGCGTCGGCCGCCGGCCGGCGTCGACGGGGCCGTCAAGGGGATCGGCCCCGAACGGCAGGTCGAAAGGGTCGCGGTGCTTGGCTGACCGCCTGCGGAGTCGTCCCTTTAATGGCTTTCCCATTGTCGTCCTCCTTGGAAGAGGTCCCTCGCCCGCAGCGGGGGCAACGGGCGAGGGCGGTCGGGTTCCTCGCTGTTGGGTGACGACGAGGGCCCTGGCCGGTCTTATTTCTGTTTCATCTCCTCCACCAGCTCTGGAGGCAGCGGACCATCAGGAAGCTTGGCGAATTCGATAAGTAGCGCCTTGATCATTTCATCAGCGGTGTTCAACAAAGCTAAGACGTTCTTGATATTTGTACCCTTCCACCCCTCCCAATTCCCATCACTACCCGGCACGTTCACATCAATTTCGTACAGAGCCTCACTAGCAGCGTAAAACAACCCAGCTATGCGGAGACCGTCCCTGAAGCTCTCAGCCGCCTCGTTGTAGTCGCTCACGATCGGCCCCCTGGCTCGCCCAGCAGGGCCGTCATCTCGCGCGCAAAGCTGTCCAGTTCCTCGCCGATCAGATCCATGCGCGACAGGTCATCGTCGGTGACAACGACGCCAGGATCGAGCAGGCCCATGATCGAGCCCCAGAGGTGCTGGGCGCCGGTGTAGAAGGCGAGACGCAGGTCGCGCCGCTCGGCCTCAGACTTGCCGTCCCACTGCAGGACGCGCTGCGCGGCGAACCAGCCAAACTCGATCAGCCGCCCCTGATCGGCGGTGGCCTTGGCGATCTGATCGGAGACGGCGCGGTTGCGCTCCTGCCGGCGCTTGGCCTCGCCCATCAGTTGTCCTCCAGCAGCGGGCCAGGGCGCCCGGCGATCTCATCCTCCAGCGCCGTGAACCAGCCCTCGATCGCGTCCTGGATCGTCTGGGCCAGCCGATGCCGCAGGGTGACGAGGTCGTCCTGGGTGAAGCCCACCGCGAGGATCCGCGAGCGCTCGGGCGGATCGTCGATGAACACCTCGGCGAGTTCTTCGCACGCGGGATCGTAGTCGTAGCCCCTCATATCCAAGACTCCACGATCTCGGGCTTATCGCTGGGGTGTCGCGCATACTGATGATAGCCCTTGGCGTGGAGCATCGAGCGCAGCGCCCCAAGGTTATGGGCGCAGATGACGTCGGTCTCCGACACCTCGTCGCCGATCCACAGGCGAGCCACGAAGTCGTGCGGGTAGTCGCTCGGGTGGTCCGTGATCACCCATATCCGTCGACCCTGATGCGGGAAGCCGCTCACCGCAGCACCTGACGCAGCGCCATGAACAGCCGGGCCAGCAGGCTCGGACGCGGCGCGCCCCGACTAGCCGCGTCGATCGCCTCGACGGCGACAAGACGGATCGGGCGCATCCATCAGCCCTCCTCGCCGGGTTCGCGGGTGTGGATGACCCCATCCTCGTCGACGTGCTCGTTCTCCAGCAGCGACGCCTGGGCCTCCTGAGGCGCTGGCGAGGCCTTCTCGCCCAACTTCGCCTTCAGACCCTCGTTGCCCTGCAGCGCCGCCTGCTCAGCCGGCACCGCCGCACCGCCCGCTGCCGCGGGCTTGCCCATCTCGAACCAGTCCGAGGCGACGGACATGTTGTCGTTGAGCGACGACCACACCTTGCGGAGCTGCACGATCTGGGCCGGGCGGATGGACTCGATACGGCGCTGGATCCGCGCCTCGATCATCTCGCGGGTGACGCCGAACGGCGTGAACGCCTGCACCAACTTGCCGACCGCCTCCGGCGAGGTGTCGGCCTTGGCCAGCATCGTCTGCTCGCACTGCTCGACCGCCGCCTCGACCACGTCGCCAGGGATCACCGCCAGGATGCAGGCGCGCAGGCGCCGCGCGCCCTGGTTGGCGACCAGTTCGTAGACGTCGCGCGGGTCGGTCAGCCGGGAGGAGCCGCTGCGCGAATGGCGCTCGTGCTTGACCTGGAAGACGCGCTCGTCGCGCACGTTGGTCTCCAGGTCCCAGGCGTAGGCGACAATCGTGCTTTCGCCAGGGCGGCCGGCGTAGGCGCGCTGCTCGACCTCGCGCATGCCGAACGAGATGTTGCCCCACGCCTGGGCGCACACCTCGGCCAAGCGGATCGACGCGCCGCTGATCTCGGTGCCGCCGCGCGAGTAGTTGTACAACGCCCGCTCGGCGAGCGAGGGGCGGGTGCAGGCCTGCAGGATGACGTCCATCGCGCGGATCTGATTGCGCGGGTAGCGGCGCGCCATGATCACCGCGCCCTGCACCTCAGCCAGTTCGCGCTGAACGGCGACCTCGGCGGCCGCCTCGCGATCGCTGTGCGCGGGCGCCACCGCCGTCGCGCCGAGCGGGTTGCTGACGAGACTCCCGCTGGACTGCAGTTCGTCAGACATCCGCGTCCTCCAGGTTCTTGACCAGGAAACGGCGCGAGGGCTCCTTTGCAGCCACGGTGTACCCCTTGCGGCCGTTGTCCAGTTTCCACGTCACCAGCAGCTCGCCAGACCCGTCGACGAGGCGCAGGCCGTCGTCGCCCATCGCCTCCATGACGACGAGCCGCATCTTCTCTTCGAGCGCTGTGAGTGCAGCCTTCTGTCGATGCAGGAGGCGCAACGTCTTCACGGCGGCGATCTCGGCGTTGCCGGCCACGACCTGACCTTCGGCGTCGAGGTGACCCCAGCGGCGCACCGCATCTTCCACGGTGGTCGGCGGCGGCGGCTGATCTCGGGTCACGAACTCCCAGAACTCCGCCTCGCGCTCGAAGAGCTGCTGCTCGATCTGGGGATCGCGAACGACCACGTAGATGCGGAAATCACTGCCGCCGATCAGCACCGGGACATCGCAGACCTCAGCCTGGGCGACCGACATGTTGTGGTGGGCCTGGATCAGGTAGGGGAGCGGGATCTGGTCGGTTTCGTCGTCGCCCCAGCCCTGGCTGGTGCGCGAGGTCTTCACCTCCAAAATTACCTTTCGGGGCAAGCCGAGCACCTCGCCATCGAGGTGCGCGAACATCCACGACCGATGGGGGTGACGGATCATCTCCGCGACCGGGCGCGCCTCAAGGCCGGTGCGGCGGGCGTACTCACGGCGGACGATATCTTCCAGCAAATGGCCCCAGAGCATGGGTTCGGTCTGCTCGATCGGCGGCGCGCGGCCGGTCTTTTGTTCCCACAGATCGTAAGGTGTCTGCCATGGCGACAGACCCAGCGCGGCGGCGGCGTCGGAGCCGCCTATGCCGGTGCGGCGTTCCTCCGGCGTGCCCGCATTGCCGTGGGGCTCGTCCATCTCAACACTCTAGACCCTCAGAAGAATAGTGCTCAGCAGCGAAAAGACCACCTGCCATCATCCTACAGGCGCGCGCCTGCCCATACGTAGCAATCACAAGACCAGCTACGTAGGATACATGGTGTTGCAAGAAGTCATCGACTGCGGCCTTGCCGCCCAATGCTTCGACGGTGTGGATCGCCTCACGCACACCATCATCGGTGCGCTCTTGGATCCTGTCGATTAACGCCGATGCTGGTGTCTTCGGGCTGAGCATGGCTTACACCCCATCCCCGATACTAGTACTCAACTTGACGGGGAGCGTAAGTCCCGATCGAGGGTACGGTCAAGCGCAAATTGACGGAATTTTGCAGTGTCGAAAAGCACGGTCCGCTTACAGGGTTCGCAAAAAGGCGATCACGTACCCGACGATCGGTGCAGTAGCGTGCTGATCATTCGTGCTCTGACCGATTTTTAGAAGCCGAGGGCCTCCGTCCGAGACAACGAGCACGACCCCTTCGCCCCTCCTACGACCAGTGTCAATCACGACCCTGTCGCCCTTGTGGATCGGTCCCACGGCGTTGGGCGCGGTGGTCACAGCGATGTGATCGCGAACGGACAATCCCGCCCCGGCGAAAATCGCAAAAGGCAAACGCCACTCGCCACCGCTGGCGGCATCGCCGATCGTCGTCCCCACCTTCGACAAGTACATGGCGTTGATTTCTTGGAGAACCATCGGCGCGTCGGCTGGACTGGGCTGTTTGCCCCGACCATGCTCGAACCATTCGCGGTCACATTTGAAGAACGCCGCCAGCGTCTCGATCACCTTGTCCCGAGGCCTGATGATGTCCTTCTCGTACTGGCTGACCGCCGCGCGCGTGACGTCCAGATTGGCGGCTAATTGGACTTGGCTCAGACCGTAGCTATCCCGCGCCCTAGCGATGCGCTGACCAATTGTTTTGGTGGCGCTGTCGCGGACTTTGCCACCACCGCCAACGCCATCGAGACCGCCACCCCTCACGGACATTGGACAGGCTCCACTTGACGCCGAATGTAAGTGGGACAAGGGTGGGGACGGACGAAAGCGACCAAGGGCGTGACCATGGCACAGCGCGTCGGCGTACCCTCTCCAGCAGCGCAGAAGGCGGTCGTAGCGTTCAGGGCTGAGTATCGCGGCCGGCTGACGGAGATCGCGAACGAGCTAGGCATCAGCAAGCAAGCTCTCTGCGGCTGGCGCGTCATCCCCGCTGAGTGGGTGCGACAACTTTCAGCTCTCACTGGAATCCCCGCTTGGCGCCTTCGTCCCGACCTCTACGACCCACCTCACCCTGAGGCGGCCGCCGCAGCAGGCCGAGCACCTTAAGTTCCCTGTCAAGCGGCGCCTGTCAAGCGGAGCTTGTCAAGACTTGTTACTGGGCTTGTACCTCTGAGGTTTAGCACAATGGCGGCGCGGGTTCTCGGTATTGATCTCGGTGCAAAAGGAGCCGTCGCCGTGCTCAGTGAGTCCGGTGAGTTGCTTGAAGTTTTTGACATGCCGTCACTGCTAGAAGCGAACGGTCGGCACGCCACTAACGCGCCTTTGCTCTCCGAGATCATCGCCCATGCCGGGGCCGAACGGATCTACGCAGAATTCGTTTCCGCGCGACCCACGGACGCCAAGGTCGCCGCCTTCGCCTTTGGTCGCGCTAGGGGAGTTCTTGAGGGCATCGCCGCCGCCTTCGATCTGCCGATCGTCTGGGTGACGCCGCCGACCTGGAAAAGGTTCGCCGGGGTGCCGCCCGGCAAGGAGAACAAGGACGTGGCGAGGTCGCGAGCCGTCGCCCGTTGGCCCAGGCACGCGCTGCTGTTCGCGCGCAAACAGGATATCGACCGCGCCGAGGCCGCCCTCATCGGCGCAGCCGGTCTGGCGCGTGATGATGGCGAGACACCGGGAGGTCGCCGGGGGGAGGTAGGCCGTGGCCTCCAACCGCAGTGAGGAAGACCTCCGCGCCCTGATCGAGCCCGTCGCCCTGGAGCTGCTCGGCGAACCCAACTGGGGCCTCTCCAATGGCAGAGTGCTGCGCTGGGGCGCGCGCGGCTCGCTCGCCGTCGATCGCGAGAAGGGCGTCTTCTTCGACAACGAGGCCGGAACCGGCGGTGGCACCCTCAAACTCATCATCCGCCAGGGTGAGGCCACCGATCTTAAGGGGGCCATGAAGTGGCTGGACGAAAAGCACCCGGTGCGGGGAGCCAAGTCGAACGGCCATACGGCGCCTCGCGCGAAGATCATCGCGATCTACAGCTATCTCGATGAGGAGGGCGCGCTGCGCTTCCAGGTCGTCCGCCTAGATCCCAAGGATTTTCGGCAGCGACGCCCCGACGGCAAGGGCGACTGGATATGGTCGATGAAGGGGATCACGCTGATCCCCTACCGCTTGCCTGAGCTGATCGCCGCCATCGCCGCCGGTCAGACCATCTATATCGTGGAGGGCGAGAAGGACGTCGACAACCTGCGCGCCGCCGGCTTCGCCGCCACCACCCACCCTGGCGGGGCCGGCAAATGGAAGGCCTCGTACAACAAATTCTTCAAGACCGCCGACGTCGTCATCGTCGCCGACAACGACCCGCAGTCGAAGAATGCCGCCACAGGCGAGCTGCTACGCCATCCAGACGGTCGTCCCGTGTTCCCCGGCCAGGACCACGCCCAAAACGTGGCGGAGAATCTGGCGCCCGTCGCCCGGCGCGTACGAGTGCTCGATCTGGGACAGATGTGGCCGGAATGCCCGTTAAAGGGCGACAGCTCGAACTACCTGGAAAAACACACTCCCGCCGACCTCGAAGCGCTCACCGCGACGCTGCCGGACTTCGCCCTCAAACCACCTTCAGCAGGGACGCTCGCCAGCATTGGCGACAGCGTCCTGGCCGCCATGTTCGCGGCGATCGACGACAACAGTTGCTATTCGCCCAACGGCTGGCTGGACTGGGACGGGCGGCGCTTGGTCGACCAGGGCGAACTGCACGTCCTCGGCCGCCTGCGCGACTGGCTCGACGCCGAGATCATTCCCAAGGCAAGCGCCAAGGATGAACTGGCGCTGATGAGCAATGCCAAGCTCAACGCCATCGCCGCACAACTGCGGCTCAAGCGGTTGATCCGCATCGACGACCTCGACGCTAAGCCCTGGCTGCTCAACACGCCTGACGGGACCTGGGATCTGCAGGGAACGCCCCGCCGACGCGCTCATCGGCGCGCCGATCTGCTGACCAAGATCACGGCGGTTTCGCCCGGCGGCGAGTGTCCCCAATGGCTGGCGTTCCTCGACTGGGCGACGGGCGGCGATCCCGATTTCATCCACTACCTGCAGAAGCTGGCCGGCTACGCCCTCATCGGCGAGCGCCGTCTGCAGATGTTCGCGTTCATTTTCGGCGCCGGCTCCAACGGCAAAGGCGTGTTCTTGCAGGTGCTCGCGGGCGTGATGGGCGACTACGCCGCCACGATGATGGCCGGCACCTTCCTCCAGCGGCGCTGGGAACCACACACTGAGGAGCTGATGCCGCTGCGCGGCGCCCGCCTCGTCACCGCCAGCGAGGTTCCTGAGGACGCCACATGGAACGAGGCCCGTGTCAAGGCGATCACGGGCGGCGACAAGATCAGGGCGCGGGGGATGGCTGAGAACAGCATCGAGTTCACCACGAGCGCCCTGCTCATCATGTCCGGCAACGCCAAACCTGCGCTGAAGAGCGTCGACGAGGCGATCAAGCGGCGCATCCACCTCATCGAATTCTCCGCCACCGTCGATGACGCGCACCGCGACCAGGATCTCGTCGCCCGCCTGATCCGAGACGAAGGGCCCGGCATCCTCAAATGGCAGATGGAGGGGCTCGAACGGTTGAAGGCCGAGGGTCTCGAACGACCCGCCGCCGTGAAGGCGGCCACCGAGGACTACCTTGCCGAAGCCGATAGCATGCTGTCCTGGATCGAGGACGCCTGCGACGTCAGCGACGCCATGGCCAAGAGCCGCGTCGGCGTCCTCTATCCCGCCTGGAAGCAGTACGCCCTGAACGCCAGCGTCCAACCCGGCACCATCAACTCGTTCTCGACCCGCCTGGGCAAGCTCGGCTTCAACCGCGACCGCAGCCACAAGAATGGTCGGAGCTTCTACGGGATCAAGCTGAAGGACGCCGTGCAGGACTACAGTGAATCCTACGGATAAGGCGTGTAGTCGCCCACGACCGTCCGCCGGGTAAAATGGAAGATGTGAGCGCAAGGTACGGAGTACCGATGGTCCTGGTACTCGTACACATAGTCACGAAACACCGCCGGATCCGTGCTCCCGCACTTGGGACAGCGGTCAGACGACGGCTGAGCGTTCTGATTGTTGTTCATCGTCCAATTAGGCTGGAACAAAACGGCTTTCGAACCATGCCAGTAGCGCACGAGAGTGCATGGCCAGCGCGTCGGCTGCGCGTTGAAGGGCCTGGATATTCCACATCGCTTCCTCATCGGTCAGCAGCTCCCGTTTCTTGTACATCGGCTCCTGGCCTGGGCGCGGCGGCAACGGATAACGCTCTTGGAGATGACCGGAAAACAACTCACCCTCATAGGCGTCGCTCTCAGTGGAGGACGGGTCGAGCCGCCCACGCAGCACCTGCCGGGCGAGCTGCTTGAAGTGCTCCAGGGCGGCGTAGTGGATGTGCGGCTCCAGCCTGTCGTGGGCGTACTTCTTGCACAGGGCGGTCGCGATCGAGGTCGGCGACACCTCGTCGGCATCGCTGTCGATCATGGCGTGAATATCAGGTCCCACTAGGGCCGCCTCGAACTCGTCCTCGGGCACGTCGGCGAGGGCCTGGAAACGACCGGCCTGCTGGCGTGAGATGTCATTGTCGGTGAGGGCCTGGGCGTAGGGACTTTGTTGTGTCCCACCATTGGACATAACAACCTTATGGCCCCGACCGCCGATCCCTTCCGGGTTAGGCGTCTCAGCCCGCGTCATCTCTTTGAGCAACTGGCCGATCCGGCGGCTCGCCCGCAGGCGGATATTCAGCGCGCCGCGTTCGGCTTCTTCGTTGCGCGCCTGCCGGTAGTAACAGGCCAAGGCGAGGGATTTGTCGCGGATATCCTTGGCCTCATCCACACGGATGCACTCCGTGATGGCGCTGCACATGCGGTCGTAGATGACCAGGGTCTCAGACATCAGTCGTCACCCTATCGATCGGGCGTCCCCCCGCTGACAGTTTCGCGACTTTCGATTTATGTCAATGCAGACTTGACTCTGCCGGTAAGTTCACAGGTGGACGACGTGCTCCTCGTCCTCCTCGTGATGCTCTGCTGGCGGATGGCGTTCGACGTTCACCGGCTGGTCAATGACCAGGACGCACGCCTCCAAGGGCGCCAGCAGGCAGAGCAGCAGGATGATCCGGCTCAGACGAACCATCGTGCGCCGGCCGTAAGGCGGCTGACATGCGGCGGACCGCCGAGCAGGGTGGTCGCGAGCCAGATGAGCACGATCACCGCGATGACCGCGAAGACGATGTTGACCACCACCCGGAACGGCGGCGGCAGGGGGATCTGGCTCAGGGCCCACCACGCCACGCCGAAGATGGCGACGATGACGATGAGCCAGAGGAGCAGGGTGAGAAGTCCAGGCATCGCCATCACTCCGTCGGGACCGGGATCACGACCGGACCATGGGTGGTCTGAATCCGCGCCGTGGGCCGCCCGCGCTCGTCCACCCGGTCGAAGGTCCCGTCGGGGGCCTCGTTCAATTGCCTCTCCTTCAGCCGCACGGCGCCGCGGGCGCGCTCGATCATGATCTGCCGGACCTTGTCGGTGATCACCGCCGGCCGCTCCATCAGCACCAGCCCGTCGCGGGTGATCTCGCCCCGGTGGCCCTTGGGCATCATCTGCGGGTGGCGCTCAGACGGCACCGGCTCCCAGCCAGTCCTGGCCAGCCGCGTGTCGTACGCGGGGTCGCTTTTCCCGTACACAGTCTGGCGCTTCCACTCGTAGCTCCAGCCGTCGGGAATGGTGATGCCGTCGAGCGCCAGTTCGTCCTGGCCCTCGTCCAGCGAGGCGTCCAGGTGGCCCATGATCTCGGCAGCGCGCCGGGCCGCGCGCTCGCGGGGAGACTCCTCGCGTGCGCCTCCCGCACGCGGATCCTGCGGCCGCATTTCATTGGCCAGGGCCTCAACGGCCTCATCGTCGGTGCGGGACATCAGTTCATCCTCCCCTCGCGGCGCAAAATCAGCATGTTGCGGGCGTACGCCTGCTCAGCCTTCCGGCCGGTCGGATCCTGCGCCATCTCATCGGGGAAATTCTCATGCGCCGACTCCCGCTGCTCACGGGTGAGGGTGACGCGAGCCGGATTGGCGCCGCCGTTGGCGCCACGGCTGGGCGGGGCGGCGGGGGGCGCTGCGCGGCGGGTTTCGGGCACGGGGGTCCTCTCTGTGGCTGAACGGCTAATGCCCAGCTTGTCTTCCACGTAGGCGATGTATTCGGGGCTGTCGGCCACGAGACCGTCGCCCATCGCGTTCCAGTGGGCGGCGACAAGCTTGTTGTTGAGCCGTTGGTCGGTGACGTAGGTCGGGTGGGCGCGGACCCAGGCGGCGGCGTTCGGGGTCAGAGTCCTGGCGACCGCCTCGACCTCGTCCAAGGGCGCCGGCGGCGCCCTTGGCTGCTCGCGCGGCGCGGCCTTGAGCTGTTCGAGGCCGTTTTCGATGATCGATTCACGCTGCGCGGTCTTGGCAAGCTCGGTCTGGATCTTCGCGGCGGTCGCGAAGTCCTGCACGGAGTAGGCTTCCGCCAGATTCGCCTCCAGGGCGCCCAGTTGCTGCCTGACGCTGTCCAGCGCGGTGCTCAGCATCTGCACATTGGCGTCCTGGGTGGCGCCTGTGGCCTGTGCACGGGCCTGTTCGGCGGTGTTGGCGCGGTCCTCGGCCTGCCGGCGGGCCGCATCGGACGCCTGCAGGCGGGCGCGCAGCTCGTCGATGCCCTCCTGGGGCTCGATTTCGCGTGTTTCAGGCGCGTTTCCGTCTGTTTCACGCCCAGCCGGCGCGGACTCGTCGCCGTCCTCGGCATAATCGACCTGAATCTCGTCCTCTTGGCGGGATCGGTCGCGCGTTTGGGTCGGCAGGGGCTCGTTTTCGAGTTCTTCGAGCGCCAGATCGATGGAATCGCCGCCTTTGGCCATGCTTTCGCTCCCTGGCGCCTACCAGACCGTGTCCGGGTGGCCGAGGCGCCCCTTGATGTCGACGTCATCGATCAATCGGCACGCCTGTCCGTTGATCGTCGCCGCCGTGGTGTCGGAAATCCGGTAAAACACCCAGTCGCCCTCGCCGATGTCTTCCGGCCACTGCCATTTCTTGTCCGGTTTGAAGGCTTCCGGCGCGCATTTGAGGATCAGACCAACTTTTCCCTGGTATTTGTCCTCATCGACGTTGGTCTGAGGCCGGATGATGCCGCCCTTGGTCTTCTCCGGCGCGATGTAGACCGCCACCAGCACTTGGTTGTGGAAGATCTCGACGCCTGAAACGTCGCCGACCGCCGCCAGCAGCTTCTCGCGGGGGTCTTCGGTGTGCGTGTACGCCGCCGTCACCGGCATTTTTCACCTCTCATCCAGCTTCTTGCCCGCCTCGGCGCACCACTCGGGAAACTGATCGAGCGCGCGGATGTAACCGACGGTCTCGCGGTAGGCGGCGTAGTCCTCAGGACCGCCAGCCACGAGTTCGCCGATCGTGTCCGCGCGCACCTCCGCGATGATCTCGCGAAGCGTAGCCTCGAGTTGCGGAGCCGACGCCATCAGTCCTCCTTGCGCTCCTGGCGCTCAGCCTTCTCCAGCCGCCCCAGGCCCGAGCCCGATCCGGCCCGCGGCGCGCGGCCGCCCTTGGCCCGCGGCGGCAACCCAGGGGGCGGCATGCCGCCAGGGGGCATCATCGGCGCCGCCATCGGCGCAGGTGCTCCAGGCGGGGGCATGGCCCCTGGCGGCATCATCGGCACGGGCATGCCGGGCGGCCGCATCGGCGGTCCTACTGGCGGACCGCCAGGAGGCGGCGCAGCGCCCTGCTGGCTCTGGCCACCCGGCGTCGCGATGACGATGTTGATGTTGGTCTTGCCCTTGCCCGATCTGCCGCCACGAGCGCGGGGCTGAGCCTCATCATCTGGGGCGAGATGACCCTGCAGCTCGTCAGAGCCGATCCGGTAGCCTCCGAACCGCTGCCGAACCATCTCCTGGATGTCCGGCGCCGGGTGATGCGACATCCGGCGAACGAACCGTCCCAATTCGTCGGGATCGGGCTGGGCTGAACCGCCCTTAGCCTTGCCGATCGGCGGCTTGCCGAGTTCCTTGGCCCGCTTGTTGATCCAGGCGCGCGCCTTTTCCGGGTTTTTGGCGCGCCCGACGCTGTGCTTGGCGTTCTTCAGATCCTCATCATTCCTGATCGGGAACCCGCCGCCGGGCATCGTCTGGCCCTTCTTCTCGGCCTTCTCGCGACCCTCGGTCGAGACGGCGCCCGAGGCGGTGCGGAAACCGCCGCCCTTGGCCTTGTCCTCGCGCTGGTGACCCTTGAGGACGGCGTGAATCATCGCCGCCTCCCTGCCGCCGATGCGCTGGCCGCGGCGGTTGGACTGATCGATCGCCGCCTGCACGGCGTCGCGGTTGTAGCGGGGTGGAGCTGCGGCGCGCGACGGTGCGGCGCTCGCAGGCAACTCATCCTCCACCCCGCCGCCGTCCGCCCGGCCCTTGCGGCAGGACGGACAGCTACAGTCGGGCCCGTGGCCGTAGCGCTCGTGCGCCTTGGCCCGGCCGCCGTCGGCGAGCATCTGCGCGCGATCGGGCGCGAAGTTGAAGGCCATGCGGCCCTGGCCGCCCATGCCGGCCGCCAGCGGCGCCGCCAGGGGTCCGCCCATCTGCCGGGCGCGGCGACCGTCTTCCGCCGCCGGCTGAGGATCGGTCTCGACCTCGCTGGAGGCGGTCTTCTTGCGCAGCGCGCGCGTCTCGGAGGGTCCGCCCTCGCGGGGCAGATAGCCGCCCTCGGCGCGCCCGGTGCGGCCGCCGGCCCTCATCCCGCCGTTGGGGTACTCGCCCTCGCGCTCGGCGTTGGCGGCCTTCTGGTCGCGGTTGACGAAGGCCTCGCCAAAGCCGCCGCCCCTGGCCCTGGCCGGGCGATCGGGGCGATGGGGCGCGTGCTCGCCTTGCGGCTCAAGCTCGGGCCGCACCGCTCCTCCGGCCCTACGGGCTTGCCGGCTGATCGGCCGCATGCCGGTCTTGACCCCAGCGTACAGCTTCTCGGCCGGGGTGAATTCGGAGCCGTCGACGTTCACGGCGTCGCGGTCGCCCGCGATCTTGGCCGCCTTGGAGCGCATCTCCTCGCGGTAGTGTTGCGCCGCGTTCGCGCCGACATCAGCCATCGTTGTCTCCGATCCGTTGAAGGCCCGGCCTCAGGGTGGTGGACACGTAGGGGTTGGGCGGCGACAGCCACTCTTCCAGCGTCTCGACGGCGGCCTGCAGATGCTGCTTGGCGTGGTCGAGGTCGGCGAGCGAGGCCAGCCGGTCATCGTGGAACAGCAGTTCCTGCGCCTTCGTCAGGTGATCCTTCAGACCCTGTAGGGATCCGTCATCCATTGGTCTTTCCCTTTGGTTTGGCTTTGGCGGCGATCTTCGCCTGCTTGAGATCCGCTTCGCGATCGAGCGCGCCCTCGCGCGCCTCGTGCGCGTGCGCGAACATTGATTCCCCGATGTCGGCGTGGTGGGCGAGCAGCGCCTTGACCAGATCCACCTGATCGGAGTGCTGCTCCGCCTGCCGATCGGCAGCGCGGTCGGCCGACTGCTGGTCCGTCTCCTGGATCTTGGCGTGGGCGTCGAAGCGGCGGGTCTCGGCGTCCATCATTTTGGCGCGGGCGTTGATCGCATCGAGCGGGCTGGGCGGGGCGGCGGCGCCGCCGGCCTTGGCGAAGCCGCCCTGGGCGATCTTGGCCTGGGTCTCGGCCAGTTTGGCCTTGGCCATGGCGGCCTTGGAGTTGGCGTCCATGGTCTTCGCGTTGGCCTGCTGCAGCTTCGACTGCATCTCGGCCTGCATCTGCTGCAGCTCCGGCGGCGGCTGCGCCATCGACTGTGGCGGGACGAAAAATTGCTGCGGGTTGTTCACGCCCATCGTCTTGAGCGCGTAGGTGTCGACGGCGATCGGGTCGTACAGGCTCTGACTCTGCGCCTGCAGTTGCTTGATCCCCATCGCCTTCATCAGGCGTTGCAATTGGCTGGAGGTGTTCGGATCGGCCTGCGGCACCAGTTCGCAGGTGTCGAGCGCCTGCAGGAAGGTCTGCGCGTCCCAGGCGAAGTTGGAGTCCTTCTTCTCTGTGCGCAGGAAGTCTTCCGGATGCTCGCGGAACAGCGCCACGATCAGCTTGAACTCTTGCCCCTGGGCGGTGTGGATGCGCTTGTGGACGCTGTTCTCCACCTTGGTCGCCTGATCGATCAGCGCCAGCGTCGTGCCCACGGGCGCGTCCTGCTTGCCCTCGCCGACCTGGATCTCGGCGGTCCCGCCGATCCGCGCGCCGGTCGTCGCCATCGAGTCGATCAGCGCCATCAGCGGCGGCATCTGGGTGGTCTGGTAGGGCAGCGGCATCACCGCCTGCGAAATCGGCTTGCCCAAAGTATCGATCGGCGCTCCACCGCCGGGCGGCACGCGTAGAATAGATGTTTGCTGTCTAGTGGCTCCTTTTGCCACTAAAAATCCCGGGAAGTTTGCGAACATGCCATTATCTAGCATCTCACGCCAAGCAGCAGTGAGCGCGTTATCTGTATTGCCGAGGATATGACCTAGCCCAAGCGCATAAAAACCAAAACCAGGCACATAGCAATACTGGACGAACGTCTCGCGCCGCTTGGGCAGCTCAGAGGCCTCGTCCTCGACGTAGTCGCGCACAAGGCTGAGCACCTGCCGGCTGGTGACGTCGATGGTCACCCGATAGGGGATCTCCAGGCCGGACGGCTTGCCCTTCCACATGTGCTCGTAGCCGACGAGGTCGAGGTCGCAGTAGATCTCGTAGAGCTGCCGATCGCGATCGTCGGGGTTGAGGGTGGTGTCGGTGATCCCCTGCTGGCGGCGCATCTCGCGCTGCGCCTCGTCGAGGGTCGGCTCGACCGGCGTCCCCAGGTCGATGTCGCGATAGGCGCCGATGATCTGCATCCGCCGGATGGTGGTGCGGCTCATCATCAGCCGGTGGGTGACGCGGCGGGCGTTGGCGAGGTCGGTGGCGTCGTTGGAGACGATCAGGTTCTCGGCCGTCACCGTCTCGCTGACCGGCCGCATCCGCAGGGGACACCTGTAGACCTTCTTGAACGCCGTGCCTTCGAGCCCGAGGCGGAACCACATGCGATCGGTGTCGGGGTAGTACTCGGTCGCGTGCGCCGTCAGGTAGTGGTTCATGTCTTTTTCGAGCGCGTCGGCGAGCAGCTCCATTTCGACGCCGGCCGAGATGGAGTCGTCGCGGATCTTCATCGGCCCGTCGGCGGGTAAGAATTCGCCCCTGGCGTTGGCCTGAAAGCGCAGCACCGCCTCCAGCAGCAGCGGGTGGCGGACCTTGCTCATCCCCTCGACCGGGGCGCCGTCGGTCGATCCGGCGCTGACGTTGGGCACCTCGGGGGTGACGCCGAGCAGGCGCACGAAGGTCGCCACCGAGTCGATCCACTCCTTGCGCGAGGTCTCGTCATCGCTGACGCCGCGCAGCAGATCCTCGGCCACCGTGCCCAGGGTGTCCTCGCTCAGCTCCTCGGCGAGGTTGCGGAACCAGTCGCCGCTGTTGGGGGCGTCGCCGCTGGGGATCAGCGGGCGGTCGTTCATGCTGATGGTGACCGAGCCGTCGCCGTGCTCGATGCGGAGGATCTGGCCCTCGTCGTTGGCCTGCAGGTCGTCGGGCTCTTCGGCGACGTCGATGGTGATGTCGTCGTTGGCGATGGCGGGCCCCCCAGGCGGGGGGACCAGACGCAGGTTGGCGCGGCTGAACCCGGCCATCAGTTCAGCCTCACCATCTCATCAATGTAACGGCTGAGGCCAGTCTGGGCGGCGTCACACTCGCTGGGGGCGGCGATCTCGTAATCGCGCTTGGGCAGGGCGTCGCCGCCGTCGAGCTGACCTGTGACGTGGACGAGGAACGGCTGGTCGTTGACCCGGTCGGCGACCTTGAAGTTGCCGGGATCACATATCGCCTGCGCCAGAATCCGCGGCCCCATGCCGTCTCCTCTGTCGCCCGGCGCCGCCGCTGCTCGGAGCGTCTGGCGGGGGGATGCTCAGACGGTCGGGTAGAGCGGCGCCGGACTGCCACTATACTGCGATGTCAAGTTAAGATCGGCAAGCCTCTCGCTCGGCAGGCTCAGCAGGCCCCTGTCGCGCAGGCAGCGCAGGGCCTGGGAGACGGTGTCGACGTAATCGTCGTGCGCCCCGTGCGGGAAGCTCTCGACCTGCCGGATGCACGCCTCGGCCCACACGCGGAAGGTCGGCATGCCAGGATCGCTGGGCGCGTAGACGAGACCGCCGCGGGCGGAGATGACGATCGGCTCGCCGTGCTGGTCCCTTAACGGTCGGCCCTGGGCGTCGGTCTTCTGGCGCAGCTCGGGGGCGAACAGGGGGACGACGGAGTGCAGGCGGGAGAGCTTGTCGATGCTCTTGGGGTCGTTCAGCTCGACGCCCCAGTCCTCGTGGCCGTAGAGGCGCTGCATCTCCTGGCTGACGCTGATGCCCGACGCCTTATTCTCTATAAGGAGCAGGTCCACTTTCATTCGGCGACAGGAGTCGGCGACCTTGACCACCAGTTCGTGCAGCGGGAGGCGGATCTGCCACGCGTGCATCAGCATCACTCTGGGGCTCTCCTGGGCGTAGTTGCGATCGCCCAGGTACAAGGGGCGGCCGTCGGAGCCGATGACGCGGCCAGGGACCGCCAGGACGTCGTAGGTGAACACGCCCCAGATGGTCATCGCGCTGTAGTCGTTCTCGGTTTTCTCGGTGTAGGCGGTGTCGAGCGACGCCAGGATGAAGTCCATCGGCGGGTAGGCGGCGTGCTCCCAGGCGTTCCACCACTCATATTTGACGACGCCGCCCCCCTTGGGCTTGGGGCTCTGTTCAAGCTGACCGGCGGCGCCGAACGGGCCCAGCGTCTGTTCGAGCTGCCGCACGGCGTGGTCGGGGAAGCGGTCGGGCCACAGCAGCTCGCCCTCGCGGGTGCGCGGATCCTTCCAGCCGATGCTGGTGACGACGACGCGATCGGGGTCGTAGTGCATCGGCAGCATGAGGAGCTGCCACTCGCCGATCGCCTGCTCCAGGACGTGGCCGGTGAGGTCGTTCTCGGCCAGCCGCTGCTGGATGATCACGAACGCGCCCAGGTCAATATCGTTGAGACGCGTGCTGGCGGTCTGGTCCCACCAGTCGATCACCTCCTGGATCGCGGCTTCACTGAACGCCTCGTTGGCCGCGTTGGGGTCGTCGATGACGAAGATATTGCCGCCAAAGCCGGTGGCGGTGCCTGAGATCGAGGTGACCAGCCGCTCGCCGGACTTGTCGTTGACGAAGCGGTGGGTTGTGTTTTCGTCGGCGTGCAGGGTGAACCTGTCGCCCCAGCGCTTTCTGTACCAGTCGGAGGTGATCAGGCGGCGGTTTCTGAGGCTGAACCGCAGGGCGAGCTTCTCGGCGTACGACGCGAAGACGAACTGCACGCCGGGGCCGCTGGTCGGGCTGGTCTGTTTCTGCGCCCACACCCAGGCGGGGAAGCAGACGCTGCAGAGGCTGGATTTGCCGCTGCGGGGCGGGATGTTGATGATCAGGCGGCGGATGTCGCCGTCGGCGACTGCCTCCAGGTGCTGGCAGACCGCCTCGATTGGCCAGCCTGGGCGGAACGGGGCAGGGTCAATGTGCGGCCACGCGGCGGCGGTGAAGGCGTAGAGATCCTGCTCCAGGTCGTAGCGCTCGAACGCCGCGCGCTGCTGTTGGGGGTCGATGAGTAGGCCGTTGAAGTCGATCAGGGCCATGGGTGACGCTTACCTTGGGCGTCAAGTTTGCGACTGGCCGGGCTGGGCGGCAAGATGGCCGCTCGCAGGGGAGGAAACATGACCTACGGCACGATCGGCGTCACCCTCGGCCTGATCATCGCCGAGCGTCTGCACCTCTGAGGAACGAATCAGGACCGTTCACGAGGTGTTCAGGCGACCCTCCCGCCAGGAGGTCACGACGGGAGGGTCTGACCGGCGAGGGGCAGGGGGGGTATGCGTCGCCGGCCGGCCGTTAAATAGGCGGCGAAATGGGCCGAAATAGGCGGGGGCAGGCAAATCCCTTTTGGCCGTTTTGCCGGGCATGATCTGCCCGCGCATAGGGGGTCGAATTTGCCCCAGGGAGGACCCGAAAAGGGGGCCCCAATTTGGGAAAATGTGGCGATATCCGGGGGGGGATGCTCCACCTACCCAGGTTGGGGTGGACTGCCCAGGGCGTCCCCCACCGGGGGGGGGCGAGGCCGCTGCTACGTCATTGATTTCATTGGTGTTGTGTCTCGAGGGTGCGACAACCTGTCAAGGCCGCCGGCGTCCCGACGGCGAGGCGAAGTGCGACATTCTGGACATCAAGATAGGCGTTTCCAAACCCTAGACGGTCGTGTAGGGTTTCGAAATGAGCACGAAACACACCGCCCTCGTCGCCTACCTGCGGGTCTCCACCGGCCGGCAAGGCAAGTCTGGCCTGGGCCTCGAAGCCCAGCGCGCCGCCATCGAGTCCTTCGCCGAGCGCGAGGGGCTGCCCGTCATCGCGTGGCACGTCGAGGTCGAGACCGGGAAGGGCGCCGACGCGCTCGAACGCCGGCCGATCCTGGCCCAGGCGATGAAGCAGGCGCGCAAGGCCAAGGCCACTGTCGTGGTCGCCAAGCTTGACCGTTTGTCGCGCGACGTCGCCTTCATCTCTGGCCTGATGTCGCAAGGCGTGCCGTTCATCGTGGCGTCGCTGGGCGTCGACGTCCCTGACTTCATGCTGCATGTGTATGCCTCGTTGGCCCAAGAGGAGCGGCGGATGATCGGCGAGCGCACCAGCGCCGCGCTGCAGGCCAAGATCGCCCAGGGCAAGGTGCTGGGCAGCAAGAAGCTGGATCAGGTCCAGGCGCTCGGCAACGCCGCCCAGAAGGCCCAGGCTGACGCCTTCGCGGCCAACGTGCTGCCGATCATCCGCGAGCTGAACGCCAAGGGCGTCATCACGCTGCAGGGCATCGCTGACGCGCTCAATGAGCGGGGCGTAAAGACGGCGCGCGGCGGCGACTGGCGGCCGTCAACCGTCAGCAACATCCTCGCCCGCGCCTGAGGCGTCCTCAAACTCTGCATCTTCAGGCTCAGGGGCTGGCAACAGCCCCTGGGCTTCAGCCTGCGCGAGCACATGCCTCAGCGCGGCTCGTCCTGCCTCATCCAGCAGGCTCGGATCCAGCACATGGCGCTGCGTCGCCACGATCTCCCCTTCGACCTTGACGGTCTTCTGGGCCCCGTAGCGGCCCACATCCCAGCACGCGAGCAGGCGTAGCCTCGTCTCGACACGCGCCTTGGCGCGCAGCACCGCCGCGGTGTTGGCGCGCGGGATCCCCTCAGCATCGATCAGCACGTCGTCGCTCTTGTCGTCGATGATGTCCAAGCACTCGACCGCGAGGCTGTCCCAGCCCAACGCTCTGGCCGCTGCGACCTCCTCAGCGAAGCCTGGGTCGCGCCGCTCCCACTTGTTGATGGCCACCTGACTGATGCCGTTGCGCCGGGCGATGACCGTCAACGGTAAGCCGGTCGCGAGACCCTGCAGCACGTCGTGCTTGATCTGCTCGGGCTCGACGCGCTTGGGGCGCCGGCTGGGAGGGGCGTGCGGCATCTCGCGCGCGACACTAAAACGGCTTGACGATCAGCGAAAGCGGGCGCCCCACCTCTTCTACAAACGCTCCTTACAGCGTTGACTTATAAGTCAACAGGAGAGCCCAATGCTCAAGTTCCTGCTCACCATCCTGGACGATCATTCCACGATCCCCGCAGCCCTGTGGTGGCGCGGTGATCCTGGTCTGTTCAACTGTGAGATCCAGGCGGCCGACGCGATCGGTGTTGTTGTCACTCCAGTGAAGACTGAAGCCGGGGAGCGGGGAACCTTTCGCCTGATCCCCTGGTCCGACGTCTCACAGATAAGCTTGCTTGGTGATTACTGACGCGGCTCTGCTTGACACGCCGAGCACTCAGGTTCCCAATCGCTCACCCGTCCTTTTTCCTGATGCCACCCATTTTCCCTTAAGCCGCGAAAGCAAAAGGGAAATTCCGAGTGGGGGACGCAGGGGGACGCACGGGGGGACGCAGAAAAACTCGATGTGTCCCCCCCTAAATCGTTGAACCCAAAAGCGATTTTGGGGTGGGGGACGCAGGGGGACGCAGTTTGTGTATATGCGCCACCACGCGCGTAGTGATTCACGCGTTGATGTGGTGTGTCTTTTTTTCTCTCGCATAGCGCGTAATATCTCCAAACTGCGTCCCCCTCTGTCCCCTACTAAGAAAAGAATAAGAAATATAATAAGTTAATGGGGGACGCACACACTCGAAACTGCGTCCCCCGAGCGTCCCCTCATGTGTCCCCCCAAAACACCGCGCCTAACCTTTTCAACCCCTTACGAAATCGCGTCAGGTTCAGCATGACCCAGCCACCAGAAAAATTCCCCAACGAAATCAATCCCGACAAGCCCGGCATGACCATGGACAAGCTTGCCATCGACACCACTGAGGCCCTCGTCGCCCAGATCAGCCCCATCCTCCGCGACCATGGTCCGTCCATCCAATCCGCGGTCCTCGGCGACCTTGTCGCCATGTGGCTGGCCGGCCTCCACCAGCCCGGCAGCGACGCCGCCACGCTGACCATCCGCACCCTGTTCCTCAACGAATTCACCAACCTCGTCCGCGTCCTGACGCCGATCAACGCCAAGGCGCTTGATGTCCCAGCCCCGCAGATGCCGCCGCCCGACGATGACGCCACCCGCCTGCGCACCGCCGTCGCCCGCGAGAACGAGGAGATCTGTCAGCTCCTCGGCGCCGCCCTTGGCTACCCGCGCTTCTGCGATGATCCCGCCAACTTCCCCGACGCCACCCCCGAGCACGGCGTCTGCGTTGGCGACCACGTCGCCGTCACCATCGCCGCCGAAGCCGCCAACCGCCTCAACGTCCGCGCCGCCATCGCCCGCGAGTGGACGCCCGACCTCGAAGCCAACCGCCTCCAACTGTGCAAGCAGCTCGTCTCCGTCGTCGACCACATGCGCGCGCCCACCGCCAAGCAACTGCTGACAGAGGCTGAGCGCGCCCTCACCCTGCTCGCCGACATCATTGGCCGCATCAAAATGGGACAAGCGGCATGAGCGAGCCCACGCCCCTGGAGCGCAGCCTCAAATGGCTTGGCCTCGCCATCGTCTGGCTGGCCGTGACCATCATCCTGGCGACGCTCATCGCCGTCATCGCCTGGGCGACGCACCATGGGTGAAGCCAAGCGCCGCAAGGTCAAGGGCCGCATCGCCGACCCCAAGCCCACCAGCCGGGTGGCGGTCTCGCTGGCCAATCCCGAGGCCAACCCCGTCGTCGTGGAGATCCACCACAACCCCGTCATGGGCCGCTGGGACGTCGTCCTCATCGTTGGCAACTTCGCCACGGAGGCGGACGCCAACGCCGCTGGCGAGTTCATCATCGAGATGGCCAAGCGCGAGTTTGGCGTCGTCGACTCCGATGCAACCATCACGGAGGCGAAGCAATGATCACCGTCGCCACGCCCCCCTACGCCGGCCGCATCAGGTTTGGCCAATACAGCGACGGCGCGACGGCCATCGAGATCCACGAGGACGAACCCGTCTGCCGCGCCACCGTCAGCCTCGAAGACCTCGACGCCCCTCCGATCGAGCCCCACCAAGTCTGGATCAAGACCTGGGGCGAGAACGAGGGCGTCCTCGACGCGCTCATTGCAGCCGGCGTCGTCACCCTCGCCAACGCGCCCCCGTTCATCGTCAACCAATGGGGCGCCCACGCCATCCTCTGCGACCTCACCCCGGCGGCGATCGAGGAGCTGCAGCGCCAGGGCGGACCATGATGACCATGACCGAAGCCTTCCTGCTCAACTGGCTGTCGAAGGAAGACACGTCTTCGCTTGGCGAGTGCAAATGCGAACAGCTCGGCGCGCTGTACGCCAAGGGCCTCGTCACCCTCATCCCCTGCCATGGCCACTCCGACTTCAGCCGTGTCGCCCTCACAGAGGCCGGTTGGGCCCTCATCGAAAGCGCCTCCTGATGTTCTCCCTCGTCAAAGCTGCGCGCCTCGTCCGCACCCTGGACCCGCTGTTCGATCACACAGACCTCGCTGACAAGCGCGACACGGCCAGAGACGCCATTGTCCAGCTAGGCGGGGATCCCAACGACGTCGGCCTCATCAGCGCCGTCACTTCTGGCGCAAGCGCATCGCCAGCCACCTGCGCGGCGATCCCGCAATGGGCGTCGTCGAGCACGACCTCACCGTCGTCCACGGTCCTAAACCCGGAGCCCCGACATGACCGACGCCACCAACGGCCGTCTCGACCTCATCCAGATCGGCCTGCAGAGCGCCGCCGGCCACCTCAGCGAACTGGCTGACGAACACGAGGCGAGCAACCCGGAGCTGTCCGCCGCCCTGCACCGCCTCGCCGAGCGGGTGGCGGAGGCTGGCGCTGAACTGGCCAAGGTCCAGGCCCACCGCCGCGCGACGCTGGCCTGAGCACGTCGTCAGGCGTAAGGTCCCACTTGCCCGGTTCTCCAACGCCGGGTCACGACGACCTACCTTGCCCTGGTGGGCCACGAACCTTCCCACACGCGCGACACACCAGGGCGCTTTTCCCTGATCCTTGCGACCCGGCCGCCTCCCCGCAGCCGCGCCGAGGGATCAGGAGCCCCTCCCGCCAATTGGGCTGGGCGTGTACGGCGGGTCGATGGCGAGGCCGCACACACCTCGCCACGCCGAGCGCCGCGGGAGGGGCAGCCATGCCGAACGACACCGTCGAAGCCCCGTTCACCCCCGAGCAGATTGAGGGCCTTACGGCGTGGCAGACTGCGGGCTACGTCCACGAGATGACCTGTGGATCCTGCACGGCGCGAAAGCCGCTCGTGGCGTGCGTCCACGGCATGTTCTGTCTCAACTGCGGGGCGATCCAAGTGCGCGTCCCGGCCATGTGCACGCGCGGGCCTGGACCCAACCCGATCGACGCCCTGCGCCCAGGCCCCAAAACTGCCCGCTGACGCCCCTTCCGCGCTTGACGCCCAATGATAGCGGCCCACCCGGCCGCGGCCGCCAGCGACGAAATTTGGGGCCCCAGCGAGGCGATTGCGTCCCGCGTCGACTCTGCTAGATCAGGACCGCCCTCACCAATCCCGAGGGCACTGGATCACTTCACGCCCTGGCCCCACCCGGTTCCACTAGCCCTGCAGCCGGGGGACAAGCCAGGGCGCCTTTTTTGTTACGTCCGCGCGTTGGAGGTAACAAACGCCTCACTTCATCCGTCCCCACCACCAGATGGCGATCAGCGGCGCGAACACGAGCGTGATAAGAATCGCGCCCGGAAATGCGTAGGCGGCGGCGTCGGCGACAGGGTGGAGGCTCATTCGCCTCCAGATCACCGCAGCGGCTCCAGATGCAAGTCAGCGCCGCCCTGGTAGTGCGGGATGCCTTCAGGCACGTTGCGCGTGTTGCTCCACCCGTCGCCGTAGATCACCACGGCGTCGACCCAGTTGGGCCCCAGCTTTCCCGTTGAGCCTGGGAAGCCGTAGCGGCCCTTCCAGGGTTCTGGCTGCTGGTTGATGCATTGGTTGTCGACAGCAACGGCGTGGGTGACATGGTAGAGCGCGACGCAAACGCCGCCATAGGTGTAGGCGATGTTGCCGCTGACCTCGATGTCGTCGATCGGATACCCGCTCCCGCCTGGGCCGTTGTTGTTGAACAGGGTGAAGCCCTGCGAGCCGTACGAGCGGCCATCGGCGACGATGAGTCCAAGCGAGGAGGCGACGTTGTTGAGCAGCTTGCCGTGCTGCAGTGGGTAGCCCTCCATCGCCCACATCTGCACGGCGTCGGCGTGGCAGGTGTTGGTGCTGTTGGCGTAGCCTGAGTAGTGCAGGCCCGAGACGAGGAAGCCGTCGACGCCGGCCACCTGCACGCCGTCGCAGCCAGGGTTGGTGATCGTCAGGTTGAGGAACGAGATCCCGTGCGATCGGGTCATCAGGTAGCCGGACTGCATGCAGCCGTCGGCCTTGCCGTTCTGCAGCGTCACGTTGCTTGCGCCGTCGACCGCCCAGCACTGCCCCCACTGGTTGCCGCCGACGACCAGACCGCCGTTGACGGTCAGGTTGGAGTCCTGGCCGAGGCGGAAGAAGGGGAAAGTCGAGCCGCTGAGATCCACCGTCACCATCCCAGGCGGGGCCATGCCGCGCAGATCGGTCGAGGTCCAGTTCCCTTCCTTCAGCCGGACGGTGCACGGCTTGGGCAGGACGTTGGGGCTGCTGGCCGCCGGACAGGCCCTCACCGCCGCCGGGATCGCGCTAGGCGTGTCCACCAGGATCAGCGTGCCCGCCGACGCGCCTGTCCCCATGGCGAACGTCCCGGTCACCGGCTTGGCCTGCGCCCCGCAGCCCGTGGCCAGGATCGCCGAGGCGAGGATCAGGCCGGCGCCGACCGCCCCCCCGCCGAGCATCACGTAGTCGAACATCCCGAGCGTTCGCATCACATCGCCCTCCGTGAGCGGAACCCAACGGGCGCATCTTACTTGACAACCGGCGAAAGCACGCAATGTGACGCCAATGACCGCCGCGATCGTCGCCAGGATGGGGGAGCGCCTCTGGGGCGCCAACTGGGCTGTGGGGATGAGCCAGTTCACGGGCGTCCCGCTGCGGACCCTGGTGCAGATCCAGGCGGCCGATCGCCGGCTGCAGGACCACCCCGCCGCCCCCCAGGTCATCCGCGCCCTGCGGGAGCGCCTGGAGGCGGCAGCGGCCGACCTGGAGCCGGAGCGCCCCCGGCTGGCGTCCTAGTACAGGTCGTCGTCGTAGTGACGCTTCCAGCCCATGTCGCGGGCCACTGCGCGGGATATTCCCTTCATCATCGACATGAGCGTGAGACCCACCACCACCGGACCAGCCACAGCGGCCCAAGGGCCAAAGACCATCGCGCCCCAGTGGTCATCAAACTCTCCTTGCCAGCGGCGTCAGCGACCACGAGCCGTGGATGTTGCGGTAGGGCTGCCCTTTGGCCAGGGCGGCCAGGGCGGCCTTGCGGGTCGCCGGGGTCTTGGTGCGCAGGAAGGTGGCCACGTCAACGACGCGACCACCCTCGGCGTCGCCAGGGATGTCGAGGCAGGCGCGCACTAGCGGCGCTTCTGCTTGGCCGCGCGCAGCAGCGTGGCGAGCATCCAGGAGTGGCGATCCTCCGCCCCGGCCTCGGTCGCCGCGGCGCTGATCGCGGCCAGTTCCTCGACCTCGAAGCGCATCGTCACGCAGATCCGCTTGGTCGTCCGCGGCGGCCGCCCGACCGGGCGGGCAGGGGTGTAGGCTGTGGTCATGCGATCTCCTTCGCTGGGGTTATCGGTGCGCCACCAAGGTGACGAGGGCGCCGATGACGACGACCGTTTGCAGGCCGAGCGCTCCGAGGACCCATTTCAGAATATCGGCCTTGGCCTCGGCGAGGTCAGCCTTAGTGGCGACGCTCTCCTGTGTGGCGTCACTGACCGCGGCGGCGAAGCCATCGGCCTGGGCTTGTGGCATGCCGGCGGCCTGGAGCCCACGCGAGAGCTTGAGTGTGTCAAACATCAACATGGTCAGGCTTCCTCTGCCTTGCTGAGGCGCGCGGCCTCCTCTGCTGGGGTTTCGGTGATGGCCCACGTCCCAACGGTGTTCCCGTTGATGTCGCGGAGGCTGCGCGGCTCGCCGATCCAAAAGCGGATGTCAGCAGAGTCCTCGGAGCCGAGATAGCGGGCGACGCCTCCCAGGATGCGCGCCAGTTCGGGGCCAAGGTTGCCGTCGTCAAAGGCGGCGTTGTTGCAGGCGATGTTCAGTTCAAGTTTCATGGTTTCTCCTTCTGGGCCGCGAGGGCCGCGTTGTACTCGGGCATCACCATGCCCTGGCGGGCCACGGCGCGGCCCAGGCGGATGGCGCAGGCGTTGGAGCAGAAGAACTGATCCCTGTAGGTCTCGCCGTCCCACACGCCGACGGCGGTGATCCCACACCCAGGCCAGCGCCTGACCGAGATGATCTCGCCGTTGACGTGGCGGGCGGCTTCGGCCTTCGACTGCGGATAGGCGACGTCGAGGTGGCGGCTGATGCCCAGGTGCGAGGCTGGCATGCCGGGCTTGCCGACGTTCTCGGGGTCGCGGAAGTACACCGTCTCGCTGTGCTTCGCGATCGGCTTGCCGCAGCTACGGCAGAGGGGTTGGGCGGTGGTCATGTGATTAGAGAACCTCAGAAGCGTAAGAAACGATCAGGTCGCCTGATCAGCCGAGGTACAGGTAACGGTCGATGTCCATCTCGCCGAAGCTGCCAGCGAACATCTCCATGTCCTTGGGCGTGTCGTTCGGATCGATGGAGTCCAGCAGATCGAAGGCCGTTTCCTTGCTGACCCGCAGCCACTTCTCGGACACGCCAAAGCGCGCCTGAATGAAAACCGCCTTCGCCTTGCGGACGGCGGCCTTGGTTTCTTTGATTGTCTTGAACTGAGTCACGAATGGATTTCCTTTCCGCCGGGCCAACCCCGTCGGTGATTTGTAGATACCCGACGATCGGCCTGCACCGCAATATCGGGACGTCCGAAAAAGGTGCGTCAAACCGCCTCAGCCGGGAACACGTAGCCGACCGCGTCGCCGAGGCGCTGGGTGTCGGCCATGCACTTGCGGTGCGCCTCTTCGAGCGTCCCACGGACCGCCCAGTAGAGGCCAGGGTTGTTCTCGTCGCGCGCGGCGTAGGCGATCACGCGCTGGCCTTTGAAGACCCGCTTGCGGATGACGGCGCCGGTCACGGGATCCGTGCCGACGATGGTCTCAGCCTTCCGCCCAGTCATAGCAGCGCCCCGTCGATCGCGTGGAGTTCGTCCTGCCACTGCTGGTCGTCCCAATCGCAGGGCATCTGCTGCAGGCTGTGGGCCAGGGTGTCGATCCAGTAGCCACGGCCGGTGTGGTTCTTGTGCACGCACCGCGGGCGCTGGATCTCCCGGTAGTCGGAGAGGTTGTACTCGCCGCCGGCCACGACCGTGCGGACGACCTCGCGCCACTGCTTGGGCGTCAGGCTCCAGAAACCGTCGAACTGGGTGACGTAGACGATGTGGCGGCCCATCACGTCCTTCTTTCTTCGCGCCAGCCAGCCTGCCAAGCGTCGCGCTGCGGGCCGTAGGCGTAGGGGCTGTGGTAGAGGCTCTCGCCGGCCTGGAGCGCCGCGCGGCCTTCGGCGCGGGCGGCGGCCAGGATCTCGGCCTGGAGGGCGAGACCGGCGTCGGTCAGCCGGTATTGGTGGTTGGTCCACGCCTCCCGGCGGTGGCCCATCGAGCTGCGCACGTAGGTCGACTCGGACTTGCGCTCGATCAGCTCAGCCAAGCCGAGCTTGATCAGGCCTTCAGCCGCACTCCATTCGCGGGCGCCGCCCTCGGACGTCTTCATGTAGCCGGAGCGATAGACGTGTGTTTGCACGAAGACGCGGCCGTCGCGGACCTGGGCGATCAGCTTGCGCTGGGTCTTTGTCAGTTTGGCGGTTTTGGTCGACATCGGTAAGGTCTCTCCCGGCGGCCAACCCACCGGTAAATTCCAGATACCCGGCTATCGCCCAGGAGGCAATAACCGGGTGTCCGGAAAAAGTGCGGCAAGCTGCCTCAGTCCTCCAGCTTGCGGCAGTCGGCTCGAATCCGCCCCGAGGCCGGCGCCAGGGGCGTGGGCGGCTCCTTGGCGTGCTGGGTGCAGTAGACGTAGCGCCCATCGGTGTACGTCGCCTTGCGCGTGCAGCCGCCAGGGCCGGCAGGCCGCTCGCTGACCCGCCGCGCCCCGATCCCTCGGGGCGCCGGCACATGAGCCTCACAGAGCTTCATTTCCCCTCCAGCAGCTTGAGCATGTTGTCGGCCCACTCGGCCATGGCGACGTAGTCATTGACCCGAGATCGGCAGACGCGCGCGAAGTCAGGGTTGTTGGACTTCTCGGCTTGCTCGGCCCAGAACTTCTGGTCGCTGGCCGCCGAGACCTTGGCGTAGCTGACCAGCACTCGAAGCGTCGACGCCTCGTGCAGGGGCACCTCGATCGTGGCGCGGGTCATGCAGCGACTCCCTCGATCTCAAAGGTGACCACGAGACCGTTGCCGTACCGCTTCACGAGCCGGCTGCCGTCGACGGTCGATCCAGCCTTGTCGCCCCATACGGGCCGATCCGCGCCGTCTGGCGTGAACCCGTAGTCCTTGGAGCGGACGACGAGCCGCCCGGCCTCCACGGGGCGGAATTTGGGCTTCCTGAGGAAGCCGCCGGGCCAATTGAGAGCGCCTCCGTCGTCGATCCAAATTTGCTCAGCCGGGCAACCTTGCGCGGCGAGTTGACGGCGCGCGTCGGCTTCCATCTGCGGCCAGTCCTCGACGGTGGCCACGCCAGCCACGCGCTTGATCACGCGTTGACCGTGCGCCTCTCGAAACCATGCTGCTGCGCTCATCACGCCGCCTCCGGCTTGAAGCCGAAGCCGGCGACGCGCCAGCGCACGCCATCGACCTCGAAGATGTCGCCGACGCAGGTCGAGCGGTGGCCGTAGGTCTTGCCGTCCTCGACCGGCAGCGGGGCGATCACTGTGATCCGCCAGTCGTAGTCGCGGTTCGCCGAGCCGTCCTCGAAGGTCGGGCCGCGCGACCACGAGCCGGCGACGTTCTGGGTCCTCGCGTAGGCGTCCTCCAGGGCGGCCTCGGCCGTCTCGAAGGTGTCCGCCACGGCGACGGATGCGACGTGGACCGGCTGGTCCTCGAAGGCCGCGAAGTGGATGTTGATGGTGGGCATGTCAGAGTTTTCCTTTGGAAGGTTCAGCTTCGAGGTAGTCGCGGACGTACCGCAGCTCTTGGATGGTGTTCGCGAGGATCGCAGCGGTCTTTGGGCTTTTCGCCCTGGCCCGCTGCGCTTCGAGCGCTTCGAGGCGCTGCAGGACGTAGGCGTGGGTGCGGGTCATCAGAACGCGTCGTCCTGGTGGCTGAAGCTGCCGGCGTAGTAGACGCGCTGCCCAGTATCGACGCCGTCGACAGTGGCGATGGCGTAGACGGAGCAGTCGCGCGTGGCGGACAGGCTCCGCGCCTTGGCCATGGCGCGCTGCCGGGTGAACCTGTGCAGGACGGTTGGCAGACAGCCGGGGATCTGAAAATCGATGCGGTAGGCGGTGTTCACTTGATCTCTCCGTAGGTGGCCGCCGGGGCAGCCCCGTCGGTGATTTCGAGATACCCGGCAATCGACCCGCAGGTCAATTGCCGGACGTCCCGAAAAGGTGCGGCAAGCTGCCTCAGGCGGCAGCCTTCATCTCCCTGGCCTGCAGGTCTTCGACGTAGGCCTGGACCTTTTCGAGCACCTCGATCCAGCCGACGCTGAAGTGGCATCCCTCGCAGGGATCGTCCTTCGGATCGCCGTGCTCGTCCTCGTACAGGCCCTCGGGGCCGAAGACCCAGTAGTCGCGCCCGTCGCGCTCGATCCGCAGGTGCCAGCGCTTGGCCAGCCGCACCGCCTGGGCGTAGGCGGTTGGGGGCCGAGCCTTGGGCTTGCGGGCCAGGGGCGGGATGCTGACGCCGGTCGGCGCCTCCAGCAGCCACACCGCGCGGACGCGGGACCTCCGATGCACCTTGGGGTGGTCGAGCGCGACGACGTCGCCGGTCTGGCCGCAGACGAAGCGGTTGCCGCTGACGAGCTGCCAGTGATGCCCGGCCGAGATCAGGAACACCTTCCCCCCGCGCCGGCCGTGGGTCTGGCGCAGCCACTCGGCCAGGGTGGGCTGTTTGCCCTGAGGGGTGCGGAGGACCCGATGCGGAGTCGACACGATCCCGCACAGGCGCAGGGCGCGGAACATTTCGGATTCGTGGGTTCCCTTGATGGCGGTCTTCCTGCTGCCCGCTCTGATCAGTCGAGCGGCCTCGCCCGTGCCCATCCCGGTAAGTGCTGAGATGGCGGACGGCCCGCAATAGCGGTTCTTGTCACCTTTCGGGTGTGAAACCGCGCGTAATTTGAGAGTAGTCACTGGATCTCCTTAAGTCACGACGATGACACAGCCGCAATTCAGCTGTGTGGCTATTATAGCACACCTTTGCAGAACATGCAAGATGCTTATTTTGGTGCGTTTTTTGCCTTCTCTTCTGCGTAGGCCAGGAGCCACTCGCCCAGTTCGCGGCATTCGCTGGGGGACAGGTGGACCATGCCGTAGACGCCTTGCTTGTCCGTGTGAGAGCGGATTTGCAGACACGCACTAAACGGCGTGGCGCTATAGATGCGAACGCCACGACGGAGGCAGTTGTCCTTGTCCGTCTTGTTGATTGTCGGCGTCCGGTTATCGATGAAGAGTTCTTCCATTGGTCAGTTTCCTTTCAGGGTTTGATGATTTTGTAGATGACGAAGCCGATGAACGCTGCACAGACGGCGGCGTACACGGCGAGTTCTATGGTCAGGCTGGTGCTCATCAGAGGCTCGTGTCGAGCCCGGTGAGGCGGGTGAAGACCGCGCGCAGGTCGTCGGCGTAGACGCCGTTGACGGCCGGGGCGGTGGGCTTCGTGGCCAGGGTGCGCGAGCTGAAGCGGTAGACCGCGACCGTGTACAGATCGTCGCCCGTAAGCTTGATCTGGACCTTGTTGGTCCCGTTCAGCGCGCCGCGCGGCAGCACGAACTGGAGGTGATCGGGACCGGCGACCAGGGCGCGAGCCCCGGTCATGGCCACGAAGCGGGCGCCGCCCAACTGGGCGAGGATGGTGTCTGCGACTCCCATCTCAGTCGCCGTAGAACTGGCGGATGGCTTCGCGGCGATCCACGATGCTACCGCGCTGGCGAGGGTCCTGGACGGCAGAGAACGCCGCCTCCTGGGCGCCAAGGACGGTGTTGAACTGCAGGGCGTCTTCAGGCCGGCGGACGTGGGTGTAGCCGCCCTCCCAGGACAAGAACCCAGCCTCCTGCTTCACGATGTAGGTCATTGAGTTTTCTCCTCCGCCGGGGCAGTCCCGTGCGGTGTGATTTCGGGATACCTGCTTATTCGGTCTGCTGTAAATAGACCGACGTCCAAAAAAGGTGCGGCAAGTTGTCAGGTCGGCGCCAACATGTCGCACCATTTCCTGGCATCGAGCTATTTACAAGCCCGGCGAGTTTGAGGCATCTAGAAATCACCGCACGGGACTGCCCCGGCGGCGGAGACCGCGATGACCCACACCTTCTACGACGACTATGGCATGTACCTGGGCTCTGCCTACGAGCAGAAGATCGTCGCCTGGATGACCGCGCACGATCACCCCGGCTACGCGAACGAGATCTTCTCGGCCGCGATTTGGTACAGCGAGACCATCAGCGACGCCGGCCAGTACTGGTCGCACTGCGAATTCACCCGCAACACCTTGGATCTGGTCAACACCGAGCTGAAGGAGATCTATAGCTCGGCGACCGATCGCTACGAAGACTGGGCGACGGACTGATGGCCGCCCCGATCATCACCATCGAGGTCGCCCGCGCCAAGCGCGCGGGCTGGCCGACCTGGAAGGTTCGCGAGATCACCGCCCGAGGCGCGGTCCGCGCGTCGTACGAATGCCAGTCCTACCGCGAGGCGGTCTCGACCGCTGAGGGATCCGCGCGCCGCCACGCAATCGCCCGCAGCGCGATCCGCTACATCAACCCCTGAACCCGAGAGACCCCATGGCGCAGCCCTGACAACCTGTCGCACCCTTAGTTGATATCCGGTTATTGTCCTCAGGGCAGTAGCCGGATATCTAGAAATGACCGGCGGGGTTGGCCCGGCGGGACCACAAGAGATCCAGAGATGCCCACCGCCGACCACCCCGTCGCCATCGCCGTCGCCCCGCTGCGGGTCGAGGCTGAGACGCGCGCCGCCACTGACGCCCGCGCGTTCATCGACAGCCGCCTCGCCATCCTGGCCCAGAACGACTGGGATCTCGATCGCGCCTTCCCGCGCGGCGACTCCCGCCGCGACAACCGCGAGACCTACCGCGCCAAGACCCGCCGGCACGAGGTCGTGCAGAGCTTCACGGGCGCCACTTGGATCACCCGCAGGCTGCACGAGCCCAACACCCGGATCCGCTCGCCGGAGCGCGAGGCGAAGTTCATCGCCGACGCCGTCGCCAACGCCGTGGCGCAGTACGACGCCTTCGTCGCCAAGCTGGTCGGCAAGATCGGCGACTGCGACAGCGCCAGCCTGAGCGGCTCGCACGTCTGGGGCTACTCGATCCTGAAGGTCACCAAGGCCGAGGCGATCGAGCACTGGAAGACGACCCAGATCGTCAACGTCTCCAAGCTGGGCCTTCTGTTCAACCAGTGGCCCTCGCGGAAGGTGAAGTGATGGCCCGCATCGACTTCCCCTCCCTGAGCTTCCCTGTCGAGTTCAGGGAGACTTACAACGCGGCCGGCACCCAGGCCTTCGTTTCATGGCTCGTGTCGCCTGCCATGCCGCGCGGAATGTCCGCGCAGATCAGCTCGTATTACGGCCAGTTCCGCTTGCGGACCAAGGCGCACGGCAATGGCTCGATCCGGTTTCGCAACTTCAAAACCTACGAAGAAGCCCAAGCTGCGGCGCTGCACTGGCTGCAGCGCAAGGTGAAGGAGGCTGCCTGATGCGAAAAGTGGTGATCGATGAGCGGTTCATCGCAGAGCAGGAACGGGTCGCGGCGCGGATCATCCGCCGCGAGTGCGACAAGGAGGGGTTCGACCTCGCGCGGGTGGATCGCCGCGCCTACGCAGAGACGCTGGAGCGCGCCCTCGCGCGGGGAGGGCGCATCTGACGCCCGCCGTCTGACGGCCAACTTGTCGCACCGTTTCCTGACGTCCGCTTATTTACAGGAGGTCAAATTGTCAGGTATCAGGAAATCACCCGCTGGGATCGGCCCGGCGGGCGAACGGAAGACTGAGACTGACATGACCGGCAACGCCTTCTTCGCCGACTTTGAGGACGACCTGAACGCCGGCTCGCGCGCGCCCAAGGCGGCCCCCGAGGTGTTCGTGGAGCGCTGCCCCAAGTGCGGCGGCTCCGGCCGCTTCGGCACCTACCGCAGCCTCGGCCCCTGCTACTCCTGCAAGGGCACGGGCAAGGTCGAGTACCGCACCAGCATGGTGCAGCGGCAGAAGAGCCGCGCCTCGACCGCCAGGACCAAGGTCAACAAGGCTGAGGCCTGGGCCGCGGCCCACCCGGCCGAGGTGGCATGGCTGGCGTCCGCGCGTGGCGAGTTCGCCGCGTCGCTGAACGAGGCCCTCGGCAAGTACGGCTTCCTCACCGAGCGTCAGCTCGCCGCCGTCACCCGCTGCATCGAGCGCGACGCCGAGCGCAAGGTCGAGCGCGTGGCCCGCGAGGCCGCCGCCCCGACCACCGACGCCAGCCGGATCGAGGAGGCCTTCCAGGCCGCCCTGGCGCATCAGGTGGCGCGCCCAAAGCTGCGGCTGGACACGTTCGTGTTCTCGCTGGCCAGCGCCTCGGGCAAGAACGCTGGCGCGATCTACGTCAAGGAAGGCGAGAGCTACCTGGGCAAGATCTCCGCCGGCCGCTTCGTCGCCTCGCGCGAGTGCAGCTCGGAGGCCTCGGTCCGCATCCTGGCCGCGGTCGCGGATCCAGCGGCGGCGGCGACCGCCTACGGCCAGCGCGTCGGCGCCTGCTCGTGCTGTGGTCGCAAGCTGACCAAAGGCGAGAGCATCGATCGCGCGATCGGCCCGATCTGCGCCGAGAAGTTCGGCTGGTAGGGCCCACGGCGCCCCGGAAACGGGGCGCCAGCGGCTTATCGCAAATCTGCGATAGGCAGCTCCCGCTCCACCGCGATCAGCCGCCCCAGCAGCTCGACAATCGCCTCCTGAGCCTCGATCACGTCAGGCTCGAATCCTTCAGAGTGCATCCAATCAAGCTGCTGGCGTGCGCAGGCTTCCATCCTGGTGAGAGTCGTCGCCCCGTCGCCGTTCTCTTTGGCGTCCATAACGCTCCTCCTACTGCAATCGACTGCGGTCCATGTCGCCGAAGATCGCGCGCGTCATCGCCTGATCCTCAGTGGTCCGTTCGAACGACGCCCTGGCCGCCTCCAGCGTGTCGAAGCGGGTGCGGGCAACCTCGAAATGCCAGGACGCCTCAGGCGCCTCGCACAGGCCGCACCAGGGGTTGAGCAGCTTCTCCGCGAGCATTTTCCTGACGGTGTCCGCCAGCGCCTTGGCGAGGGCTTCGGCGAGCGGGGCAGGGTCGTCGCGGTCATCGATCTCGTCGGTGAGCGCGCAGATGCAGTGGCGGTCGGGGCAGAGACATTGGGCGATCCAGACGCGCGTCGTCATAGCCACACCTCGACAATCACCGGGTCGTCGTCCGGGTCGCGCGCGAGCTTCACGAGGCCCATCCCCCTCAGCATCCCCTGGAGGGCCCGCAGCTCGTTTGAGACCATCACCTGGGTGGTCGCTACGGATTGGCCCTGGACGATGGCGTGGCGCCGCGCGACGTAGCAGTGGGGGAAGTCACTCGGGTGGTCGTACACCGTCCACATCGAGAGCACGGACTCGTCGGTCACGCGGGGTTTCCCTTGGCTCTGCGGCGGCGGCGTTTCTCGCCTTTGGCGACGATGCCCATGACGTAGTCGCTGAGGAAGCCGCCGACCTCTTGGATCCTCAGATTGCCGGACGAGTGGGCGTCGCCCTCTGGGGTCAGCGCGATGATGAGGAATCGCGTCTTGGGCGTCTCTGGGCCGGGATTGAGCATCGCTTCGGCAACGGTCGCAATCAGCGCGATGCGCTGCTCCGTCGGGGTTGGGGTGGTCACGCCGGAATCCCCATCAGCATGCTGGCGATCTCACGGATCGAGGGACGCACGCCGGGACGGAAGTCGAAGTCGGGGACGCCGACGTGCCCGTTGGCCAAAAAGAACATCGGGTAGTCACCCTTGGCGTAGACCGTGCCGCTAGGCGCGAAGACGTGGCTGGCGAGCGCGCCCTGGCCGATCGCGACCATGCAGTTCAGCTCCCAGGCGATCTCGGCGAACCGGGCGCGGTAATGCGGTTGGTCCCAGGCGTCGGGCCGCGCCGGATCCACGCCAACGGTGATCACCATCGGCCACTGGAAGGGATCGTTGACCCAGAGCGCGAACCCACAGTCGGCGGGGCGGAACGCCTCGCTCAGCGCCGTGTCGGACGAACGCCAGATGCACAGGAACGATTTGCAGTCCGCCGGCCGGCGCTCGTAGATCATGCAGTTGCGACCCGGCTCGGCCAGGACCGTCAGATGACGGCAGCGGATCCCTGGCGGCTTCTCAAGGGCCGCGACGCCGCTCACCGTGCAGCAGAGATCGCAGCCGTCGCAGGTCCGTGTACGCACGGCTAGGGGTTTTTTCTGCTGCAGATGCAACGATCACTCCTCTGGGTACAGCGGCCAGATCCGATTCACCTGCTCGGCGAGCGCCTGCAGGGCCTCTTCGCCTTCCTGGGCGGCGACCTCACGCAGGGCGGGCAACCCGGCCTTGACCGCTTCCTTCGCCTCCTCGCGCGTCGCCCGCCGGCCGCGCATCCACCACTCGACCGCATGCGGCGGCGGCAGATCGAACAGCACGCCGGGGTTGCCGAGGTGGGGCGTGAATGGGCGGCTGAACGCAAGGCTCATCCAGAGCACCATCGCGCCGGGGTTGCGGTCAATGTGGATACCGGCGGCCTCTTGCCCTTCCTCCGGCAGATCCTTGGTGTTCCGCCGCATCCGCGGGTTGCTGAGAAACGGGCAGGCGCGGACGGCGTAGTGGGCGCACAGCGGGTGGCACGGCGGCTCGCTGGTGATCCGGTTGACCGCGCACATGGGACCGATCACCGAGGCCTTGAGCCGCCCCAGCGGCTCGCCGCACAGCCAGCAGCGCTTCTCCTTGACCGCCCGAAACACCTTGCCGGGGCCAATCATGCGGAAGTCAGGCTCGCCATTGACCCAGCCGACAAACCACGGGACCGGGTAGCCGTTCTGGACCGGCAGCTTCGCCATCGCGGGCGGCAGCGGGATGTCGCGGATGGCCGCGACGAGGTCGGTCATCTCCGCCAGCCCCAGGCCTTGAGCATGTGCATCTGCGCCCCGGCGACCATCTTGAGGACGATGGCGAGCGCTTGTAGCTGCCGCTGCAGATACCAGATCGCGAGCGACTGAAACGCGCAGGTCCCAAACAGCAGGAACACAGTCAGGTCGCGCCATGGGAAGTGGCTCATCGCGCGGCTCGCTTCCCCGGTTGCTTGCCGCCCAGAACGGGGCGCCCGTACTGCGCCGCCGCTTCCTGCGCGGAATAGCCGACCTGCGCCAGCAGTCCGTAGACGTTGTACGGCTCCCAGTTCATGTCCCTGGCGACCTGCACGGGTTTCTCGCCCAGGCGCACGCGGCGGACGATCTCGATCCGCTCTGCGACGTGCTGGCGGAGCGTTTTGCCGCGCCGGGCGGCGGCCATCGACATCGCCTCGTGGGACAGGGCGCTCATCGGGCCCTGGGCCGCCATCGAGCCTTTCACGTCGACCGCATTGGGCAGCAGATTGGGATTGTCCCAGATCGGCGAAGTGGGGTCCTGCCACCACCACGGCGGCGGCGGCGCCATGTGCCTCCCGCGAATCTTCTGCATCAGCGGCGAGGCGGTCGACAGGTTGCGGCCGGTCTCGTCGCCAGGAAACACCAGACCGCCCTCTTTGCGCGCCTTGGCCATCAGCTTGAAGACAAGCTCGATGTCGACGCCCAGGTCGACGGCGATCACCTCTGGCAGCTCGCCCTGCAGCGCCCGCTCGACGATCTGCCCGTCCGAGCTAGTCGCCAGCGTCGCTCTCTCGCGCGCCGGCTGGTCGGCATGGGCCGCGTTCCACTTGGCCATGTCCTTGCCGCCCAGGGGGCGCCAGCGGATGTGTGCGGGTTGCTCCTGAACAGTGCCGTCCTTGAGCGTGCGCTGCATCGCCGCCATCTGGATCAGACGCCCTGGCACGCCGCCCAGCATGCTGATGCCGTTCTCGTCCGGCGGCGATGCTTCAGACGAGTGCATCCCCGTCGTTGTCGGCTTCTTGCTGACCGACTTCACAGAGTTCAGGGCTTTGAATTTCTTCGAGTGCGGCGGGTAGGGATAGAACCGATCGCTGGCCGGGATGTCGACGACCGTGCCGTTCCTGTGACGTTGCTGATGCGCCCTGGTGTGGAGCATCTTGCCCCACTGGCCGTCACGGAAGACATCGCCCTCGGCCGGCTTTCGTTCTGAAAGCTGTCCCGACGATTGGGGCAGCTTTTCCGGCGCGGCCAGGGCCTGGGCCTTAGGCGCCTGGAGCTGCTCGCGAACCGGCTCAGATCGGACCGGCTGGCCATTGAGAGGCGCCGCGAGCCCGAGGATCTGGTCGATCTTTCTAGAACTGTCGACGAAGTGTTCGACCAGTTCTAATGACACTTCGCGAGACAATTTACCGTCGAAATGATGCATGGCCTGCTGAAGAACCGACATTAGGTTCTCTGCATCCCCCCGCTCGTTCATGCTGCTCCCCTCTTGCGATTACCGTTGGCCGCCTCTAGCGGACCCCACGTTTTGCTGTAGCCAAGCGCCAAGGCGACGATGGTCATGGTGTAGTTTTGAGGGCGTTTTACGGCCTTGTAGAGCCAGCCCATGATCGTATAGCGGCTGACCTTGTGACCGATTTTCTCAGTCTCGAACTCGATATCTTCAGGACTAAGCCCGCTCTCGCCGATAAGTCCGACAATGAAGTCCATGTCTGGATCTTTATCGATCCAGTTATAACTGAGATAGTTGGGCGTGGACGGGATGAAATTCGGCCTCTTAGGCGCGGGCCGCTTAGCCTGTGAAAGATAGTGAGGTTCTGACAACTTGCTTTCCCTCCTAAGAGACGGGACGTACCCGATCCCCCCCATGCCACCGACAAGCGCCGATTGACACGGGGGGTAAGCTACGCGCGTGTGCCTCGGTACGTCAATGCTCAGCGACTACCGCTTGGTTTCTTAGCCTTTTCATCGGACACCTTATGTCCGGTATCAGCCTTTTCCTCATGCGCGGCTGAATGCTGCGGTTCGGGTTCGGGGGTCGCCGTCGCCGCTGCCGGCGCTTGGTGGGTCTCCTCCGGTTGCTTGGCTGGGTGGGCGCTCGGGGAATGGACGCCGTAGGTCTTGGCGACTTGCGCCGCCTGATCGTGCGTCAGCCTGGGCGGCTCAGCGGCGACGTCGTCGGCGAGCGCCTGTTCGAGATTCTTCGTCCATTGCTCCAGTTCATTCCTCGCACGCACGACACCCTGCACACTGGCTTCGGTCTGGACACTCAAGGTGGGGAGGGGGGCTTCAGTCATGTCAGGCTCCTTTGGGCCGGGGACTGGATGATAACGCCAAGTTGACAGTTCCGCGCACTGGGGCTTACGTTCCGCGTCAAGTCGATCCCCCTCGGGGCGGGATCATCTCAAGCCACAGTCTGCCCGGCCCGGTGTCGGCAACGGACTTCCCACCTCAGGGTGAGGGACCGTGCCGAACACCAACGCGCCGTACGGCTTCCAGGAGGCGGCCGGGCTTGGCTCGCCACCCACTTACGAGCAGCAGCAAGAGAACATCGCGTCGACCACGGCGCCGATGTTCACGGGCGACCCGGTCTTCCGCCTCGCCGACAGCACGATCGCGGGCGCGACCACTGGGCCTGGGCCCGGCGCGGGCGTCCTCGCCGGCATTTTCATCGGCTGCGAGTACCTCAGCGTCTCGCAGAAGCGGATGGTCTGGTCGAACTACTGGCCAGCCGGCGACGTGGCGGCCGGGAGCTTGTCGCGCTGCTGGATCATCAACGCGCCCGGCGCACGCTTTCGGGTCCAGGCCGGCAACTCACCCACCGTCGGGTTCGTGCCGGCCGACGTCGGCCTGAACGCCCAGTTCGGGTACGGCGCCGGCAACACCGCCAACGGGATCTCGGGCGCGTACATCGACATGGCTGTCGCGCGCGCCGTCACCGCCACGCTTCCGTTCAGGGTGGTCAGCCTCGTGGTCGATCCACCGGGCGGTCCAGGCACCCAGGCGGGTCCGTACAATTGGGCGATCGTGGCCTTCAATAACGTCGAGACCAAGTCTCTGACGGCGCAGGCATAGGGGCGCGCGATGGCTGTCAACCTATCCGCAATCAGAGATCTTCTCCTGCCAGGGCTTCGCGGAGTCGAAGGCAAGTACGAGCAGATCCCCAGCCAGTGGGACAAGGTCTTCACGCGGCACACCTCGAAGATGGCGCTCGAACGCACCGTCGAGATGCGTTACCTGGGTCTCGCCCAACTCAAGACTGAAGGCGGCCAAACCCAGTTCGACAACGCGGCTGGTGAGCGCTTCATCTTCAATCAAGAGCACAGGGAAATCGGTCTCGGCTATGCAATGACGCGCAAGTCGATCGATGATAATCTGTATAAGAGCCAGTTCCACCCCAGCAACTTAGGTTTGGTGGAGAGCTACCAACAAACCAAAGAGTTGTACGGGGCGAATGTCTTCAACGTCGGCTCAGTGTACGACCCGACGATCGGCGGCGACGGCGTCTCGTTATTCGCGCCGAACCACCCGATCGACGGCGGGGTCTATTCGAACATCGCTGCGACGCCAGTTGATCTCAACGAGGCGTCCCTGCTCAACGGCATGGTGCAGGTCCGCACCCAGTTCCGCGATCAGGCCGGGCTGCGCATGTTCTCCAGGGCGCGCAAGCTGATCGTGCCGCCGCAGTTGGAGCCGGTGGCGATCCGACTGACCAAGACCGAGCTGCGGCCGGGAACCGCCGACAACGACGTCAATGCAATCCACTCGACGGCGGGCGGTTTGCCCGAGGGCTACATGGTGATGGACTTCCTCACCAGTCCCTTCGCGTGGTTCCTGCTGACGAATATTGACGGGCTCAGCTACATGACCCGTATCGCGTTCGAAACCGACATGCAGGTCGACTTCGTGACCGACAACCTGCTGGTCAAAGCTTACGAACGCTACTCGTTTGCTTACTACAACCCGCGCGCCGGCTGGGCCAGCTATCCGACCTCTTAGGAGCGACCCATGAACGTCCAAGGCGGCCAGCTTACCCAGTCTCCGCTCAACCCTGTCTTTCCCGCGAGCCAGTTCACCGGCCCCTTGACCGCTGGCAACATCAAGGACTGGGACGGCTCTTCGACCCTCGCGGGCTTGGGCTCGACCGCAGGTGCGCTGGCCAACGTCGGCTACGCCAAGATGGTGCAGGCCGGGCGCATCACCCAGGCCGCCTCGCCGGGGTCGCCCGCAGGCGTGTTCGTCAGCCCCGACATCATCATCCCGGCTCAGAGCCTGATCCTGGCGATCACGACGCTCATCCTTTCGCCCTGGACCGGCGCGGCAACCACCTTCGGCATCGGCAACACCGTCTCGCCCACCACCTACACGGCCGCTGGCGCCGTCACGGGCGCGGCGAACGCCACCACGTCGGTGACGACCGAAACCGGCGCGACGCTGCTGAACTGGGTCAACATCGGCAATGTCGATGAGCAGATGGTGTTCACCTCGACCAACACCGGAACCGGCGTCGCGTTGGCCATTGTCGAGTACGTCCAGGGGATCAACGCCCCGATAAGCTGACCACAACCAGAACCAAGGGTCTTGCGATGAAGACGAAGATGCGCCGCCGCGGCGGCGAGACCAGCAAAGACAAGGAAGAGCGGGCTGAAGGCCGCGAGGAGGAGCGGAAGGACGAGCGCAAGCACGTCGGCGAAATCCGCGGCGAGCACGCCAGGGCGACCGGCGGCCGGGCTCCGCGCAAGGGCGGCGGAGGCGTTGGCGCCAACGAGCGGCCGTTCAGCTCGGCGAAGGCGGGTGAGAAGCCGGCTGGCCGGCACTTCATGAGCGAAGAAGACTGAGCCCAGGCGCGCCATGCGGCCGACGACCCTCACCATGGGCCCGTTCACGGCGGCGGCGTCCGCCACGGCGATCTGCCTCGCCCAGACGCCTGCAGCCGCTGGGCCGCTGACCCTCAACGGACCCACCGTGGCGGGTGGGATCGCTGTCCTCGACGCGGCCCGCAATGTCCTGATCACCTGCGCCGCGAACGAAACGGCCCATACCTTCACGATCGAAGGGACAAGCTGGCGCGGCGACGCGATCGGCGAGGTGGTGCAGGGCGTCAACGCCACGACCGTGCTGAGCGTCAACAACTACGCCACCGTCACCTCGGTGCGGATCAGCGGCAAGGCTGCGGGCGCCATCTCGGTCGGCACCGCTGCGGCGGTCGTCTCGCCGCCGATCAGGCTGAACGACTACGGCGGCCAGAACCTCACCTACTCGATCGTCGCGACCGGCGCGGTCAACTTCACCGTAAACCAGACGTTCGACGACCCCAATTCGCCGACCAACCCGGTCCCACCTGCGGCGGTGAAGTGGGAGCCGTCATCGATCTCCGCGCTCGTTGGCGCCTCGACCAACGAGCAGGGCAGCTACGGCTTCGTCCCGCTGGCGCTGCAGGTGGTGTTCAATTCGGGGACGGGCTCGATCACGGCGACGTTCCTGCAGCAGCCGGGGTGAGCCGATGGGCGAGCCCTTCCCCTATCCCACCAAAACCATCCCCGAGCTGCCCGCAGCCGCGACCCTGGTCGGCGGCGAGGTGGTCTGGATCAATCAGGCGGGCGTGGATTCGCAGACCTCGCTGGACGCCATCGTGGCGCTCATGGAGGAGATCTACGTCCCGCCGGCCCCACCGGCCCCGTCCAACGCGCCACCGGCCATGGACGGTGTAGCAGCGCCTGGGACCTCGACGTTGTGGAGCCGCGGCGACCACGTCCATCCGTCCGACACCACGCGCCTGCCCCTCGCGGGCGGGACGATGTCGGGGCCGGTCAACCTCTTCGCGGGATCCACGACGCCGACGGTCGCGCCGCTGACAGACAGCAGCACCAGCCCGGCCAGCACCGCCTTCGTGCAGGGCGCCATTGCCTTGGGCCGCGGGACCACGGTCCCGCTGATCGACGCGGGCACAGGCGCGATCGGGACGGCGACGACCTGGGCGCGGGCCGATCACGTCCACCCGCTGCTGCGGCTCGACCAGCTTGCGCTCCCGACGGCCAACGTCAGCCTGAATGGCCACAATCTCATCAGTCTGGCCGCGCCCGTGAACCCGACGGATGCGGCGACCAAGGCCTACGTCGACGCGATCCCCTCGGCGTCGCCGAACCCTGGCAATGGCATCTCGATCGTCAGCAACGTCATCTCGGCGGTGCCGACCAACGGGATCAGCGTGACGTCCGCCGGGATCGGCGCGGTGGCCGCGCCAGCGGGTGGTCTCAGCGTCGTCCCCGCAGGCATTGAGGCGCTGGCCGGCAACGGGATCAGCGTCTCAAGCACTGGCATCGCCGCCGTCGCCGCCAGCGGTGGCGGCCTCAGTGTCACGGCTGGAGGGATTGGCGCGGTCGCCGGCAACGGGATCAGCGTCGGCGCCGGGATCGCCGCCGTGGCCGGCAACGGGATCAACGTCTCGGCTTCAGGGATCGCCGCCGTGGCCGCCACCAACGGCGGTCTCCTCGTCACCAGCGCGGGCATCACTGCGGTGGGGATCGGGGGCCAGATTTCTGTCGGCTCGGGCGGCATCGGCATCGCCGCGACCTATGCCGGGCAGACCTCGATCGTGACGGTGGGGGACATCACCACAGGATCTTGGGACGCAGGGCCCGTCAACGCGCCGTCGGTGACATCGGCGGGGGGCATCGGTGCGGCGTCGGCGTCGGTGACCGGGACCGTCACCGCAGGGTCGGTGGTCGGAAGCTCGCCCACGGCTGTACTGGACTCGTTCGTCATCGACTGCGGGACTTTTTGAGTAGCGGGATAAATATTCCGCTTTGTGAGGACTGACCACATGGTCGACAAAATTCTCACTCTCCGCTCCAACGTCACCGGCAATCGTCCGCCTGCTGGACATCAACCCGGCGAACTCTACGTCAACTTTGCAGACGGCCAGCTTGGCGCGGTCAATACACTGAGCGTCAACCAAGACCTCATCGGCGTAACGATCTTCTCCACCACCGCCAACTACGCGATCGGCGCCCTCGTCGCGTACCAGGGCAACCTCTACCGCGCGACGGCGGCCAGCGCAGCCGGGGCGTTCACGCCAGCCAACTGGACCCAGGTGATGACCCTGGCGGGGGGGACCTTCACCGGGGGGATCACCGCGCCCAGCCTCACCTCCACTGGCGGCGTTAGCTTTACCGGCTCCGGAACTATTTCCGGCAACTGGTCGATGGGTAACTACCTCTATATGAACTCCGGTATCAGCGCCCAGGGCGGAATACTGCTGGAGTCCAATAACGGTTACCGTTGGGCGATTTACAAGGACAGTTCCACTGACACCGCGCCTTCCAACGGCGCGAACCTCATCGTCGTCCGGTACAACAACAGCAACGCCAATCTGGACACCACCGCCTGCCTCTCCATCGCCCGCTCTACTGGGGTGGTCTCACTCCTCTCGACAACCGGCGGCCTTAGCATTGCGGGCTCTGCTGGCCTCGCCGTCACTGGCCCAACGACCCTTAGCGGCGCGGCAACCGCACCGACAGCTCCAGCGGACGACAGTTCCACGAACATCGCCAACACCGGCTGGGTCTGGAACCGGGGGATGCAGGCGGGGGGACAACAAGCCCTCCCTGCAGGCGCTCTCACCCTCTCCGACGCCTACGCCGGTTTCAACTGCCTCGCCCAGACCGGCGCGCAGACGATAACCTTTCCCAACGCCGCCAGCGCCGGGACCGGACTTAATCGCACCTTCACCATTTCCAACATCAACACCGTCCCCATCACCCTGGCGTTTCCCGGCGGGTCGGACGCTCCGACGACCCTACCTGCGGGAGGGAAGATAATTCTGGTCGGGGACGGCAACGGCTACTGGCGGCTGGTCTCGCTGTCCGGCAACCACCTCCTCTTCAGCCAGCAGGGCTATGAGATGTCTCCGGGCGGCATCCTCCGCCAGTGGGGGACCTCAGGCTCTGTCCCGGCTGGCGGCAGCCTCGCCGGGACGTTCCCCATCCCCTTCCCGAATGCGTGTTGGAACATGGTCGCCCTCCCTGGCGCCAGCGTCGGGGCCGGGTCGATCTGGAACGCCATCATCAACCCGACCGGATATACTCTCGCCAATTCCGGGACCGTCGCGTCAGCCTGCTACTGGGAGGCGATTGGCTACTGAATGAACGCGACCTCAGGCGCCTACGCTTTCGCGCCCTCGCTGGGCGAGCTGACGCTGTACAGCTTCAATCTGGCCGGCGTGCGCCAGACCGCGCTCACCCAGTCCCACATGGAATCGGCGCGGATGGCGGCCAATCTGGTCAACGCCCGGTGGTCGGCGCAGGGGATCAACCTGTGGGCGGTCGATCTGCAGACGATCCAGCTTGTGCCGGGGAACCCGACCTATTCCGTCCCCAGCAACACCGTGGCCGTGCTCGACGCCTACGTAACGCAGGGCCAGGGCGCGGCTCAGCGCAACCGCATCATCCTGCCGATCTCGCGCACCGAGTACGCCTCATACTCCAGCCCGCTGCAGCAGGGCGCGGTCACCGTGTACTGGTATGACCAACTGCTCGCGCCGACGATCACCCTGTACCTGTGCCCCGACGGGACCTACCAGAGCCTCTCCTACTACCGCCTGCGGCGGATGCAGGACTCCCAGATGGTCAACGGCGCCTCGCCCGAGCTGCCGTATTATTTCCTCGAAGCGTATGCGTTCGCGCTCGCGCAGCGGTTGGCCCTGGTCTGGAACCCGGCAGTGGCCGGCAACCTCAAGGTGTTGGCCGACGAGAGCTACGAGATCGCCGCCAATCGCAACACGGAGCAAGCTGCGTTCTATATATCCCCGCAGATCTCCGGGTACTTCAGGGCCTGATCAATGGCGTACGCGAGCAGGGCCGGTCGAGCGCGAGTAAGCTCCACTAATCCGCGCGCGTTCAGTGTCTGTCAGCGCTGTGGGATCTGGTACAACCGCGAGGATCTGAACAACCAGCGGGCGTGGCGCGGCGCAGCACTGCTGCAGACGTGGCTATTCGTGTGCAACCGTTGCTTGGACGTCCCGAACGAGCAGGAGAGGGCCGTCGTGTGGCCGGCGGACCCGGTCCCGGTGATGCTGCCGTTCCCGGAAGATTTCAGCGTCGAGCAGTCGGTCATGGGCCTCGCCGGCCCCACCGAGGTCGACCCGAGGACGGGCCTGACCAAGCCGCTCGACACCCCGGCGATGTCGACCACCGGCCTCACCCTGCCGCCGCTGCAGGACGTCACCCTGGCCAGCGAGGTCGACCTCACCACGCCCATGGTCACCGCCCAGGCGGCGTCGATGGTCATGGGGACGCCTACGCCAGCGGGTACGCCCGTGAACACGGGTGCTATCATCATGGCCCCAGCGCCCACCGGGCGCCCGCCCGGCTATCCCTCGGAGGCCCTCATGGCGGAAACCGACGCGAACGTGCAGTACGGCGTGCCGCTGCCGATCACCTCGATCATCTCCGATGGCACGCCGCTGGTGCGCGTCACCTGCAGCCGCGCGCATGGGCTGGTGCTGAACAACCAGATCCTGGTGACCGGCGCGGGCGACCCTCTCGCCGACGGCACCTTCTCGGTGACGCCGCTGACCGCGACGGTGTTCACGTACGGCTGCTATTCCCCTGTGCCGCCCGGCTCGATCCTCGGCCCTGAGACGACGATCGTCACCGCCCAGATCGGCCTGCCGCGCGACTTCCCCGCCGTGCCGCAGACGGGCCTGCCGCAGACGCCCAAGAGCAAGGACGTGCAGTGATGGCGGATGGCGGCGCCCCGATCCAGACCATCCCCAACCTGCCGGTGGCGATCAGCCTCGCCGGCCCCGAGCAGCTCTGGGTCAACCAAGCCGGCGTCGACGTGCGGACGACGATCGCCGGCATCGCCGACTACGTGGAGAACCAGATCGGTCTCGCCGGGCCGGTGGTTACCAGCTTCAACGGCCGCGGTGGCGCCGTCGTCCTCACCTCCGCCGACGTCGCGGCGACCGGCTACGGGCAGGGGACGTTCGTGCCGCTCACGGGCGCGGCGACAGTGACCGGGCCGTTTACGTTCTCGCCCGCGTTCGGGCGCAGCGCCTTCATCGTCCTGAACAAGGCCGCCTCAGGCCCATACGATTACATCATGGGCCAGACCGCCGGCCTCGACCGCTGGCAGTTGGTGCTCGGCGACGGCGCGCCTGAATCCGGTTCGAACACCGGCAGCAACTTCGACCTCTTCGCCTACGCCGACGATGGCCAGACGCTGCTGGGCAACTGGCTGAGCATCAACCGCGCCACGGGCGTCGTCACTCTCACCGCCCTCCAGGGCGCCGGGGCCGGCGCCGTGATCGACAACTGCATCATCGACGCGGGGACGTTCTAGGATGCCCAACCCGCTCACCTACAATGGTCTGGTCACCCAGGTGGCGCTGCTCGCGCCGTACCAGACCACGACGGTGAACGGCGTCGTCACGGGCGATCCGCAGTTCAACGCCCTGATCCCGCAGATGCTTAACTACGCCGAGGACCGCATCCAGCGCGACCTGGAGCTGCTCAACCTGCAGTCGCTCAGCCCGGCCTATTCGCTCACCGTCGGCAACCCGATCCTCGCCGTCCCCGTCGGCGACTTCATGGTTGTGCAGGACGTGCTGGTCAACGGCTTCCCGCTCAATCCGGTGGCGCGCAGCTACATCCAGACCCTCTGGCCGCCGACCTCGACGCCCGGCCTGCCCACAGTGTTCGCGATGCTGGGCGGCGACCTCGCCACGGCGGGCAATACCTCGACGCTGCTCCTCTTCGGGCCGACGCCCGACCAGCCTTATCCCACTACCCTGGTCGGCGAGGTGCGCTCGCCCTCGCTGGCGGCCTACGCCAACACCCTGCAGGCGAACTCGATGACCACCTGGATCTCGGCGTGGCTGCCTGAGCTGCTGGTGCTGGCGTGCATGGTCTACATCAGCGCCTACCAGCGCGACTTCGGGCGCCAGTCCGACGACCCGCAGATGGCGCAGTCGTACGAGACCCAGTACGGGACGCTGATGCAGGGGGCCCAGGCCGAGGACTTCCGCCGCCGCCTCGAAGCCGATGCCTGGACCGCCAGGGCGGCCTCGCCGGTCGCCACGCCGACCCGCAGCTAACGAAAGGCGAAGCGGCCTTTCACCTTTCACAAGCCGCGTTGCGGAAGGTCTGCTTTCCACAAAACTTGACGTCAAATGTAAGTCGGCACAGTTTGCCGGGCGCTTCGGTCAGAAGAGCCCATCACCATGCCGCACCAAGCTGTGCAGCTCGCCGACGGGGTCAACGTCAACCGAACCCCTGCGCTCAATCAGTACGGCATCTCCGCCTCGCAATTGATCCGCTACCAGTACGACGACACCGGCAGCCCGATGATCCAGAAGCTGGGCGGCTGGTCGAAGTATCTGTCCTCGACCACGCCCGCGCCGGTCAGGGCGCTGTGGGCCTGGGAGGACACCAACGCAGTCAAGCACCTTGCCTACGGCACGCAGAGATTCGGCGGCCGCTCGCAATTGGCGGTGGTCACCAACGGCGTCGTCCAGGACATCACGCCCAGCACCTACACCACCAACACCCCGCCGCAGGCCTCGACCACGGCAGGCTCGCCGACCGTCACCATCACCGACCCCAACGCGCCGACCCTGAGCGCCCCCTTCGAGACGGTCTACATCCAGACCGCCATCTCGGTCGGCGGCCTCATCCTGCGCGGTTCCTATCTGATCACGCCGGTCAGCTCGACGCAGTACCAGATCACCGCCACCGACGTGCTCGGCAACCCGCTGCCCGCCGCCACGACCGACAGTTCTCCGACCATCGCCAGCGTCCAGACCTCCGCCGGTTCAGCCTACGTTACAGTCACGCTGAACAATCACGGCCTTTCAGTCGGCAGCAACTTCGCAACCATCGTGCCGATGACCATCGGCGGCCTCACCATCCTGGGCAACTACACTGTCCAGCAGGTCATCTCGGCCAGTCAGTTCACCATCCTCGCCAGCACCGTCGCCACGTCGAACGCAGGCCCCACGCCGGTCAACGGCGGCAATACGCGCTACGTCTACAGCTTCGGCGCCGGACCCGCCTCGGGGGGGACAGGCTTCGGCGTGGGCGGCTTCGGCCTGGGCCCGTTCGGCGGCGCCGGCCAGCCCGCCAACCCGCCCGTCGGCTCGCCGATCGCCGCTGACGACTGGGTGCTCGACAACTACGGGCAGGTGCTGATCGCCTGCCCGATCAACGACACCCAGTTCCAGCCACTCTACTCTTGGGATCCGACGGCAGGCGCCCCGCAGGCGGCGGTGATCGCCAACGCGCCCACCGTCAACGACGGCTTCTTCGTCGCCATGCCGCAGCGCCAAATCATCGCCTGGGGCTCGACCGTCAACGGCGTGCAGGACCCGTTGTTGATCTGCTGGTGTGACGTCAACAACTTCAATGTCTGGATCGCCCAGGCGACCAATCAGGCGGGCTCGTATCGCCTGCCGCGGGGCTCGAAAATCGTTGGCGGCATCCAGGGGCCGCAGCAGGGCCTGCTGTGGACCGATCTCAGTATTTGGTCGGTGCAGTACATCGGACCGCCCTACGTCTACGGTTTTCAGGAGATCGCCACTGGGTGTGGTCTGATCGGGCGCAAGGCTGCGGCGAGCGCCAATGGCGTCATCTACTGGATGGGGGCTTCGCAATTCTTTTCGCTTACGAGCGAGGGCGCGCAGCCGCTGGCGTGTCCCGTGTGGGACGTCGCATTCCAGGACATCGACCTGTCGCAGACCGACAAGATCCGCGTCGCGGTCAACGCCCGCTTCAACGAGATCTCCTGGTACATCCCGACGCTCAACTCAGGCGGCGAGGTGAGCACCTTCCTCAAGTACAACTATGCGCTCGGCTGGTGGGATTATGGCCAGTTGGCGCGTTCAGCCTGGGTCGACCAGTCGGTGCTAGGTCCGCCGATCGGGGCCGACCCAAATCGCCTGCTGATCTACCAGCACGAAACCAGCAACGACGCCGACGATCAGCCGCTGATTTCGTCGTTCGAGACGGGTTACTTCGCGATGAGCGAGGGCGACCTCAAGACCTTTATCGATGAATTTTGGCCGGACGCGAGATATGGCGAGTATGGCTCCGCGCAGAGCGCCACGCTGCAGATCAGCGTCCTGCTCGCCGACTTCCCCGAGCAGCCGCCGACCACCATCGGGCCGTTCTACTGCACCCAGGCTTCGACGTGGTTCAACCTGCGGGCCAGGGCGCGCCTCTTCGCCATGCAGATCATGTCCAGCGACTACGGTTCGTTCTGGCGTCTAGGCCGCGTCCGCTACCGCGCACAGCCTGCAGGGCGGTACGGATGAGCGACCCTGGCTTCAACCGCCCCAGCCACCCTGGCCACGGCGCCGGACCTGCAGGCGCGTCGCTGTCCGACCTGCTGACGGCGGCGCAGCATATCGCCAGCAATATCGCGAACCTCGCCCAGCGCTACATGAACGCCCAGGGCGAGACGCTCGGCGCCGGGCTGACCGCGCGCACCCTGCTCAAGCAGGGCAAGGGCCGCGTCGCGGTGGTGAGCGTCACGGCTGACGTCGGGTCGCCGGGTCCTAGCATGATCATCGACGCCGCGCTGGTCACTGCGACGGGACCTGTCATCGCCTCCATCCCGGCTGCGGTCGGGATCTACGTGATCAACATGCCGTACCAGTTCGGCCTCGTGGTCGTGCCGGGCCCCGGCCAGACGCTCTCGGTGAGCTATAGCTGATGCCGCTCGCTCGTGGATCCTCGCAGGCGACGGTGAGCCAGAACATCTCCGAGATGGTCCACGCCGGTCATCCGCAGGATCAGGCGGTGGCGGCGGCGCTGCGGACGGCGCGGGAGGGTCGAGCGGAGGGCGGTCCAGCCTACCCCCTGGCTCCGCGCTCAAACTGGTGGGGCGACGCCAATTACAAGCAGACCGGCGGGCGCATGGAGCACATGTCGCCGGACGCCTTCCTCTCGAAGGTCCGGCCCCTGAAGATCGATGAGACCTCGCGCGAGAATATCGACGACCTCAAGGATCACATCCGCGCTGGCCGCACGCTCGATCCCCTGCAGATCTCGGCGACCGGCAAGGAGGACGGCCGCCACCGGGCCCACGCCGCTCGCGAACTCGGTATCCCCCAGGTGCCGGTGCTGCGGTGGGGCAACGCGGCCGGCGGCGCAGTGGCGGCGGCAATGCGAGCCGCACGCCAGGATGGCGGCCCCACCGTCACCCAGGCCAAGGGGCGGCCGAAGCCGTTCAAGCCGGTGTTCGTGCACGGCGGCCGGGACTTCGACGCGATCGACTTCAAGCACCTGGGGAGCGGCGAGCCCGGCGACATCCGGCCGCTCGGCCGGGGCTTCTACGGCGCACTGGCGCGCAACCCCGAGGAGCTGAAGCAGGCGATCGACTTGGCCCGGCACTATGGCCAGCGGTACGGCGGCAAGAACGCGGCGGTGCACGCCTTCCACGCCGATGCGCCTGACGCGCACAAGCTGGCGATGATGGGACACGGCGTCGGGGAGTGGAACGCGCGGACCGGGGGCGGTCCTGAAATGCCCGCATCGGGCTGGCGGAAGAACCGCGCCTGGGAGGCCGAGGCGCTCCCCAATTGGCCAAACGAAGGCGGCAGCGGACCGCAAAAGATCGAGATGGCCGTACACGATCCCAGTCTCCTCACGCGGATCGGCAAGTGGCCTGCGAGCGAGGATCCCGAGAAGATCGAGTCCGACATCCGTCAGGCGCGCCAGCCCGCAAACCCTGAGAACTTCGCCCGTGGCGGCGCTATCCGTGCGGCGCTGCGCGCGGCCGGCGGCAAGACCCACTTCGAGATCGCGCCGGGCCGCACCTGGGATGAGGGGCAACAGGAGCAGTGGGAGGCGCTGGATCGACACGCCAAGGCGAACATCTCCAGGCGCATGGTCGATGAGTTCCTGCCGCGCTGGATGCAGGCCACGGGGATCTCCGGCAACCTGAAGCACGGCCACGGCGGCTTCGAGGGCTCGACCAACCCCAACTTCACCTTCGAGCCGCACAACCCCAGACGCCTAGCCGAAGCGGCGAATGGACTGGGAAACCTCTTCCGCCAGGACGAGATGATGGCGGCGCACGAGCATCCCTTCCCCGGCAGCTCTCCGTCTGGCGTGGTGCGCGTGCATCTGCCGCAGGGTCTGGGCCCCGACGAGATCCACGGCGTCTACAGCCATCTGCATAAACGTGGCCTCGCCTTGGGCCACACCACCGATCCCGCCGCAGGGACGATGGATATCCTGGCGGGGAGCAACGCCGACGAGGCGCGCGATCACGCCAGCAAGGTGGACGCGGCGCTGGGCGGCAAGTACAGGGTCGATTGGGCGAACACGAATGTCGCGTTCCCAAAGCATGGAGTGGACTATGGCGTTGGGCCGCTACATCCCGCCGGGGCCGGGGCACCCGCACCACAACCCGACGATCGTGTCCAACGTGAAGCCCGCAGCCGACTCCAAGGCCTCATCCAAGAAGCAGGGCGGCAAGGTGGAGCCCAGCAAGGACCGCTAAGCTTCGCCTACGGCGGCCGCGCCGCGCTCGCCCGCGGCGGGGTTCCGCCGCCTGAGTTCGGCGCGGGCAGCGGCCTTCCGCCCGAGGACATCCGCGCCTCGCTCACCAAGCTGCCGATCATGGAGGCCGAGGCCCCCTATCGGGTCGGTCAGCGCAACGTCGGCGAGGTCGGCAAGGATCTCGTGGCTCGCGGCCAGGGCTTCTGGAAGCGGCGCGGGATGAAGGACGGGCGCGTCGACGCCACGAACGCCACCTCGAAGCACAACGATGCGTTGGCCGAGGCGCTCGCCCAGGAGACCGAGCACGCGCTCGCCGGGCGCGGCAACGCGGCGGACTGGTACTCGGAGAAATTCCAGGAGGCCAAGCGGGTCGCCGCGCTCACCCACCCGGAGATCATGCACGACTCCAATGCGCTGTCCGCCTGGGCGGCGGCGCTGGCGATCACCAGCCAGGGCGAGAAGGTCCACCGCAACGCTGAACTCGCCGAAGAGATGTATCAGCGCTTCAAGGACAACGGCGGGCGCTTCCACATGGACGGCCTGCCGGGAGAGGACAAGAAGAAGATCGCCTCTACGGCCAGCACCCCGATGGTGGCCAATTTCAGGAAGTACGACGACCTCATCGAGCGGATGGGTCACGATGGCGCGCGTGAGTGGCTGAACACGCCGATGAAGGGTGGCGACCTGAAGAGCCAAGGTTACCCGCTCGGCAGCGGCCTGACGATGGACGCCGATACTCACGGATCAGCGATCTTCGGGCCCAAGATCGGCGGCGGTTTCTACCAGAACCTGATGGGTAACTTTGATCCGGTCACCCAGGATCTCTGGTTCATGCGGACCTTCGGTCGGCTGACCGGCACCCTGATGGACACGGTGAAGACCGAAAAGGGTCGCCAGGAGACCTGGGCCCGCTTCGAGAACGCCCTCAAGGATCTGCGCCTGAACAAGCCGCCGCCGACCTCCAAGCGCGGTCTGGCGAACGCAGCCGCAAAGTGGGCCGCCGAGCACGAGCGCAACTTCGCCAAGTACCGCAGCGAGTACGACAGCGGCGAGCGCACGAAGGACGAGATCCACTACGCCGCCGAGCGCGTCGACAACATGCTCAACGGCGTCCTGGAGGATCCCGATGGCGGACGTCAGCGCCAATGGCGCGCCGCCATCGTCAATCGGGCGCGACAAATTCTCCAGGACCGCGGTCACCACATCACCAATGCAGACCTGCAGGCGACGATCTGGTATCCAGAAAAGGACCTCTGGCGGCATCTCGGCTCAACAGCCGGAGCAGCCGGCGAGGAGGGCAGCAACGTCGACTATTCGCAGGCCCAGCAAAAGCTGGCCCGCGACAAGGGATTCACCGATGACCACATCCGACAGGCGCTCGGGCGCCCACTCGACGCCGACGAAGTCGCCCCGTCACCCCAAGCGCAACCCGACCATCCACGAAATGCTCTCGGATCACCCGGACCCGCCGCAACCGATCATGACCCCGGCGCAATCCAAG
>Ga0126381_100000204_pt1 | contig 65985 bp, 60 predicted proteins | sample PanSoiMetPlot_28_FD_96465 | JGI IMG/M metagenome (GOLD analysis project Ga0126381, IMG submission 96465) | Tropical forest soil microbial communities from Panama - MetaG Plot_28 | ecosystem: Environmental > Terrestrial > Soil > Tropical forest > Bulk soil | place: Panama | collected 2016-02-17 | reverse complement strand
GTGCAACTCGTCCAGACATTCGCAGCCGCGATCGTCGCGGGATCGAACGAGCGCGAAGCGAGCGGACGGCTGATCGAATTCCTGGCGTCCGACCGCACCACGGCGGCGATCGAGAAGAACGGAATGGATCCAGTGAGGAAGCGCGCGACTAATTAAGGCGTGCCGCGGCGGCGTACGTTTGCCTTGACCTCGCATGCAATGCAGTCCAAATTCCTATTCGTCGCGGACTGCAGTCAACACGCAATCATGTCGACTGCCCCGCTAATACGCTGCCTGAGACCTGCTCACGCCGACAAGCGTGTATGAGTTTGTCGGCCGTCTTCGAGGTGACATCAATGCAGACCGTCAAATTCAAGGCCGGGGATACGATTATTTCTGAGGGTGAAGACGGCAAGGCCGCATTCCTCATCGTCTCGGGCTCGGTCGAGGTCAGCGTCGGCCACGAGGCAAAGGCCAAGACCCTTGGTACGCTGAGTGCAGGCGAGGTGTTCGGCGAAATGAGCCTGATCGAGCCTGGCCCTCGATCAGCCACCGTCAAGGCGCTGACCGATACCGAATGCATCGCGACCTCTTATGACGAATTCATCCCGTCGATGCAGAACGATCCGCAACGATCGATCACATTCATGAAGACCCTCGTCCGGAGGCTTCGCGAGACCAACCAATTACTCTCTATCGCACCAGCCGACGTGCTGGGCCAGCGCATCCAGCAGAGCCTGCAAGTGATCCTTGCCGGTCTGGAAGAGCGGGACGCAGTCTCCGGAGCGAACCTGGAGGGTCTTGAGCGTGAGTTGCGCATGCTGCTCCAGATCGACCGAATCCAGGTCGCGACTGCGGAGATCGGCAAGGCTGATCAAGTTCTGCAATACATGCTGCGTCCACGTATCGAAGAATGCCTGAACCTGTGGTTTGGCAAGTCCGAGGAGACAGACCAGGACATCTGGAACCGGTTCGGCACGGACGTAGTCGTGGCATCCAGGGGGCAGTACGACCACTGGGCGCTTAATGTCGAGCACCCGCGTCTGTTAGTGGCATTGGTGATCATGCTCGACCAGTTCACCCGCAACATGTACCGCGATACGCCCCAGATGTATGCGTCTGATGCGCGCTGTCAGCGCCTGGTAAAGCGGGGGTTGCGCGTCGGCGTGAGCGGACGCTTACGTCCCATCGAGCGAGTGTTCCTGTGCCTGGCGCTCACTCACTCCGAGGCGCTGGACGACCAGCTCTTGTGCATGGAGGAGTGGGAGCGTGTGATGGAAGAGCTGGCGCCTGATGATCCGCTGAACGTCTTCCACGAAATCTTCCACCGGCATGTCGCGGTAATAAAGCGCTTCGGCCGGTTCCCTCACCGGAACAAGATCCTGCAGCGGGCGAACACCATGGCGGAAGAGGACTTCCTAAACAACAGCGAGTTCCGCTTCGATCTGCCGCTGATCCGGCGGTCGGACGGGACGTTCGCGTTCGCCGGCACGGTGAAGAAGCGCACTGTAAAGCTGCTCGACCACGAGTACGAAACCCTGCTGCCGGACATCGACGAGGTCGGGCACAGGGCGTTCGAGTTCAAGTATCTGGGACCAGACGGTATCTTCACCAAAACGCAGAAGCAGCTGGAGAATCAGGGCTACATCCGCATCGGCGACAGTGTCCCCGACTTCAGCGCCGAGAGCAGCATGGGCCCGATCAACTTTCATGAATTCATCGGCGACTCATGGTGTGTGTTTTTCTCGCATCCGGCGGATTTCACTCCGGTGTGCACCACCGAGTTCGGAATAACGGCCAAGCTCCTGCAGGAGTGGAGCAAGCGCGGCACCAAAGTCATCGGTCTGAGCGTCGACAGCGCTGACGACCATGAGCGCTGGATCGCGGACATCAACGAGACACAGCACACACAGGTGAACTTCCCGATCATCGCCGACAAGGAACGCCGGGTGTCGATGCTGTTCGGTATGCTCGACTCGACGACCTTCCGCCACGGATCGAGCTTGGGCGAGACGATGACCGTGCGCAGCGTGTTCATTATCTCGCCGTCGAAGCGAGTCGAGTTGATCCTCACGTATCCGGCCTACATCGGCCGTAACTTCAATGAGATCCTGCGCGTCCTGGACGCACTGCAGCTCTCGACGAAGTATCGAGTGGCCACGCCGGCGAACTGGCAGCCGGGAGATGATACGGTGGTCCTGCCCTTCATCTCGGATGAGGAGGCGGAGCGCATGTTTGCGCACCAGGGCGGCTTCCGCAAGGTGCGCTCCTACCTGCGCTTTGTGCGTGATCCGTCGCTGCGCTGCCTCTGAGCTATATCGCGGCGCGGGGGACGTGGCAACGTGGTCCTGGTCGCGGATGAGGTGATTCAAATGATGAACCGGCGGAGGTTGATCGCCGCCACGAACGTGATGCTGGCTGCGGCACGGATCGCTGGCGTGGCTGCTGCCGGCGAAATGTACCGGATCGGCTTCTTGGGGATTCCTTCCGCCGCGCTGTATGCAACCCGAGGACCGCCAAGGCGCTCGATCTCGCAATCCCGCGGACGTTACTGCTGCGAGCGGACGACGTAATCCGATGATAGCCGGGTTATGATTCGCCAAAAAACAGGACGGCCTGGTAACGTCGCGGGCCGCAACTGCACTGGATCCCCCGCGGGCCCTGCGCAAGCGGCGAGGACGCGATATCAACTAGGAGGGAGAATCGGATGGAAATCAAGCGCGCGGTAATCATGCTGTCGGGCCTCGGACTTGCGGTGGCGCTGGCATTGGGTCCGGCTGTCGTCGCCGCCCAGTCGGACGCGGCGCCGAAGCTCGGCGCTTCGCTCATCGGCAAGCTCGAGGGCCCAACCATTGTTCTTGACGTCAACAGCTATCCCAAGACCTTCAAGGAAGCGCCGATGCTCGACGCGCTGGTGAAGGCCGGGAAGCTGCCGCCGGTCGACAAGCGCTTGCCCGAGACCTCGCAACTCCTGGTGATCAAGCCGCTCAACGAGATCGGCAAGTACGGCGGCAACTGGCGACGCGCCTTCACCGGCCCGGCCGACCATGAGAACGGCAACCGCATCGTTTCCGCCGACAAGATCCTCACCTTCGACTACACGGGCACCAAGATCGTCCCGAGCCTCGCCCGCGACTGGAAGGTGAGCGACGATGGCAAGACCACGACCATCTATTTGCGCAAGGGCGCCAAGTGGTCGGACGGAACGCCGCTGACCGCGGACGATTTCATGTTCTGGTACCAGGACATCTACTTGAACAAGAACGTCGTCCCCACTCCGTTCTTCGAGTTCCAGATCAACGGCAAGGACGGCAAGATGCGCAAGGTCGACGACTACACCGTCGCCTTCGATTTCCCCGAGCCCTACAGCTTTTTCGTCTACCAGCTCGCCGGCAGCACGGCCATTGGCGCCGGCTTCGCCACACGCGGCGGCTTCCAGAACTTCGGCGGCGCCTACGCCCCGGCGCATTACTTGAAGCAGTTCCTGCCCAAGTATTCCTCCGAGGACGCCGTCAACAAGAAGGCCAAAGAGCTCGGCTTCGACAACTGGGTGTCGCTGCTTCGGAACCGCTACAGCTGGGCCCTCAATCCCGAGTTGCCGGTGATGACGCCGTGGAAAACCGTGTCGCCGCTCAACACGCCGACCTGGTCGATGGAGCGCAATCCGTATTTCTGGGGTGTGGACACCGCAGGCAACCAGCTGCCCTACATCGACCGGATCACCATGACGCTGGCCGAGAACACGGAAGTGGCCAACCTGCGCGCAATCGCCGGCGAGTACGACTTGCAGGAGCGCCACATGGCGCTCGGCAAGCTACCGGTGTTCCTCGAGAACGCCAAGAAGGGCAACTATACGGTGCACCTCGACCCCGGCCTGAACGGCTCCGACGTCACGCTGCACATCGGCAACTCGTATGAGGCAGACCCCGAGATCGCCAAGCTGCTGCGGAACAAGGATTTCCGCCACGCACTCTCGCTCGGAATCGACCGCGACCAGCTCAACGAGGCATTCTGGCTCGGTGTCGGCACCGCGGGCTCCGTCGCGCCGGCGCCGGACTCGATCTTCAGCCCCGGGGCGGAGTACAACAAGAAATGGGCGACGCTCGATCTGAAGCAGGCGAACGAGCTGCTCGACAAGATTGGACTCGCGAAAAAGGATTCCGACGGCTATCGGCTGCGCCCCGACAGCAAGGGGCGAGTACGCGTCGAGATGGTCACCATCGGCGGCCAGTTCGTGCCGTTCACGCCAGTGGGCGAGATGATCAAGCAACAGTGGAAGAAGATCGGCATCGACGTCGACATCAAGGAGCTCGAGCGCAACCTCGCCTTCACGCGCGACAACAACAACGAGAATCAGATCATCACCTGGGCCAACGACGGCTCGGAGATGCTGTTCCTCTTTCCCCGCCACGCTCTGCCGGTCGACGCCGCCGAATCGCACATGGGTATGGCGTTCGCCAAGTGGTACGCATCGGGAGGTGCCTCCGGAAAGAAACCCGACGATCCGGAAATGATCAAGGCAATGGAACTGTTCCGCGCCGCCTACGGCATGAAGGACGAGGACCGGATCAAGGCCGGCAAAGACCTCTGGAAGATCATCGTCGAGCAGGAGTGGAGCATCGGCACTGTGGGCCAGTCGCCGGCCTTCATGGGCGTGCGCATCGTCAAGAACAACATGGGCAACATCCCGTCGCGGCAGGTGAATGCACAGCACGCCCGGACGCCGCACACCTCCTGGCCGGAGACGTTCTATTTCAAGTAGCCGCATAGCTCGACAGCTCGTCGTCCCCGCGAACGCGGGGACCCAGCGACGTTCGGCTCAAGACACTGGGCTCCCCCTTTCGCGGGAGCGACGCGCGATCATAGTCGCCGCAAACGCGGGGACCCAGCGGCGTTCGGTGAGAGACACTAGATTCCCTTCCTGCTTTCGCGGGGACTAACGGCCGGGATGACATCGCATGCTCGCGTATATCGTTCGCCGCTTCGTGCTCGCTCTGCTGACGATCTGGGCCATCTCGGTCTTGTCGTTCGTCATCATCCACCTGCCGCCAGGCGATTACGTCACCTCGTACATCGCGTCGATGTCTGCGTCAGGAAGCGCAGTGTCGGAGGGCGAGGCCCAGGCGCTGCGCGAGCAATTGGGCCTCGACAAGCCGATCACCGTTCAATACGCCAAGTGGATGGGGCTCATCCTGCAGGGCAACTTCGGCATGGCGATGGAATGGGGACGCCCGGTTTCCGACGTCATCGGCGACCGGCTGTCGCTCACCATCGTCATCTCGGTGGCGGCGATCATATTCACTTGGGCGGTGGCCTTGCCCATCGGCATCTATTCGGCGGTGTACCGCTATTCGTTCCTCGACTACCTGTTCACGTTCGTCGGCTTCGTCGGGCTCGCCATTCCGGGGTTCCTGCTGGCGCTCATTGTCATGTACGCCGGCTTCAGGTACTTCGGCGCCAACGTTGGCGGCCTCTTCTCGCCGGACTACGCGGAAGCGCCGTGGAGCCTGGCCAAGACGTGGGATCTCGTTAAGCACCTTCCGGTGCCGGCGATTGTCCTCGGCGTCGCCGGGACCGCGCAGCTGATCCGCATCATGCGCTCGAACCTTCTCGATGAGCTGCGCAAGCCCTACGTGATGACCGCGCGTGCGCGTGGCCTGCCCGAGCACCGCGTGATCCTGCGCTACCCCGTGCGGGTGGCACTCAATCCGTTCGTAAGCACGATCGGCTATCTCCTGCCCTACGTGGTGTCGGGCAGCATCATCGTGTCGCTCGTCTTGAGCCTGCCGACGGTGGGACCGCTGCTGTTGAAGGCGCTGATCGCGCAGGACATGTTCCTCGCCGGGACCATCGTCCTGCTGCTCGGCGTGCTGACCGTCGTCGGCACGTTCATCTCCGACCTGCTGCTGATGTGGGTCGACCCGCGCATCCGTCTGGGACGGGAATGACCACCACCGTCGCCCCAGACTTGATCGCGCAGGACGCGCGCAGCCTCGCCGAGCAGCGCGTTGCGGTTGCCACCCAGTGGCAGCTCATGTGGTGGCGCTTCCGCAAGCACAGGCTCGCGCTCGGGAGCACGTTCGTGCTCGCGGCCTTCTACCTGGTGGCGATCTTTGCCGATTTCTTCGCCGTCGTGGATCCGCACGCATCCGACGCGCAGCGCTCGCTCATCGCGCCGCAGTCGATCCACTGGTTCGACGATGGCCGTTTCCGCCCCTACGTGTTCGCGCTGAAGGGCACGCGCGACCCGAACACCTTCAAGCGCGTCTACGCGCCGGACACGAGCACCAAGATCCCGCTCGAGTTTTTCGCGCATGGCGAGCCGTACCGGCTGCTGGGCTTCATTCCCGCCGATCGTCACTTGCTTGGAGTCGAGGGGGCCAAGGCATCGGACGCGCTCGTCCTCCGCGGCACCGATGTGCAGGGACGCGACCTGTGGTCCCGGCTCGTGTTCGCCACGCGCACATCGATGACCATCGGCTTGGTCAGCGTGGCGCTCTCGCTGGTACTGGGCGTCGTGCTCGGCGGAATCTCCGGGTACTTCGGCGGCGCGACCGACACCATCATCCAGCGCATCATCGAAATCCTCCGCTCGATTCCGACGATTCCGCTCTGGATGGGCCTCGCCGCGGCGGTGCCGAGCGACTGGAGCGTCGTGCAGGTCTACTTCGCGATCACCATCATCATCTCACTGATCGGCTGGACGGAGCTCGCACGAGTCGTTCGCGGGCGCTTCATCTCGCTCAAGGAAGAGGACTTCGTGATGGCGGCGGAGCTCGTGGGTTGCAGCAAGGCACGCATCATCTTCCGCCACATGGTGCCTTCATTCATGAGCCACATCATCGCCGCGACGACGCTCGCCATTCCCGCGATCATCATCAGCGAGACGTCGCTTTCCTTCCTCGGGCTGGGCTTGAGGCCGCCGGCGATCAGCTGGGGCGTGCTGCTGCAGGATGCGCAGGATGTTCAGGCACTGGTGATCTCGCCGTGGCTGCTCATTCCCGCTCTCCCCGTGATCGTCGCCGTGCTCGCTTTCAACTTCATGGGCGACGGCATCCGCGACGCCGCCGACCCGTACCTGTGATGACTCCGCCCGACCCAACTCGTCGTTCCCGCGAAAGCGGAAACTCCGTGTCGTTCCGGCAGGAGTCGCTGGGTCCCCGCGTGCGCGGCGACGACGGAAATTCGCAACCACTGCTGTCCGTCCGCGATCTGCGGACGAGCTTCTTCCAGGACGAGGGGACGACCAAGGCGGTGGATGGCGCGACCTTCGACGTGATGCCGGGCAAGACGCTCGGCATCGTCGGCGAGAGCGGCTGCGGCAAGAGCGTCACCGCGCAATCGATCCTGCGCATCGTCAGTCATCCCGGCCGCATCGTCGCCGGCGAGGTCATTCTCACTCGCCGAGACGGCACGCAGGTCGACCTCGCCAAGCTCAAGGCCAACAGCCACGAGATGCGCTCGATCCGCGGGGGAGACATCGGGCTGGTGTTTCAGGAGCCGATGACCTCGTTCAGTCCCGTGCATACGGTAGGCGCACAGATCGTCGAGGCCGTACGCCTCCACGCCAAGGTGGACGCAAAGGAGGCGCGACGGCGCGGCATCGAGGTGCTGCGCAGCGTCGGGATACCCAAGCCGGAGCGGCGCATTGACGAGTATTCGTTCGAGCTCTCTGGCGGATTACGGCAGCGCGCCATGATCGCGGCCGCGCTGTCCTGCGATCCTCGCCTGCTCATCGCCGATGAGCCCACCACCGCGCTCGACGTCACTACCCAAGCTCAGATCCTAGACCTGCTGCGCAGGATCCAGCAGGAACGGGGTATGGCGATCATGCTCATCACGCACAACCTGGGCGTGGTTGCTGAAATGGCCGACGACGTCGTAGTCATGTACCTCGGCCGGGTCGTCGAAGAAGGCAGTGTCGACGACATCTTCCACAACCCGAAACACCCGTATACCAGGGCCCTGCTGAAGTCGATACCAAGCATCGAATCGACGCCGCGGCTGAAGCTGCCGACGATCAGCGGCTCGATCCCGCATCCGTTCAACCGCCCAACAGGCTGCCCCTTCCATCCGCGATGCGCATCGTTCATGCCGGGGCACTGCGACAGAGAGGAGCCGCAGTTGCGCAACGTCGGGAAGGGCCAGAAGGCGAGCTGCCTGCTCTATGGGGCGGCGCAAGCATGACCAACGCGATCGCCGCAGGGGATGGTTCTGTTCTCCTCGAAGTGCGGGAGCTGAAAAAGCATTTCCCGATCCGGCGCGGGCTGCTGCAGAAGACCATCGGTCAGGTGAAAGCGGTCGACGACGTCAGCTTCGTCGTCAAGAAGGGGGAAACGCTTTCGCTCGTAGGCGAAAGTGGCTGCGGCAAGACCACCACGTCACGCTGCATCCTGCGCGCGATCACGCCCACCGCGGGAAAGGTTCTGCTCAAAGACGGCGGCCGGACGGTCGACGTCACGACGCTGCCGAAAGACCAATTGCGCTCACTGCGGCGCCAGATGCAGATGATCTTTCAGGATCCGTTCTCGTCGCTCAATCCGCGCATGACGCTGCTCGACATCGTCGGCGAACCGCTGCTCGTCCACGGCGTCGGCACAACGCAGGAGCGCACGGACCGCGTCGTGGAGCTACTGCGGCTCGTGGGACTCCGGCCCGAATACATGCGGCGCTACCCGCACGCATTTTCCGGCGGGCAGCGGCAGCGCATCGGCATTGCGCGCGCCCTCGCGCTTAATCCTCGCCTGGTTGTGGCCGACGAACCCGTCTCAGCGCTCGACGTGTCGGTGCAGGCGCAGATCCTTAACCTGCTCCTCGAGTTGCAGGAGCAGCTCGGACTGACTTATCTGTTCGTCGCGCACGATCTTTCAGTCGTCAAACACATCAGCGCTCGGGTTGCGGTGATGTACGTCGGTCGAATCGTGGAGACCGCGCCGACGGAGGCGCTGTTCTCGGCGCCCAAGCATCCGTACACGGAGGCCCTGCTGTCTGCCGTGCCGAAACCGGATCCCCGCCTGCGCACTGAGCGGATCGTGCTTCCGGGCGAGGTGGCCGACCCCGCGAACGCGCCGTCGGGCTGCCACTTCCATCCCCGCTGCACGTATGCGCGGGACATCTGTCGCGAAAAGACGCCGCTACAGCAGGAGATCGCGCCGAATCATTTCGTGCGTTGTCATCGCGCGGCTGAGCTCTCGCTGCGCGGCGTCGCCAGCACGGCTCCGTAACGGCCAGCATGGTCGACCGCAGGCGGAAGCGCGACGCCCAGATCGCGAGCGCAACGCGCGATCCCGTCCCACGACTGCGCATCGAACGTGACGCCCTCGCGCATCGCCGTCGCGATGCCTCGGGCGGCCTGGTCGCCGGGTACCCGCACCGGCTGCCCGGGACGGATCGGCCGGTTCGCGCGGCATTTCTCTGACAGGAAGTCCATCTGCTCCGTGAAGGCGTCGCGACCGGCGAAGAAGTCCGGATCGATCACCTGCAGGAACACGTTGCCGCCCCAGCGCGTCGGCGCGTCGCGTCGCCCGTGACCGCTCAAGCCCTGCGACAGCGCCTCGATCATCAGCGCGAGTCCGAAGCCCTTGTGGCCGTACTCCTGACCGCCGACGAGCTGCAGCGATCCGCGAGGCTCCGTGTTCTCCAGGACGGCGGGGTCGCACGTAGGATTGCCGGCCGCATCGAGCAGCCACGGATGCTCGAACATTTCGCCTGCCGCGAACTTCTGCCGAGTCATCGACACGGTGGTGATCGAGGCGCAGATGTCGACCAGTACCGGATGATCGCGCCCGGGATAGCCGATCGCGAAAGGATCGGGCGTGAACAGCGGTTGCGTTCCGCCGTAGGGCGCAACGCGCTGCCCCGCGGGGTCGGAGTTGAAGATGATCGCGACCAGGCCCCGGTCGGCGGCCTGCTTGACCAGCGCGGCGAGGCATCCGATGTGATGGCTGCGCCGAATGGACACGCTCACCACACCGCAGCGGGCGATGCGCTCGACTGCGACGTCGATGGCGCGGTTCACCAGCCACAACCCGGGCAGGTAAGCCCCGTCCCAGAGCAGCGTTGCCTCGCCGTCCTTCACCACTTCGGGCTGCCCGGTCACCTGCATGGAGCCCTTGCGGATGTCGTCGATGTAGAGCGGCACGATCGCCAGCCCATGCGTGCGCCTTCCCATCATGTCGGTGAGCACGAGCAAGCGCGCGACCGTGCGCGCCTTGTCGTCGTCCATGCCCGCAGCCGAAAGCAGCGATGTCGCGAAAGCCGCCAGGCCGTCGGTGGAATAGCGTGGAGTCGTGGTCAGACTGTGGCCACTAAAGGCGGTTAGTCCTTCGCCGACGCCGGAGATGGGCGGGAAACGGCGCAATAAGCACTCAGGGCGTGCAGCTCGCTCGATACGCGCGACGGGAACCCCTTGCGTCGCCCTCGCCTGTCGACCAAGAGCTCAGCAAAGTAGCTCGCCAACTCTTCCGGCGCCGACCAGAGTCCCGCCAGTGCGTTCGTAATCCGCGGGAAGCATTCGGCGGTCGCCGTCGGTTGAAACTCAGGGGGCAAGCTCGCTATCCAGCGCTTGGTCGCGGGAAACAGGAATTCGGCAGGCTTTGCTTTCCGTCTGCCGGTCCAATCCTGCTCGGTCGCTCCCAGGGTCCCCTCCTGCTCGCGGCGATGTGTGGCAAGCGAATGCTCGACAACCTGGTGGACGTCGCTGCGCGGCGAACGGTTAACTGGTCGATAGACCGACATGAGCTATCGTGTCACAGCGCGGCCTTCTACGGTAGTTCAAGCTGACAGCCGGCAGGACGAGACGGATCGTCGCTGTGCGCAGCGCGGCCGCGCAAGGCCTGCCCGACCCTATGACAGAGGAATAGCAGGTGCGAAAACGCATTCCGCTTGCTGCTAGGAGCGCGAGAACCACTTGCTGTAAAGCGCCCTGTACCGCCCATCCTCGTACATTTCGAGCAATGCTCGGTTGATCCGCTTGCGCAGGGGACTTCCGTCGGCGACGACGATGCCATACTTTTGCGCCGCGAAAATTGGACCTACGACCTGGAGCACCCCGTTACCGCGCTTGGCGGCGAGATATTGAAGCGTGGGCGCGTCGAACACCAAAGCCTGCACGTCGCCTTTCGAGACCAGGTCGCATCCTTCCTCCGCGGAAGCGACCTCCACATAGAACAGCCCCTGCTCGGTCAGGTAGTCGGCGGCGACCGTGCCGCGCACGGTCGCGATCGTCTTTCCCGCCAGGTCGCCCGGCCCATGGATCTTCGAATTCAGGCGATCGACCGTCTGCGTGGAACTCACCGTAGCCGTCAGTTGCGCAATCAGCACAACGCCGACCAACCACATGAAGAAGACGATGAGGCGCTTGACTACCCTCGCCCCCTGTCGATCGCCATGTTCGCCGGTCGCGACAATCAGCGCCACACCCCACAGCCCTTCGCCAATTCCCCTCAGATAGCCTTTCCGGAAATGTTCACTCGTTCGTCGCTCGACGATCCACAAGACGTTGGCCATGACGAACATGATGAAAATGAATGCGCCGAGAAGCGTTCCGATGGTGGACCACGGGATCGAGTCAAACACCTCCAACAAGTGATTTGTGCCTTGAGCGTGCACCATGATCTGCAAGCCGGAGTCGAAATAGGGCTGTGTGAAGTCGATAACGTTTTCGCGTTCCTTGGTGATCGTGATCGCCGCGATCGCAGCATCGGCTTTGCCGCTTTTCACCGCCTGCAGCTGGTCACCGACGGCAGCGACTTCAACCCATGTGGTATCGACCTTGAGCGACTGCGCGACCGCGTTCCAGAGATCGATGCTGAATCCGCTCCATTCCGCTCCCTGCTTGAACACAAATGGGGGAATCGGCTTGACCGCCACTCGCAGCGCCTTGCTCTCGGTCGCGTCCTGAGCTTGTGCACCGTTCATACCGGGACTGATCCCCGTCGCGACAAAGGCAAAGCAGATCGCTGCGCATTTACGCAAGCGGTCGTTCAGGTGCTTCGAAATGGAGCGCTTCTTGCGGACCTGAGGCAGCGTCATGTCGTTAGCCGGCGCTACGTGGTTGTGGCGATGCACTCTATCACGCAGCGTAGCAAGGGCGGCAACTGGCGGCCATAGGCAGTTCCGATTCGAAGGTAATTCCTTGAGTCATTCGTCCAAGGACCTCTTCGCGAGACTCATATTCTGGCCTTTGTAGCGAGACAACGATCGGCGGAGTAGGATTCCCCCGGTTTGGTTGACATCAAGGGAAAGTATGAAGCGGCGATTCCCAAGTAGATGGCTGGCGCTGGTGATCATCAGCGTTGGACTCGGCGTAGGTCAGAGTACGGCGCAGACGCTCGGCAGCTTGTTCCAGCTGCTGGGTGGAACGGATACGGTCACCAAACTCTCGGGTACACTCCTTCAGTCTGCTGCGAAGGATCCGCGCCTTGCTGGAGTGCTTGGTAAGATGGATACGAGCGCGGTGGCTCCAAAGCTGGCCGACCAGATGTGTTCGATGCTTGGTGGCGCTTGCAAGGCCCCGCTAACCAATCAGCAGATTGCAGCCGGATCATCCAAGCTGGACGCCTCTCAGACCAAGGCCTTAAGTGACCACTTTGGTACGGCGTTGAACGCGGTAACCAGCAATCCTTTTGTTAAGGAAGGCGTAAGCAAGGCGATTGCTCCGAAACTCGGCGGCATCGTCGGAGCGCTTATCTAGCCGACTGCCTTCAAGGCTGATCCACTGCAACACTCCGGACGGGCGACCCTGATTCCCCGCTCACGACCGCAGCCGGTCGAGTGGACGACATGACCTCCCTCACAAAGCTGGTGACAACGTTGCTCGTATTCGCCTTTCTGCAGCTCTGCGGTTGCGCCACTACGACGCAGCCCGGCGCTGTCGGGGCCGAGCGCAAGCAACTGCTGCTCGTCTCGTCCGAGGACATGGATAAGATGTCAGCACAGAGCTATGCCAAGCTGACAAACGAGGCGCAGAAAAAAGGCGCCCTCAATACCGACCCGGCGCTGACGCAGCGCGTGCAGGCAATCGCCGTGCGAATAGAACCGCAGACGGGGGTGTTCCGCCGCGATGCTCCGAAGTGGAAGTGGGAAGTGAATGTCGTCAGCACCGAGGAGCTCAACGCGTTCTGCATGCCCGGCGGCAAAATCATCTTCTATTCGGGACTGATCACGCGACTCAAGCTGACTGACGATGAGATCGCGATCGTCATGGGACACGAAATCGCGCACGCACTGCGCGAGCATTCGCGCGAGCAGGTGTCGCAGGCGATGGCGGCGCAAACCGCCATCGGAATCGGCACTGCGTTGCTTGGACTGGGCGGGGGGTCAGCCGAGCTGGGGAATACGGTCTACGATACGCTGATCGCGACCAAATTCAGCCGCGTCGACGAGAGCGAAGCCGACCGCATTGGCCTCGAATTGGCGGCACGCGCAGGCTACGATCCACGCGCCGGGGTATCGTTGTGGAAGAAGATGATGAGCGCGACTCAGGGCGGGCAGCAGCCGGAATTCTTAAGCACTCATCCGGCCGAAGCGAACCGCATCCAGCAGATCGAGTCTTTGCTTCCGACGGTGATGCCCCTGTACGAAGCCGCGCGAAAGACGTGAGTCGTTCACCTGTGTCGGCGAGGGCTCGCTCCCTGTTGACGGCGGTGCTGATCGTCACCGCGTTGACGCTCACCGCGTGTGCGAGCATGCCGGGTCGTGACCCGCTCCAGGTTAGCGTCGCGGACATCGAGTCCTTGCCGGGAGAAGATCTGGAGATGCGGATGCTGGTCAAGCTTCGAGTCCAGAACCCCAACGACGCGCCGGTCGAATACGATGGCGTCTATGTGAAATTGGATGTCCTGGGCAAAACGTTCGCGACCGGCGTCAGCGACGAGCGCGGCAGCATCCCCCGCTTTGGCGAGTCCATCGTCAGCGTGCCCGTGACGGTGTCGATGCTGCGTATTGGGGCTTACGCGCTGCGTATGCTCGACGGCAAGCCGGTTGACAAGCTCAGCTACAAAATGGAGGGAAAACTCGACGGCCCGATGTTCGGCTCGACGAGATTTCAGGCTCAGGGCGAGCTCGCTCTTCCGTTCGCCTGGTAGCCGTCGTCGCCGCCGCGAAGCTCGACGAATGTGTCTTCCTCGTAGTTGGCGCGGGGCCGGCGCTCCCATAACGCGCAACCGCGCGCCGCTTGCAAGCGAACGTGCTCGCCGTTGGGCCTCGAGCACCACACCGCTGACTCGACGCGGTGACCGAAGTAGCGACAGGTATAGCAGCCACCTGGTCGTTCCGTCATCGCGTCAAACGTCATGGCGGTCGGGAGACTCGACCGGGCGATTGTGATTTCGACATCGCTGGCGGGATCGCACTCGATCTCGGAGCGCCTTGCTTCTCGGTCCTGCTGCTTGCTCATACTCATAAGAGAAAAGAGCAGTAGCGCAAGCAGGCCGATAGACAGAACGATCCAGATCACGCTTCTCCCTCCTGCGGAGGAATAACGCCGAGCAATCCAGGGCCGGTGGAATCGTCAGAATCGGTCAAGAACCCGCGCCAGCTCAGGAGGTCTTCCAGGTCCCTCCAGGTGAGGATCGCCGAATCACTCTCTGGTGAATCTCCGGACGATACGGCTGCGCTTGGCTCGAAACGTATGCCTTCGAGGTCGACCCCAGCGAGTTCCCTGCACAGGAACTCCTCGAGCGCTTCTTCCTGATTGTTTTTGTCAGTCATGCGCTTCTCCCCGTCGCATGTTGACGTCCACTGAGATCCGACCGGAATTCCCTTGCGAGCCGGGCCTACGCCGACTCGGACCACCGCTTCTTAGCCGCGTCCGCGTGGACCGAGCACCATGTATGCCACACTGATCGCGCAGCGCACGATCAAGGGCTTAACGAGTCGCGGGTTGTTGTCGTGTCACGAGACTGTAAAGCGAAGTGACAATTTGCAAGCTTCTCGCAAGGTTGGAAGACATGGACGCTGCGCTGCAACCGTCAGCGCTTGCCGGCATTCACTTGTGCGCAGCCTCCGGCATCGCATGCAGATAGCCGTAGATCGCCGCGATTTCCGGATCGGAGAGGTGCGACAGATTGTTCCGTGCCTGGGCGCTCATTACGCCCACGTCTCTTCCCCCGATGGCGACGCCGGTTTTCAGCAGTTGAGCGAATGCATCGGGCGAATAGGTAGTGACCACCCGCAGATCCGGACTGCTGAAATCGGGGTTGGAGTCGCCGCGCAGAGCGGTGCCGTGGCACTCGGCGCAGATAGTTCGCGCGAGATAGCGTCCGAATTTGGCCACTTCATTCGTTGCATCGGGCGGCGGCACGGTTTCGGCGATGAGCCGTGCCACCACGTTGAACTTGCCGACGACGAGGCCCAGACGCCCGATCGGTCCCATAGAGATGCTCGGGCCCGGCCCCGCGACTTCCGGCAAGGTGTGCAGAAACGCGATGATCTTTGCCAGGTCCTCATCAGTCACCCCGTTGAAGACTTCCGACGGCATGACGAGCATGCTGTGTCCATCGGGTCGCACGCCATTCCTGATAATGACCGCGAGTTCGCCGTCGCTGAATTGCTTCACCGCGGCAGTAAGATTGGGCGCGACGATACGTCCGATCATCGGTTGATCGAACAAGACCGCCCCCGCAGCCTCTTTGCCGTGGCAGCCCGCAAAGCACCCGCGGATCGTGGCCAACCGCCGTCCTTCGCTGATCGACGCCGTGTCGTTCGGGATGGACAGGGCAACCACGGGGACCTGGTAGGTGCGTCGCAGCAACCGCTCGGAGAGCATGTATAAGACGGCATAGGCGATGATTGCCAAGCCCGCCAAGCTTCCCAAGGCTATGCCGATCCAGCGCAATAGATTCTTCACCATTCACCCATTATGAATCCACATTCGCTTCCCGAAAACGTTTTGCAACTCGACGAACTGGAAATCCTGGTCGTCGTGGACAACGAGACCGACACCCTGTCGAGCGTCGACGCCGGTGTACCGCAGGTTCCGGAGATCATTCACCTCGCCTCGCGCAGGCCGCCAAGTCGCCACTTCGAGGGCCATGAATGCAAGGCGGTGTTCGACCAGTTGTGATGCGCTTGTCACGGTCTTTCCGTACTCGTCACTGGCCGCCGGGACGGTCAGCTGCGCAGCATGCTGTTCGATGTTGGCCCCTACCCGGAGCTCTGGCTCGACAACGCGCGCCGGCTGGACATCGATCTCTCCAGCATCGAGTGCATCTTCCTGTCGCATTGGCATTTCGATCATAGCGGCGGTTTCCCGGAGGTGGTCGCCGCTGTCAGTAAGGCGCGAGCTGCAGCGGGGTTAACGCGACCGATCGTCGACCTGCATCCTAATCGACCAGACCAGCGCGGGATTCTGCTTCCGACCGGGTTGATGATCATGCTTCCGGTAGAGCCTAGCTTCGATGCAATCGCAAAAAGCGGGGGCGAAATCGCAACGAGAGATGATCCCCATCCGATCTGCGGCGGGTTTTTCTTCGGCAGCGGTGCCATCGATCGCGTCACCGATTACGAGACCGGGCTTGCCGGTCACCACACGTTTCGTGGCGAGATCGGCGAGCCGGATCCGCTGATCCTCGATGAACGTTTTGTCGCCGCTTGCATGGGTGGAAGAGGCGTAACCGTGCTTTCGGCCTGCTCGCATGCAGGTGTTGTCAACGCCTGCCTGAGTGCCCGGAAGCACTTCCCAGGTTTGCCCGTCGACCTTGTGCTTGGCGGCTACCACCTGGCCGGGAAGGCGATGGAGGCCCGAATTGAACCAACGGTACGCGACCTCAAGACACGAATTGAGCCTCGCTTGGTCGCTCCCGGTCACTGCACTGGCTGGCGGGCGAAGGCGAGCCTTGCTGCGGCTTTCGCTCCAGGACGGTACGCGCCGAGTGTCGTCGGTACGCTCTATCGTTTGACGTCGGCCGGCTAACTGTCCTGGAGTTGGTAGAGGCGCGCGTCGCATACTTGCTCGAGCGCGGACGTTTCTACTTCTTAGCCGGATCGTCGTCGGCGTTGACGTAAGTCATGTCGAAAGGCCCGTTGCCATTGACCTGGATTACCGCCTCGCTTTTGGCGACCAGGTAATGGTGATCCTTCCCTGAAAGGAAATGGAAGGCACCGGCGGTGAGCGTGTGCGCCTTGCTCGTTTCGACTTTGTCACCCGTGCCGAAAGAGAATGTGCCCGAGATCACCGTAAGGCTCTCATCCTGGGTATGCCAGTGTGGCGGTATCTTGTAGCCGGGTGGGACCATGAGGCGAATGACAAACGGCCCCGCTTTGCTTGGATCACCTTGCAAGACGGCGATCTTGGCGCCTTTGGGCATCGAAGGCGGCGCAGGGCCCCACTTGATGTCCTTTGGATTGACAAAGGCGTCGCTTTCAGTTGCTGCTACCGAAGTTGCAAGACTCCCCAGAACAACCGCGACCATCGACATGGCGATCATCGTCGCTAAGCTTTTCATTTTGCGTTTATCTCCAAGAGGTTGAACAACTCGCTTCTGTCTGCTCGCGATACCGCTCGCGCACCTCATAACTTTTCTTGAGTGCTTCTATGGTGGCGTCTGCTGCGCTCTCACTCTAGCATGCCGCCGATGGTGCGCATGCAAGCACCACTTTCTGCGCCGGGTTGAGGCGCGACTTGCACACCATTCACTTCATCTGTGCCCATGTCGAACGTCGTCTCGACTGAGGGAGAATGGAGCAGCGTCTGCCCTACGATACAGCTCCGTTGCGATGCGATCCGGAGTTTTTCCAACAAATGTGGATTCGTGCCATTGGCGGCCTTGAGCCGCACCACACAGCGCATTGCCTGGAAGCCGACCGGCACCTGCACATCCATGGCCATCGTTCCCCGGACATCGACCTCGCCGGTGACTTCCACTCCGAGGGATTCGAGCGTAATCCCGAGAATGTTCGCAACCATTCGCACCGACGAATCCTGGCATGCTGCAAAGGCTGCGCAGAGGATGTCGCCGGGAGTAGGTGCATCATGCAATCCACCAAGTGCGCGATGAACGCCCACGGGAATCGCAGTCCCGCTTCTTGGCATCGGCATCACCATGGAGTGGAACGGGTCATCAACGCTACCGCCCTGGGTTAGGGCGCGGTCGGTTACCAGCGCTGCCTTGGGATCGGACTTGTAACACCGCCTTAACGGTACCTGGATCTCGAAGACATTGGCTCGACTCATCATTCCCTCCTTCGCGTTGGTGATCTCGGGAACGAAGCAGGCATGGTCTGCATACCGTCCCGAGTCGTAATCCACCTGAGATAATATTACTGGCGGCGAAGCCGGAGCAGCACTACGTTGTTATGATCGACTTTCCGGAACAGTTGATCGATTTACCGCCCTGCCGCGTGCGCAAGGACTTGCGGCATTGCATGCTCTCGAAGCCACGTCCTGTCCGACATGGATGCACTCTCCGAGATTCTTAGCGGAATACGCCTTAGCGGCTCCGCGTTCGTCGACGCCGAACTGACTGCGCCATGGTCGGTGCAAACACCGTCGGCCGCGGACATAGCGAAGCGCGTTGCGCCAGGCGCCGCCCGGGTCATTCCCTACCATCTGATCGTCGCGGGTGCCTGCAAAGTCCGCGTCGGCGACGGGCCGCCTCTGAGCGTCGAAGCGCGGGAGATCGTATGTTTTCCGCACGGCGACGTTCATCAACTCGCCAGCAGTGCCGATGTCAAGCCCGAGCCAATGACGACCCAAGCGATGGTCGCCCTCACCCGTGCAGACGAGGTTTCGCGCATCACGTACGGTGGCGGAGGAAGCAGGACGCGGATCGTCTGCGGCTTCTTCGCCTGTGACAGCACACTTTCCGAGCGCATCGTCACGCCGCTCCCCCGCGTGCTCAAGTTCCGGGTCGGCGCCGACAGCGCCGCGATGCTGCTGCCCAATGCGGCGAGCGAAGCACGATCGCACGGCGAGCGCGGTGCGAGGCCAGGCACCCACGCGGTGCTTTGCAAGCTGTCCGAGTTGCTTTTTGTCGAGGCCGTTCGCTCGTACGTCGATACGCTCGACGACCCGGTGGGCGGGTGGCTGGTGGCTCTCAAGGATCGGCATGTCAGCGCAGCTCTGGCACTGATGCACGGCCAACCGCAGCAGCCGTGGACGCTCGAGCTACTTGCCGAGCGCATAGGCGCGTCGCGTTCAATGCTCGCCGAGCGGTTCGTACGTCTCATGGGTCAGGCGCCGATGCAATACCTTTCACAGTGGCGGCTGCATCTCGCAGCGGACGCGCTTGCGTCGTCAGATAGCGCTACGAAGAGAATCGCGAGCGACGCCGGTTTCGGCTCGACCGCAGCGTTCAATCGAGCATTCAAGCGAGAATTCGGCGTCCCTCCTGCTCGCTGGCGAGCTGCGACACCCCGCCCTGAGATTCGCTCATAAGCGCCGACCGAGGCAGTTCTTGGGCCCAGATCCTGTGGAACCGCGATCGGCAGCGACCTCAGATTCCCGTCCTGTGTGCGCTTAAATCGATCGCACGTTCAGCTTGGCCTGTCGTCCATCGGAGATAGCAATGCTTGAGAAGTGTTTGTTATTGGTCAGAGGCAGCCTTGGTGTGCTGATGCTCGCCGTGCTCGCTGTGTCCCCAACTATCACTCATGCGCAGTCCTATCCCACCCGGCCGATCAAGATCATCGTTCCCTACGCTGCCGGTGGTGCGGTAGACATCGTCGCCAGAAACGTTGGACAACCGCTTGCCGAAGCGCTGAGGCAGCCTGTGATCGTCGACAACCGTCCGGGTGCGAGCGCGAACATCGGGATGGAGATGGCGGCCAAATCAGCGCCCGACGGTTACACATTGCTGATGGCTTCTAACGGCATCGCGACCAACATGGCGCTGTTCCCGAATCTCGCGTTCGACGGTCGTCGCGATTTCGCTCCAATCGCCAGGGTCGGATACGCGCCGCTGGTGATCGTCGTACCGGCCTCGTCGCCGGCAAAATCGCTGAAGGACCTGATCGCGATGGCCAAGGCGGAACCGGGTAAGCTCACCTACGCCTCGGCAGGAAACGGTAGTTCAGGACACCTCGCGGGCGAGCTGCTCAAGTCGAGCGCGAAGATCGACGTCCTGCACGTCCCCTATAAGGGAGGTGCGCCTGCGATCACCGATCTTCTGGGCGAGCGCATTTCGTTCATGCCGATCAATCCAGTCGAAGTGCTCGCGCATATTCGGAGCGGCCGCCTGCGCGCGCTCGCAGTCGCGAGCGACAAACGATTCGCGTTGTTGCAGGAGGTGCCGACTGCCGGCGAAGCCGGGCTTCCCGGTTACGAAGCGTCGGTCTGGTGGGGACTGGTCGCGCCCGCGAAAACACCGCTGGAGATCGTCCGACAGCTCAATGCCGAGACCAACAAGGCTCTGGCCGATCCTGCGATAGCAGGCAAGCTAAGCGAACTTGGCGTGGTCATCACGCCGGGCGCGCCGGAGCAGTTCGCGGCCTTCATCAACTCGCAAACGGAGCTTTGGGCGGGGGTCATCAAGTCAGCCGGAATCCGGCCAGACTGATTGCGAACAACAGTCGCCGAAGAGATACCGATGAATGCACGCCGTCGATCGTTCCTGCAGCTCGTTGCAACCTCGCTTGCGATCCTTGCCGGCTGCGCGAGCGTTTCGAGCGCTGCGGATACCGCAAGCATCGAGGCGCTTGCGCCGACCGGAAAGCTTCGCGTCGGACTTTATCCCGGTACGCCGACATCGATCGTCGGCGACCTGAGCTCGGGTAATGCGAGGGGAGTTGGCCTGGAACTTGGCCGGGGATTGGCGAAGCGTGCCGGCGTGCCGTTCGAGCCAATCGTATTCCCAAATAACGCCGCGGTTCTTGCGGCAGCGAAGTCCGGTGCCGTCGATATGGTATTCACCAACGCCACACCCGTGCGCATGAAGGACCTCGATTTCTCACCGACTGTCCTACAGGTCGAACTGGGCTACCTTGTTCCCGCGGGCTCCGCCATCCGCGAAATCGGCGAGATCGATCGCCCCGACGTACGCGTAGGCGTGAGCGAAGGCAGCACGTCGGAAAGCACGCTATCTCGCGAACTCCGAAACGCCATCGTCGTTAGAACGCCTTCGCTCAAGGGCGCGATCGACATGCTGGCGGCGGGAACGCTGAATGCGTTCGCCACAAACAAGGCCACGCTGTTCCAAATGTCGGACCAGCTGCCGGGCTCGCGCGTTCTTGCGGGCCGATGGGGACTGGAGCATTTTGCCATCGGCGTTCCCAAGGGACGCGAAGCGGCGATGCCGTTTGTCAGCAGCTTCGTGAACGAGGTCAAGCGCAACGGTCAGCTGGCGCGAGCTGTTGAACAAGCGGGGTTGCGGGGAAGCGTGTTAGCGGAAAAATAAAAAGCCTCCGCGAGATTCCGCGGAGGCCCTTGGGCGTCGCGCCTCACTCCGCCAGCGGTCCGGCCGCAGCTGGATATCTCACTCCGCCAGCGGGTCGGGCCGCAGCTGAATGTGGTAGACCTTCGGGCTGTTCGCGGTGCCGCCCTCGTTGTGGAACACGGTGCGCGTGCCCGACATCGTCCACACGCCCTTGCCTTTCCAGCCGGCGTTCGGGTCATCCACCCTGGCGTCCAGGAGCTTGGTGAAGAAGCCCGCGGGATAAGGCACGCGCATCTCGACCACCTTGCCGTCGACCACCGCCGTCAGCGACTCGGCGCCGTTCGTCGTGAAGATCGGCACGTTCTTGCCGAGCCCGAGCGAGTTGTAGCGGTCGACCCACACGTAATACGAATGGTTGGCGCTGCCCGAATCCGGAAGGCCACGGAACTGCGGCCCCGGCATCCGGATAATGGTCCAACCCTCGGGGCACAGTTTGCCGCTGATCGCGTCAGGACCGTTCTGCGGCCGCGTGCATTTGCGCCGGTCGAAGCTTGCGAAATGCCCGCTCGCGAGCGGTGTCCACACCACGCCGTCCGTCGTCATGTCGAGGCCGCGCGGGCTCCACGCGCCATCAGGCGGAACGTACAGCTCGGCAAGCGCTGTTTCCGAAGGATTGGAACCCGGGATGATGTGCACCACGTAGCCCGGCTGATCGATGCGCCCGAAGCCGATGCCCATCGTCTGCCCCCACACGGTGTCGTCCACGGGACTCGGCATGATGCCGTAGAAGGCGCCGAGGATGCGCGTGTCCTTCGTGGGATCGAGAGGTTGGTTCGGCTCGACATAGGCATCGCGCTTGCCGTTGCCGTTGGTGTCCACCACGATCGGTGTCCAACCCTGCGATTTCGCGGAATCACCGGTTTCGAAGAACGTCTTCGTTTTCACCCAGCCCACGACGCCGTTGCTGGTGCCGGGACCACCCTGCGAAAGCCACAGCGTCTGGTCCTTGTCCTGCGCGAAGTAGAGGTGATGCGTCCCGAAGCATGTGTCGACGTCGTACCACTTCTGTTGCCTCGGATCCCAGATCGACAGTTCGCGACCGTTCTGCTCGAGCGGCATCACCTTGGCCGACGGATGATCCGAGCCCTTCTTGCAGAAGTCCGGGTTATTCGGTCCGCGGAAGCGCGCGCTGAAGTACACGCGGCCCTGCGCATCCATCATCGCGTTGTGCAGGCTGCTGCCGCCGTCCCAGATCGGGTCCTTGCCCCAATAGGCCGATGGCTGCATCGGCAGATCCTTCGAATTGGGCGTGCCGGGTTGCACCGGATGCTTGATCGTGTATGCGCGGTTGTTCACGGGATCCAGGACCGGGATGTTGTCGGTGCTCTCCTCGGGTGCGCCGTAGATCGGCCCGTTGGCGTTCACCCTCGGATCGTGCTGGTACGTCGATATGCCGTCGTGCAGGTAGTACTTCGGTGTGGAGAAATCCCACTCCGTCACGACGAAGTTGCGCTCGATCCCTTTCGGACGCTCGGGCTTGGCGAACGGAAGCTCTCCCGCGGCGACACGGTCGGTCCAGTTGGCGAAGTTCTTGAGTGCCGCGTCGGCGCCCATGTAACCGAGGCTCAATGCCATGTTGCCCATCGCCTGTCCTGACTGTGTGCGACGCGCCCACTGCTTGAAGCCGTCGCCCTCCTTTTTGAATTCGTCGGGCACGACACGGATGCCATGGCTGCCGAGCGCATGGCAGGACTGGCAAGAGTTCTTCACGGTGTCGACCCAGCCTTCCTGGGTCTTGATGTTGGTCGAGATGCCGTTGCCCTTGTCTCCTGTGCCCGGGAATTGGTCTTTGCCCGGGATGTTTAGCAGCGAGTACCAGTACATCCCGGGATAATGCTCGGCGTCTTCCTGCGCTGTCGCGGCGACGGCCTTGATGTTCACGGTCTCGCCCGGCGCAGCCGCTATCTTCTCGGAATCCTTGAGGCCGTAACCGCGGGACCAGACGCTGTACTTGGCCTTCGGCAGTTGCGGGATGACGTAGCTGCCTTTGTCATCGGTGACCACGATTTTGGCGTATTTGGTTGGCAGGTCGCCCGTTTCCGCAATCACCCAGACGCCCGCCTCCGGACCGTTCGGACCGCTCACGACGCCACGGATCGAATCGGTGCCTGTTTTCTGCGCGAAGGCCGGAGCGCCGGCCAGAGAAACCGCGACGATAAGCGCCGCAGCCGTGACGCAGCGGTTTAACGCCATGACCCTCTCCTCCTCCAGGATTGGCACGAGACGCGAAGGATGCGCCTTTTTCGGATGCTGTGCCATTGGCACGTCAGTCAGATAAACGCCAGGGTGGTGCGATGATCATTGAACGACCTTGTCCGCTCGCGTGTGGACGCCAACCATGGACGAATCTCAACCGCGACGCGCGGCCTCGATTGCGGCGATGTCGATCTTTTTCATCTGCATCATCGCATCGAACGCGCGCTTTGCGGCAGCGGGGTCGGGATCGGTTATCGCTTTCACCAGGGCGATCGGCGTAATTTGCCACGACAGTCCCCATTTGTCCTTGCACCAGCCGCATGCGCTCTCCTGGCCGCCGTTGCCAACGATCGCGTTCCAGTAGCGATCGGTTTCTGCTTGGTCAGCTGTTGCGATCTGAAACGAGAAGGCTTCGCTGTGCTTGAACGCAGGTCCGCCGTTTAGCCCAAGACACGGAACGCCCATCACGCTAAACTCGACGGTCAACACGTCCCCTTTCTTTCCCGACGGAAAGTCTCCCGGCGCGCGATGTGTAGCGCCGACGGACGAATCGGGAAACGTTTTGGCATAAAACTGCGCCGCGTCCTCGGCGTCGCGATCGTACCAAAGGCAAATCGTGTTCTTTGGGGGGTTCGTCATGTGACTTCTCCATCTAGATGAAACATCGTAGACCAAAATCGACGGTGTGTTCGCAGTCAAAGAGCGTTGGCTGAGACATCCGCTTTACTTTGTATCGAGGAGACATAGCATGGACCGACTCACGGGCGGTTGCCTTTGCGGAAACGTCCGAATTGTGGCGTCGGGACGCCCATACCGGGTCGGCCTTTGTCACTGTCTCGACTGCCGCAAGCATCATGGGGCCCTTTTTCACGCTTCCGCGGTGTTCCCTCAGGATGCAGTGACGATCGATGGCGAAACAGGCGAATACGCCGGGCGTTTTTTCTGTCCCCGCTGCGGCTCGTCCATTTTCGCACGCACCGGCGACGAAATCGAAGTGAACCTAGGATCTCTCGATGCTCCTGACCAGCTGATGCCAACTTACGAGAGCTGGATCATCCGTCGCGAGTCATGGTTGCCGCCGTTTCCGCTCACGAGGCGATACGAGCGCGATCGTGACGCCACGGGTCGCTTTGAGGAGTAGTGGGCAACATTGTCCGGAGTGCGTCGAGTGCGGGCGTAGCTCGCAGCGGGCGCGCTAACGCGCGTAGTGTTCCATCATCTCGGATAGGGTCTGCGCCATCCGGGTGCGCAGCGCCAGCGGTGCGACGACTTCGACGTCCGCGCCGAGGCGCATTAGCTCACCGACCCCGTACTCTGCCGATTCGATCGGGATCGTGCAGCGCACCCATCCGCGATCGTCCGGCTTGCCCGCCGTCTCGGCGACGGCTTGCGCGACGTAAGGTCCGAGCATGTCGACCAGCGCGAGCCCTCGCGGCGACAGGCGAATCGTCGCCGTCCCGCGATAGCTGCTGATCTCGTATTCGCGCGAGGACTTCGCCCACCACGCGGCCAAGTCGAAGTTCCGAGGCCGGTCATAGCGCTCGTCCAGGGCCTCGACTTCGGACATTCGCCCGACGCGGTAGGTCCGGAATGCGCCGCCCTTCTGTGCGACCAGGTACCAGAGGCCGGCTTTGAGCACGACGCCGGCGGGACCGACCTTGCGTAGCTCGCGCGCCGGTCCGTAACGGAACGTGACGTAGCGCTCGTTCCACACGGCGCGCGCGACGGCAGGCAGCGCCGTCACCGCGTCCGTGGCCCGAAACCAGCCTGCGGGATCGAGATGAAAGCGCTCGGCGACGCGCGCAGCGCGCGCTCCGGCCGGAAGCGCGGCGAGAAGCTTCGTGCGCGCCATCGCCATGAGATCCGAGAGGCCGAGCTCGGCGGCAGGACCCGGCAACCCCGCGAGAAATAGCGCCTCCGCTTCGCCTTCGGTGAGGCCAGTGAGCTGCGTGCGGAAGCCGTCGGCGAGCTTGAAGCCGCCCGCACGTCCGCGGTCAGCGATGACCGGAATGCCAGCGGCGCTGAGTTGGTCGATGTCGCGGTGGATCGTTCGCTCGGAAACCTCCAGCTCTTCCGCCATGCCCGCCGCGGTCAATCGCCCGCGGGCCTGGAGGCTGAGCATGATGGAAAGCAGGCGGCTAGCACGCATCGGAGTAACGCTATCACATAAATATGACACGCGATGGCATGTTTAGGATGGTACAACTTCCGCGTCCGTCAGAGATTCGCGTCACGGACCCAAATCATCCAGCAGGAGACTGCCCATGAACACCAAGCCAACTCTCGCCTCACCCCGCTTCCTATCATGCTTCATCGCCGCGCTGCTGTCGGCTGTCGTTTCCGCGGGGCTCCTCGGTGCGGTCGGCGGCCTGTTTCACAGCGACGGCATTCCGTTCGGGAAAGTCGTGGCCGCCGAGCGTATCTGTCGAGACCGCGCCTTCGTGTCCGAGCGGGAAGAGTGTGTGCGCAGGGAATTGGCGGGTCCAATACGTGCAATGATCGCCTCCGAGCCGTGCGTCGCCCCGTAACGCCATGCGCTTCGGTGCTTGCATGCGAGCGTAGTCGGTTGCTCGGTCGCGAGGCGTCGCGCGAGTCAGCACTTCGATTCCGAGACGCACGCCACCCTCAGCTACAATGAGCCATGGTCGCGTGGACCTGGCTCGTTCCTGCACTCTCCCTCGCCCTCCTCGTTGGCGCGCTCGTTGTCGGCGTTGGCGTGATCCTCGCCTCGCTTTGCGCGATCGGCCTCGTCGGAGCGGTCATCACGGCGGTTCATCACGCCGAAGTCGTGGCGCATCGCGTTGGGGAGCCCTTCGGCACGCTCGTGCTCGCCGTCGCGGTCACGGTGATCGAAGCCTCGCTCATACTTTCCATCATGTTTACCGGTGGCACGGACGCGGCCGTTCTGCCGCGCGACACGATCTATGCGGCGGTCATGATCATTTGCAACGGAGTCGTGGGAGTGTGCGTTCTCGTGGGCGGGCTCGTGCACCACGAGCAGAGCTTTCGCGTCGAGGGGTCGAGCGCAGGTCTCGCGGCGCTCATCGCCATGTCCGCACTCGTCCTCGTGCTGCCGGATTTCACCACGACCACGCCGAGCGGCACCTACAGCCACGCACAGCTCGCCTTTACGGCGGTAGTTTCGGCCGTGCTATGGGCAGTATTCGTTTTCATCCAGACGGTGCGTCATCGCGACTACTTCCTTCCTATTGTTGGCGCGTCGAACGCCGACGCCCATGCCGTGCCGCCGACAAACCGCGAGGCATGGGCAAGCTTCGGATTGCTGCTCTTGTCGCTCGTGACGGTCGTCGGCCTCGCCAAGGTGCTCTCGCCCTCCATCGAACATGTAATCGCCGCAGCGGGCGCGCCGAAAGCAGTGCTCGGAATCGTGATCGCGATGCTGGTACTCCTGCCGGAGACCTGGGCGGCAGTGCGAGCCGCGCGCGCTAATCGTCTGCAAACCAGCATGAACCTCGCCATCGGCTCAGCGCTGGCGAGCATCGGCCTCACTATTCCCGTCGTGGCCGTGACCGCGATCGTCTTCCAGTTGCCGCTGATCATGGGCCTGGAGCCCAAGGATCTGGTCATGCTCACTCTCACCTTCCTCGTGAGCGCGGTCACTTTGGGCACCGGACGTACCAATATGATGCAAGGTGCTGTCCACCTCGTCATCTTCGCTGCGTTTCTTTTTCTGGCCTTCGTGCCGTAGGCCGACAGAACCCTTGCCGTGCGATCGCACGGCAAGGTCCGGCATCACAGCCTCGGCCTTCTACTTCACCAGGTCGGCGCCCGCCTTGCAGGCCGCGGCGTCCTGATCGCCCGTACCACCACTGCAGCCAATCGCGCCGATTACGTTGCCGTCTTCGATCAGAGGCCACCCGCCGGGCGACGCGACCAGTGTCGGATCGAGCGTCGCCACGTAGGGATGGCCGGTCTCGAAGGCGTTGTAGAAAGCGCGCGTCTCGCGACGGTAGCGCACGGCCGTGCGGGCTTTCGCCTGGGAAATGCTGATCGAGGCGAGCTGTGCGCCATCCATGCGCGAAAAATGGACGAGGTCCCCGTGCGTGTCTACAACCGCGATGTTCATCTTCCACTTGTGCTTGGCGGACTCGACCTCAGCCGCCGCAACCAGCTTCTTCGCAGTATCCAAGCTGATCGGCACGCCGTACGGGATATCGAAGGGTACGCCGTCTGCTGTGCCGCCGCCGCTTGGCGCAGCAGGTGCTTGAGCCTGGACTTGGGCGACAATCAGCGCAGCTCCGCAAACCATCAAAGTGAGGGCAAGTTTACGCATTCGACTCCTCCAGGAATTGTTGTTCACGCCGTATCCGGGTTGGCGCGTCGAAACAGTCCAGGAATCCGGCGCAGCCCCCGACGCCGTCCGGTCCCGCAGTCACGAGAATTATAGGGGGTCAACCAGGGTCCACAGTGAACAACTCCGGCGGTCGCGCGGCACCGACCATGACCGCGATCGTTTTCTCGCGTTTGTTCCTTAGATCGGCACGTTCAAAGCAGCGATTACGCCCATGGCTATCGTTGCAGAGACGAAGCGTATACTCGATATGCAACCCCGAATGCGCATGGCGACCGTGCATAAGATCGTCTTCCTCGACCGAGCAACGATCGCTCCCCAGATCCGCCTGCGACGTCCCAAGTTCGAACATAAGCTGATCGAGTTTCAGCACACGGCGCAAGACGAAGTCGTCGATCGGCTGGCCGGAGCATCGATCGCGATTGTCAATAAGGTCGCGCTTAGAGCGGAGGCTCTCGCAAAGCTGCCAGAACTACGTCTCGTCGCGGTGGCAGCGACAGGCACCGATTGCGTTGACAAGAGCTACTGTCAGCAGCATGGGATCGCCGTCGCAAATATCCGCGGCTATGCGACGAACACTGTCCCGGAGCACACGTTCGCGCTGATCCTGGCGCTGCGCCGAAACATCCTTGCCTACCGCAGCGACGTCCTCGCTGGCGATTGGCAAAAGGCCGGTCAGTTCTGTTTCTTCAACCATTCCATACGCGACCTTGCGGCCGCCCGCCTCGGCATCATCGGCGAAGGCTCGCTCGGCCAGCGCGTTGCGGAAATCGGGCGAGCCTTCGGCATGGTTCCAATGTTCGCCGCGCATAAGGGCGTGAGTGGGTTGGGACCTCTCTACACACCGTGGCAGGAAGTGCTGCAATCGAGCGACATCATAACGTTGCACTCCCCGTTAACCCCGCAAACGCGCGGCATGATCGCCATGCCGGAGTTTCGAGCGATGAAGCGACGACCGCTACTCATCAATACCTCGCGCGGCGGCCTGGTCGACGAAGCAGATCTTGTGAGTGCTATCGACGCCGGACTGATCAGCGGCGCCGGTTTCGATGTGTCGAGCGAGGAGCCTCCGCCACTCGATAGTCCATTGATGCGCGTGGCCAGCCGACCGAACGTGATATTGACCCCGCACATCGCCTGGGCGTCCGACGAGGCACAGCAAGCGCTGGCGGACCAACTCGTCGATAATATCGAAAATTTTGTCGCCGGCAGGCCCAGCAACTTGGTCGAGGGCGCGTTCTGAAGCGCGGGTTGCGCGCCGAAAGCAATTGAACAACCTGCGATGATGGCCATGTCGTCATCGCGCGATGCCCACCGGGTTTGTCTCTCACGGTTCTAAGCAGCCAGGATCGACCGTGAACAACTCCTGCGGTCGCGCGACGCCTTTCATCGCGTAGCGACCGAGGCTCACGAGCTGACTCCGCGCCGCGCCGGCGGCCGCGGCAAACGCCGCGGATACGATGATCGGCTGCTCGAGCGATCCGCATAGCGCCTCGATTCTCGCCGCCTCGTTGACGGCAGGGCCGAGCACGGTGAAATCGAGCCGCCGCGAGCTGCCCAGATTGCCGTAGAGAAGTTCCCCGATATGCAGTGCCACGTGAGTTTCGGTCGCGATCAAGCCGGAGGCTGCGCGGTGCGCATTCAGTTCGGCGATGCGGGAACGAAGCGCGATGGCCGAGTCGAGCGCAGCCTTGCAAGCAACCGCCGTGTCGCCATGGGGAAAAATGGCGAGGATCCCGTCGCCGATGAACTTCAAGACGTGCCCGCCATGCGCCTCGATCTCCTCCACCTGAGCCTCAGCATAGTCGTTGAGCAATGCCAGCACCGTCTCCGCGCTGGATGTGTCGGAAATGCGCGTGAACCCCACAAGATCGCTGTGCCAGACGACGGCCTGGATGGGCTCGGCGCGACCGCGCACGATGTTGCCTGCCAGCACCCGCTCTGCTGCATCGCTGCCCAGATACGTCGTTATCACCGTGCGCGCCGCGCGGTTCGTCGTCCGCAGCATCATGGCCAGCGTCAGCGCAGGGAGGATGCCCGCTAGGATCTCGATTTGCGCATCGGTAAAGCCATCTGTCGCATCGCCCGCCCACGACACGGCAAAACCCTCACCTTCGCCCAGGCGCAGGCTCTCGCCCACGCGCGAGACGAACGCCACGTAGTCGGTAGCTCCTTCGCTTTGAAGCGTGTCGAGGATGGGGAACTCGCCGCGGCGATAGGTCGCATTGAGGCGCCGGCGCAGCGTCAGCTGGCCGCTCTCGATGAGAGCAAAGAACGGACTCCGGATCCATTCCTCTTCCGCGATCGGGTCATCACCTGTGCGCGGAAATGACTCTTCGAGCGCTCGTCCGCGCAGCCACCTCACGCCGCGCCCACCCAGGGTGGGATCGAGCAGGTTACCCGCGACCGATGCGCGCACGATCGGGAGGCCGCCAGCGATGAGCCGCTCGCATATCCCCGCGAGGATCTCGACCTCGTCCGCCCCGGCGAGCGCAGCATTTATGATCGACTCGCTGACGTCGTTCCTGGTCATCTTCACTTCGCGGTTGCAATTTGCACGTTTCGTTGTACGCTGAATCATAGCTCTTTCGGGGGCGCGAGCCCGACGTTTCGAGTTCGCTGTTCGACGCCGAATATGCGCGGACTCCGTTTCGTCGGTGAGGTGCCCGACACGGTCCATGTTCGTTTCGCAGTGCCTGTTCTGCTCTCACGACAACCCGCAGGGTGCGAAGTTTTGCAACGAATGCGGCTCGCCGCTGCATCTGAGACCCTGCTGGGAGTGCGACGCGATCAATGACGCCGCCAGCGAGACTTGCTACAAGTGCGGCGCTGCGTACGCGGGCACGCCCGCCCTCGTCCCGGATGAAGCTCCGCATGCGGGTGCACCCGCCCTGCTCGCTGGTGAGGCTTCGCATGCGGACTCAGCCGCCATGCTCGCAGGTAGTGCTCCGCTCCCGTTGGAGACTGACACGCCCGCCCCTGACGAGGCAGTCGCCAGAGCAGAGCCGACGCTCGTCCCTGACGACGCAGTCGCCAGAGCGGAGCCTACGCTTGCCGATAGCAGCCGTGCTGCTCCGGGAGCGCGCCCGAGGCGCCGTCTGGCAGTCGCTCTGCCGGCTCTCTTCCTGCTTGGCGCAGTCGCGATCGGCAGCTACTACGCGTACCGCAATCCGGGCCAGGTCCGCGAGTGGCTGAGCACGGCGAAGGCGACGGTGATGCCGGAGCGAGATGTCGCCGGTGCGTTTTACCACTCCTCTCGGGATGTCGCGCCTGCTTCCGCCGCAAACACGGCGGCCGAGGCAGCACCGAGCGTCGCGCCAAGCGTATCCGCCAAGTCGGCGGCGACGGACCCGAACGTCGCCGACACGCCACCTCGGTCCCCGCCTGCCGACAACGAATCGGCTTCAGCGCCGCACGCCGCAGTGGCGGATCCCCCTCCCGGTCAAGATGCCACCTCGGGATCACAATCCTCGACACCCGACCACGCGGCAGCCGCAGTGGCGGATGACAAGCCTGCGAGCACTCCAAAGGCGCACGCAAAGAAGTCGAAGAGAGCTTCTGGCAGGAAACCGTCACCATCCCAGGCAACGTCATTTTGACAAGCTCTTGAAGCGGCGTTGCAGCGCACTCAGTGCGATGCGAGTGGTGCACCCACGTCGAGCGACGCACCGTTCCGGCTCTTGATTCGACTGCGCAATTCGATATCGCCCGCCATCTCCTTGGCAGCCTTGTCGCCGGCTTCGCCCACGAGCCGCGGCTGATCGGACAGCAATGTCCTGGCGCGTTCGGCGTCATTGAATGTGGCGGCGGCCCGCGGCAGCAGGAACGCTCGACCCCACTCGCTTTGCTTGAGCGACAAGGCGTCGAAATGGTCCCGTGTGAACGTGTACGCCAACTCGCCGTGCGCAGGTAGCCGAGCAAGCATTCCCGGCAACGACGATGCGAGGTCCGGCGGCAGCTTGTCCTCCAGAGACAGGGCAAGAAAACGGCGCGCCAATTCCGGATCCTCCACATTGCCGAGCGCCGATGCATACAACTCCCGGTCCTCCACGCGATCGGCCGCCATCATTCGGCGAACCAGTTCTGTGTAGACGTCGGCATCCGCCCTGCGTGCGACATTGGCCATCACTGCCGGACGAATCGAGGGTTCAATCGATGATCCATTCTTTCGTTCCTCGGCGAACAGCTCGGCCGACTTGCGCAACGTAGGCTCGTCACCGAACCGTCCGAGATTCTCGATCAGCTCCTTGCGCAGGTTGAGCGTGACGGCAGTCTCCGATTTCGACGCGTTCCAGCCCAATTTTGAAAGCATCGGCCCCAAGTTGCCGCGGGCAAATCTCCGCAGCTCGGTCTGGGCCTGCGTGCCAGCCAGGGCATTGTCGAGGTTGAACAACGCATTGATCGCCTGCATGTACAGCACCTCGGTCGCCGGGTCGCCTGACGGCCGCAGCTGGGTTACAAGCGCGAAATAGTCGCCCAGCGGAAGGACTTCCGCCTGAGCCAGCGCCAGAGTATCGGTGAGCAGAGCCATTCGCTCCGAAGTCGGCAGCTCGGGAAATGCACGCGCGAGTCTGGTGAAGTGCTCCGGAGGATATTGCATGTGAAAGAAGCCGGCCGATGAATCGACGTAAAGCGGTGTCGCAGTACACGGCCCGGTAACAAACGATGCTTGTCGGTCCGCAAGCAGTATGGGCACAACTTTCGTCGATGAGCTCGCCGCCGCAACCGGAACCTTCCACAGAGCTGCAGAATCGGCCTTACCGTCCGTCCTGAATCGGCGCTGCTCGAGCGAGAGCGTTTGCCGATCTGCGGAACAGGACACTCGAGCCTGCAGTAACGGGTAGCCCTCCTGATCGATCCACGATCGGGCGATGGCGCCGATGTCCTTTCCAGATGCCTTCGCGAGATAGAACCACAGATCGCCAGCGGTCGCATTGGATAGCTTCTGGCCTACGAAATACGCCTGAAGCCCGCGGCGAAAGACGTCGGGCCCAATGTAAGTCTCCAGCATGTCGAGCACTGCGCCGCCCTTGACGTAGGTCACGCCGTCGAAGACGTCGTAGACAGCGGTCTGCACGACGGGGCCCGAGCGGATCGCCCGCGTCGACGGCCCAGCGTCACGGCGCATGACTCCCTGGCGCCAAAGGACGTGAGTCAGCGGAATCTGCCAATCAGGGTTAAAACGCGCGGTCGCTTTGCGCTCCATCCACGTGGCGAAGGCTTCGTTCAGCCAGATCTCGTCCCATGAAGCTGCGGTTACGAGGTCGCCGAACCACTGGTGCGAGACCTCGTGCGCAATGACTTCGAACACGTACTGCTTGGTTTCGATGGAGCTCTTCTCTGGATCGAACAGCAGCAGCGATTCGTTGTAGGAGATGGCACCCCAGTCTTCCATTGCACCGCCACGGACACCAGGAATGGCCAATTGATCCAGCTTCGGCAGGGTGAAGGGAACTCCGAAGTATTCGCGATAAAAAGGCAGTATCTGTTTCGTCACCGTCAAGGCGTAGCGAGCTTCGTCTTTTTTGCCTTTGGCGGTAAGAATTCGCAGCGGCACGCCGTCGACCGAATCTTCAAGCGCGTCGAATTGACCGACCGTGACGGAGACCAGATACGAGGCCATGGGCGGCGTGGGCGCAAACTGCCAGCGAACGGTCGTGCCCTCAGGCTCCCGCCTGCGCACCGGCATGTTGGACACGACTTCATACGCTGCCGGCGCCGTCACGGTGATCGCGAAGCTCGCGCGGAACGATGGTTCGTCGAATCCGGGAAATACCGTGCGCGCGGCGATGGGCTCCAATTGTGTCGCGAGCATCTTCGCCGGCTTGCCTTCGGCCGTATAGGAAACAGCGTACAGCCCGTCACCATACGCATGGACGACGCCGGTGTAAGCGATGCGCAATGTGTACTTGCCTGGTGCAACCGTGCGATCGTCGCCAACGCGCCACTCACGCTTCGCCGTGTTTTCGGTCACGGTCAAGGAGCGCTTGCGTTTACCGTCGATCAATGCGACATCGCCAGGAGTCAACTCGAACGCGCTCAGGATGATCGCGCTGACGGGGCGTCGTACGTCGATGGCAATGTCGACGACGCCGTTGAATGACTCCTTGGCGGGATCGAGGTCCAGCGCCAGGCTGTACTTTGACGGGACGACATCCTTAGGAAGGCTGCCGGGTGTCGCGTCGAAGTTGAAGCGCGGCTCCGACTGAGCGGGCAATGAAACCAGCGACGCCGCCAACATCCAGACCGGGCCCTGGTTGAGAAGCGCATGAATGTTCATCGATTTTTACCTGGTTTTTAGCTCTTTACGCCCGCAGCACGCACTTGGCGTACAGATCGCCCAGAGCGCCCGCGGGATCGTACTTGGCCTTGAGCGCGATGTAGGCATCGCGGTTGTACATCGACCAGAACTCTTCCTCGGTGAAGTACGAATCCGAGTAGAGCGACTTGATGCCGCCCAGCTCGGTCGCCTTGCGCTCGATCTTGCGGTTGCAAAAGCCCTCCGGCTGCGATTCACGCATGGTCACCACGTCCCAGAAGCCGAAGTTGATGTATATCTCGTCGGGCTTGAGCGGATACAACGCGAAGCGCGCGTCGATGTCTTCGGCGCGAATGGGGCAGATCCAGATGGGAAGGATGCCGACTTCGGCGTGCAGAAAGGCGAGGAATTCGGGTGCGCGCTCGAGCGGGATGTCGATGTCCTGGATCACCGACTCCGGATGCACGCCGCGCAGGCCATTCCACAAACGCGTGAAACCCCAGCGCGAGTTCCAGCGCATGATGCGTTGGTAGCTCACGGAGTTGAGCCGCCCGCGGCCGAACAGCTTGCGGAGCAGCGGATGCTGCGCTCCGACGTTCTTGGAGCACCAGAACCAGTCGGTGTCCCAGCGCCAGAGATAGTCGCGGATGATCAGAAAATCCGTCGACCGCTGGCGGATCGATTTGTAATAGATCTTCTCGAAGGTGTAGTCGCTGGTGTATGGCGCGACATGCGTCAAATGCCCTCGCGACAGATAGATCTCGTTGGGAGAAAAAACGACGCCGTCGAGAAAGTGCGCGCCGCCCTCGGTGCACAAGCGCGCGATGTCGGTAAAGCAGGCCCGCGAAGTGGAATAGCGCACGTGGTCGACGTGCACGAACTGCTTGACCGGGATCGTCTTCGCGGTGAGCTTCAGAGCGTAGCCCAGCGTGCCGTAGGAATTCGGGAAGCCGAAGAACAGGTCCGAGTGCTCGTTGTCGGCGCTGCAGGTGACGACGCGGCCGTCGCCGGTCAACACGTCCATCTCGACGATGGTGTCGTGCACCAGCCCGTAGCGGAACGACGTCGCTTCGATGCCCACGCCTGCGTGCGCGCCGCCCAGCGTGATCGATTTCAACTGCGGGACCACGCGCGGCATGGTGCCATGCGCAAGGGTGGCGTCGGACAGGTCGACGAAGGTGGTCATGCCTTCGGCTTCGACGATGCCGTCCGTCGGGTCGACGCGCAAGACCTGGTTGAAGTGCTTGAGGTCGATGCGCGGCCGCGCGCGCGGCGCGCGGTCCCGAAACAGGTTCGAGGTTTCCTTCGCCAGCCCGACGCCGGCGTCGGGCGCTGCCGCAAGCTCGGCCAGCAGCCGGGCTTTTTTTTCCTCGTAACCCGTCAAGCTTCGGCGCGATACAGGAAGGCGCGGCTCATCGGGTAGTTGCCGCTGATGTTGCCCTTGCTCACCAGCACCTGGAACAGATGCGTGTGGCCCCGCTTGGCGCGGAACATCTCCGCGCAGGCCCAGAGATAGGTGCGCCACTTGCGACGGAAGTGCTCGTCGAAGCGCGTGGGGTTCATGGCGTGGATGGTGTCCCAGCTGGCTTCGAAGCGCTCGGCCCAGGCGTCGAGCGTGAGCGCGTAGTGGCGGCGCAGGTTCTCGACGTCAAGCACTTCCAGCCCGCAGCGCTCCATGGCGTTCATCGCGTCGGTGAGGCACGGTATCCAGCCGCCGGGGAAGATGTGCTTGCGGATGTAGAACTCGGTCTGGAAGTCGCCGACGTGGCCGATGAAATGGATGACGCCCAGGCCTCCGGGCTTGAGCGTGTCGGCGTGCGCGCGAATGACGTCGAAGAGCTGATCACGTCCGGCATGCTCGAGCGTGCCGATGGACAGCAGCTTGTCGTACTGGCCCGGGATCTCGCGGAAGTCGCACTCGATCACCTTGATCTTGTCGGTGAGATCGCGCCGCGCGACTTCGGCACGAAGCTCGTGCACCTGCTCGGTGGTGGTGTTGATGCCGGTGCCGAGCGCGCCGTACTTATGCCACGCATGGAACAGCAGCCCTCCCCAGCCGCAGCCGACATCGACAAAAGTCTCGCCTGCCTTGAGTTGGACCTTGCGGCAGACGTGATCCATTTTGTTCTGCTGCGCTTCCTCGACGCTGGTGGTGCCTTCCTTCCAGTAGGCACAGGTGTACATCATGCCGATGCGATCGAGCCACAGCTTGTAGAAGGGCTCGCCTAAACCGTAGTGATATCGCGCGTTGGCTTTCGCCTGCGCGATCGATCGGTTGGAAAAACGGAACTCATGCCAGCGGTTGCGCAAGCCAACCAGCGCATTGGGATTGTCGTCGAAACCGGCGTCGAACGTCGCGCGCGCGGCGAGCTGCAAACTGCCTTCGATATCGACGCCGCCGTCGAAATACGCTTCCAGCAGGCCGATGTGACCGAAGAGAACGACACGGCGCTCGGCCGCCGCGGTTTTGAAGCGCAGCGTGAACGCGGGCGGCTTGTCGGGATGATTGCGATAGGTGGCGCCGTCTGCGAAAACCACCGCGAAGGAAATCTCGGTGGCGTCGCCGATCGCGGCTAGGCGTCTTCCGACCACGCCGCCCGGGGCCCTCGCCTCACCCGCCGATCCCGGTTGCGCCGGCGCAAGAAGCCCGCCCATGAAACGGCGCTGGCCGGCTTCGGCGCGGTCGCGTGTCTTCCTCGCTTGCTCGGATGTCGTTGCCATTCTTGTTCTGTCGCGGCCTCGAGCGCCGCGCCTCGCCGTCAAATTAGGGTTGCGCTTCCCCTTGCGCGCACCCAAATATATCTCACAGACACTGGTTCAAGTCGAGGGTTCCTGCGCCCCGAGGGGTCTCTGCCCTGCGCTCGCCGAGCACAACGCCAGCAGCGCTTTGCGGGTGTCACGATTCTGTCACGCAAACCACGCGATTTCGCAGTGCGCCCCTCGTGAAAATCGACGACTGCTGAGCGCCGCAAAGCACCTTGCGCGCATAAACGTTGGATGCTGTGGACAACGCAGCGGATTCGCGGTGGATAGCCAGTGGAGAGTGTGGAATTGAAACTCTATTTGGCTGATTTGTCGTGGCTTTTTGGACCCCCTTTGTGTGCATCAAAAAGCACTTGCATCTGTTTTCGCGAGCTACTATGATTAGTTTTGATCCAGCACTTGAACACAAGATATAGTAGTTTTTGATTCATAAGGGATTTCCGGAAACCCTGCCGGAGAGCCCTCGGGAAGGGTTGTTTTTCTCCGAAGGCCGGCGGCCGGAAAATCGCACCGGGTCGGCAATTGCACAATGCAACCGCCGGAGCGAATACACCTAAGAACCATAAGATTTTGTCAGGAGAACGAACCATGCAAGTTGTCAGCCCTGCCGCCAATCCGTCCCCTGCAACAACGCAGAACCCGATGGCAGGCGAGGCTGGAGCGCCGCTCCCGGCAAACGCCGATCCGCGACTGGCGCAATACAAAGTGATCCGCCGCAACGGTGCGGTGGTCGGCTTCGAGCCCTCCAAGATCGCTATCGCCGTCACCAAGGCGTTCCTCGCCGTCAACGGCGGCCAGAGCGCGGCCTCCGCGCGCGTGCGCGAATTGACCGCGCGTCTTACCGACGCGGTGGTGGCTGCGCTTATGCGGCGCAAGCCCGAAGGCGGAGCAATCCACATCGAGGAGATTCAGGACCAGGTCGAGCTCGCGCTCATGCGCGGCGGCGAACACGAGGTGGCACGCGCCTATGTGCTCTACCGCGAAAAGCGGGCGCAGGAGCGCGCGCTGGAAAAGCAGAAGTCCGCGAAGGGCGAGAGCACCGCGATCAACGTCGTTGACAACGGGGTGAAGCGCCCGCTCGATCTCGGCCGCCTGACCGAGCTGGTCAAGGCTTCCTGCGATGGCCTGCCCGATGTCGACCCCGAGCGGATTCTCAAGGCGACGCTCAAGGATCTGTACGAAGGCGTGCCGATGGAAGAGGTGCGCAAGTGCATCGTGCTCGCCGCGCGCACGCTGATCGAGAAGGATCCGGCGTACAGCTTCGTCACCGCGCGATTGCTTCTCGACGCGCTGCGCTTCGAGGCGATGGGCGAGGAAGCCACTCAAGCGGACATGGCGACCAAGTACGCCGAGTACTTCCCGCGCTTCATCAAGCACGGCATCAAGATCGGGCTCCTGAACGAGCAGCTCGCGCAATACGATTTGAGGGTGCTCGGCGCGGCGCTCGTGCCCGAGCGCGACCTCAAGTTCGGCTATCTGGGCTTGCAGACGCTCTACGACCGATATTTCCTGGTCGACCAGTACGTAGGCGGACGCAGGTTCGAATTGCCGCAGGCGTTTTTCATGCGCGTGGCCATGGGCCTGGCGCTCAACGAAGTCGAGCGCGAGGCGCGAGCCATCGAGTTCTACAACGTGCTCTCCACCTTCGACTTCATGTCGAGCACGCCGACGCTGTTCAACTCCGGGACGCATCGGTCGCAGCTCTCGTCGTGCTACCTCACCACGGTGGCGGACGATCTCGACGGCATCTACGAGGCGATCAAGGAAAACGCGCTTCTGTCCAAGTTCGCCGGGGGCCTGGGCAACGATTGGACCAACGTGCGCGCACTGGGCAGCCACATCAAGGGAACCAACGGCCGCTCGCAGGGCGTGGTGCCGTTCCTGAAAGTGGTGAACGATACGGCAGTGGCAGTCAACCAGGGCGGCAAGCGCAAGGGCGCCGTCTGCTCGTATCTCGAGACCTGGCACCTGGACATCGAAGAGTTCCTCGAGCTGCGCAAGAACACCGGTGACGACCGCCGCCGCACCCACGACATGAACACTGCGAACTGGATTCCGGACCTGTTCATGAAGCGGGTGATGGAAGGCGGCGACTGGACGCTGTTCTCGCCCTCCGACGTGCCCGATCTGCACGACAAGTGGGGCCGCAAGTTCGAGGAAGCGTACACGCGCTACGAAGAGCAGGCGGCGCGCGGGGAGCTCAAGCTGTTCAAGAAGATTCCCGCGGTGCAGCTCTGGCGCAAGATGCTCTCCATGCTGTTCGAGACCGGGCATCCCTGGATCACCTTCAAGGACGCCTGCAACGTGCGCTCGCCGCAGTCGCACGTGGGGACAGTGCACAGCTCCAACCTGTGCACCGAGATCACGCTCAACACCAGCGACGCCGAAATCGCGGTGTGCAACCTGGGCTCGATCAACCTGCTCAACCACATGAAGACGCAGGGCAGAGGCGATGGCTGGGAGCTCGACCACGACAAGCTCAAGAACACCATCAAGACGGCGATGCGGATGCTCGACAACGTGATCGACATCAACTATTACGCCGTCACCAAGGCGCGCAATTCGAATCTCAAGCACCGGCCGGTGGGCCTGGGCATCATGGGCTTCCAGGACTGCCTGCACCTCCTGCACACGCCGTACGCTTCCGAGGAAGCGATGGAATTCGCCGACCGCTCGATGGAGGCGGTGTGCTACTACGCTTACTGGGCGTCGACCGAGATGGCGCAGGAGCGCGGCCGCTACAGCTCGTACAAGGGGGGCCTCTGGGACCGCGGCATCATGCCGCAGGATTCGCTCAAGCTCCTGGCCGAAGAGCGCGGCGGCTACGTCGAGATCGACCGCACCGCGGCAATGGACTGGGACGCGCTGCGCGAGCGCATCAAGCAGTATGGCATGCGCAATTCCAACTGCATCGCCATCGCGCCGACCGCGACCATCTCCAACATCGTCGGCGTCGGTGCGTCGATCGAGCCCGAGTACCAGAACATCTATGTGAAGTCGAACCTGTCAGGCGAGTTCACGGTGGTCAACGAGCACCTCGTGGCGGAGTTGAAAAAGCTCAACCTCTGGGACGAGGTGATGGTGTCGGATCTGAAGTACTTCGACGGCTCGCTCGCCAAGATCGACCGCGTGCCTGCGGACCTGCGCAATCTCTACGCCACGGCGTTCGAAGTCGACGCCAGGTGGATCGTCGAGGCCGGCGCGCGGCGGCAGAAATGGATCGACCAGGCGCAGTCGCTCAACATCTACATGGCCGGCGCATCGGGCAAGAAGCTCGACGAAACGTACAAGCTCGCCTGGGTGCGAGGATTGAAGACGACGTACTACTTGCGCACGCTGGCGGCGACGTCGGCGGAGAAATCCACCGGACAGGGCGGCGAGCTCAATGCAGTTCCGACTTCGGGCGGCGCCATGAGCGGCACCAGCGTCGCCAAGGCGGCGTCGACGCGCGCGAGCGCCGCTGCGCACTCGGTGCAGGAGCCTGAAGCGCCGAAGTTCTGTTCTATCGACAATCCCGATTGCGAGTCCTGCCAGTAGCAGGCGCAATTTAAACGTTGCCCCGGTGGAGGCCCGGGCTAAAGGAGATCTAGCGAAAAGGAATCACAAACAACCGATGCCGGCGCGCACCCAGACAGGAGGTTGCGGCTCATCGCCAGGCGTCATGCAATCACGCGACGGGCTTCCCGTCGCGTTGGGGTGTGGTGGGAGGGCACAGGCGTTTGACGCAACCAAAGGAGGCCCGGTAGATGGCCCAGTACGAGCATGTCCCATGTCATGTCGTGGACGCGCGGTATCTAGGTGACTACAAGGTGTGGTTGGAATTCAACGATGGAAAAAAAGGCGTGGTCGATCTTGCCGACGAGCTCTACGGTGAGGAATTCGAAGCGCTGAGAGACAAGAACCGGTTTGCTGAATTCACGCTCGATTACGGGCTCGCGACCATCGCGTGGTCCGAAGGCGTCGACTTCGCACCCGACTATCTCTACGAGAGGCTGCATCCGGTGCACTGAGCAAGGTCTGACATTCGCAGCCTTCCCGGGAGGGGAAGGCGACACCGCTTCCGGGCACGGAAAGAAGTCCCCGCCCGGCGAATCGGTGCCGGTGCGAGGACCAAACGACACAGGACAGGAAACGAGGCAAGTATGCTGACATTCGAAGACGATTTCGTGACACCGCCGGCACAGCCGCGCGTCGCGCCGCGATCGCCGGAGACGATCCTCGCCCAGACCACTGGAGGGATCCTGTCACGTGAACCTGTGCACGATCTGGATGCCGAAGCGCAGGCGTTGGCCAATGGTTTCCGCCGCGTACGCGCCGAGGACAAGCGCGTCATCAACGCGCAATCGGACGTCAATCAGCTCGTTCCCTTCAAGTACAAGTGGGCGTGGGAGAAGTATCTCTCGGCGTGCGCCAATCACTGGATGCCGCAAGAGATCAACATGCAGCGCGACATCGAGCTGTGGAAGAACCCCAACGGTCTGACCGAGGACGAGCGCCTGATCGTCAAGCGCAATCTGGGGTTCTTCGTCACCGCCGATTCGCTCGCTGCCAACAACATCGTGCTTGGCACGTACCGGCACATCACCGCGCCGGAGTGCCGGCAGTACCTGTTGCGACAGGCGTTCGAGGAAGCAATCCACACCCACGCCTACCAGTACATCGTCGAAAGCCTGGGGCTCAACGAAGCGGAGATCTTCAACGCTTATCACGAAATCAAGTCAATCCGCGACAAGGACGAGTTTCTGATCCCGTTCATCGACACGCTGACCAACCCGACGTTCAAGACCGGGACGATGGAGGCTGATCAGAAGCTGCTAAAGAGCCTGATCGTGTTCGCCTGCATCATGGAGGGGCTTTTCTTCTACGTCGGCTTCGTGCAGATCCTGGCGATGGGCCGGCAGAACAAGATGACCGGATCGTCGGAGCAGTACCAGTACATCCTGCGCGACGAGAGTATGCACTGCAACTTCGGCATCGACCTCATCAACACCATCAAGATGGAGAACCCGCACCTGTGGACGCCGGAGTTCCGCGAGGAAGTCCGCGAGCTGATGAAAAAGGGCGTCGAGTTGGAATACGCTTATGCCGAGGACACCATGCCGCGCGGCGTGCTGGGACTCAACGCCCCGATGTTCAAGGAATACCTGCGCTTCATCGTCAACCGCCGCTGCCAGCAGATCGGCATCGATCCGCTATTCGACAAGGCAGACAACCCCTTCCCGTGGATGGCGGAGATGATCGATCTCAAGAAGGAGAAGAATTTCTTTGAGACGCGGGTGATTGAGTATCAGACGGGTGGGGCGTTGTCTTGGGATTGACCCAAGCGAAATAGTCAGTTTCAGGAATACTTGACTCGGGCCTTGCTAACAGGCACCGACCGTCGCCCAGTTCCGTATCGAAGCCGAACGTCTGCAAGCACTGCATTTGAAGTTTCGGCGCTGGGAAGACATCGTAGAACCGGCCCGAAATGCTGCCAGGTGTTTCCCTGTCGCTCGACCGAACTTGAATCATACGGTAGTCCTGTCTGCTAAGAGTTCTTGGTCCAGATGATTGCGACTTACCATCGAAGACAATCGGCGACGCGGCGGCATAGCCACCGGCGAAATAGGAAAAGCGACCTAGGAGCATGGCTACACACCTAGATATAGGTAACTCCCGGCATACTTTTCCTGCTGTTGCGCGATGTATCTATTGCGGGGGCATGAACCAACTGTCAGAGGAACACATCATTCCTCTAGTGATTGGGGGAAAGTGGGTGCTCCCAGATGCCTGTTGTGACAGATGCGCCCACCATATCAATAGATGGGAGCAAATGATAACCGGAGGCATGTATCTCCCCGTACGATTGCAACTCGGACTCGCAACTCTGAGCCGAAAGAACAAGAGTCGTAAGAACGTCGATACCGCTATCGTAGAGTTCGATAACGAAAAATTCGATGCCGAAGTGGGTCCCTACAAAATGGCGTTCAGGAAAATGGGCGATCCCAAGGTCGGCAAACCCCAGCCCGTCAGCGTGCCAGCTAGTGACTTTGTCGGGCTTAACTATGAACTACGCTTACCGCCGCCGGGAATTTTGCTCGGAGAGCAACCTACTTCTACCGTCGAGGTCACCACACGCTTCTGCAATTCGGAGACGGAGTTGGTTCGCATCGCAGCCAAGTATGGGTTGAATCGAAAGCGCGGGCTGCAACTACCGACAGTTAACCCCTCTGCCTTCCTACTATTTCTGGCGAAGATAGCGCATGGTTTCGGTGTGGCGCTCGTGGGCATCGACAACTTCAGGCATAGACTTCCTCCGCTCATACTCGACAAATCAACGCCAGATACGCTTCCTTACCTGATTGGTGGCGACATAAGGCCATTCGAGCAAACGCGTTACGATCACTTCATCACAACGTCAACCGCGGAAGTAGATGGAACCCGTTATTATGTGGTCACCGTTCAACTCTTCGCGATGCTCGGTTATCCGCGATACGCCGTAGTTACAGGCGAGTACCTGGGTCCAGCGCACGATAGGCTTCATGCGCTCCGCCAAAGCGAGTCGTAAGGGCGCCGCATAGTAGCATCGCGCCATGAGGATCACCGGCCTCCAAGCGTTCCCCCTCCGCCTCAAAGCCGTCAAACCCGGCTACGCCGCCAACCAATCGACGGCCCTCCCCAGCAGCAGCACCGTCATCGTCCGGATCGAGACTGACTCCGGCATCAGCGGGCTAGGCGAAGCCGCCGCCGGAACGGTGTACTTCCACCAGACGATGAATGGGCTGCTCGATTGGCTGCGCGGATACGCGAAGGCGCTCGATGGCGCCGATCCGCTGGATCGGGTCGATGCGCATCGGCGAATGGACAGCGTCTCGGGCGCGCACCCGCCGGCGTGCCAGCCGGCGCGCGCTGCGATCGATATGGCGCTGCACGACATCGCAGGCAAGGCGTACGAGTGCCCGGTCTATGAGCTGCTCGGCGGCGCTTATCGGACCGAGTTCGACCTGCAAACAAATGTCTACGGGGACTCGCCCGCCGATATGGCGAAGCTTTGCCGCACCTTCGTGCGCAAGCGCTACCGCGGCCTCAAGGTCAAGGTGGGCAACGTCGTGCGCGGCAAGGGCTTGTCGGCCGAGTCGCTGAAAGTTGAAAAGAACAAACTCATCGCCGCGCTGCGCGCCGTTCCCGACGGCGTCGCGATCGATGCTGACGCCAACCAGTCCTGGAGCAATGCCAAGGCGGCGGTACGAATCATCGACGAGATCCAGCGAGATCGTTTCCACGCCAATCTCTCTCTCGAGCAGCCGTTGCACCATCTCGATCTCGAAGGACATCGCTACATCCGGGAGCGACTGAAAATTCCGGTCGTGCTGGACGAATCGGTACTCTCGCCCGAGGCGATGATCCAGATCGTTCGCCGCGCTGCCGCCGACCGGATCGTGCTCAAGTTCAACCGTGTCGGCGGACTCGGCGCCGCGCGAAAGGTCGTCGCGATCTGCGAGGCGGCCGGCATCGGCGTGAGCCTTGACACAATGCCGTTCACGCTGCTCGGCGACACCGCCAATGCCCATCTCGCGGCGACCATTCGTGATGCCTACCCAGCCGATCTGGAAGGCTTCCTGTGGTTCGCCGACACGCCGTTCCGCGGTGGCATCGAGCTGCGCGCTGGCCGCGCCCATCTCTCCAGAGCGCCGGGGCTGGGTGTCGAGCTGGACGAAAAAAAGCTGAAAGCCATGACCATCGCACCTGAAGCGTGGCGCTGAATTCGGCTACGATGGGGGCCACGGGGCCATCGAACGATCACTTGGGGGGAGGAGTTTCATGATTCGCGTATCTCGTATCATCTGGGCCGGCTTGCTCCTCGTCGCGGCACTCGCCGGAATCGTCGCGGACGGCACTGCGCAAACCGCGGACTCTTCCGCGATCGCTGCCGCCAAGAAGCGCGGCAAGCTCATCGTCGGCGTGAAGTACGACTTCCCGCCCTTCGGCTACGTGAACGAGCAGAAGCAGGTCGTCGGCTTCGAGATCGACATGGCGCGCGATTTGGCCAAGGCACTGCTGGGCAGCGCTGACGCCGTCGATCTCGTTGAGGTGAGCGGGCCGAACCGCATTCCGTTCCTCGTCACCAACAAAGTGGACATCGTCATCGCCACGCTGTCGGTCACGCCGGAGCGCGCTAAGACCATCTCCTTCAGCGATCCCTACTACACCGGCGGCTACACGATCATGGTCGCCAAGGACACCAACGACATCTCCACCATGGCCACGCTCGCCGGCAAGAGGGTCGGCGTGACGCGCGGCTCGACCGCCGACACGATCGTCTCCAAGCTCTCACCGGCGCCCGCGGAGATCCTTAAGCTCGAGCACATCAGCGAGCTGTTCTCCGCGCTCCAGGCGAAGCGCGTCGACGCCGTCGTGCAGGACATCGCGCTCATGCAGCCGTTCGTGAGCAAGAATCCCGGCTACAAGCTCGTCGGCGGCCTCTACAACGAGGAGCCGTGGGCGGTCGGCATCCGCAAGGACGACACCGAGACGGTCGCCTGGATCAACGATCAGCTCAAGCGGATGAAGGCGTCGGGCGCGTTGGATCAGTCGCTCACCAAGTGGGGCCTGCACTAGGCGAATGAGCTACGCGATCTCCTGGGAGGTCGTCCGCTCCTCGCTTCCGCTTCTCGCCGCCGGCGTCGTCGACACGCTGAAGCTCGCCGGTCTGTCGATCGTGATCGGCTTCGCGATCGGCATCGCCGGCGCTGCTGCGCGCGTGAGCCGCATCGCATCGCTGCGCTGGGCGATGCGCGCGTACGTCGAAGTGGTGCGCAACACGCCGATGCTCGTGCAGCTCTACTTCGTGTTCTACGGGCTACCGCAGCTTGGGCTGAGGCTCGATTCGAACTCAACCGCGCTCGCCACGCTGTCGCTCTACTGCGGTGCGTACGCGATCGAGATCCTGCGCGCGAACATCGAGGCCGTCGGCCGCGGGCAGATCGAGGCCGCGCGAGCGCTCGGATTGAACGAAGCCGCAGTCTTCGGCTCCGTCGTCCTGCCGCAAGCATTGCGCGGCGCTATCCCGGCGCTCGGCGGACAGGTCATCGTGATGCTCAAGATCTCGTCGCTCGCGTCCGTGATCGGCGCCGCGGAGCTCACCTATCGCGTCGTCGATATCGTCGCGCAGACGTATCGTTCCTTCGAGCTCTACGCGATGGCGGGACTGGCTTATCTGGCACTGACGCTTGCCGCTGCAGGGCTGTTTAGGTTGATCGAAGCGCGTCTGCTTAAGCCTCGGTAACGACGGCACCGTGAACGTACTGGTCGACAATTTCGGCTACATCCTGAGCGGCGCGGGAGCGACAGTGCGTCTCGCCGCGCTCGCTTCGGTGCTCATGGTCGCAGTCGGAGCGATCGCCGGTTTGCTGCGACTCTACGCGCCACTTCCCATACGCCTGCTGAGCGTCGCCTACATCGAGCTGTTCCGCGGCACGCCCGTGCTGGTGCAGATGTTCTTCATCTTTTTCGGGCTGCCGCTCCTCGGCTGGAACCCTTCGGCATTCACCGCCGCGACGGTCGCGCTCGTCCTCAACAACGGCGCCTACCTCGCCGAGATCGTCCGCGGCGGCGTGCAGGCGATATCGCGCGAGCAATGGTCCGCGGGGCTCGCGCTGGGGCTCAAGTTTCGCCAAGTGCTCGCGTCTGTCGTCATTCCGCAGGCGCTTCGCCGCATCATTCCTCCTGCCGTCGGCCAATTCACGATCCTTGTTAAGGACACGTCCATTGCCTCGGCCATCGGTTTCTTCGAAATGACGCGCGCCGGCCAGCACGTCGTCGAACGCACGCTCGCGTCGTTCGAGATCTTCACGCTCGTCGGTGCCCTCTTCTTCGCTATTTGCTACGCCGGCTCGTGGCTGAGCCGCCGGCTCGAAAAACGCCTGTCGCGTGCCGCGCCGTCAGGCGAAAGCGAGTGGCGCTATATCCTCGGAGCGAGATAAGGCCCGTCGACTGCCGCGCGAATTGCTTCAGGCGCTGACAGCCTTGCGCCAAATGGTCGCCAGCCAGGGCTGCTGTTCGCACGGCAAGCCGGCCGGCCGATAGTAGTGCGCAAGCTCGACAAATCCCGCTTCGGTCACGTGACTCCGCCAGGTGTCCAGACGGTGAAACGCACCGAAGCGCCCGCGCTTCCACTCTTCCTCGTCATTGCCGCGCGGGTTCGAGCTGAACAGCACGCCCTCCGGTTTCAGCGCGGCACGCAATTCCCCCAACACGCGCGGCAACTCCTGTGTCGGCACATGAAACAGCGCGGCGTTGGCGAAGATGCCGTCGAAATAGCGGTCAGGCAGGTCGAGCTTCAGAAAATCCTGTTGCCACACGTCACAACCGGTCGCCTCGCGAGCCATTGCCACGAACGGCGCCGCGCCTTCCAATCCGATTGCGCGGTGCCCGAGCCGCGTGAACGCCGCCAGGTCTCGCCCGGGCCCGCACCCGAAGTCGAGGATCGTGAAAGGTGCTGGTCCGACGATATGCTCCAGCAGCGCGGCAATGTTCTGACTTACGTCGTGGTCGCGCGTGCCCTCCCGAAAATCCTCCGCACGTTCACAGTAGTGCGCGAGCGTGCGCTCGGCGAGCTCCTCCAGTTCCTGCGCCGTGAACGGCTTGCCCGATCGGGTCATTCGACGATTCTGCCGCGCGTGGCCTTGAGCTGTCCGCGCTTGACCTTGCTGTCGACACGGCGGCGTTGCGAGCCCTTGGTCGGTCGGCTCGGTTTGCGTGGACGCGGCACGCTGCTCGCACTGTCGATGAGCTCCTGCAGGCGCGCGAGCGCGTCCTCGCGATTGCGCTCCTGCGTTCGATATCCCTGCGCTTTGATGATCACGACGCCGTCGGCAGTAATCCGCTGATCCTTCCGGGCGAAAAGCCGCTGCTTGATCAGCTCGGGCAGTGACGATGCGCGGATATCGAAGCGCAGATGCACGGCGCTCGACACTTTGTTGACATTCTGCCCGCCCGCGCCTTGCGCACGGATGGCCGTCCACTCGATTTCGGTGGGCTTGATAGCGGTCACGGGCCGAGTAGCGCTTTTCCGAGTGTCGGCGCGCGATCGCGCGCCGCTTACGCGAGCGTCTTGTACAGCGCGACCAGCTTGCTCCATGCGCGCTCGGCCTGCGCTTTGTCGTAGAGCGGCGCGCCATCCTCGACCGGCATGTCGGGCACGCACCAGCCGTGCCTTGCCGGATAGACCTCGACTTCCACCGGAACGCCGGCCTTCGAGAAACTCTCCTTCAACTTGTCCTTCGCGTCGGGCTGTCTCTGATCGTCGTTGGCCGCGATGCCGAAGTACATGCGCGCCTTGATCTTCGGCGCGAGAAGATGCGGGCTGTCCGGCTTGTCGGTTACGAGTCCGCCTCCGTGGAAGGACGCGCCGACGCCGATGCGATCTGGAACCGTCGCGGCTGTCCGCACGACAAGCGCCCCGCCCATGCAGTAGCCCTGACTGCCGATCTTCTTCGTCTTGTCGACTTGCCGCTGCGCGTCGAGGAACGCCACGTACGCGACTGCGTCCTTTTCGGCCGCGCCGGCCGCCTGAACCGACGGCATCAGCACACGCAGCTTTGCCAGGAGCTCCTGGTCCTTGAAGTCGAGATTCGCAGTGGTCGGAAACTGCGGCGATTTGCTGACACGGTAGAACGGATTGGGCACGAGCACGCTGTAGCCCTCGCCGGCGATGCGCTTTCCCATGTCGCGCATCGAGGGGCGCAATCCCCCCGCGTCGGGCCAGATGATGACGCCGGGATACGCGCCGGACGCTGGGTGAAAAAAGGCTGCGTCGCAGGTGCCGTCAGGCGTCTTCACCGTGACATCCGATTCGACGACGTCGAGCATCGCGGCGAACGACGGACGGGTCGCGGCGACGAGCCCTGCGGCTACCGCGCGAGCGATGAAGTCACGCCGCGAGACGTTTGCCTCGTCGGGCTTTGTGGGATCGTGTTTGCCAGCTGCCATCGTGTTGCCTCCAGGGCAGGGATGGCAAATTATGCCTAGCTGCGCGCTTTCTGCAACAATGCTTCGCTTCGCTTGGTCATGTCCTTCCTCTTGACGAAGTCGTGAAGATGCACCGCTCAGCCTTCGAGGCGCTGGACCGGATCGACCCTCTGGCGCCGCTCCGCGACAAATTTTTGCTCCCGCCCGGAGTGATCTACCTCGACGGCAATTCGCTGGGCGCATTGCCGCGCGCGACGGGCGCGCGGGTGTCCCGTGTGATCGAGGAGGAATGGGGCGAGGATCTGATCACGAGCTGGAACCGTCACGACTGGATCGGGATGCCGCAACGCGTCGGGGATAAGATCGCACGGCTGATCGGTGCCGATGCGGGAGAAGTCGTGGTTACCGAGTCGACTTCGATCAACCTGTTCAAAGTGCTCGCCGTGGCGCTCAAAATGCGCCCGGGACGACGCACGATCGTGTCCGACGCGGAGAACTTCCCGACGGACCTGTACATGGCCGAAGGGCTGACGAGGTTGCTCGGCGAGGACTATATGCTGCGTCTCGTGCCTACCCACCATCTGCAGCACGCGCTCGGTGCCGACACCGCCGTTCTCATGTTGACGCAGGTGAATTTCCGCACCGGGGCGATCCACGACATGGCGGCATTGACCACAGCAGCGCACGCGGCGGGTGCGCTGGCGATCTGGGATCTGTCCCATTCGGCAGGTGCGCTGCCGGTGAATCTCACCGAAGCGCGGGCGGATTTCGCGATCGGCTGCGGCTACAAGTACCTCAATGGCGGGCCGGGCGCACCGGCGTTCGTTTACGCCGCCGCACGCCACCAGGGGCAGGCCCCGCAGCCCCTTTATGGCTGGCTCGGTCATGCCGCGCCTTTCGAGTTCGCTGCCGGCTACCGTCCTGCAGAGGGAATCCGACAGTACGTCGTCAGTACCCCGTCGATACTGGCGCTCGCAGCTCTCGAAGAGGGTGTCGATCTCCTGTTACAGGCGGACCTGGCGCACCTGCGAGCGAAATCGCGGGCGCTCACGGAGGCGTTCATCACGCTGGTCGAAGCGCGGTGTCCCGGCCTGGGTTTGTCGCTGACCACACCGCGTGATCCCGCGTGCCGCGGCAGCCAGGTTTCATTCGCGCACGAGCAAAGTTACGCGGTGATGCAAGCACTGATCGCGCGCGGGGTCATTGGGGATTTTCGCGCGCCCGACATGCTTCGTTTTGGCTTCAGCCCGCTCTACATCCGGCACGTCGATGTTTGGGACGCAGCCGAGACCCTTCGCGACGTCCTCGTGACTGGCGCTTGGCAGCGAGCCGAGTTCCAGCACCGAGCTGCGGTGACCTGACGCCAACCGGACCATCCCAGACCAAATCGTTGATTTCGCAACGCCGCGCACGTAGCGCTGCGCGAAGAATCCCATGTCATCGCTTGAAATGCCGCTGACCGAAAAGCTTTGGATCGCCCTCGGCGGCCATGACACCGCTCTCAATGCGTTGCACTTCTCCGGCCCCTTGGGTGGCCTCCCCTCGCGGTTCCACGTAAGCGAACTCGCCGCAGCAACGATCGGCGTTGCCACACTCGCCGCGGCGGAACTGTGGGCCGCGCGACGCGACGAGCCATTGCATCAAGTCACGGTCGACCAGCGGCTCGCCGCGGCTGCGTTCCGCTGCGAGCGATTGCTGCAGCCCATCGGATGGACGCTGCCGCCGTCCTGGGATCCGATTGCCGGCGATTACGAGGCGGCCGACGGCTGGATCCGCCTGCACACCAACTATTCGTATCATCGCGATGCGGTGACGCGCGTGCTCGGAGTTCCTGCGGATCGCGGGCGCGTCGCAACGGCGGTGAAGTTGTGGAACGCATGCGAGCTGGAGACGGCGGTGGTCGACGCTGGTGGCGCTGCGGCAGCGCTCAGGACGATGGACGAGTGGCGAACGCATCCACAGGGTGCCGCGCTCGCCGGCGAAGCGCTGTGCGACTGGAGCGCACAACACGCATCATATCCACTGCCTTCCAATGCATCGGCTCCGCTCAGCGGCGTACGTGTCCTCGATCTCACGCGCGTGATCGCGGGCCCGATCGGCACGCGCCATCTCGCTGCATTCGGCGCCGATGTGCTGCGCATCGATCCGCCGAAGTTCGAAGAGGTAGCTGCGCTGCTGCCCGAGACTACGCGCGGCAAGCGCTGCGCCGCACTCGACCTACGCGCGGCGCGCGATCGATCAGCGTGGGAACAATTGATCGCTACGACTCACGTCCTCGTTCACGGCTATCGGCCCGGGGCAATGGAAGCACTCGGTTATTCCGCCGAGCGGCTTCGAGAGCTCAATCCAGCACTCGTCATCGTGCGCTATGACGCCTACGGCTGGAGCGGACCGTGGGGCGGTCGGCGCGGCTTCGACAGCCTCGTGCAGATGAGCACGGGCATCGCGCATCCCGATCACGACGGGCATCCGAAGCCCTTGCCGGCACAGGCGCTCGATCACGGCACCGGGTATCTCGTCGCAGCGGCCGTGTGCCGCGCGTTGACCGACGGGCGTTCGAGTGCGCGGCTTTCGCTCGCGCGCACGGCGCGGCTGCTCGTGGAGCTCGGTACGGGCGGAAATCCCGAAGCTCCGTGGTTAAGCGACACCGACGCATTGCTGGAGAGCAGCGATACCGCGTGGGGACCGGTTCGACAGGTGCCCTGCCCTGCACGCATCGAAGGTTACGATGTTCGCTGGCGGGAGACAGCTGGCCCGCTGGGTCGCCACACGCCCCGTTGGACGGAACTGGTATAGTCCGGTCGCAACGCGGCCGCAGCGGCGCCGGTGATGTTTCTCGTCGGACGCCCGGTAACGTGCAGCACGACCAGCTTCGATCAACCGAGGGAGGATCTCGATGCTGATCTCGATCGTCAACCTGACCCGCGGTGCGGTCGCCGATGAAGACCTGCAGCGCGTGATCCGCGCGATCAACCGGCAGATCGCCGAGGACTTCGAACCTTACTGGAGCTTCGGCGCGCGGCTGCGGCTCGAAGGCTCGGTCGGCGTGCGTCCGCGGCAGAAGACGCTGCCGGAGATGCGCGGCGACGCGCTGATCTATCTCTGGGACAAGATCGACGTTGAGGACGCGCTGGGCTACCACGACCGCAACGACAACGGCATTCCTTTTGGCATCGTCTCGCTCAACGAATGCCGGAAGGCGGGCGACAACTGGACGTCGACGCTGTCGCACGAGGCGCTGGAGCTGCTGGGCGATCCCGACAGCAATCTGCTGGTGAGGGGACCTCATCCCGGCGACAGAAGGCGCATGGTGTTCCACTGGTTCGAGATGTGCGACGCCGTCCAAAGCGAGTACTACGAGATCGATGGAATCCAGGTGAGCAACTTCATCCTGCCGGGGTACTTCACGCGCGGCGAGCAGCCTGGCTCCCGCAATGATTTTCTCGCGCGCGCGTACGAAGGGCGCGTGCTGCAGTCCTTCGGCGTCAATCCGGGAGGCTACGTCGGCTTCTACGATCCCGAGAAGAACACCGACACGACCTTCGCGCACAGGGACGACGTTCAGGCCAGGGCGGTGATCGCGCGCAAGAATGCGGCGAAGCTCGGACGCGGCTGGCGGCGCACGCACAACCTGACCACGGGAAAGGTCCGCATCCGCCGGTAGGGAAAGCGCTCGACACGACGCATGAACTCCCTTTTGTTCAAGAACGTCCGTCTCTTCGACGGCACCTCCGCCGATTGCCCCGAAGGCATGCACGTCCGCGTCGCCGACGGGCTGATCCAGGAGGTCTCGCCAAAGCCGATCACGGCCAAGGATTCTCGAGTCATCGACGTCGGCGGCCGCACGCTGATGCCGGGCCTGATCGACGCGCACATGCACGCGTACTGCAGCGACGTGTCGATGCAGAAGATCGAAGCGCTGGGCGAGCCATACCGCACCGCGCACGCGGTTCGGATGCTGGGACACGCGCTCGACTGCGGCTTCACCACCGTGCGTGACATCGGTGGCGGCGACTATTCGCTCGCCAAGGCGATCGCGGATGGGCTGGTGCGCGCGCCGCGATTCTTTTACGCGGGCAAGATACTGTCGATGACAGGGGGCCACGGAGACTTCCGACCGCTCGAGCAGAAGTCGCACGAACACGAGCTGTGCTCCTGCGGTGTGGTCAACTGGGGTTGCCGCATGGCCGACGGCGTCGATGCCTGCATCCATGCGGCGCGCGACGAGCTTCGTCAGGGCGCGCACTGCATCAAGATCATGGGCTCGGGCGGCGTCGCGTCACCCACCGATCCGATCTGGATGAACCAGTACCGCGAGGACGAGATCCGCGCCATCGTCAACGAATGCACCGAGCGTCGTACCTACGTCGCCGCGCACTGCCATCCGGCGAGCGCGGTCCGGCGCTGCGCTGAATTTGGTGTACGCTCCATCGAGCACGGCACGCTTATCGACGACGAGACAGCTAAGTTCGTTGCCGAGCGCGGCGCGTACATCGTGCCGACGATGGTCGTGCTCTTCACGCTGCTAGAGCTGGGACGCGAGCTCGGCTTTCCGGCGGTGAGCCAGGAAAAGTGCGAGTACGCTTACAAGTACGCCCTCTCCGGCATGGACAAGATGCGCAACGCCGGCGTCAAGGTCGGCTTCGGCACCGACCTGCTCGGCTCGACCTATGTGCAGGAGTGTCGCGAGTTCACCATCCGCAGCGAAGTTTTCACCCCGCTCGAGCTTCTGCGCCAGGCGACATCGGTCAATGCGGAACTCATGATGCAGCAAGGCAAGCTCGGCTGCGTCGCACCAGGAGCGCATGCGGATGTGCTCGTCGTCGACGGCGATCCGCTCAAGGACATCTCGCTGCTGGCGGCGAACGGCAAGAACCTGCGCATGATCGTGCGAGCCGGCGAGATCGTGAAGGACGAGTTGCGCTAAAACTGGCCTGCTGCGGAGGAACGCACTTCGCCATGTCCGAACTGATCGCGGTCGATCGACTCTCGAAGGTCTACGAGACGCGCAGCGGCCCGGTGACCGCGCTCGAAGGCATTCGCTTCGCCATCGACGAAGGGCAATTCGTCGCGGTAGTCGGGCCATCGGGCTGCGGCAAGTCGACTTTGCTCAAGATCCTCGCTGGACTGATTCCCGCCTCGCAGGGAGAGGCGAGCCTGGGAGGCACGCCGATCAACGGACCGCGACGGGACATCGGCGTCGTCTTTCAATCGGCGGTCCTCTTCCCCTGGCGCACAGTGCTCGACAACGTTCTGCTGCCGGTCGATGTGCAGCGTTTGGACCGCGACAAGTTGAGCACGCAGGCACTGGCGCTGCTTGCGCTGGTCGGCTTGCAGGGCTTTGAACGACGCTATCCGTGGGAGCTTTCGGGCGGCATGCAGCAGCGCGTCGCCATGGTGCGGGCGCTCATCCACGATCCCGCCATTCTGCTCATGGACGAACCCTTCGGCGCGCTCGATGCAATGACACGTGAGCAGATGAACCTGGAGTTGCAGCGCGTGTGGCTCGAACGCCGGAAAACGGTGCTGTTTATCACACACTCGATTCCGGAAGCACTCTTTCTCGCTGACCGGGTGCTGGTGATGACGCCACGCCCAGGACGCGTCGTAGAGGACGCACGAGTCCCGTTCGCCAGGCCGCGCAAGCTGGACGTGATGACGACGCCGGAGTTCGGTAGCTACGTCAAGCGTATCCGCGATCATTTCGACGCCAAGGTGGGATCTCACTGATGCCGCAGCCGCCCAAGCTCGTGCTGCGCGTGCTCTTGGTCGTCGCGATCCTCGCCGTCTGGGAGATCGTGGTTCGGGTGTTCAGCATTCCCGCCTTCATCCTTCCGGCACCGTCGAGCGTGGCCGTTGCGCTGTGGCGCGGCACGACGTCGATGCTCTACGTCGAGCATCTGTACATCACGCTTACCGAGACGCTGCTCGGATTCGTGCTGGGATCGATCCTGGCGCTCGCGCTCGGGACCATTATCGCCCTGAGCAGGCGCGTCGAATACTATGTCTACCCGTTCGTGGTCATGTTCCAGGCGATGCCCAAGGTCGCGCTCGCGCCGCTGATCATCGTCTGGTTCGGACTGGGGCTCATGTCGAAGGTCGCGCAGGCCGCGTTCACCGCCTTCTTTCCGCTGATGGTCAACACCATTGCCGGCCTGCGTTCGGCGGACGAGGATCGCGTAGCATTGATGCGCTCGCTCGACGCGTCCGAGATGCAGATCTTCACCATGCTGCGAGTCCCCAGTGCCATGCCGTTCATCATGGCGGGCTTCGAGATCGCCATGGTCCTTTCGCTCATCGGTGCCATCGTGGCGGAGTTCGTCGGTGCACAGCGCGGGCTCGGGATGCTGATCATGAGCATGACCTTCACCATGGACGTTGCCGGGCAGTTCTCGGTCCTGCTGGTGCTCTCAGTGCTGGGACTGATCCTCAATGCGATCATCGTCGGGATTCGCAAGCGCGTGCTGTTCTGGGACGTCTCGCAAAAAACGGCGGAGGAGGCGTCATCCAAAGGAGAAACGATATGAAGCGCTCGCTCGCCGCACTGCTGTCGACATGTCTCCTGGCTGCGATTGCGACAGGTGCCGGCGCCCAGACGACGGTGCGCGTCGGGTGGTGCGCGCGCACGGTCAGCTCGGCAGCAGCACCTTTCGCCATCGCCACCAAAATGGGTTGGTTTGCCAAGGACGGCATCAAGGTCGAGCTGGTGCCATTGCCCGGCTCGACTGACTGCGTCAAGAACGTCGCCACTAAGGAAGTGCCCTACTCGCTGCCGTCGGTCGAACCGCTCGCCATCATTCGCGCACAGGGCGTGAAGGCCAAGATCTTTTACACGGCGTACCAGGGCAACATCTACGGCATCGCGGTCCCGGAACAAAGCACAATCAAGAACATCACCGATTTGAAAGGCAAGTCGATCGGCGTGACTTCGATGGCTTCGGGCGGAGTCATCATTGCCCGTGCGCTCGCCGCCAATGCCGGAATGAACCCCGACAGCGACATCCGGATCGTCGTCGCTGGCGAGGGTGCGCAAACGGCTGCGCTGGTACGCTCGGGCCAGGTCGACGCCTTGAGCCAGTTCGACACGCAATACGCGCTGGTCGAGAACGCCGGCGCCAAGCTGCGCATGCTGGACACCAAGGAGATCGACCGCTATCCATCGAACGGCTTCCTCGCGCTCGAGGAGACGCTGCAAAGCCGTCGCAAGGAGGCGGTGGCGCTGGCGCAGGGTTACGCCAAGGGCACTGTATTCGCGATTGCCAATCCCGAGGCCGCAGTACGCATTCTGTGGGAGGTGTATCCGCAAACCAAGGCCACAGGCAAGGACGAGGCGACTGCCCTACGCGACGACGTCAAAACACTCGAGGCGCGCATCCGCAACTGGAAGCTCGACAAAGCAGGCGTTTCGCGCTGGGGCGAGAATTCCGAGGCCAACTACGCCGCCTATGGCGAGTTCCTCCAGAAATGGGGCGTCATCAAGGAAAAGGTCCCGGCGAGCGACCTCGTCACCAATGAACTCATCACCGAGATCAACGATTTCGACCAGGCGAAGATCAGCGCCGAAGCGAAAGCTTATAAGCCCAACTGACGAGTCGATCGTTGCTCGCCATCCACTTTGACGCGGCGGCGCGATCAGCGAATCAGGTCATCCGCGCGCAAAAGCAACGATGACGGAATCGTGAGGCCGAGCGCCTTCGCGGTAGCGAGGTTGATCACGAGCTCGAATTTCGTCGGCCGCTCGATGGGCAGGTCGCTGGGATTGGCTCCTTTCAGGATCTTGTCGACGTAACCGGCGGAACGCTCGAACATCGCGTCGATGTTCGGGCCGTAGGACATGAGTCCACCGTCGCGAACGTAATTTGCAAATTCATAGCACGCCGGCAAGCGGTACCTTGCGGCCAGCTCAATCAGCTCAGCGTGGTACGTATCAAAATAGGGAGACGGCAGGACGAGGATGGCACCCGCACGGTCGCTCCTCGCTTCCTTGAAGGCGTTGTCGAAGTCTGCCGGCCCGGTAACTTCGAGCGTGTGGGCCGCGAGGCCAAGACTCCGCGCTGCGGCCTCCGCGGCAGGCAGGACGATAGAAAGATTTTCAGCACGATGGAGAAGGCCCACGCGAGAAAGACCGGGAATGGCTTCCGTCAGAAGCTGAAGCTGCTTAGTAATGAGATCCTCGAACTGCGAGGCCACTCCCGTCATGTTGCTGCCGGGACGCGCGAGGCTTGTGACGAATCCTAACGCGACCGGATCGGTCAGCACGACAAAAACGACGGGAATCGTCGTGTTCGCCTGCTGCACAGCGCGAATCGCCGGGGTACCCGAGACGATGATGACATCGACCTTGGACTGCACGAGCTCTGCAACGAGTGCCGGAAGTCGACCAGGGGCGCCCTCGGCCCAGCGACGCTCGATGGTCAGGTTCCGCCCTTCGATCCAGCCCAGTGCCCTCAGACCCCGGCGGAACGCTTCATCCTGCGGGGAGCGCAGCGGACTCCCGTTTCCTAGAAAGCCGACCCGAGCTGATTTGACGGGCTGCGCCCTTGCAGCGAATGGCGCGGTGCCGAGTAGCGCCGCCATGGCCCCGATCACGGTCCGCCGATCCATCACTTGACTCTTCGACGAGGAAACACAAAAAGTACTACGATTAGCCTGCGTCCGCACGTCGTTGATTCAGACCCGAAGGATTGCCATGCCCAAAGTCCGTGCCGGCAACATCACCTTGAACTATGACCAGCAGGGCAGCGGCGAGCCGCTGGTCCTGATTCCCTACCTCGCGGCCGATTGCGCTTGCTACGCTTTCCAGGTCGCCGACTACGCCAAGCACTTCACCTGCATCTCGGTCGATTTGCGCGGCACAGGCGAGTCGGACAAGCCCTCCGGCGCATGGTCGACCGAGATGTTCGCGGATGATGTCGCGGCGTTCATGCAGTCGATCGGTGTGGAGAGCGCGCACGTGAGCGGGCTCTCTTTGGGTGCGGCGACCGGATTGTGGCTGGCGGCAAAATACCCGGCTCGAGTGAAATCGCTTTCGCTGCACAGCTGCTGGCACAAGAGCGATCCATACGTCAAGGCGGTCGTACAGAGTTGGCAGGTGATGGCCAGGGCGCTGAACAGTGTGCCGGAGATGATTATCCAAGGCCTCTTTCCATGGTGCTTCACGCCGCAGCTCTACGCGCAAAAGCCGGAGTACATCAAGGCGCTCTCCGATTTCGTGCGCGGCCGTCCTGTGCAGCCGGTCGCTGCGTTCATCCAAGAGTCGGACGCGGTGATCGGCCATGACGCCTCGGCGCAGCTCGCTTCGATTCGAGCGCCCACGCAGATCACTTTCGGCCGGCACGACCTGGTGACATCGTCCGCTCGATTCGCTGAACCCATGAAGAACGCGATCAGGAATTCCGAGCTGCACATCTTCGAGGATTGCTCGCATGCGGGGCTGTACGAGAACGTGGCTGCGTTCAACGAAACGACGCTAACGTTCCTGCGCAAGCAAGCGGCGCGCGCATGAGACTCGTGACGCCGCTGCTCTTTGTCGCTGCCCTGCTCGCGCTGCAGGTGTCGGAGCCTCGTGCGGCAGCCGACCCGACGAAAGTGCTGCGCATCTCTTCGTCCGACATCGCCAGCCTCGATCCCGAGCAGGGAACCGATCTCTTTTCGACGCGCGTCGCCACGGAGATCTTCGAAGCTCTGTACAAGTTCGACTACTTGGCGGAGCCGGCGAAGGTCGTGACCAACACCGCCGAGGCCATGCCGGTGATCACCGACGGCGGCAAGACGTGGACGATCAAGCTCAAGCGAGGAATATTCTTCACCGATGCACCAGTCTTCAAGGGCAAGCCGCGAGAGCTGGTTGCGGAGGATTACGCCTACTCGATCAAGCGCTCGCTCGATCCCAATCTCCTAACCGGCGGCGACCCCGCGCTCGCCGATCTGATCGAGGGCGCACGACCGATTGTCGACGCGGCGCGCAAGCCGGGCGCGAAATTCAACTACGACGCGCCCATGTCGGGCCTTCGGGCGATCGACCGCTACACGCTGCAGTTCCGCTTGACGAACGTCGACTACACCCTGCTCGAGCGGCTGGCTGGGCTCCAGACCATGGCGGTCGCGCGCGAAGTCGTCGAAGCCGCTGGAGACGACATCAAGAGCCAGCCCGTGGGCACCGGTCCGTACATGCTCAAGGAATGGAAGCGTGCATCGCGCGTCGTGCTCGTGGCCAACCCTCGCTATCGCGGGCTCAAGTTTCCGGACAGCTCTGATCCTCGCCAAAGGGAGCTCGTCGAATCGATGCGCGGCAAGTCATTGCCGCAGATCGGACGCGTCGAGATCAGCATCATCGAAGAGTCGCAGCCGATTCTGCTTGCCTTCCAGCAAGGTGACCTGGATTACGTAGTCCTCGGTGGGAACGACGTCGCCAGCATGCTCGTCGGCGACAAGGTCAAACCCGACCTCGCGCGCAAAGGCGTCACTCGTCTGCGCTACAACGCCCCGAGCATCACCTTCACTTATTTCAACATGAAGGATCCTGTTGTCGGAGGCTACTCCAAGGCACAGATCGCTCTTCGTCGCGCCATCGCCATGGGCTTCGACGTCAATGAGCTGATCCGGGTGCTGTACGCTGGTCAGGCGCTGCCGGCGAACCAGCTTTTGCCGCCCGGCGTCTACGGTCACGACCCCTCCCTGCCGCCAAGGTCGATCTACGATCCCGCGGCGGCGCGCGCGCTGCTCGATCGCTTCGGATTCAAGGATGTCAACGGCGACGGCTATCGCGAAACGCCGGAAGGCAAGCCGCTCACCATCGTTCGCGCGACGCTGCCGCAGTCCTGGTATCGCGAGGTCGACACGCTGTTCAAGAAGAACATGGATGCGATCGGCATTCGCATGGAGGTGGTGCAGCAGAGCTTCACCGAGCTGGTCAACATGAGCCGCGGCGGGAAGCTGATGATGTTCAATTTGGGCTATCGCGCGCTGGCTCCGTCCGGCTACGAGATACTGCAGACCCTCTGGAGCCAGGAGCCGCTCGACACGAACCCGTCGCAGTTCTCCAACCCGGAATACGACGCGGCGTACGAGCAGTTCCTGCGTACGCCCGCCGGGCCGGAACGCGTCGGTGTGACTCGAAGGATGTCCGAGATCTCGCAGACCTACATGCCCATGATGCTGCACACTTTCGGCGTCGGCAATGCGCTGCTGTACCCTTGGGTGCAGGGCTACTGGCCGTCGCAGTTCGGCTTCTCCTTCCGCTACCTGGATATCGACCTGGCCAAGCGCAACGGCGCGACGAAATAGCCACTGGCGTGGGCCGTTTGGTTGTCGCGTCGGCGGGCCGGGATGAAGCCGAATGTCACGCTTTCCTGCATTTCATCCCTCCCGGTGCACAGTGTGTCCCGTCAAGCTACCGTTGGAGGGCACGCTCCGCTAATCTGGCGCCCGGACTAGCAGACGACCCGTTCGCATGAATACCGATCCACCCGGCCCGAACCCCGACAGCGCGGCGCCGCACGGCACGCCGCCTCCTGCAGTGCAGCCGCCTGGCACCAAGCAGACTTTTCGTGACCTCGGCCGCCTGATCGCCGAGCTGTGGTGGCGGTTCTTCGATTGGCTGGCCGTGGTGTCGTGGAAGACGCTGGCGATCATCTACGGCCTGGGCTTGATCTTGGCGGGGATCCTCAACCGCCCCACCACGTTCGTCGTTTTCGTCCTCGCTTCCGCCATCATCAAAGTCGTGGCCGGCGGCAAGCGTCGTGCTGAGCTGACCGCCAGCCAGGCCACCGAGCGAGCCGACGCTGAACAGCTCGAGCGCACGGTGTTGGAAGCGCGCATGCAAGCGCTGCAGGCCCAGATCGAGCCGCATTTCCTGTTCAACACGCTCGGCAGCATCGACCAGCTCATCCAGACCGATCCGCCGCGCGCATCCAAAATGCAGCAGAGCCTGATCCGCTACCTGCGCTCGGCCATGCCGCAGATGCGCGACGGCCGCCGCCCTACCCTCGGTCAGCAGGTCGATCTGTGCAGTGCGTTCCTGGAAATCATGGCGGTGCGGATGGAAGAGCGCCTGCAGTCCAGCGTCAACGTGCCCGAAGGCTTGAAGTCGGCGGTGTTCCCCTCGATGATGCTGCAGACCTTGGTGGAGAACGCGATCAAGCACGGCCTCGAGCCCCGGGCTGAAGGCGGAAGGGTGGAGATCGGCGCTGAGATCGTCGACGGCCAGCTCGCCGTGCAGGTGCTCGACAACGGCGTCGGCTTCATGCCCAAGAGCGACGAGGGCGTGGGGCTCGCCAATATCCGCGAGCGTTTGAAGGCCTTGTACAAAGGACGTGCAGAGCTGATCATCAGCGTGCCTCCGGCGGGCGGCACCTGCGCCACCATCAAGGTGCCCTACGAGATCGGTCCCGCCGGCGCCTGACCGGACGTCTATCATGCACGCCAAGCCTGCTCCCACCGCCGTCGTTGTCGACGATGAGCGCCTGATGCGCGAGCAGATCGTCGGGCGGCTGAAGGAGGCGTGGCCCGAGCTGATTATCGTCGGCGAAGCCGGCAACGGTCGCGAAGCGATCGCAATGGTGGAGAGCCTCGAGCCTGACATCGTCTTTCTCGACATCAACATGCCCGAAATGGATGGCATCAAGGCGGCACAGGCGCTCGCCGGGAAGGCTCACCTGGTTTTCGTCACCGCCTACGATCAATACGCCGTCCGTGCCTTCGATCAAGGCGCCGTCGATTACCTACTCAAGCCGGTGGAGCCGGAGCGCGTCGCGCTCGCCTGCCGACGGCTGCGCGAGCGGCTCGAGCAAAAGCCCGATCCGATGAACGAGCTTCTGGATCAGCTTTCGCAGCGGCTCGGAAGCTCGGGAGTCGCACATCGCGAATACATGCGCTGGGTGCAGGCGAGCGTGGGCTCGAACATTCGCATGATTCCCACCAGCGAGATCCTCTTCTTCCGCGCCGAGGACAAGTACACACGCGTGCAGACAGGCAACTTCGAGGCGCTCATCCGCAAGCCGATCAAGGAGCTGCTGGAGGAGCTCGATCCGAAGGAGTTCTGGCAGATCCATCGCGCAACCGTGGTACGCGTGGATGCGATCACACAGGTGAGCCGCACCCTGCGCGGCAAGCAGGTCGTGCATCTCAAGGGCAGCGACGAGAAGCTCGAAGTCAGCCGCAGCTTCGGGCATCTGTTCAAGCAGATGTAGGCGCGTTGACTTCTAATGGCGCGGGCCACTTGCTGCCTGCTCCATACCCTGGCGAAGCGACCTCAAGCTTTCATCGAACGCCGCGCCCATGGCGATCGCGCCGCCAGTCCACATGTCCATCCAGTCGGAAAGCAGCCGCGATGGATTCAATGAGGAAGCCGCGAGGCGCTCGCGTGTCGGACCTATGGATCGTGCTTTCGCCTGGTGTCCGTCGTCCTGTTCGAGCGCATTGCGCGCCGCGAGATGAAACGGCAGCCGCGTATTCAAGGTGTGCGTCGCCCATGGCACGAACAGCGCCATCTGCGGAAGCGTCGAGTTCAGCAGGCCAAAACCGTCCAGCATCCCCATGAATTGCCGCGTTTCGGCGAGCAGGGACGGCAGTTGCACCAGCGCGCCTAGCGTCGTCACGGTAAGTCGAGGACAAAGCTTCTGCCAGTCTTCCGCAGTCAGATTGTCGAGTGCGGTCGCGATGGAAAGATTGCCCTTGCTGTGCCCGATCATTTTGCGGATGCACGAATCGGGCAGCGACAGGAGCCGGTTCAGGCAGTCGGTTTCAGGCAAGCCGCGCACGTAGGCCACCAGTCGCCGCGGGTCACCGTTGGGCTGAGTGTCCGCGCTTATCTTGCGCAGAGCGGGCGTCAGCGGCGCGAACCACGCGTCGATAAACTGCCGCAGCTGGTTGGAGCGATGCAGGACGAACCAGCCGACAAGGCCCTCGGCCACGGCGTCAGCAAGCCCGTATCCCGAGACAATGCCGACGACGGGTCGATTCAGTGCGTCGGCAACGTTGGCAGCAAGCGCCGCTGTCCCGAGCGCCGAGCTGCCGACACCGGCGATGGCGACCACGTCCAGTTCTTTCGCTTCCGGAGACGCGAGAAACTTGTCGATTTGCTCGAAATGCTTGACCTCACGCTCGACGCCGTGTCCAGGATGCACGACCAGGATGGAGCCGTCCGGGTCGGACCAGCGCAGCAGCTCGCGCCGCTTCTCTGCGGGAATGGTGTGAATGTCGTAGAACAAGAGATCGAGCACATTGTTCGCCGCACGCAGCATACGCACCGGTGTGCGCAGGAAAAGCCGTTCGAAGACTGCGAGGCCGGAAAAGTCGATTCCGATGCGCAGCTCCCGCGCCGTATTCTGAGATTCCACGACTGTTGGGAGAGACCGCGCCGGTTGCTTCGCTCGGTGAGCGTGACGACCTCTTGCCAGCACGCTCGGTGCGCGCGTTGATCTCGGCGGCAAACCCCGGAGCTTTGCGACCGACGCAAACTTACGAGCAGTGAGTGCCATGACGTCCCCTTGTGGCCTAAGTCGGTTCCAGATGGACAATTCAAAGTCGGCGTGAAATTACATGGCGGCGGCGAAGAGTGCAAGGTGAATATTCCAGCACCACTGTATGATGACGTGGTTCGTCTTTGCCCACAGTCTCGGAGGAGTCATGCATTCCCGGCCGGCGTGCTTGTTGCTGTCGCTTTTTCTAAGCAGCGTCTACAGCTTTGCCTTCGCGCAAAACGTCAAGATCACTCCTCTCGGCTCGCACCCCGGCGAATTGTGCGATCGCGATCGCGCCATGATCCTCGAGGATCCCACAGGCGTGCGCATTCTCTATGACGCGGGACAATCGGTGACCGGCGCAGATGATGCGCGCCTCGGCGCGGTTCATGTCGTGCTCCTGAGCCATGCCCATGGCGATCACATCGGCGACCAGAAGCTCAAGTCTCTCGGTGCCGGCACCTGCGACAAGCCCGAGCTGGTATCGGCGGCTCCCAATTCCACAACCGCAGAAATCGCCGCCGCCAAGAACTCCGCCGTTGTCATGATGGTAGCAACGGCGAACTTCATCGGCCGCAAGATCGAGATCATTCGCGGCAAGCCCACGGGAGCGTGTCCGCAGAGCGGAGCCGATCTGATCGCGCCGTTTGCCGCGCCATGTCTCGCCAGCGTGTGGATCGGCGGGACGCGCACGGTCAAGACCGCGGGCGCAACGAGCGCAGTGGAAATCACGGCGGTGACGGCCGCGCACGACAGCACGGTCCCGCGCGAGTTACTGAGCGAACAGGAACGCAAGAATCTTGAGCCGGACAACATCAGCATTGCGCTCGGTCCCTCGAGCGGCTACGTCATCCGCTTCACCAACGGTCTAACGGTTTATTTGTCGGGCGACACCGGATTGCACGCGGAGATGAGCTCCATCGTCAGGGATTTTCACAAGGCGAATCTGATGGTGCTCAACATGGGGCCGAACGCCATTACGTCATACGCCGGCGCATACGCCGCCAACCAACTCGTCCAGCCGGCCGCCGTCATCGCCACCCACGTCAACGAGGGTGCGACCAAGGACGGCAAGCTCCTGCCGAGCTCGCGCACGGCGGCGTTCATCGCTTTGGTCAAAGGGCGGCCGGTGTATCTGGCGTTGAGCGGCAAAACCATGGAGTTCGACGGTTCCGCAAAGTGCGTCGCCGGATGCTAGCGGCCTATCTGGGGGGCACGCGTTCATGAAAGTCACCGGCCAATGCCACTGTGGCGCCATACAATACGAAGCCGAAGTCGATCCCTCGCGCGTGCAGGCTTGTCACTGCACCGATTGTCAGCGCCTGTCGGGCTCCCCATATCGCGCGTCGGTTGGTGCTCCCAGGGAAACGTTTCGCCTCCTGAGAGGCACACCCAAGATCTACATCAAGACCGCGGAGAGCGGTAACAAGCGCGCGCACGGCTTTTGCGGCGATTGCGGCTCGCCGATCTATTCATCGAAGGTGAGCGATCCGCCGATGTATTCGCTGCGCGTCGGCTGTCTCGACCAGCGCGCGCAATTACCGCCCGCCAAGCAGATCTGGTGTCGCTCATCGCTCGCCTGGGCAATGAACATCGAGGGTATTCCGAAGGTCGAGCGGCAGTAGCGATTGCAACGAAAGCTTGCGGCGAATTGCGGTACGATTCGCTGGCATCGAAGCGATCCAATCCACAATGAAAATCGCCACCTGGAACGTCAACGGCATTCGTGCGCGCGAGGCGCAGCTATGCGATTGGCTGGAGCGCGACCGGCCCGACGTGGTGTGCCTGCAGGAGATCAAGGCGCGCCCCGACCAGGTCCCGGAGCGCTGCAAGCTCACCGACTACCACGCCTTCTGGCATGGAGGCGGCGGCTACTCCGGCGTGTCGCTGCATCTGAAGCGCGAGCTGCTCGAAGCGCCTGAATTCAGCCATCCCCATTTCGATATCGAAACGCGCATCGTGCAGGTCACGCTGGGTAACATGCTCGTCGCGTCGGTCTACGTGCCCAACGGCGGCAAGGACTACGCCGCGAAGATCCGCTTCATGACGCATCTGGTCGAGTGGTCGAAGCAGATGCAGGCCGAGGGACGCGAGCTGATCCTGTGCGGCGATATCAACATCGCACGCGCCGACATCGACGTTCACCCGAGGGAGCGCAAAGCGGACGTCATCGGCCAGCGGCAGGAGGAGCGCGATCTTTTCCAGGCGTTGCTCGACGCCAGCATGGTCGACGTGACGCGCAAGTTTGACCCGGACAACGATCGTCTGTTCAGTTGGTGGCCGCCGTGGCGCAACATGCGCCAGCGCAATATCGGCTGGCGCATCGACTACATCCTTGCCTCACGCACGTTGGCTGATCGCGCCAGCGCCTGCACCATCCTCGCCGACGTGGGCACCAGCGATCATGCGCCGATCATGATGACGACGCGTTGAGTCCAGGCTTCAGCTGCTCGCGTCCTCCAGCGCCGCGAGCGCCTGCGCATCGAGCTTGATTTCCGCAGCGCGCAGGATCTCCCGCAACTGATCCAGGTTGGTCGCGCTGGCGATCGGCGCGGTCACGCCGGGGCGTGTCATCAGCCACGCCAGGGAAACCTGCGCCGGCGTCGCATTCAGACGCCGCGCGACCTCGCCCAGCATATCGAGTATCGAAAGCCCGCGCGGGTTCAAAAACTTCTTCATACCGGGTCCGCG
>Ga0126381_100000203_pt1 | contig 66257 bp, 63 predicted proteins | sample PanSoiMetPlot_28_FD_96465 | JGI IMG/M metagenome (GOLD analysis project Ga0126381, IMG submission 96465) | Tropical forest soil microbial communities from Panama - MetaG Plot_28 | ecosystem: Environmental > Terrestrial > Soil > Tropical forest > Bulk soil | place: Panama | collected 2016-02-17 | reverse complement strand
CTCTTTGGCTGAATGCTGAATGCTGATTGCTGACGGCTCTTACTAGTCACTGACCACTAGCCACTAGCCACTGCCTTTTGTCATCCCGAGCGCAGCCGAGGGATCCGCGGTTCCGGCCGAAGCCGCTGAACGGCCCCAGATTGTTACATCCCACAATGTGGTATATACCACAATGTGGGATATGCCAACTCCACCCCAAGACCCGCAGCTCGGCACGACTAGAGCCCGCAGCCCAGGTTCGCCCCTGAGGTCGAACCGCCTCACAGCGTCGCCACGCGCCGCTGTACCAGCAGAAAATACAGCGCCATGGCGATCAGCAGCATGCCGTTGACGCTCAACACGCGCGGCGCGCTGAACATCGGCACCAGCCATCCCGACACCAGGTTCCCCATCGGCATGCCGCCGCGGAAGGCGCAGTTGTAGACGCTCATCACGCGCCCGCGCATTTCGTTGGTGGTGATCAGCTGCACCAGCGAGGTCACGGTGGCAAACACCGCCATCATCGACGCGCCCACAATCAGCAGCATGACGTAGCTGAAGGGCAGAAATCTTGATATCGAGAACGCCGCGATGGCGATACCCAGGCAGATCAGCCCTGTGATGGCGAAGCGTCCTTTGTGGCGAATGTTCCCCATGCCGGCCACCCCGAGCGAGCCGATGATGGAACCAATGCCCATCAGCGAAAGCAGGTTGCCGTACGTTTCCGGCCCGCGATGAAAGATGTCCTTCACGAACACGGGAATGTAGGTGCGCATCGGCATGCTGAGCGCGGTCATGCAGAACGCCAGCACGATGAGCGCCTCCATCGATCCCAGCTTGCGCACGAACTTGATGCCCTCTTTCAGGCTGGTGAAGATCGACTCCGTCGTGCTCACCGGCAGGAAGCGGTTCTGGATCATCAGCAGCGAAATGACAGGCGCGAGAAACGACAGCGCGTTCAGCCCGAAGCACCACTTCTCGCCGAGCTTCGCCAGCGCCTGGCCGGCGAGCGCCGGCCCGATCGTGACCGCGAGATTGAACTGGATCGAGTTCAGCGCGATGGCATTCGGCATGTCATCGCGGTCAACCAGCGTGGGAATAAGCGCCGAATACGCCGGCCCGCCGAAGGCCTGCGCGAATCCCGAGACGAACGACAGGCACAGAATGTGCCAGACGTGCACCCATCCGGTGGCGACCAGCAGGGTGAGAATCGACGCACTGGTCATCTGCACGTATTGCGACGCGAGCAGCACCCGGCGCCGCTCAATGCGGTCGGCCACCACGCCGCCTATCAGCGTGAAGAGAAAGATGGGAATGCCGCCGAGGAACTGATCGAGCGCCAGCAGAAACGCGGAGTGGCTCAGCCGGTAGATGAGCCAGCCCTGTGCCACGATCTGCATCCACGTGCCGATGCTGGAGGTGCAGGCTCCCACCCACATCAGGCGGAAGTCGCGATAGTGAAATGCTTTGAATACCCTGCGAAAGGTCGACGTTCCCATGAGCTCCGCTGGTCTCGAAGTCGCGTGCCGTGACGGCTCGCTTGCAGACTCTATCTTCGCACGTGGAGATTGGATGATGCGCAGAGCGCCGGCGCTTCAACCGGAAGCGTGCAACGCACCGGTCCCGAAGGGACGGCTCAGCTTAGCGCGTGAGGAGATTGAACCGCGGTACCGGCGCTTCAACAGCGGACATTTTGCAACGCATCCGTCCCGAAGGGACGACTCAGCTTAGCCCAGGACAAAGTCCTGGGTATCGCGCAACCAAAATCTTCGCGGTCCCGGCAGGGACGGATGGAAGCCTTTTTTCGACACCGCGGCTCCAGCTCCGCGCGGCACCTCGTCCCGCCAATTTCTGCTATCGTCCGATTACGCTCCATGACGAAACCCGCCACCCTCTCCCGTGACCTCGGCGTCACCCATGCCGCCGCCATCGTCGTCGGGACCATCATCGGCAGCGGCATCTTCCTCGTTCCCTCCGAGATGATGCAGGCCGTCGGCTCGGCCCGCCTGGTCTACCTTGCGTGGATCGTCGGCGGCGTCCTCTCGCTCGCCGGCGCCATCACCTACGCAGAGCTCGGCGCCATGAAGCCCGAAGCCGGCGGCGAGTACGTCTACATCCGCGACGCCTACGGCCCGCTTCCCGGCTTCCTCTACGCCTGGACGTGGTTCGCCATCGCCAAGCCGGCGTCCATCGCGACTCTCGCCACGGGTCTGGTCCGCATCCTGGGAACATTTCCCGCGCTCGCATTCTTCAACCGCGCCGCCCTAGGCTGGCCGCTGACGATCACCTGCGGGCAGCTCGCCGCCATCGCCGCGGCCATCTTTATTACTGCGCTGAATTACATCGGTATCAAACGCGCCGGCGATTTCCAGGTCGTCTTCACCTTCGTGAAGGTGGTGATCATCGTCGCCGTCTCGTTCCTGGCATTCACCGCGGCCAGCGGCACCTGGCGCAACTTTGCCACCAGCTTCAGCGGCGCAACCGGCGGCATCGCGGGATTCATGGCCGCGCTCGTCGCCGCGCTCTGGGCCTACGACGGATGGAACGACCTCAACATGGTCAGCGGCGAAATCCGCAATCCCGACCGCGCCATTCCCATCGCGCTGATCGTCGGCGTGGCCATCGTCGCCGCGCTCTTCATGCTGACCAACGCCGCCGTGCAATATGTTCTTCCGGCGCCGGCCATCGCCGCCTCGCAGCGGCCCGCCTCCGACGCAACCGCCGTCGCGGTCGGCGCATGGGGAGCGGCTGTGGTCTCGGCCGGCATGGCGCTCTCCATCCTGGTCACGATGAACGGGACCATCATGAGCGGCGCGCGTGTACCCTTCGCCATGTCGCGCGACGGCTACTTCTTCCGCGCCATGGCCGAAGTCCATCCGCGCTTTCACACGCCCTCGGTCGCGCTCATCGTGCAGCTGGTATTGTCGGTGATGCTGCTGCTGTTCGCGGGAAGCTTCCGCCAACTCTTCTCGCTGGCGATTTTTGCGGAGTGGCTCTTCTACATGATCGCCGCAAGCACGGTGTTCGTTCTGCGCCGCAAAGAACCCGATACCCCGAGGCCGTATAAGACGTGGGGCTATCCCCTCGTCCCCGCGATCTTCATCGCAGCCGCGGCGGTGCTGCTGTATTACACCTTCACGGAGAACATCCGAAACTCAGCGTGGGGTGTAGCGGTGATTGCGGCAGGCGTGCCGATTTATCTGTACTTCGCACAACGAAAATCAGCAGCAAGAACGTAGCGCCGATCTCCAGATCGGCTGTCACGAGGGTCTCCGACCCACGTGCTTAGCGTGCACTCTCCCGTTTAGCAGTTGCGCATTGGCTAACGTTCCCTGAAATGGAGAGAGTCCACCTGTCGCGCACCGATCCACGCGGGCCGGAGACCCGCGTGACAGCCGGTCTGGAGACCGGCGCTACGGTTGAACTGCGGTTCACCATTCACTATTCACTCACCGCTAATCGCTTCTCCACCCTCGGTAACACCGCTCGCAGCAACGCCACCAATTCCCCGCGCACCCGTTCGCCGGTCTCAACCACTTCCTCGGCCGTGATCTTTTCGCCGGTCATACCCGCGGCCATGTTGGTCACGCACGAGATGGCCAGCACCTCCAAACTCAAATGCCGCGCGGCGATCACCTCCGCCACCGTCGACATCCCCACCAGATCGGCGCCAATCGATCGCAGGTACCGGATCTCCGCCGGCGTCTCGAAGCTCGGCCCGCTCACCGCTGCATAAATCCCCTCAAAGGCCTCGCCCGTCAGCCGGCTTGCTTCTTCCAAAGCGAACTGTCGAAACTCCGCGTTGTAGGCATCGGTCATGTCGGGATGGCGCAGCCCAAAGCGATCGTCGTTGCTTCCGATGAGCGGATTCTGTCCCTGAAGATTGATGTGATCGCGCAACACTACCAGCGCGCCTTTGCCGTACTCCGGATTGATCCCGCCCGCGGCGTTGGTCAGCACCAGCGCACGGATTCCCATGCGCGCCAGCACGCGCACCGGAAATGCGACCTGCTGTGCCGAGTAGCCCTCGTACAGATGCACGCGGCCCTGCATCACCGCCAGCGGCGCATCGTCGAGCTTGCCAAGCACCAGCCGGCCCGCGTGTCCAATCGCGGTGCTGACGGGAAAATGTGGAATGTTTTCATACGCGATGACGGTGGTATCGCGGAGCTCGCCTGGGTCGGCGGTAATCGTCACGTCCCACAACTCGTCAGCGAACGCTCCCAGCCCCGACCCGAGCACAACGCCAATGCGCGGTCTCAGCTCCGTTCGCGCCAGGACGAACCTGGCCGCCTCTTCGGCGCGCGTGAATTCATCATGCTCGGTGAGAGCTGTCATTAGAATGGATGCCGGGGAAACGTCTCTACTTACTTGTGCCGCTCATCTGCGCGTAGGCGCCAGAATTCCCGTTTTGCCGAACTCAACAGCCCACAAATGAAAATAAAAGCTGTCATCCTGAGCGGAGGTTCGCGCCTTTTGCGAACCGGAGTCGAAGGACCCCTATAACGCCGGCATAGACTCGCTCTTCTGGCGAATAGCGAACAGAGAACGGCGAAAAGTTACTTCCCAATCTCCTCTAGATATTTCTCCGCCTCCAGCGCCGCCATGCATCCCGTACCCGCCGCCGTCACCGCCTGCCGATATCGCCGATCGGCAACGTCTCCGCTCACGAACACTCCCGGCACGCGCGAGCAGACATAGCCCTGCGGAATCAAATACCCGTCGCCATCGCGATCGAGCTGGTCGCCCACAAACTTCGCGTTCGGCGTATGTCCGATGCCAAGGAACATCGCGCTCGTCGGGAAATCCCACTGCTCGCCGGTCTTAAGATTGTGCAGCCGCAGCCCCGTCACTTCTTTCTTCGTCACGTCGAGCACGTCCTCAACCACGGTATCGGTGAGGAACACGATCTTCTCGTTCTTGCGCGCCCGGTCCAGCATGATCTTCGACGCACGAAATTCGTTGCGCCGGTGAATCAGCGTGACCTTCGAAGCGAAGCGCGTCAGGAACAGCGCCTCCTCCATCGCCGAGTCGCCGCCGCCGATCACGGCAATCTCCTTGCCGGAGAAGAAAAATCCGTCGCATGTGGCGCACGACGAAACCCCATGGCCGATCAGCGCCTGCTCATTCGGCAGCCCCAGCCACCGCGCCGACGCGCCGCTGGCGATGATCAGCGTCCGCGTCAGCAAGGTCTCGCGTCCTAGGTTCACCTCGATCGGTTTCTTGCCTCCATCGGCGGACTTCCGGCTCAGATCCAGGCCGGCCACATGCCCGGCCATGAACTCCGCGCCGAAGCGCGCCGCCTGCATGCGCATGTTGTCGATCAGCTCCGGTCCCTGAATGCCCTCGGGAAAGCCGGGAAAATTCTCCACCAGAGTCGTGATCGCCAACTGCCCGCCAGGTTCATGCCCGTCGATAACCAGCGGACTCAGATTGGCCCGCGCCGCATATATCGCGGCTGTCAGCCCGGAACAGCCCGTGCCGAGGATGATGACATTGCGAACATTATCTGCCATAGAAATCCGTTTGATTCTCCGCCGCGCCGGAAGATTCAACCGCCCCCCGGCCCTCCGGATTCTAGCAAACCATCATCCGCCGGACGCCCAACTCATTCGCGGCTTTCGAATGGCTGGGCGTTCACGAAGCACGCATTTGTAATCCAAACTTAACCGTCATCTCCGCAATTGGCGTGGTAGTTTTGCCGTCGGCTTCTGCGGGCCATCGGTATGGATTCCTCCCTGTCAGAAGTCGGGGCTGCCCGGATTTGGCTCGTATCGTTTCACGGGCAGCCTTTGCTCAGCAGTAACCGGAACTGGCCGCTCTATAGGGGGAGGGGCCAGTTTCTTTTGGCGTATCCAGCATGACGTATCTGTCGAAGACGCTGGGTTGCCGCACTCATTCGTCGTGTTTCCAATGAGTGGGACACACCACGTAACGGATCATTGTTCTCTCAACGTTCTCTCAACGACTGCGATGCGCTTTCCGCTGTCAATATTGCGAAACACAACAACAAGCCCCAAGGTGCTGAAAACAACCTGAATAAAAAGTGCTAAAAACTGGAACGAAACCCCATTCAGCCTGCTATAGTGAAATTAGAGTTGAAGATTTGGGGACGGCCTCTAGCGGTCCGTCCCTCCAAGAACCCAGCCGAGCGCTGGGTTTCGTATTTTCCGCCGGTTTCTCCATGAGCGTCGACCCTGCCTAAAGGGCCGAGCCTGTACTCTCGGGTTGGGCCCTCGCCAACGTCCGATCAATCGCTCCGTGCCCCACTCGTTCGTTCTTTTCGGATGAGTAGGTTGTCCCTATTGATCGATTGCCCGCGTCGGCTGGCGATCCGCGCAACCCGATTGCCGGAAGCCGCTGGTGCAGTTTGCCTGTTTTACTTCGCGAAAGCCTGCAACGCTTCTCCCGCCCCTCTGGGCCGGGACTTCACCGCAAACTGTCCGCCGGGCGCCCCACTCATTCGCCCTTTTCGAATGAGTGGGTGCCCTGTTACCAGAGCACCGGCCATCCCTGCTCTTCGAACGAAACAGGATTGAATTTTCGCCACAGCCACCAAGGAAAACGTCATGCGATTCGTCAAGCCTTCTACCAAAAAGCAAGCGTCCATGCCCGGCCCCAACAGCCCCGCGTACAAAAAACTCCTCGCCGCGCAGAAGGCCGGCAACTCGTCGCCTATGCCGGCGCCGGCCAGGAAATCTCCCCGCCCCTCCACCGCATTTTCCTCGCTGAAATCCCGCCAGCGCATCGTCGAGCGCGTCAAGCGCGCTATCTGGGCCAAGGTCCTGGAAATCAACGATGCCATCATCAATCTCGCGCTCTGCGGAAACTACAGCGCGGCCAAGGCTCTCTTCGACTTCGCCGGCGTCTACACGCTGCCTACGGCCGAGGACGAAGCCGCCGCCGCTGCTGATCCCAAATCCGCTCTGCTCACCCCCGCAACAGAAAATCCCGACACCAACAATCCCATCGAAGCTTTCTTCCGCAGCATCGGCGTCGAGCCACCAATCGATGAGCCCGCCCCCAATCTCGCATCTCAGACTCTGTAAAATGGAACTTAGTCGCGGCAGAACGTTCATCCTGCATTGCTCAAGCTCGGAACGAGATGCCAACATGCATTAGCTGACAGCTGATAGCAGACAGCTGACGGCCCTTAGCTGATTGCTGACTGCTGACTGCTCTTATGGACATGACCTGGGTCACCGACCGCATCGCCGTTGGCGGCGGCATCTGGAACGACGAGAAAATGATCGAGGTCGTCCGCGCCGGCATCACTCACATCATCGACATGCAGATCGAGTTCGACGATACCGGCCTCGCCGAACCCTACGGCGTCAAGGTGCTCTGGAATCCGACCGACGACGACTTCCAGCTCAAGCCGCCCGAACTCTTCCAGCGCGGCGTCGACTTCGCTCTCCAGGCGCTCGATGAGCCCGACTCGCGTGTCTACATCCACTGCGCCGCCGGCGTTCATCGCGCCCCCATGATGACGCTCGCTCTCATGCGCGCCCTCGGTTTCGCCCTCCAGGACGCCATCAACGTCATCGAGGCGCGCCGCCCGGTAGCCGACTTCGCCGACGTCTACATCCAGAGCGTCGAAAACTTCATGCGCACCTACTCGCCGGCGGGACAACCCCGCGGCTGATCTGAGGTGGAGCAAGTGCCGCCGTCCGTACCGTTATGGCTGTCTGCGGGCTTGAATCGCCGCAGGCCAACGCACCCGTCCCGCAGGGACGGCTCAGCTTAGCCCAGAGCCTGCCCTGAGCGTAGTCGAAGGGACGCAGTCCTGGGTACGATGCAAATAGAATCGCTCCGTCCCGCCAGGGACGGCCACTTCTGCTACATCCCACGCTGTGGGATAACGAAAGGCATCCACCATGCCGAACACGCGCCGCCTAGCAGGGCGGTTTTCTTCTGTCCTCATCTCAGTAGCCTTCGCCCTTCTCCTGCCACACAACGCCATGGCGGACTCACCCCTGACCCTGTGTCAGATCACGGACACCGTCTACCGCGCCGATGGCTCCCCTGCGCAAGGCGAAATCGTCATCGTCTGGACAGCCTTCACCACCGCTGCGGGCCAACCCGTCGCCGCCGGCAATCTCACCGTCGAGCTGGGCCATAACGGCCAATTCACCGCCGCCCTCGCGCCCAACGCCGGCGCCATGCCTGCCGGCACTTTTTATCGCGCCACCTACAAACTGAGCGACGATTCGGTCCAGCAGGCCTGGCAGGGCGAATACAAGATCATCAGCGACTTCCTTCCCGCCGGCGATGTCCTGCCGGGCAACGCCGTCCAGGTTTCCGCGCCTTCGCGCGGCGCCGCCTTCACCGCCATTGTCCGCGAAGTCGAGCTGCAAGTCGTCTCACTCGCGGGCGATCGCTCGCAATACGACATAAAATTCGCCAGCGATGCCGCCGGCCCGCTGGCCTTGAAGTTCGACGCCATGACCCTACCGGCGCCGGTCAACACGCCGTACGACACCGGCACGCCAACCTCTTCGCCCTACATCGATCCGCTGAGCGCCGCCCGCATCTACAACGTAGGCACGCCCTCTTCGTCGTTGTACATCGCACCGCTCACCGCGGCCCAGGTCACGAACGTCATCGCCACGGAGATCACGGTGGACGCTGGCACCGCTCCTGCGCCCGGAGGCGGTATCGAAGTGCGCCGTTCCGACGGCGGCTGGGGCCCCAGCGACAGCGGCAATCTCGCCGGTCGCTTCACCACTCAAACTTTTACTCTGCCGCGCCTCGAGCGCGTGCAGGGCTATTACCTGCGGCAGTACGACGGATCATCGCCGGCCAAGTACTCGCGTTATTCCATGCTGCTGCACGTGGACTATCCCTTATGAGCACATGTCCTAATATCGTCACCCTCACGGAATTCGAAGAACGGGTTCTCTCCGATCTCGCAGAACTTAAAGCCAACATGAAGTGGATCATCGGCAACGGCAATCACGGCAAGATCCAGGAAATCGAGGAACGCGTCGACAAGCACGAAGCTTACCTCCAGCGCTTCACCGGCATCGCCACCGCCGTCGCCGGCCTCATCACCGTTTTCCACCTCGCCATCGACGTCCTCCGCTTCCGCCACTGAAGTTTCCGATTACAAGAGTTGTCATCCTGAGCGCAGCGTCTCCGCGAAAGATCCTGAGCGCAGCCTGGCCGCGGTGCTTTCTTTCTGGTTTGTCATCCTGAGCGGGGGTCGCCACGGCGACCGGAGTCGAAGGACTCCTATCCTCGCAAGTGCTCGTTGTGTTCTCCTCAGCCGGGCGCAACTCTTGTTCGCTCCCGGTGTCGCAACTTCAGATATCCTTAACGTAAGCAATGAAAACGCATCTTCATCTCGCGCTTCTGCTCGCGTTCTCTCTTCCGTCCCCTGCTCAACAGTCCAACGCCGCCAGCGCCAACAAAGACACCAGCGCCACCAGCGGCGATCAGATCACCAAGCCCGCCGGCGCAAAGGGATCCACGCTCATCGGCTGCCTCGAAGGCCCGGGCACAGATGGCAAGTACATGGTCCGCAACATGGCCCATCGTTACGGCGTGCAGGTCATGGGTTCCGACGATTTGAAGAACGATTCCGGCAGCAAGGTGAAGTTGACCGGCCAATGGCAGCCGGTACCCGAATCCGAGCAGGACAAGAAGTCACACGAGACGCACCGCTTCCAGGCTACCGATGTCGAGGTGCTCTCCCAGACTTGCAAGCGACCAAGCGAAACCACTCCCGTCAGCAAGAACAAACCGCAAAAACCGACCACCTACAACGCCCCCAGCCCCGACGATTCGAAGTAAAGACGATTCGAAATAAAAAAGCGCAGTCTGGCTGCGCGTGAAACCCTCTCAGCTGTTTTCCTGAAGTCGTCGCACTTACTGACCACTAGCCACTGACCACTGTCTTTTGCCGTTAAAACGTTTTCTTCGAGTCGATCAGAATCGTCACCGGCCCGCTGTTCACCAGCTCGACGTCCATCATCTCCTGAAATCTTCCCGTCTCGCATCGCAACCCCAATCCCCGCACGCGCTCCACGAAATACTCATACAACTCCCGCGCTCGCTCCGGACGCGCCGCCGCATCGAACGACGGCCGCTTCCCCCGTCGCACATCCCCAAACAGGGTGAACTGTGAAACTGCCAGTACCGCTCCTCCCGCCTCCCGCACGCTCAGATTCATCTTCCCCGCGTCGTCCTCAAAAATCCGCAACCCCGCAATCTTCTCGGCCAGATAATCGGCATCGCCCTCCGTGTCTTCCTGCCCAACTCCCAGCAGCACGAGTAAACCTCCCGCGATCTCTCCCGTGATCTCGTCTCCCACCTTCACCGACGCCCGGCTCACGCGTTGCACCACAGCTCGCATCAGAGTTTTCTACCACATCATGGCCGAGTATCCGGCACGATGATCGCGCGCGCCAGGTGCGGCACCACCTCGGGCACGATAATCGCGATCACGATAATCCCGCCGCCGATCGCCTGCTGCATCGTCATCGGCTCCTTCAGCCACAGCACGCTCAGGATCGCCGCCGTCACCGGCTCAATGCAGAACAGTACTGCAGTCTCCACGGGGCTAAGCCTTGTCTGTGCCGTCGCCTGTCCCCAGAACGCGAACACCGTCGAGAACAGCGCCAGATAAATCGTCGGCCCCCACACGCTCAGCTGCGGCAAGGTCTGCGGCAGGTTCTGGAATCCGTACGGCGCCGGCAGAAATGCCGTTACCATCACCGACACGATCCCGCCCACCATCACCTGGGTTCCCGCCAGCAGCCAGGCGTTCGTCCGCTTGGCGTACGCCCCCATCATGATGAGGTGGATCGCGCACAGCACTGCGCACACCAGCGTCTCGATGTCCCCGCGATTCACGGTTGCGAACATCGCCGGCCCGCCTACCGTCGGCCGCATCAGCAGGTAAAGTCCTGACGTCGCGATGATCGCTCCTACCGCCGAGGTCAACTTCACACGCTGCCCGACGGCCACGGTGATCAACGGCGTCAACGGGACATAAAGCCCGGTAATGAACCCGGACTTCGCCGTCGTCGTGAAGCGCATGCCATCTGTCTGCGACCAGAAGATCACAGCCAGCACCAGCCCAAGCCAGATGCCATCCAGTACACCGCGCCGCGCAATCGGGATGCCCTTGGCGCGAATGATGGCGAACATCAGCACGCCGGCCAACACGAAGCGCAGACTCATCAGCGCGCCCACCGAGATGCGGCCGTCGAGCGCAAATCGCGTCATGGGAAAGCCGAAGCCCCAGATGGTAGCGACTGAGGCAATCAGCAGAACTGCGCTGATGTGCGAGATGGGTTTGGGATGCGAGCTGTGCATGGGTCGATGCGAGCTGTCATCCATCCTATCGTGACCATGCTCACCAAAGCCGTTTCCCGATAGCAGCTTGATGAACTGCGGATTCGTGATTCAACCTGCGATGACGGGTCGCACCGACAGCAAGTCAAAACAATTTTGTCGTAGCAGTGTGCCCATCGGAGGTTCGATGATGAAGCCAGCTCTCGTTCTGCTGCTATCTTGCTTCGCGTTACCGCTAGTCGCTCAGGACTGCCGCGCCATTCTCGGTCCGCAATCTCCCGACGCCGCCTCTCTGCAGCAGGTGGAAGACAGGTGGAACGACGCCTTCATGCACGGCAAGCCCGAGTACCTCGAATGCCTGCTCTCTCCCCAATACGTCAGCATCTCTCCCAAAGGCGCGCATGACCGCAACTGGGAGCTCGAACACGCTCGCGCCAACAAATCCCACCCCCAGCCCATCCCCGAGATCCACGGCATGACCTTCGAAGTCTTCGGCAACACCGGCGTGATGCGCCTCTTCAAGCCCGCATCGGAGGACGGCAGCCAGCCGGCTCAGTACATGGCCGACATCTTTGCCTTCCAGGATGGCGCCTGGCACGCCGTCTACTCGCAGCACACGCCTGTGCAGCAGTAATCAGTAGGCAGATTTTCTCCTCTTTGATATCCTCCGCAATAGCCACTTCTCGCAGACTCCTCGCCATGAAAATTCTTATTCTTACCACCGATCCGGAGCTGGCCTCGCTGCGCCACCGCGTGCTGCAGCTGGCTGGTCACGAAGTGCTCGCTATCAGCAACGAGAGGGAAGCTGTGGAAGCAGCCGAAAAGGATGTACCCTTCGACGTTGCGCTCATGTGCCATCGCATGCCTGATGCGACGGCTCGCAAGATCATCCGCATGTTCCGCGATCGCAAGCGCCCGGGGAAAGTGGTGTACATCTCCCACATTTATGGCGAGTGGCCCGAGGTGGAAGCCGATCGCTACGTGGTCGGCGCGGACGGCCCCGACGCTCTCGTGCGCATTGTCGCCGAAACCGGTCCGCAGGCTGCCGCCTGATCCATGCGTCTTGGAGTCGCCGATCAGCAGTTCATCCGCCGCTCATCGACCCTCGCTCGCGCAGATGGTAACCTTCCGTCATGCCACCAGGAGCTGACGATCTTTTAGCCCTTGCGGTCGGAGCCAAAAAGCAGGGCCACCTGCGCGAGGCCAGGCAGGACGTCTTGCAGGCGATCAGTCTGCTGCGTGAGAAGCCGCCCGGCATCGAGCTGGCGAAAGCTCTTCGTCTGCTCGCGGAGCTCGAACGCAAACTGCACGACAAGGCCGCGGCCTTGCGCCACTATCAAGAGGCGGTCGTTCTCTGCCGCTCCCATGCGGACCCGCTCATGCTTGCTCACACCATTCGGCATCTCGGCGACCTGTACCAGGACGCTGGGAACTCTGAGCTCGCCGAGCCCTGTTACCGTGAAGCGCTCGAGCTCTATCGCGCTCACTCGGAAGCTCCGTCCCTGGATCTTGCCAATGCCATCCGCAGCATGGCCGTGTTGAAGGCTGCGACTGGCGAAAGCGAGCAGGCCAGGTCGCTCTGGCAGGAAGCGCGCGACCTCTATTCCCGTGTCAACGTGAGCGAAGGTGTAGCCGAGGCTTCGGAACGAATCGCCCAACTCGCCTGATGCCAAACTCCTGCGATCTCAGGCGCAAGTTGACGCGAACCTTGCCCTCCACGAAAACACTAAATTAACCTCACGGCGCTGATTTATGCTGCGCTGACAGCGGAATCGTGCTACAACAAATGCACAACTTTCGTTGCTTACCGGTGTCTAAACAGTTAGCAGCGCAAGTACTTTGTCGGGCTAAAGGCCGGCGCCAGCCGTCGGTCGGGGGAGGTGCCACATGGATCTGATCACGATCGCTGTGGTGGGTGTCATCGTTTTGAGTTACGTGGTCGGCTCGCTGACCAGTTCGGTGGATACCGAACAGAAGCTGCCACACCGCTACTGAACGCGGTAACGATTTCTGAGGGCGCGGAAGAACTGTCCTGTTCTCCGCGCTTTCGTGTTTATGAAGGCCGGCTCCTATGCCGCTACTCTGCGCGGAGCGCGTCCACAGGATTCACCGACGCCGCGCGCCGGGCCGGAACATACGTGGCCAGCAGCGCGCATACCGCAAGCACACCGGATACAACGACGAGCGTCGAGGCATCCCACGCCGGCACCGAGAACAGCAACTTGCGCATCAGGAGACCGGCCGCAACCGCACAAATCAATCCGGCGAGTATGCCAATGCCGGTCAGCCATCCCGCCTCGCTCATGATGAGCTGATACACGGCGCTGCGCTGCGCTCCCAGCGCCATGCGCACGCCGATCTCCCGCGTGCGCTGGCTGACCGAATAGGCAATCACGCCATACAGCCCGACGGCCCCCAACAGTAGCGCCAGCACGGCAAATCCGCCGATCAACCACGCCGAGGTGCGATGCAGATACGCGGACGGCGAATTGTAGATGCGCTCGTTCATCGATGCTTCATCAAACACCGCGAGGCCTGCATTGACCTGGTGAATGGTCGCAACCATAGCCGGCAGCAGCGACTGCTCGGCTTGATCGGTGCGCACTAACACCGTGAGAAAGTCATCCGGGCTCTGGTTAAGAGGCTCGTACAGCGCGGGCCAGGTCTTCTCCTCCAGGGATCCTTCCTTCACATCGTCCACCACTCCGACGATCTCCTCTAACGACTTCGGCGACAGTTCGGTATCGCCGATCTGTTTGCCGATGGGATCTTCTCCCGGAAAATATTGCTCCGCCAGCGCGCGATTGATGATGACGACCTTGGGTTTTGAAAGATCTTCGGCATCGGTGAAGTAGCGGCCGCTCAGCAGGTTCGCCTGCAGCGTTTTGAAAAACTCTGAGCTCACCTCGCGTTCGTTGACTTCATTGTGCTCGCCGCTATAAGGGCGGCCAGGAAAACGGATCCAGGTGGTGTTCCCATTCGAGCTCACGGGAAGTCGCGATGTCGCGCCAACCGACTTGACGCTGGGCAGGACGGCCAGGCGGCTGATGACCTGGCGAGTGATCGCTACGCGCTGCTCGTCTTTCGTGTAGTCGGCCGGCAACACGACCTGCGCCGTCGCCAGGTGATCGGGACGGAAGCCGATATCCACATGCAACAGGCGGTACAAGCTCTTCCCCAAAAGCCCCGCCGCCGCCAGTAAGACAACTGCCATTGCCAGCTCAACGATGACCAGGTTGGACGCGAACTTTCGCCACAGACTGCTGGCCGCCGTGCGTCCCCCCTCGGCAAGGTCGCCACGCAGATCATTCCACAGCGTGAATCGCAACCCGGGTGCGAGCGAGAACAGCCCCAGCGACAGCAGCGAGAGCCCGCCGGCAAACAGCAGGCTGTGAAGATTGAGGCCGAGCCCGTTGAAATATGGCGTGTAGGCCATCACGTCCTTGGTGATGAAGCTGAGCAGGATGCGAATGAACATCGCGCCCAGGCCCAGCCCCGCACAGACAGCGGCCACTACCAGCACCAGTCCTTCGGTAACAAACTGACGTATGAGCCGCGCCTGTGATGCGCCCAGGGCGCCTCGCACGGCGATCTCCCGGCGGCGGCTTTCCGAGCGTACCAGCAGCAGGCTGGAGACGTTGACGCACGCAATGACCAGCAGCAGCGCCGCTCCCGCCATCAGCACCAGCAGAATCGGGCGGACCTCTCCCACAAAGACATCACTCAGCGGCTCTACAATGGCGCCCTGCCCGCGATTGGAGTCGGGATACTGTTTCTCCAACTGCGCGGCGATGGCCTTCATCTCCGCATTTGCTTTCCCTACCGAGACCCCGTCTTTGAGCCGCGCGATGCCGGTCAGGCTATGGCAGCTTCGGCGAATGTCGCAGTGCCCATTGGCATGAAGGGTTGTCCAGAACTCCGAGCTGCCACTGCGGGCGAACTGAAAGCTCGCCGGCAGGACGCCAACGATCGTGTACGCGTCGCCACTTAACGTGACTGGTTGCCCAATCACGTCCTCCCTTCCGCCAAGCCACTTCTGCCAGGCCTCGTAGCTGAGCATGACCGTATGCGGCGCGCTGGGTAAGTCTTCGCCGCCGTAGAAATCGCGGCCCAGCAGCGGGATGACCCCCAGGGTGCGAAAGAAGCCGTCGCTCACGCGCGACCCTCGCACCAGTTGCACGCCCGATGGAGTGCTCAACATGTAGCCTCGCTGGTCCCACACATCCAGCGAGCTGAACACATCGTTGCGGCTCTTCCAGTCGAGATAGTCGGGATAGGAGAGATTCGCACGCGGAAACACCGCGACACTCTCCGTCGCATTCACCAATCGATTCGGCTTCCAATAGGGCAGCGGCCTGATGAGCGTGGCGTCGACGAAGGCGAAGATCGCCAGGCTGGCCCCAATTCCGAGAGCGAGGACAAATACCGCAATGCACGCAAAACCGGGGTTCTTTACCAGCTGGCGTGCGGCGAAGCGAAGGTCCTGAAGGAAGCTCTCCAGCAGCGGCGCAGTTCCGCGTTCGCGATAGACCTGCTTCGTCTGCTCGACACCGCCGAGTTTCACGATCGCCTGGCGACGCGCTTCTTCGGGCGACAAGCCGGCGCGAATGTTGTCATCGATGTGCATCTGTAGATGCGCCTCGATTTCGCTTGCGAAGTCACGCTCACGGCGCTCTTTGGAGAAGATACCGGCGAGGCGCAACACCCATGTACGAAGAGGATTCATAAGTCACTCCGCCCGCAATGTGATTGCCGGATCGACGTTGGCGGCGCGGTGAGCGGGTATCCAGCAAGCCATCGAGGAGACGATCACCAGCACCGCAACCACGCTCAGATAGGTGAGCGGGTCAAGCGGCGAGGTGCCGAACAACAGCGTCATCAGTGCGCGACTGCAGACCATTGCGCCCAGTAATCCGAGCACCAGGCCCATGCCCGCAAGAGTCAACCCCTGGCGCAGTACAAGCGCAAGAATATTTGCGGGAGACGCGCCCAGCGCGGCCCGCACGCCAATTTCGCGCGTGCGCTCGCTGACATTTCCTGACAGCACGCCGTAGATCCCGGTCGCCGCCAGAATCAATCCGACCAGCGCAAAGGCCTCAAACAGCACCAGAGCGAAATGACGCTGCGCCTCCGAGTCGGCGATCAACTTGTCCATGGTGACGACGCGCACAATCGGCTGGTCCTTGTCCATCGACCAGATCGCGCGCCGGATGGCAGGCGCCATCGCCGCCGCGTCCCCCCGCGTGCGAACCACCAGCGACTGCGCGGCATCCACCCAGTGCCACTGCGCGCGCGTGATGTAAAAGGCCTCCCCGTCATTCAATCCCAATGACATCTGCTTCACGTCGCTGACAACTCCGACCACCGTGGCCCAGGGCTTCTCCGGATGGCCATAGTCGGGACCCATCCTCACGTGCTGACCAATGGGGTCCGCGTAGCGGAAGATACGCCTGGCGTACGATTCGCTGAGAAGCACGGCCATGGGCGCGCCCACACGATCCTGTTCGTCCAGCAGACGGCCGCGGCGGAGCGGAACCTTCATCACCGCGAAATAACTGGGGTCGACCGCATAGCGGAAACCCGCCGACGAAAGATCGTTGGGACGCGTCTGAAACTCCACACCATAGCTGTCGCTTTCTCCGCCGAGCGGCAGCTGGCTGGTGAAAGCCGCATCCACCACGCCAGGAACCTGCTTCACTGCCCGCAAAGCTTCGTCAAAGAAGCGCGCGCGGTCGGCATCTTTGTCGAAACGGTGGCCGTACTCCTGCACTTGCATCGTGAGCAGGTGCGAGGAGTCGAAGCCGGGAGGAATCGCAAACAGCCGCTGGATGCTGCGCAGCAACAGACCGGCGCTAACCAGCAGCACCAGCGCAATCGCAACCTCGGCAACCACCAGAGCGCGCAGGGTGAATTGCGGGCCGCCTGCTGTTGTCCGCGAACTCTGCTGCAAGCCCGATTGCGGGTCGCTGCGCGAGGCATACACCGCCGGCATCAGACCGACGACTACTCCGACGAAGCTGCTGATTCCCAGGGCAAACAGCAGCGCGGTCTTGTCGACGGCTATGTCATGCGCACGAGGCAGCGTCGCAGGACTCAAAGCCACCAGGAAGCGCACGCCCACTCTTGCCAGCAGCACACCCAGCACGCCGCCAACTATTGCCAGCAATAAGCTCTCGGTCAGGAGTTGCTGCACCAGGCGCGCGCGATTGGCGCCCAGCGCGACTCGCATCGCGAACTCTCCACGGCGTTGCGCGCCGCGGGCAAGCATCAGGTTCGTGACGTTGACGCAGGCAATCAGTAATAAGAGGAGAACGGCGCCCAGAATGGCCAGCAGAGCCGGCCGCACGTCTTTTGTTATGTCGCGTTGCAGAGCAGTGACGATGATTCCTTGCGGAGCTCCGCCGGAGCTGTCGAACCCGCTGGCATACGCCTGAGTGAACGGGTGGAGGGCAACGTGGAGTTCATTGTGCGCCGCCTCTGGCGTGGTCTCCGGCCGCAAGCGCCCGACCATTTGCAGATGATGGCCCCACTCGCGGCTGTCCGGCGGCAGCGATGGATCGTACTGCAACGGCGCCCACAGTTGCGCCTCAGGAGCGACCACGTTCTCGAATCCGCGAGGCATGATCCCGATGATCGTATAAAGGCTGTCATCCAATGTGATCTGGCGGCCGACGATGGAACGATCGCCGCCGAAGCGACGCCACCACAGCGCATCACTCAGAACGACCACGTTGGGACCCTTGTGCTGATCATCGGCAGCATCGAAGTCGCGACCCAGCACCGGCTCAACGCCCAGCACGCGGAAGTAATCCGCGCTCACGCGTTGTCCTTCGAATCGTTCCGGCTCTCCCTTGCCAATCATTGTCGGCTGCCACGCCTTCACGACAGCCACGGCCTGCAAGGAACGGCTGCGCTCGCTCACTCCACGAAATGTGCCGAAACAGGCGAATTCTGCGGAGCCACCTGTGTGCTCTTCCCAAAGCATCATGATCCGGTTCGCATCGGGGTAGGGCAGCGGCCGGAAGAGGATGGGGTTTACCGCGCTGAAGATGGCGGTGCTGGCGCCGATGCCGAGGGCAAGAACAAGGATCGCGGTGCACGCGAAGCCGGGATTGCTGCGGAGTTGACGCAGGCCGTAGCGCAGGTCCTGTACTAAAGCTTCCAGACCCGGGACGGTACCGCGCGCGCGATACGCCTGCTTGGTCTGTTCGATTCCTCCCAGTTTGAGGATGGCCGCACGCCGCGCCTCGTCGGCAGTCATTCCCGCACGCAGATTGTCATCAATCTGCATCGCAAGATGACTCTCGATCTCGTCAGAAATTTCCGACTCTCGCGCCTGCTTGGAGAAAACACCAGCCAGTCGCGAGAGCCATGCGCGGAGATGCTTCATGCCTGCTCCTCAGACGGTGCGAGGAAGCGGCCGACGATCGCCCGTGCCTGCTCCCATTCGCGAGCTTCCTTTTCCAGCTGCTTGCGCCCGGCGCGCGTCAGTTTGTAGAACTTGGCTTTGCGATTGTTCTCCGATGTTCCCCACTCCGATGCGATCGCGCCTTCCTGTTCCAGCTTCAGCAACGCGGGATAGAGCGTGCCGTAGTTGAGCGACAACAGGTTGCCGCTGATCTGCTCAATGCGGCGCGCGATGCCGTATCCGTGCAGCGGCCCCATGGTCTCCAGCGTCTTCAACACCATCAGCGCCAGTGTTCCCTGCCAAACGTCGGTTTTATCAGCCATAGTCTTCGGAGTGTCCCCCTATGGTTTTCCAATAGGATGATGACAGATCCTATATGGGAAGACAATAGGAATACGTGAACCGCGCTTTTATCGCCGCAGAATGCGCTCTCAGGGGAGCAAATGCGGGGTCACGATACTGATGAACTCGTGTGAGGAGACGACTTTTGTGCCCTTCCAGAACTTCGGGAAATGTCGAAGATTGCCGGTCACCAGATAGTCGGCACGGGCGGCGTCGGCACATTCAAGAAAGATGTTGTCACCCGGGTCAGCCGTGACCTGTAGACAGCGCTGCGGGTGGATGAGGTGCGCGTGAAGCTTTATGTGTTGAAGCAGCTGTCGCTGTGATCCCTTGGCAATGCGCAATTCCGGTCGCGCCAAAACATCTCGATATTCGGCGAGAATAGCGGCCGATAAGTACCAGTGCGCCGGCTTAGACATTGCCAGCAGCACGACCGTGCGCTGGACTCCGTTCGGTTTGAGAGCTGCCGAGATGACGATGTTTGTATCCAGGGCCAGCCGTAGCGAAATCATCGACGCCCGGACTTTGCAGCGCGCGTAGCCTTGATGAGGCGATCAATCTGTCGCGACGTCAGCCGGTCTGTTCCCTTACGCTTTGACTCCTCACCGATGATCCTGAGGACGTTAGGCTCCGGCGCGGCAAGCCGCACGTAGTCGCCCAGGCTGAGCAGGACGGCACGCGGGGTACCCCGCTTCTCCAGAACAAAGGAGCGGTGCTCTTCCGTGACGCGCTGGAGAAGCCGTCCGAAATTGCTTCTGGCATCAAGAGCGGAAATTACTGCTGCATGACGGACGGGGCCTCGTCTCATTTGATAAGTATACAGTTCAAATCTTTTAACTGTACAGTTCGGAAGGCTTGGAATTCATTGTTGTGCTCATGGTTTGACATTTCTGGCACCACTCAGGAACACCAAAGGCCCCACGTTGGGAGAACCATGCTGCAAGGTCGCCCCACACGCGGGTTTGCCTCCCTCGGCTACAATGTAGGTCGCTTCTGCGATCCTGAGCGCCCCATGACTCATGCCTGGCACGACATTTCCCCCGGCGAAAAATTGCCGCTGGAGTTTAGAACGGTCATCGAGATTCCCGCCGGCTCCAGCGTCAAGTATGAGCTCGATAAGGAAAGCGGACTGATCAAGCTCGACCGCATCCTTTATTCCGCCGTGTACTATCCCGCGAACTACGGCTTCATACCGCAGACGCTGGCTGAGGACGACGATCCCCTCGATGTGCTGGTTCTGTGCCAGGAGCCGGTGGTGCCGCTAACCCTGATCTACGCCCGCGCCATTGGGCTGATGACGATGATCGACTCCGGCAAGCGCGACCACAAAATCATCTCCGTCGCCACGCAGGACCCCGAGTTCAACAGCTACAAGGAAGCCCACCAGATACCGGAACACCGCCTGGCGATGCTTCGGCGCTTCTTCCTCGACTACAAGCAACTGGAAGGCAAATCGGTAGAAGTGGATGATATTGAGTCAGCCAGGCACGCCCTGCCGGTAATCGAGGCCGCTCTTGCACGCTACAGCGAGCAGAGGCGCAAAGGATTTCACGCGAAACAATGAGCGCTACGAATCCGCAGCGTTAACTCACCACTCGAGACCGCAACGACACGCTAGTGAAGTGCAAACCGTCAGGCGTCTTCTTGCGGCGCCCGACGGTGCTTTCTGCATTCTCTTTAACTAGGGTAACGTCGGCGTGTACAGATCACGCGCGCGATACGTCCGGTACGACCACTGGCTGGCCTGCAGTTCGTAAACAAGGTTGCCGCTGAGGTCCGTCTCCGTCGCGATGGATGCATCGGCCGGCAGAAAGAGAAGGCCGTTGCCAAAGCTCGCAAACAACGGATCAGGAGGCGAACTGAGCAATTGCGCGCTGCCCAGCGCCACCGAGTAGTGACCCAGGTCGGAGAGCATCTGCTGGTACACCGTGTGCATGCTTTCCGAGACGGACAAAATCATGCCGCGGCTATTGCCGCCGCCACATTGCTGGTGACGGGTATTGCCGTCGTCAAAAACCGTCATCACCTCGGTAAAGCCTCCCTGCGCCTGAAAGGCGGCATCGTGCTGATGGGTAAACCACGGAAACACATTCGGATCGCCACAGGGATTTCCGGGAGGATTCAGTAGAGTGAAATCTCCGTAAGGGCCCATGCGCCAGATAAGGTGGCCATCACCGCTGCCGTTGCCATAGTTGATCTTGAGCACCCAATCCTGGCTGCGTTCGGACAGCAAAATGTTTCCGTCACTCGTGAGCTGCGCGGAATTCGCGTGCGTCCAGTCGTTGGCCGTAGGGAAACTCTGGTTGAACGGAGGGCAGCCGGCGGCAAGGTGGTAACACAGATCGTCCAGGGTCGCTTCACGGCTGAGGTCCTGATGGGCGAAAGAATCCCATGCCCATACCAGCTGCATGTTGTGGTCGAGGACAAGAATCATGTCGCCGAGAATGTCGACTGGGTGCTGCTGCGTGCCTCCCTGGTATTGCGTGGACGTCATGTCACGGCTACCCAGAATGAGAAGGTTGCCATTCGGCAGCCGCCGCGTCTCGTGATTGTTGAGACCCGTCATGGGTTGGAACCCCCGCGCGACCAGCTGTTCGTTCAGAATTTCAATATTGGTCTGCAGAAGAAGGTTACCGGCCAGGTCATATTCGTTGAGCTTGGTGTACGACATGGTGAAGTGGTTGCCGCCAACCTCCATGCGCGTTAACAGCGCCTGACCATGGTGGTACCAGAGGATGTTTCCGTGTACGTCGGTAGCCGCCGGCCAGTACTGAAAGATCGATCCAACCGTGGGAAGCAGGTGGAAGATCACCACCGGAAAATCCGCGTCATGTCCACTCGGCGGAATATCGACATTCATGTGCTCATTGATCGGGAAGTCGTTCGGCAGGTGTCCTGTCGTGAACGAAAGGTCGGAACCGTTCTGGTCGTAATTGTTGGCGAACTCCTCCCAGTGCATCTCATATTGCGTGGCTGGCAGCATTCCCGCGACCAGAAAGTTCGCACTCGTCGAAGAACAAGACACGGCGTTGGTGGAGCTCATGGTCTGCGAACCGTTCTGCCGGAAGCGAACGCGAATGGAATGTCCCACGGTGCACGGGCCCGCGCTGAACAATGCCACCAGTGGATGAGAGGTGGGATTTACTGCCGACGCGCCGGACTGGGTCACGATCGGCTGAATTACGTACTGCTGCGACACTGCGGGAAAGAGAATATATGGCTGGGTAGTGATATCGCGCACCCGCACCGTCACGATGTACGTGCCTTCCACCGTCCACGGAACCCAGGTGAATGAATTGGGAAGGTCAAAATCGCGCACCACCTGGTTCTGGCCTTGCAGCGCTGCGCTGAACTGATAATCGTAAGTGTGGCCCGGCTCACCCTGCACGGTTGCAGTCCAAAGGATGCTGGTTCCGAGCAACTCGGGACTGGGAACACTGGGACTAAGAGTGATGGTGACAGAAGGAGTAACGGCAGCGGATGCGCCGCTCGCCAACCAAATAATTCCAACCAGAACCGCGATAAAGCCGTAGAGTCTCCTCGACATAGACAGTCCTTTCCATGTGTATCAGTCCGATTCGTCGTTTGCGTGGTGATTCTGCGGACGAAGCTATCGGCGTCTCTATTGGCGCGGGGGAAAAGTGGGTGAAAGTATATCACCAGGAAACCGAACAGCTGTTGGAGATCTGCCGTGCGGCTCGGTGGATTGTTGCAGGAAAGTGAACGAATCAGCGATTAACAGATTGCGGCTTCCATTTGTTCAAAAACGCAAGCACATCTTCCGGCGCCAGGGAGCGCGCCTTCTCGAACTCACCGCCCTGCTGGCTGTAGAGCAGTTTGCCGCTGCTGTTGAGAACGGCGATGGCAGGAATGCCTTTCTTCATCGGCACGTGATATTGCTCCATGATGTCCTGGTTCTTGTCGCCTTCGCCGACATCGATGTGCACCACTTCGTAATTGCGATTCAGCACACCTGCTAGATCCGTACGATGAAAAGCCAGATCCAGTACGTGGCAGTCATAACACCAGTCGGCGCCGAAGACGACCAGCACATTCTTATGTTGCTTCGCCGCGAGGGCCAGCGCCTCCTTAATTTCCGTGTGCGCGTCGCGGGTCGGATAAATAACTTTGTCAGTCGAAGCCGGTTGCTCCAGCCGGGTAGGCTCGGTGCGTTGCGCCGCGACAAGCTTCCACGCGCCGCCTTGCTGCTGCCAAAGCTGCCCTTCTCGCACGTACTGCACATGTTCGCCTGACCCTAGCGCGGGATGGATCTCGGCTTCGAAGACCACCTGTTGCAATCCCGCTTGTGGCGAGTCGGAGTGGGTCACATCCAGCTTCATGCTGCGGGCCTTCAGCCCCATCCAGAAGGCGATTTCAGCGTCGGCACTGCTGGGCCCGGAGACAGTCTTGATTTGAGGCTGAGGGTTCGTGCTGTATAACGCGCGCAGGGCGGCTGCATCGCCGCTCGTTATGGCTGTTTTCCATTGTTCCAGCGGAGCAAAGGACGGAGTGGTCTGTCCTACACCGTGGGATGTAAACAGAAAGAGTCCGATGAATAAGAATGCCGGGATTTGTTTGAACTTCATGCGGTGAAGATTAACCTCGCGAGTTTCGTTGGCGCATCCGTCGTTGGGCTAATGCCCTCCGTGGTACGGATGGCCTTTCAATATCGTGAAGCCGCGGTAGAGCTGCTCCAGCAAGACAACCCGCGCCAGTTCGTGGGGCAAGGTGATCTTGCCGAACGAGAGGACGCTGTCGGCGGTGGCGCGCGTCGCATCGCTCCAGCCATCCGCTGGACCAACCGCGAACAGCAACTCCTGCGTATCGTGAGACTGGTGATACTCCAGGAAGTTAGCGATCTCTTCCGAATTGAGCTGGCGGCCACGGGAATCCAGCAGTACCAGTATGGGCCGGGTGCGTCCGGAGCTTTTCTCCGCCAGCTTCAGCAGCGCGGCTTCCGACGCCAGTTCTCGCGCATCGCATGCGGCGAAGCGTGCCAGGCGCTTCAGGTATTCTGCCGTCAATGATTGGATCGGCGCGCTCTTGGTCCGGCCAATCCAGGTAATGTGCAGTCTCACGAGCTGGAACTCTTGCGCGCCCGCCAGGCGGTAGAGCGCTTCTGACCCGCGGATTTTGCAGCAGCTTTGCCGGGCTTTCCCGCAACCCGTTTAGTCTTGCCGCCAGTGAGCTTGCGTGCAGGCTTTTCGAGATCGGCCAGCTCCACCCGTGTCGCAGTCTTCCACAGGCGCTCCAGGTCGTAGAACTTGCGCGCGCTTTCGGAAAAAATGTGGACGACGAAGTCGACGTAGTCCATTAATACCCAGTCTGCCTGGTTATAGCCTTCGATGTGTTTGGGCTGGGCGCCGTTGGCGCTCAGTTTCTGATCGACCTCGTCGGCGATGGCCTGCACCTGGCGTGGGTTTCCGCCAGAGCAGAGCACGAAGTAGTCCGTAAAACCGCTGGCCTGCGCATCCAGTTGCAGCACGCTGATGTTTTCCGCTTTCTTTGCCTGGCAGGCACGCACCGCTGTCGCCACCTGCGATTTCAGTTGATTATTCTTCATGTAGTCGCTTTTCGCTATTCGCCTCTCGCGCTGCGCGCGGTTCGTTTCTTATACAGCCGTTCCTTATGTATGTACTCGGCCACAGAATCAGGCACGAGACGTTTCAATGCGCCGCCGCGATCGACCGCCGCGCGAATCTGCGTCGCCGATATATTTTCATGTGTTTCCCCCAACATGTGCAGGGTTGCACCGGAGAGCACCAGAGGCCCAGCCATTTTCTCCCTGCGAAACAGCTTTGTAACGTCCTCCTTCGGACGCAGCTTTTCCGGCAGCGAGGTAGCCACATCCGCCAGCGAATATCCCGGCCGCGCCGCCACGATGAAATCGCATTCCGCCAGCAGCTCTTCCGCCTTGTACCACTTGGCAATGTCCTTGAAGGCGTCCATGCCAATCAAAAAGTATAAGCGGTCGCTCTTACCTAGCGATTGCTTCACGCGCCGCACGGTGTCGATCGAGTAGCTCGGTCGGCTGTCCCTGGAATCGGGAGAGCGGCCCTCAAGCAGCGATGGCAGCAAGTCCTTCTCGCCTGCCAGCGCCAGAGCCACCATGGCATAACGATGATGAAAGGACGTGATCGGTATCTTCTGCTTGAGCGGCGGAATGTCTGCTGGAATGAACCACACCTGCTTCAGCCCGAATCTCGCGGCTGCGGCGCGGGCGACGACGACATGTCCGCGATGTATGGGGTCGAAGGTACCACCGAAGAGTGCGATCTTCATGCAGGGTGTCTATACAGTTTCCGTGTTCCGGCTGACGGATGCAAGTGCGGCCACGGCTCGAAGGTAGCCGTTCACCACTGAGGCACGGAGCCCACGGTATCCTTCGAAATACATTAAGGGCCTACGGACTCTTTACGGCTGAGAACGCAAACCACCTTCGTGCACGTACTTGATGACTTCGACGTCTGACAATGCAATGAGGGCGCCTGCGGTGACCATCTCGTCGAGCGCAGGAAGCAACTTCTGGATATTCTCTTCGCTATCGACGATCTGCACCAGGATGGGCGCGTCGGAAGAAAAGCGAAAGAGGTTGCGGCGGCGGATGACGGTGCTGGCACCGTAGCCTTCGATTCCGCGATAGACAGTTGCGCCGGCGATATCCAGCTCGCGGCAGCACGCCACGATGGCTTCGTACAATGGCCGCCCTTGCCATTTGTCGTCTTCACCGAAGTGAATGCGCAGCATCTTGGCCTTGCCGGAGAGCTTCATTTGTGGGCCTCCTGTTTCTCTGCTGTCGGCTGGGCGTGTGAGTAGCGGATGACATCCACGTCTGAGAGCACTACCAGGCCCTGCTTCACCATCTGGTCCAGCACGGGGACAATGGCGCGAAGCTTCTCTTCGCTGTCGACCACGGTCAGAAGAATAGGCGCATCGTGAGAGAGGCTGAGTGTCGAGTCCTTGTGGATGCGGCGGTTCGCGCCGTAGCCCAGCATCCCGCGATAAACGGTGACGCCCGCAATGTCGTTCGCCCGCAATGCCTCCACCAGAGCCTGGTACAGCGGCTTGTCCTGCCACTTATCGTTCTCGCCGATGAGGATGCGCATCATCTTGGCTTGCGATTGCAGCTTGGCAGGCGGAGTCAGTGCTTCGTCTTTTTCCGGGCGTGGGCGGATGACCGTTGTGTCCCGCACCTCGATGAAGCCGTCTCTCGCTATCTCCGTCAGCTTGGGAAGGACTTCGTCGACCCGTTCGGCGCTCTCGATGAACTCGACCTTGATCGGCATCTGGTCGGCGAGATCGACGAGGCGGCTGGTGTGCATCTTGTGATCGATGCCAAAACCCGCCACGCCGCGCACCACGGTTGCATCGGAGATACCGCGGAAGAACAGGTAATCGAGGACCGCGGCGTAGCAGGCGGTGCCGTGATAGGTCTGGCCCTCCATGACGTAGACCGTGACCTTCTTTGCCGGTCCCGTAGTCAGCATCCAGTCCTCCTCATACGAACACCCGCGCGATGGCCATCCCACCCCAGACTGCCACAAATCCCACGATGACGCTGAGCGCGACGTTCAGCAAGCCGACGGCGAGCTGGCCGTCCTGGATGGCGCGCAGCGTCTCGTACTCGAAGGTCGAGAATGTCGTGTAGGCGCCGATGAAGCCGATGGGGATGAGATAGCGCCAGTACAGGCTGGCCATTGTCCGATCGAGCAGCGGCATAATCAGACCAAGGACAAACGAGCCGCTGATGTTGATGACGAACGTGCCGCAGGGGAAGCCGACACCGAAGCGTCTTCCGAAATACACGCCGACCACGTAACGCGCGATCGCACCCAGAAAACCGCCGAGGCCCACTGCGAGATATTTCAGCACACGCCGCAATCCTCTCTCTATGACAAATTGTTACGGGAAGAACTGCCGGGGACATGACTCCGCGACAAGGGATTCCCGTCAGGAGTCATCATCTGTCCCGGACTTGGGTGGGACAGCGGTTGGGTAGGGTGAACTCCTTCACCCGCGACTGAATTGTTGATAGCGCAATCGAGCCAGGGAAGTCAAGCTACGGATCACGGGACAACCTGCTCCGGTTCGGCATGGGATTCGTGCAGGCCTGCGCCGCGATAGGCGCGCATGACGTCGTCGAGCGAAACCACGCCAAGCAACTGCTGCACGTTGGCGCGATGGACCACGGGCAGCAGCGGCCATTCGCCGATCAGGCGCAGAGCAGTATCCAGCGGGTGATCAGGATGCAAGTACGGAATGCGCTCGCCGAGTATGCGCGATAACGGCACATCGGAGTTGGCGATGATATCGAGCAAGTGAGCGCGGCCGATCCCTGACCAGTCATCGCCCCCCATCGCCACCAGGAAGAACTCCTGCGCTGAACCCTGCACATGCTGCTGTGCTTCGGCCAGGGACATATTGCCGGTGAGCACCTGGGCTACAGGCGGACGCATGGCGTCTTCCACGCGCAGAAGCGGAACCTCGCGTTCTTCTTGAGTGAGGGCAGGTCCAAGCCGTCCTGGCGCGAGAGGAGGTCGAAGATCGGCGTCGGCTGGAAGGTGCGCGAGATGAAGTAGGCGATCGCGTTCGAGAGGATCACAGGAACGATGATGCTGTAGTTGCCGCTGACCTCCATGATCATGAAGACCGAGGTCATCGGCGCACGCAGAATTCCGGCGAACAGCGTTCCCATGCCGACCAGGGCATAGGCGCCGACAGGAATGGCGAGATAGGGAACGATCTGGCGCTCGGCCATGCCGACGGCGCCTCCGATCATCGCGCCCATAAACAGCGTGGGCGCGAAGAGGCCGCCTGGGGTGCCGCTGCTGAACGACAGGCCGGTGGTCAGGATCTTCAGCGCGCTGAGGATAGCCAGAATCTGCCAGGTGTATTGCTCGTGCATCGCCTGGTCCATGTAGCTGTAGCCCGCGCCCATCACCTGGGGAAACTTGATACCGATGAAGCCTATGAGCAGGCCGGCGACGGCGGGTTGGAAATATTGCGTCCAACTCGGATATTTCCGCAGCCTGGGTCGCAGGTAGGCAATGTACTTGACGAAGATGAGCGACGCGAAACCGCCGATGACCCCCAAGCTGGCGTAGGCGCCGAGTTCGCCCCAGTGCTCCAGGTGATAGGCGGGGACACGGAAGAGCGGCTCGTCGCCGAGGAACCAGCGCTCGATGACGGCGCTGGAAATTGCCGAAAGTACGACCGCGCCTAGAATGCCGGCAGTCCAGCGGCCGATGACCTCTTCGATAACGAAGAGCACGGCGGTGATGGGCGCGTTAAAGGCGGCTGCCAGGCCGGCCGCCGCTCCCACCGGCGCGATGAGGCGCAGCTTCTCGCGCGATAGCTTCAGGCGGCGGCCCAGCGCAGACGCCAAACCAGCGCCGATCTGCAAAGACGGATCTTCGGGGCCCAGCGATTGGCCGCTGCCTATGGCCAGAGCGCTGGTGACAAACTTGCCGACCACAGTCACGATCGGGATATAGCCGTCATAGATGTAGAGCGCTGCCTTGGTCTGGTTCACGCCACTGCCGCGCGCCCGCGGAAAAAATCGGATGACCAGGAATGCAATTACCAGTCCCGTCAGCATCGGCGCGAGAAAGACACGCGCGGTGGAAGGCTGCAGGCCGCTTCCCAAAAGCTTCAGGCGCAGGAAGTCGATGCACAACCGGAAGCAAACTACGGCCAGGCCCGATCCAACGCCGATGAGCACCGCGAGCACGAGGAAGAACTGCTCTTCGCGAAGGCTGGAGCGTTGCGGCGATAACATCGTCCGCAGCGTCGTCCAATACTGACGGCGAGTGGGCGTGGAGACGGCAGGTTTCGAGCCGCTCGCGTCTTTGGGTTTGGCAACCACGGGCTCCTGACGACTCATTTTGGCGGCTCAACTTCGCTCTGTGCCAGCGTGAGCAGGGCACGGTCCGCCAGTTCCGTCACCGGGCAAACTGGTGCGGTAGCACGCTCAACGTTGTAGACATATTGCGCGGTCGGATCGAGAGCATCCGGGTTCCTGATCAGGGCGTGCTGCGTCGCCGATGGTTGTATTTGTAATCCGGTTGCGTAGAGAGTTTGCAGTTGCTGGGCTGCCGGAGTGCTAGCCGCTGCCCGTTGCGCCGGCTCGCCGCCGGCCGGGGGACTGCTCTGCGCAGCCAGACTGAATCCCAGCTGGGTCGCGCAGGTGTTCAGGCGTTGTTGCGCTAACTGGAAGGACTCAGCCGCGCGCTTGCTACGCTCGGCAAGCGAGAGACCACGCTGCGCGGGATCGAGGCGCAGGATTTCACGCACAAGGTCCAATTGCCGGCGGGCGTCATCGAGCTTCGGGTCCCGGTCGACAGCGTTGGCGATGTCGTATTCCGCCTCGTTGTAATTGCCGAGCGCAAGCGAAGCCTGGCCCTTACCGAGCCAGGCCTGAGCGATCTTCGGGTCGTGGCTCAGAACTGTCTGGTACGCTTCCAAGGCACGTTTCGGTTCATTCACTTGAAGAAGCATGCCTGCCAGAAGAAGCTGATCGGCGGGATCAGCTGGACCGTCGGCCTGTAGCGCCATCAGCTCCGCCTGGGCCTGTGCCCCCTTGTTTTGCTGGATCAGGTATTCCGCCAGTTCGAAGCGAGTAGCGATTCGTTGCGAACGAGGTTGTTCGCTCCAGACCCCGTTGACCGCATTGCTGTAGTAGCGAACGGCCTTGGAGTAATCGCTGCGGCGGACGAATAGGCGCGCCAGGGTGAGATTGACTTCGCCATCGGCGGGTTCCTCTTCCCACAGGCTGATGAGATGAGCCCGGGCCTCATTCAGGCGATTGCCCGCCAGCAGCGCCTGCGCCAGGCGAAGGCGATACTCGCGATCTTCCGCGTTGTAGGACAGCGCAGTACGGAAATCGTCGGCCGCAACCGCCGGCAGATGCGCCTCCATGGCCTCTTCTCCACGGTTGAACCATCGCACGGCGAGCGACGACTCTATGTCGCGATGGAGATTGACCAGGTATTGGGTTAACGCAAAGCCCGTGATGATGAGTATGAGGGTTACGACAACCACGATTTGTGAAAGGCGGGAGCTAACAACACGGCCGCAGGAAGGACATCGATCCTCTTCAGGTGAGAATTCGGCTCTGCAAGCTTGGCAGCGAATCGAGGCAGGCGCACTGTCGGTCAAAGAAGGCAATTGGCATCAAGCACTTGGCAACCAGCCAAAGCAGCTGCTTTCTATATTACTCATCGGATGCGTGTTGAGATGATCGAGGCAACGGCAGGGTTTCATGAAGTCTTGCAGGAGCGCAGGAAAACAACATTTTCCGCGCGAAACGCCGAGTGCTCTTTGCGAGTTTATCCCGCCTGACGCGGACGAATGTCGTACTGGCGGATCTTGTAGAGCAGGGCTTTGTAGCTGATGTTGAGCTTGGTGGCGGCGCGCTTGCGGTTCCAGGCGGTCTCTTCCAGCACCTGCGCGATCACTTCCATTTCCGCGCCGTTCTTCAGATTGCGAACCATTTCTTTCAAATCGGGTTGCGGCTGTGTCTGCTTCTGTTCGATCGAAGCGACTGAGCCGTTGGCCGGGTCCTGATTCAGAGCGCGTTGCAGCTCGCTGATAGCGATGGCTTCATCCCCGAGCACGAGATAGCGCTTCACGAAGTTCTCCATCTCGCGAATGTTGCCAGGCCACGGGTACTGTTCGCAGACCTCGAGCAGACGATGCGACACCTGGAGCGGGGCGCACGCGTAACGGTCGGCAAGATGGATCATGAAGTGCCGCAGGATCATCGGGATCTCTTCGCGGCGCTCGCGCAGCGAAGGCATACGCAGCACGAAGCTGTTCAGGCGGTAGTAAAGATCTTCGCGGAAGGTTTTCTGCGCGATAGCTTGCGGCATGTTGATGTTGGTGGCAGCAAGTACGCGGACATCGACCTTGACGGTTACGCGGCCGCCGAGGCGGGAGAACTGTCCGTCCTGCAGGACCTGCAGCAGCTTGGCTTGCAGCGCGGGAGACATCTCGCCGATTTCGTCGAGCAGCAAGGTGCCCTTATTGCAGAGCTCGAACTTGCCGGGCTTGGCTTTGGTGGCGCCGGTGAAAGCGCCGGGCTCGTAGCCGAACAGTTCGCTCTCCAGCAGTTCGCTGGGAACAGCGGCGCAGTTGACCTTCAGGAAGGTGCGATGGGCGCGATCCGAGTATTTGTGGATCAGCCGGGCCAGGACTTCCTTGCCGGTACCGCTCTCGCCGAGCAGGAGCACGGGGAAGTCGAACTTTGCCACCTGCATGGCATGGGCACGAAGCTGCCGCATCTGCGGGGTAGCGGAGAAGAAGTAGACGCCTTCGCCGACTTCGATGGCATCACCCGCGCCGGGCGCGGAAGGATCCGTGTTCTCGAGACAAAAGCGCAGGACCTCGTCCATCTCTTCTTTCTGGACGGGTTTGGAAAGGTAGTCCTGGGCCCCGAGGCGCATTGCCTGTGCGACCTTGCGGGTATCCCGCACGCAGGAAAGCATCACAACCTTGGTCGAGGGCTTGGCTTCGCGGATGCGCTGCAGCGTCTCCAGCCCGTCGGCCCCCGGCATCACCATGTCGAGCAGCACCAGGTCTGGCGTGTCGCGCTGAACTTTGTCGATGGCTTCCACACCGTTGGAAGCGGTGGAGACGCGATAGGAATCCAACTCCAGTACCGTTTGCAGGTACCGGAGCATACTAGGTTCGTCGTCCACCACCAGGATATGGCCAGAACTCATTGCTCCTCCGGGAGTCTTTCGGGGGAAGGATTCAGCAAGACCAGGAAGGAAAACTTACTCCCCGTTCCAGACTCGCTTTCAACCCAGATCTTTCCGCCGGCTGACTGGACCAGACGGCGTGCAATAGCCAGACCAAGGCCATGTCCCTCCGCTCGCACACCCGGAGGGACCAAGCGAAAGTATTCTTCGAAGATCTCCTGCTGGAACTCGGGGGCGATGCCCGGACCCGTGTCGGAGACCGAAATGCGGCAGCAGTTGGGAGCGATGATGCGTTGACGACGGCGCTCCACAACCGGGGGGCGATCGACGGTGCGACGCTCCCAGAAGTACGGTTCCACGTGCAGCCATACCGTGCCCGAAGCCGGCGTGTACTTCATGGCATTGTCCAGCAGGTTGGAAACCACATGCTGGACCTTGTAGTAGTCGAAGGGAAAGGGCTGCAATTTGTCGTTGGGAAGGAAGTAAAACGCTATGGCCTTCTCGTGGAAGCGTTGCGCCCAGACTTCCGCAATCTCGCGTATGCAGGCATTGATGTCGCCCACTTCGTAGTTCAGGTCGAAGCGGTCAACCTTGAGGGCGGCGTAGGTCAACAGATTCTGAATGAACGTCGACAGCCGCGCTCCATTGGCCTGCATCTCGGTCAGAACTTCCATCTGGCGCGGATTGAGCGGTCCCAACTTTTGTGTCAGTAACAGGTGCAGGTAACCATCCATTATGGCCAGAGGCGTCTTCAACTCATGTGCCGCAGACGCCAGGGCATCGCGGCAGGCGCTGCAATGCTCTTCGCCGACACGGCTCCGGTGCGGCCGCATGATGGACGTCTTCACCGGCGGCATCGGGATCACCGCTTTGCCTTTGTGAGGTAGGGACAAAGAGTCCTCTGCATCGTCAGGAGAAATCCCCGATCTTTGTTCCACAGGCATACCCTTCGACCAAAGTCAGCCCTGGGTTTAGCGAATTGCCAATTCCTCGGGAAATAGAGTGGAAACACTCTACAGGGGGAGAATTGATCTTACCCTAAAGCCATTTATTGTCAACGCCAAACTGGTTAATTTTGGGGAAAAGTAGCAAATTAGTTTCCTTTTCCGGCAGGTGCTTTCACTCATATCGGGTATTCCACTTCCCCTCGACCGCAAGAGATTGCACCGTCCACCTGATTGGCTGCGCCGCCTGCATATAGCTATTCATAAGAAAACAAACTAGTTAACGATGCGCGTCATTTGGTTATCGATGTGCGTTATCGAACTGTAATGTAGGAGATCATAGGTGCGTCGAACCGTAACTGTCGCCGAGCGCCGCGGCTGGGACCGGCTACCTATCTCCATACCCTTCTTTGTCCGCGGAACCAACCCGGAGGGCGAAGAGTTCCTTGAGTTTGCAACTGCCCTGAATCTCTCGGCGGGCGGGGTTCTGCTGGCCACGCGCCGTTACCTCGATCCCGGTACCGAGATCTCCCTGGAGATTCCTGTCGCCTTGGTGAACAAGGCCCAACTTCCTCGTTCCGTCTCCCTCCTGCAAGCCAGGGTGGTGCGCTGCACCGCCGATCGGCAGTACTTTCTGCTGGGAATTCAGTTTCACGAACCGCTGCTCGATCATCAGGCCACCCTGGAGGTCGGCAAGGCACGACCGGTTGGGAAACTGACTTCCTCAAAGTGAAAACATTTTCACATTCGAAGCGCAAACTCCTTCGCTTTATTCCCTTCTCATAGCCATTTTTCTAGCTTTGCACAGCTTGCAAACCAATTATGTGCAATAACATGCAGCCAATATGCGCATTTTCTTGCGATGTGCAGGAACTTGGCGCAAGAAATGCAATTCATTAGCACGTTACTGGGAAAACTCAGGCGCGAGACACGGAGATGCCACTGCTGGCGGGCTCGAACAACGAGAGTGTGATCACGGCGCAACAGCTCCCCCCGGAGCCGGTGATCTTCGGGCAAACCCCTGCCATGCGCGACGTCCGCCAAAAGCTGGAGCGCGTGGCCGCCTCCAATCTCTCCATCCTGATCACGGGAGAGAGCGGCACAGGCAAAGACATCGTCGCCCGCCTGCTGCATCTGTATTCGCCCTGGGGAACCGGCCCGTTCGTGAAGGTGAATTGTCCCGCCATTCCGGGAACGCTTCTCGAAAGCGAACTGTTCGGCTATGAGCGCGGAGCATTTACCGGCGCTTACAACCCCAAGCCCGGTAGAGTGGAGATGGCGCACCGGGGCACGCTTTTCCTCGACGAAATCGCCGAGCTGGACGCGATGCTGCAGGCCAAACTTCTGCAGCTCCTTCAGGACGGGCAGTTCAGCCGCATCGGCGCGCAAGAGGACAAGAAAGTTGAAGTGCGGGTGGTGTGTTCAACCAACCGCGAGCTGCACGAAGAGATCGAGCAGGGCAATTTCCGTCCTGACTTGTTCTACCGGATAGCGACGATGACGATCCATCTGCCTCCATTGCGAGAGAGGGCTGTGGATCTGCCGATCATCTGCGATTACCTGCTGCAGTACTACAACGAGAAGTTGAACGGCCGCGCTGTCATGATGCGCCCGGCGCTCATGGCGAAGATGCAGCGTTACTCCTGGCCTGGCAATATCCGCCAACTGGAGAACCTGGTGAAGCGCTATGTGGTCATGGGCACCGAAGACGTGATTCTGAGCGAGTTGCTGGAGCCCAACGAGCGCGACACAGTGGACACGCTGATGCTGGAAGGGCCGGTTTCGCTGAAAAAGCTGACGCGACAGACGGTTCGCAAGCTGGAAGCTCGTATCATCCTGAATGCGCTTCACGCCAATAACTGGAACCGCAAGAAGGCGGCACGCTCGCTGGATATCAGCTATCGCGCCCTGTTGTACAAGCTGAAAGAGGTTGGAATTCCGCAGCGGCGTTCCAGTTCCGCCAACAAACACGAGGAAGAAGGGGCCGAGTAATACACACCGAGGTGAGAGATGTATTTCGAAGGAAAGACCGTGGGCAAAAAAATCTTCATTTTGACTGCAATTGTGCTGCTTGGGCTTTGGACAATGGCGGCATACGCTCAGGACAATGCCGCTTCGCAGGACAACAGCGCGCAAGCGGGAACTGACTCGACGACGGCTGCCAAGCCGGTAATTCCCGCCGCCAGCGACTCCGGGGCAAAGGAATCGGCCAAGGCGACGCCGCTTCCCGCTACCGATACTCCAGCTACGCGGGTGACCGCGGTGAAGCCCGACACCTACGTCATCGGAGTAGGCGACGGCCTCGGAATCAATGTTTGGAAGGAGCCAGAGCTTTCCAAGCAGGTTCCTGTGCGTCCGGACGGAATGATTACGCTGCCCCTCATCGGCGAGGTCAAGGCTGCGGGCCTGACCCCGAATCAGTTGCAGGAGCAGATCGCTGCCGCTCTGGGAAAAGTCATGTCCGACCCGCAAGTGGTTGTGATGGTGGAGGCAGTCAACAGCCTGAGCTTCAATATCATGGGCAACGTTTACAAGCCTGGCTACTATCCCCTGGGCCGGCCGATCACGGTCCTGGATGCGATTGGGCTGAGCGGCGGTTTCAAGGATTTCGCCAAGCAGAAGAAGATTTACATCCTGCGCACGGATGCGAGCGGCAAGCAGCAGAAGCTGCATTTCAACTACAAGGAAGTAATCAAGGGCCGGAACATGGCGCAGAACATCATAATCGAGCCTCGCGACATCATCGTCGTGCCGTAAAGCCAAATTCGTTAACGCGGAGTGAAGGCGAGAGGGGGATGAGATGAAACGGCAACTCAGACCGATATTGGCGGCAATCGCGTTACTTTGTGCCCCGCTGGCATGGTCGCAGAGCAGCGCCTCGGATTCGGCGCCTGGTGCCTCCAGCGACGCGCAGCAGGCTTCGCCCAGCGACCCCTCGCAGGGCGGCGCCGCCGATTCGTCGTCTTCGTCGTCTTCCTCTTCATCTCAGGCTAGCGCGCCAAATCCGTACCGTGGCATAGCCACCTACAGCAATCCGTACGACAGCGATTCCACCAATCCGCAAAATGGGTCTTCCGATCAGAATCAGTCGGGCATCCCGGGCGTCGATGACGGTTCCCAGTCGGGTCTGGGCGGCCCGCAGGCCACCTTCTCGCATCCGGAAAAGCTGCCTCCGCTGAATCTCTTCAGTGAAGCTACATCGCATACCGGTCTGGGCTTCAATTTTGGCGTGGGTGAGATTGCGCAGTACACCGGCGGATATGCCAACCAGCCCAGCTATTGGAGTGCACTGTCGCTCGTCAATGCCGGTGTGAGCATCGTCCAGGCCCGCCCAACCATGTTGTGGAGCCTCTCTTACGGTGGCGGCATTACGAATACGGCTGCCACCATCTACAACACGTACTCTAACTTGAATCAGAACGCCAACTTTCACTTCATCTGGAGCATCAGCAAGCGCTGGCAGTTCAGGATGAAGGACAATTTCCTTTACTCCGATGATCCTTTCCAGCCCTTCCTCACGTATCTGGGCCAGCCGACGCCGAACAATCCGAACCCGGTGATTTATTTCCCGCAGACCATTGTGGAGCAGAATCAGGCCACGGCGGAATTGACCTACAGGCTGGCGGCGCACGACAGCATTAACTTCTATGGCGGCGAGAGTTTTCAGCACTATTTGCGCGGCAGCCAGGTGGACAGCAATACAAGTTTTGGTTTAGGCAGTCTGTGGAATTCGACTACCTATGCCGGTGGCGCTTTCTATCAGCACCTATTCAGTCCCAGACTGACAGCCGGCGCGGGATACATCTTCACCGCATTGGACTTCGGGCACGGACAGTCGCGCGCCGGCGTGCAGATGATTCAGCTGAACGCTACGTATACTTTCAGCCGTCGCCTGACGGTCTCGGGATGGGTTGGACCCCAGTTCACCAGCACGAAGGACCTGGTACCGCTGTTGTGTTTCCCCACGGGTTGCTTGATTGAAGTGCAGCACCACAGCTACATTAACGCGGCTGAAGGCGCCAATGTTACGTGGCAGGCGACCCCCAGCAACTCCTTCGGAGTGCAATTCATCCACAGCATCACCAATGGCGGTGGCCTGTTTGGCGCCGTGCACTTCACGCAGGTGGCCGCAACTTTCTCGCGTCCACTGAATCATGTCTGGAATTTCGCCGCCGGCGGACTGTACGCCAAAAGCGACTCGGTAACCCCGATCAACGGTGACCAGTATCTGCATGGATTGCAGAGCACGGTCAATTTCTCGCGAAGAATCAAAGAAGCCTGGACGATGAACGCCTACTACGCGTTCATTCACCAGACACAAAACTACTACGGCGTTTTTGGAGTGCCGGTCACGCTCACCACGAGCGGACTGGGGATTACGGTTCAGTACAACTGGAACCACTCTTTGGGACGGTGACTTATGATGCAGGAATTTGAAGAGCAGAAATCAGGGCAAGGCTTCGACGAGTACTGGGCAATCGTGGTCCGCCGCAAGTGGTGGATCCTGGGGCCGATGTTCATTGGTTGGATGATTGTCTTTGTCTCGGCGTGGTTCTTGCCGACCACCTATATCTCCGAAAGCACCGTTCTGGTAGAGCCGCCCAAGGTGCCCGCTAACCTCGTCCAGCCCAACGTCGAGGTTGACCTGGCGGACCGAGTTCAGAGTATGAGTACGCAGGTGTTGAGCCGTACCCGCCTGCTGACCCTGATCCAGCGCTTCAATCTCTATCCCGGTTACTCCAGCTCGCCCGACGAGCAAGTCGAGAAGATGCGCGACGACGTGAAGATGGAACTGATCCACGGCGAAGCGGCGGTTACCGGCAAGGCGGAAATTGTCGCCTTCAAACTTTCCTACAAGGCCCCCACGGCCGACGCCGCGCAGAAGGTGACCATCGCGTTGACATCCTTCTTCGTCGACGAGAACGTGCGCGCCAGCCAGGAGCAGTCGGAAGCTACGACCCTATTTCTGGATTCGCAGGTGAGGGCGGTGGCGCAGACGCTGGCCGATGAAGAAGCCAAAGTTCGTGCCTTCGAGTCCGAGCACGACGGATCTTTGCCGTCGCAGCTGGACAGCAACATTCACATCCTGCAGGGAATCCAGCAGCAAATGCAGGCCGCCCAGGCCGCTCGTGAACGTGGTTTACAGCAGCAGACCTACTTGAATTCGCTGCAGACGCAATATCAAAACATGAGCGATACCGCCATGGCGCCGCAGAGTATCGACAGCCAGCTGGACAGCGCGCGCGCCAACCTGGCCAGCCTGGAAGCCCGCTATACCGACGATCATCCCGACGTTAAAAAGCTGAAGGAGACCATTGCATCGCTGGAAAAGTTGAAGAAGGACATGGCAAACGAAGCTCGCGACCAGGTGGAATCGGGCGAGTCGCCGCGCGCCGTGCAACAGGGCAATGCCATGCTGAACCTGAAGACCCAGATGAAGCTCAATCAGATGGAGATTCAGCAGGCGACGCAGCAGCTGCAGCGTCTGGAACAGGCGGCGCAGGTCTATCAGGCGCGCTTGAATGCCACTCCTGCCGTAGAAGCGCAGGAAGCCGACATGATGCGCGACTTTACCAACCTGAAGAAGCAATATCAGGAGATGCTGGCCAAGAAGACGGAATCGGCGCTGGCCACCAGCCTGGAACGGCAGCAGCAGGGCGCACAGTTCCGTGTGATCGACCCTCCCAGCTTGCCCGACAAGCCGAACTTCCCGGACCGCTTCAAGTTTTCGCTGGCGGCGATTGGCGCCGGCCTTGCCTTGGCGATCCTCTGTGGTTTCGGGTCTGAGTTCCTCGACGACCGCATCCGTGGCGAGCAGGCGCTGACGAACGCCGTCAGTTTGCCGATTCTCGCCGAAATTCCGGCACTGTCAACTGCCAAGGAGCTGAAGCGCGCGCGCTGGGTGCCACGCTTCGCCATGGCGTTAATGATTCTGTGCATCATCGTGCTGCCGTCGGGCGTGATTTACGCCTATTACTGGGGATAGGCCATGTATAAACCGTTTTTTGGGTTGACGCGCAATCCGTTTGAGATTAGCCCCGACCCGTACTTTTATCATCCGACGCCGCGACACAACGAGGCCCTGGCCAACCTCCATTACGGAGTGGGCAGGCGCAAGGGCTTCATCGTGATCACGGGTGAGGTGGGCACGGGCAAGACCCTGCTTGTTCGCTGCCTGCTGTCAGAGCTGCGGAAGAACAACATAGCCTTCGCTTATGTTTTCAACCCGCTGCTGCCCGTGGTGGAGTTCTTCCAGTACATCATGGCGGACTTTGGTCTGCCCTACAGCGGCCGCAACAAGACCGAGATGCTGCTGGATCTGAATCGCTTCCTCATCCAGCGCCACGCCCGGGGCATGATCACCGCCCTTGTGGTCGATGAGGCGCAGGCCCTGCGTTCGGAATTGCTGGAGGAAATTCGCCTGCTGACCAACCTGGAGACCTCGCAACAGAAGTTGTTGCAGATTGTCTTGATGGGCCAGCCCGAGCTGGAGATGGTGTTGGATTCGCCTGAGCTACGGCAGTTGAAGCAGCGGGTGGCTTTGCGTTGCCAATTGCAGCCGCTGGACGAATTACAAACGCGCTCTTATATTCTGACCCGCCTCGAACGCGCTGGAGCCTCGGCGGATCGCCCCATCTTCTCCGAGGATGCGTTGGACAAGATATACGAGTATTCCCGCGGTATCCCGCGTATCGTTAACACCCTTTGCGAGAACTCCATGGTGAACGCTTTTGCCAGCGAGCGGCACACGGTTACGGGAGACATGATCACCGATGTTGCCGCGGATTTCCGGCTGATCAGCACAGTATTGCCGGAGGAAGTACCGCTGGATGTCGCGCGGGAGGAACACAACGAGAGCATGTTGCGCTCGCTCTTCCGCGCCTTGCGAACCGTGGACAGTGAGACCCTGGAAAATACGAAATCGATGACAACAACTGCAGCGAGGAGAATCTAAAACCATGAGTCGAGTGTTCGAAGCGTTACAACGGTCCCAAGGTGAAAGTCCCGATCCCAATGCCTCGCCTTTGGTTCCAGATCAGCCGGAAGCTGCCACCGCAGTTGCCGTCGAAGCGCCGCCAGCCGGGTTTGGTCCGGCGGAAACCGTTGATGCAAACTGGCTGAAGGTGCCCGCTGAGCGCGTCCTTCATCCCATGCCCACGCCGGAACAGCGCCTGGTCGCAATGACCGATCCCGACAGCCACGGCGCTGAAATGTTTCGCGTGCTGGCTACTCGTCTGGCGCACATGCAGCGTAAGCGTCATCTGCACAAGCTGCTGATCACCAGTTCGGTCGTCGATGAAGGCAAGTCGGTGGTCTCCGCCAATCTCGCCCTCACCCTGGCGCGCCGTCCCAATGAGCGCGTGCTTCTCATCGAAGCCGATCTCCGCCGGCCTACGGTGAGCACATTGTTTTCCGGTTCTCCTTTAAAGGGAATTGGCGAGTGGAGCGAAAGCAAGCTGACGCTGGAGGATTCGCTGTATCAGATCCGCGATACCCCGGTGTGGCTGCTGGCCGCCGGTCATCCTCTGGATGAGCCCCTGCCGCTGCTGGAATCGGGCCGCTTTGCGAAAATGCTGGAGGCGGTCTCTTCGAGTTTCGACTGGGTGCTGCTCGATGCGACGCCGATGTTGCCCATGGCCGATTCGACTTCGCTGGCTCGCCTGTGCGACGGCGTTCTGGTCGTGGTACGCGACGGCTACACTCGCCGCAAAGTGCTCAATAAGGCGCTGGAGACGGTCGACAAGTCCAAGCTGCTGGGTGTGGTCTTCAATCAGGCGTCGATGATGAGCGTCAACTACGACCGCTATTACGACGCGTACTACAGCTCCGGCAAGTCGAAGAAAGAGCTCAAACAGGCCAAGAAGGAAGCCAAGAAAGCAGCGAAGGAAGCCAAAGAAGCGGACCAGGTCAAAGCGGCGTCGGCATGATTCGTCTGTTTAATGCCTACTTCCCCACCCGCACACTGTTGCTTACGGTGACCGAGGCCTTACTTGTCACAGTGGCCTTCGTCGTCGCCGTATTTTTTTGGGCGGGGACAGCGATGGATGCCAACATCTATCTGCTGTATGAGAACGGCTTTGGACGAATCGCTCTGTTAGTCGGAATTTTCGTCACCCTGATGTACTACTTCGACCTGTACGACTCGATCGTGCTGTCGAATCGGCGCGAGGTTGTCACCCGCCTGGTCGGAGTTCTGGGTTGCGCCTTCGTTGCGCTGTCGGTCCTCTACTACGCCTTCCCCGAAATCAGCCTGGTCGGCACCACGCTGTGGCTGGGTGTCGGGATCGTGGCGGTTACGGTCCCCGCCTGGCGAAAGCTTTTCTTTGTTCTCAATCGCTCAGCCCGCTTCTCCGAGCGGGCTGTACTTTATGGCGACGGTCCGCTGGCGATGCCACTGATGCAGGAGATCGCCAGCCGCTCCGAATTAGGCGTGCGCGTCGTCGGCTTCGTCGGACAGACCACCGAGACCGCCGCCGGAGTTCCCCGCTTCGACGATTCTGATCTGGAGGAACTGGTCGGAGAACGTGGTGTTCGCCGCGTGGTGATCACCATGGGCGATCGCCGCGGCAAGTTGCGCGTCGAAGAGCTGCTCAGGTTGAAGACGCGCGGCATTTACATCCAGGACGGCCCGGAGTATTACGAGAGCATTACCGGCAAAATACCGCTCGATTCGCTTCGCCTGAGCTGGCTGTTGTTTTCTCCCGGCTTTCACGTGCGCGCTGCGCTGCGTTTGTACAAACGCGTATTCTCGCTCATTCTCGGCAGCCTGGCGATCGTGATCACTTCGCCCATCATGCTGCTGGCGGCCATCGCCATCCGGCTCGACTCCAAAGGGCCGGCGATCTTTCGCCAAACCCGTGTCGGCGAGCACGGCAAGCTGTTTACGGTTTACAAGTTCCGCTCGATGTACGAAGGCTCCGACAAGGTAAAGCTCTCGCCGGCCGAGCATGGCGACGCGCGCGTCACCCGGGTGGGGAAATGGCTGCGCCGCACGCGCATCGATGAGCTGCCGCAGCTGTTCAACATCGTCAAAGGCGACATGGCGTTCGTCGGACCGCGGCCGTTTGTGCCTGACCAGGAAGAAGAATGCGCGCAGCAGATCCCGTTTTATCGCGAGCGCTGGCTGGTAAAGCCCGGCGCGACGGGATGGGCGCAAATCAATCGCGGCTACAACGCGACTTTGGAAGATAACAAGGAGAAGCTGGCCTACGATCTCTTTTACATCAAGAACGTGTCGTTCGGGCTCGATCTCTTCATCATGTTTTCGACCATCAAAATCCTGCTGCTGGGCAGAGGCGGACGTTAGTCTCGTACGCGGGGATTCGGTATTCTAGTTAGACGTTAGTAACCAGTCAGGCCTGTCACTGTTGTCGTCCATGGAATTAGCCGACGCGACCCAGGGAGGCCAAGGAGAGAACCTGTCTATGAAAACTGCTCTTATCACCGGGGTTTCCGGTCAGGACGGCAGCTATCTCGCCGAATATCTGCTTGAGCTGGGCTACAAGGTCTACGGACTGGTCCGCCGCGAGTCCGAGACCATCCGCTGGCTGGACGGCATTCGCGACAAGGTTGAGCTCCTCTATGGCGACATGCGCGATGCCGTTTCCCTGGAGGTCGCCTTCGCGAAGGCCATGCCGGATGAGATCTACAACCTCGCCGGCCAGGTATTCGTACCGACCAGCTGGCATCTGCCGGCGGAGACCTTCGACATCAATGTGGGTGGACTGGCGCGCCTGCTGAATATGGTGGAGCGGCTGAGGCCCGAGACCCGCGTCTACCAGGCTTCCAGCTCCGAGATGTACGGGAACCTGAACGGCCTGCGCAATGAAGAGACGCCGCTGCGGCCCACCTCTCCTTACGGCGTTTCGAAAACCGCGGCGCACAATCTCTGCGGCGTCTATCGCGAGCGCGGAATTTTTGTCGTAGGCGGTATTCTCTTCAACCACGAGTCGCCGCGCCGCGGCCCGGAGATGGTCACGCGCAAGATCACCCTGGCCTCGTCCGACTGGGCACAGGGCAAGAAGAACAAGGTAAAGCTGGGCAACATGCAGGCGCGGCGTGATTGGGGATTCGCCGGCGACTATGTTCGCGCCATGCACGCCATGCTGCAGCAGCAGAAGCCGACCGATTTCGTGATCGCCACTGGCCAGTCACACAGCGTCTATGAGTTCGTCGTCGAAGTGCTGCACTGCCTCGATGCGGTTCCTGCCGGCGCCGATGTCGCCGATGTAGTCAACGAATATGTTGAGGTCGATTCCAAGCTGTTCCGCACAGGCGAGATCCATGACTTGCGCGGCGACGCGACCCAGGCACGGCAAGTGCTGAACTGGACGCCTGAAGTTGACTTCAAAGGACTGGTCCGCATGATGGTGGAGTCCGACGCCGGCGTGACAGTGGAAACACGGTCGCCCAAAAAAAAATTCGCTAGCGTCTAACTTGGAATGCGCAGGCTGTTCTCGCGAGAGCGGCCTTGGCAATGAATATCAGTTTCAGCGCGATCCGGCGATCCGCTACGTCTGCTTCCGATCTCGACATGCCATCCACTCCCCAGATGACCGCCCCTCCTGCGACCGGGAAGAAGCCGATGGTTCGGCGGCTCCTCACCTGGGCCGCCATCCTTGTTGTCGTGCTGCTCGTCCTGTGCGCCTTCGCCGTATTCAACAATAATCACAGTTGGGGGCAGACCTCTCGCGCCGACTTCACCGCCCGGCTCGATCAGGCCATTAACAGCTCAACAGACTGGATCGTCAAGCAGCCCGACATTCAGGGCAATCCGCCGCTGATGTTCATGATTGGAGATATGGCGGAGATGTCCGGCGATCCACGCCTGAAGGAATTTGTGAAGCAGTATCTCGTTAGTCCCCGCGTAAAGGTTTCCGGTCATCCGGTCACGTGGTATTACGCGCATTGGGTGGATCCTTCAGTGCCCGTGCCGACATTGACCGCCGAGCAGGTGCCTTATCTCGGATGGCAGGACCGCTGGTTCACTTACGGCACGGCTCCGAGCCAGGTGGAGCTGACTGAGGACGATAAGGCCGACTTGTTCTCGCCCACGAAGTACAGCTGGGGAGTCCGCCTCCATCTGCAGCTGATCGCGCTGGATATCTACCGGCACTACAACGGTGATTCCCCGAAATTGCAGGCTACGTTGATCCCAGTAACCGACGGAGTTGCCCATGACGCCTATTGGGACTTCCGGGTTAGCGACTCCTATCCGCAACGCGCCGCATTTCTGCTGGCGGCGGGCCGGCCGGACCTCGTCAAGCCGAGGTGGATCGAGCGCATCCTCAGCCGGCAAAATCCCGATGGGACATGGAATTATTGCTGGTATGGCTGGTGCCGAGGCGTCTTCGAGTTCAGCCTGACGCAGGAGGACCACGGCCATACCACGGTGCAGGCGGCCTGGGCGCTCTACCAGCTGAAATATCGTTACCCGGAGTGGATCAAGGCACACTTCCAGTGACCCATTAAGCCAGGCATCACCTCGCCTGAATCATCCCAAGGCAGGCAAGTCAGGCAAGTCGATCTTCTTATTGCAATCGACACAGTAGGCCGAGCCCCTGCGCGTCATGGAAAGACGATCGCTAAAACAGAATGGGCAGAAAGCTGCGAACGAGAGTTCGGCGGTCGCCGTAGCGTGGTCGATGCGGTCTTGCAGCTCGACTATAGGCATGTTCGAAATCGATCAAATCACTTTCGCTGACGTTACTTCTCACCGTTTCGATTATTTCGAGTTGACAAGCCAGGCGTCGGTGACGCGACTCACCTGAGGGTGTGATTCGATAGCTCCAATCAAGCGAGGCTTGCTTCGAAAGCACGCAAATCATCGCTACCGGCTTAACGAATCTTTTTAGGCTCAGAGTCTTGCAATCCCTGGCTGGCTGTGGAAAGATGTGGCTCGCTTTGCGCTGCGGTCATTATCTGGCCAACCAACCCCATGGACACGATTCTTGCCAAAGATGTGATGGCTTCCACACGCCGTGCATTCCTGTCGAGGCTTGTCTCGGTCGGAGGAATTGCCGTCGCAAGCGCTGTTTTTGGACGCGGCTTCGACCTGCCGGTGGGTGGGGCGCTCGACGCGGGTGCCCCTCAGTTAGCCCGTTACCCGGAAAAGAAAGATCTCATCCTGTTAACCGACCGGCCTCCCCAATTGGAGACGCCGCTCGAATACTTTCGCACCGACCTGACACCCAATGACGCCTTCTTTGTGCGCTGGCACCTGTCCGGAATTCCTACCACGATTGACCTGAAGACTTTTCGCCTGGAAGTGAGCGGTCACGTTGCCAAGCCGCTGAGCCTGTCGCTGAGCGATCTGCAAGCGAAGTTCGAACCCGTCTCCATCGTCGCATTGAACCAGTGTTCGGGAAATTTCCGCGGCTGGTTCGATCCGAGACTGCCGGGTGGACAATGGGGTGCCGGAGCGATGGGCAACGCTCGCTGGAAAGGTGTCCGCCTGAAAGATGTGCTGGACGCGGCGGCTGTGCAGCCGGGAGCGGTGCAGGTCGGATTTCGCGGATTGGATGAGCCTGCTTTGAAGAGCACGCCCCCATTTCAAAAGTCGCTTGAGCTGGACCACGCGCGCGACGGCGAGGTGATGATCGCTTACGAGATGAATGGCGAGCCTTTACCGATGCTCAACGGCTTTCCCGTTCGTCTCGTCGTACCCGGCTGGTATGCCACCTACTGGGTGAAATCCTTGTCGGCGATAACCGTCCTTGACCAGCCGCTAAAAACCTTCTGGATGGACAAGGCCTATCGCATTCCGGACAACCCGCAGGCCAACGAGGAACCGGAGCACCTTTCATCCGTGACGGTTCCCATCAATGTCATGGCGGTGCACTCCATTTTTGTGCGCCCTGCTCCCCAACAGCAGCTGCGCACGGGACAAAGCTATCAACTGGAAGGAGTGGCGACGGATGGAGGCTCGGGCATTCGCCGCGTCGAGCTCTCGCAAGATGGCGGTAAGAGTTGGAATGACGCCACACTTGGCAATGATTTAGGCAAGTACTCGTGGCGCAGGTGGACAGCGGAATGGAAGCCGCCGGCGAAAGGGACATATCGGCTGATGGTCCGAGCCACCACCAATTCCGGCGAAACCCAGGCCGTATCGCAGTGGAACCGCAGCGGCTATCAGCGTGATGTGATCGAGCATGTCGACGTGGTGGTGGTTTGAGGCAAGCTATGTACAGGTGGAAAGCTGCTGTTGTGGTCGCCGCTATTCTGGTAGCGGCCTGCCTTGCGCTCCGCGCGCAACAATCTTCCTCGGCCGCATCGCAGGGGCCGGCAAAGGGAAGCATGGAGCAGACGCACAGCATCCAGTTGCCGGACAATGCCGGCGAGATCCTTCCCGGTCCGCATATGGACACCTACAGCAAAGATTGCCTGATTTGCCACTCGGCGCGTTACGTTTCCATGCAGCCCGGCTTCTCCAAGGAGGTATGGCAGAGCGAGGTGAAGAAAATGGTGAACGCCTATGGCGCAGCCATTCCGGAGTCCGATCAGGTGTTAATTGTGGAGTACCTCGTGGCGGTGCGGGGGCCGCAGCGAGCGGGCAGTGCAGCCACACCTGCGAAATGAGCTGTCACCTCAGGCTCTCTTGGCCTTTACCAGCGACTCGTAGAACTCCTCCAGCTGGCCGATGGTCTTTCCTACCTCGAAATAGTCGACGCAGCGTTGGAAGCCTTTAGCACCCATAATGGCGCGCCGTTCTTCGTTGCGCAGCAGCTCGATTAACGGCCTGGCGAAGGCTTCCGGTGAGCGCTCGGCGACCAGGTATCCAGTTTCGCTATCGACGATGGCGTCGCGATTTCCGCCCACATCAATCGCCACTGCGGGAAGAGCAGCGGCCATGTATTCCATGATGGCGTTAGAGAAGCCTTCGCTGAAAGACGTGAGGCAGCCTATCGACATGCGGGCGAGGTAATCCATGATGCTGCCTTCGCCTTGGGTAAAGAAGACGCGCTCGCGGATACCAAGCTCGGATGCGAGCCGGCAGAGGTCCTGGTATAACTCGCCGCGTCCGGCAAGCAGGAATACGGCATCTGGAATTTCGCGGGCGACGATCTGAGCCGCGCGCAAGAACAAGGCGTGGTCCTTTACCGGCCGAAGGTTCGCCACAATTCCAACAACACGAGCACTGCGTGGTATACCGAGCCGATCGCAGACGGAAGCATCACCAAGTCCGCGACTGAACTTCGTCATGTCGACGCCCTGGTAGACCACCCGCACGCGATCCGGCGACAATCCTTCCGTTTCGACGGCGATGCGCTTGGCCTCGAGGGAATTGGCCATGATTGCATCGGCGCGGAGATTCAGCAGGCGAAACATCGTCCGCAGCCTCGGCGTATACCAGTAACCCGTATTAAGCCGGCTGGTAATCACGATTCGATCCGACGTAAGCGAAGTAAGCACCGCAAAAGTCGCGGTCTTGTTCATGTAGGCGTGTGCGATCTGAATGCGGTGCTGCCGAAGATATTCTCGGAAGCGCCGCGCCTGCACCAGTCCTGACCAGGAATTCACACTGGGCGTAGGGAATACTGCTATGTTGCAGACACCCTCCAGGCTGCGCAGCTGAGGGCTGTCTTCGAGACAGATGACGTGCACGTCGAAGCGGTCTTTGTGGAGGCGTTTAGCGGTCTCGACTACCTGCCGCTCCGTACCGGCATCAAGTCCCACAGTGTCGGATAGAAGACAGACTCCGATGAGAGTGCCACGTTGTGGTACTCCCACTCCGGAAGACATGGCCCGGCTGGGACTTATGCGGGGTTCTGAGGTTGTCCCCATCCCTGAGGTTTTCCTTTGCTGATGCGGACGGTGTTGCGTTGCACCGCGCCGGCGGAGCGGAAGAAATCAAGTGTCTCCTGGTCATACCACTCGAGCGAGCCGTAGCGCTTCACGTTCGAGTTCAGCTCGAGATGCAGAACGCCTCCGTCACGCAGGTACGACATTGCATCCCGCACGAAGAAGCGCCACTCGCCGGCGCCCCACTCGTCCGGCTGATCATGGCGATTGAAGCATATCCAGAACGCCGTGATTAAATCGAGATCGCGCTGCGGAAGCGCCATGGGTACGAACCGCTCGATCAAGAGGGGAGAGACCCGGTCGTCACAGGCAAGCGCCTTGAGCATCACGCTATAGACACGCGCTTCGATGTCGGTCAGAACTGAGGCAGGAGCATCGATGCCGTAGACCTCATGCCCGCACGCGGAAGCCGCTGTCAAAAAGTACCCCGGGCCGCAACCGATATCGAGCATGCGCAGAGGGCGTGAGCGGTGCAGATCAAGCCTGCCCACGCGATCGACATTGAAGGGAATCCAGTAACTGTAGTCCGTGTATTTGGCGGCTGAGGCCGGGTCGCGCTTGAGGGCCTCGGCCATTTCCCGGGCGAGATTGTCGATCCGCTCCAGATCGGCGTTTTCGCAGATGCGCGCCGCCAGCCGGCACAGGGCAAGGGAGCGATAGCGGCAGAGACGTCCCCAGGTTCGGGCGATTTCGACGCGATCAGGGGAACGGCGAGCGCGGAACGAGCGAGCGATCAATCCCAGCAGGGAAGGCGACTGGGAGTGGGCGCGGGCCTCCGTCATGCCGCCGCTTCTTCTACGGCGGGCGCCATCATCTCCTGGTACTCCCGCTTAGCCGCCAACTGCATGCACGCGGAGAGACCGATGATCGCGTACAGAATGCCGCCATACGCAATACTGAGGAAGAACGCACCTATCGCCGACATCAGCACGGTGGTCTGTATAAACATGGCAGCGCGACGGGTGCTGAACCGGGGAAAGCGCTTTCGGATCCAGGTGAGGCCGTAGAAGCACTTCCATAATGCAACCACATAGAAGACTAGGCCAAGGATGCCGCACTCGCTGGACAGCTCGGTATAGGAGTTGTGGGTGTAATGCCAGATACCACGCTCACCTCTGGCCATCGCCTCTTTGGCTTCGCCTTCCATGAACTCACCCGGTCCTACGCCCAACACGGGATGCCTTAGGGTCAATTCCAGGCTCTTGGAGAGCAGCAGCTTTCGCGTGTTTGCCGACTCGGCGGCTTCGTTCGAGGCAGCCGAGTCGGCGTGAAGAAATGTCGTGAAGCGGTTCAGGATGTTAGACGGTAGCAACAAGGCAGCCGCAACGACGAAGATGAGACCGCCGCCGATGATCGCGATTCTCTGCTTCGCCGAGGCAAAAATCAGGAAGAAGATGCTGCCTGCGGTGAAGGCCAGCATTCCGGACCGTGAGCCTGTCCGGGCCGCGCCTGCCAATACCGGAAACAGCATCAGGATGTAAAAGATCTTCCCCAGGCCGCGCTTCATCGAGGCGGAGAACAGGATCAGCGGCAGGCCGACGATCAGGAAGAGCGCCAGGAAGTTGGCATCCGAAAGGGTGTCGTTGCCGGTGCCGAGTCCCAGACGGGTGCTGCCCTCGCGGCCACCACCGATCACCAGCGACAGAATGCCGACGACGGCCATAGCAGTTGCGATGGTGTACATCACCCGATAGACATCGTCCAGGGTGCGCACAAAGGCGGTCATGAAGAAGATCAGACCCAGGGCCTGCAAGGCCAGAGTGAACTGGTCGAAAGCGCCGCCCTTCCACGTTGCAAAGGGCACGCAAACCGCAATCCAGCCGGTGAAGTAGCACATCGTTCGTCCGATGTCGGACTTCCATATGGCCTTCGTGCTCTTGGTCATGAACATGCCGATGATCAGCAGAGGCTGCAACAGAAGGCCGGCGTGGACAGCTGGAATCATTTCCGAATACGGCTGCAATAGAAGAAGAGGTAAACGAGCAGAATGAAGTGAAAGGGCTTGTAGAACTCCGGACCGCTGCGGCGGAGAAAACGCCGCGGCCGAACGCCCGACGGTGGCTGTGCCTTTGGCTGTTGCGCTTCCAGCACCTCGGTTTCGGGCACCGTGGTGTACTCGTCTAGCGTGGCCGGCCCGTTCATCTTCTGAATCGCGGATAAATTCACTAGTTCACCCCATCTGCTGTTAATGCCAATGACAACTCTTTGACGACTCGGGCGGGATTGCCGACGGCGACGACCTGGGCGACGATCGGCCGGACTACGACCGATCCTGCGCCAATGGTGGTGCCGGGTCCAATGTCAGCCATTATGATGGAACCGGCGCCAATCCAGCAATCAGAACCGATGTTGATCGGCTCGAATTTTCCCTCCGTGGAACCGCTGATCCGGCCTTGGGAATCGCGGCTGTGCTGCTGCCGCCCACTCAAAATCTGAACCTGCGACGCGATCTGGGTGCGGTCGCCGATCCGGCAACTGCCCAGAATGCAGTACGACCCGATGTAGACCCCACGCCCCAGCTCGGCGTCGGCATGCGCAAAAAAAGAGCCGAACGAGACGCGGCTGTACATCGAGCACCGCTTCATCGTCAGTTTGTAAAACGCCATGCGAAAGTAGTCTCCGACTACCCCGGGGACCGCCGAAGCTGCGTGTGCCCCGATGGTGAACATCGCGGGGAAACGGCCGAATCCGGAGAGCGCCGCCGCAGGCAACGCCGCCACCAGAAACAGCCCGTGCAAAACCAGCTTGAAGATTCTTTTCATTCCCCGGTGTGACGGATGACTGGCTGGGGGAAAGCCGCGCTGGAAGTATAGCATTGGAATTCAAGAGTTTGCATGAGAAAAGTGCATAAATTTGCAGTCCGAAATGGAATCGTAGCGCCGATCTTCAGACCAGCTGTAGCGCGTGCGACTTGAACACGATCTCTTGCTGGACGCGCAGCAGCCTGCCTCGGGTTAGTCGAAGGGTCTCCATCTTTTCAGACCTGGGTGATCATGGATCGGACCACGCACCTCGAGCGAAAGTCCGTCTCTTTTTCTGCCTTGTTGCGCGAGTTTTCCCGCCCGCTGCGTTCCCAGGAAGACGTTATCGCCCCTGGAACGTCTTGTACCGGAGGAGGCTTGATGCGCGGCAAACAGAAAATCGTGTGGGTCGTCGCGGTGGCATTCATCTTGATTTGCATGGCTGCGATCACCACGCCTCGACTTACGCGCTCCCGGGTGGCTCCTGACAAAGCCTTCCTTCTGGCAAGATCCTTGGCGGCTTCGACGAACGAAGCACAGGATGGCGCGAACAAGCTCTCGTTCTTTGAGGGAAGTCCGGATGCCTCGAAGAAGCTGATTGAGAACGCGGAATTGGGATTGGTTGTCAGGGATGTGCGCGCCGCTGCCGACCAGATTCGGCAACTGACCGTGTCGAATCATGGCGAGATCGATAGGGCAGAACTGATCGACGCGAGTGGCGGGTTGTTATCGGCAACGCTTGTGGTGCGGGTGCCGGCATCCGGGCTGGACGCTGCATTGGCGGGATTCAAGAGGCTCGCTGTGCGCATAGAGCGTGAGCAGGTAAACGTTCGCGATGTCACGCAGGAGTTCTATGACAACGACGCGCACCTGCGCAACCTGCATGCCGAGGAGCAGCAGTACCTCTTGATCATGCAGCAAGCTCATACGGTGAAAGACACGTTGGAAGTGTCGAAGCAGCTTAGTGATGTCCGCGATCGCATCGAGCGACTTCAGGTGGAGATCCAATTTATGAAGCACGATGTCGAAATGTCGGTGGTGACGATCGTGCTAAGGGAGGATTCTGATGCCCGCGCATTCGGAATCCGCTGGCAGCCCGTGCGTAACGCGGAGGCCGCCGCACGGCAGTTGCTGGATGGACTGGGTGAGTGGATCAATTGGATTGTAGCCGTTCTAATTCAGCTGCCCTTGATTGTGCTGTGGGCTGCAACGGTGGGTGCGATTCTATGGACTCTCTGGAAGGTTAGCCGCAAGGTTTGGCTGCAGTTTCTGAAGCCGAAATCGAACGCCAGTCCCGTGCCGTCTGTGTAGGGACATGGATGGATGCTATGCGCGGGTGCCCCAGAGCCGGTCCTGAGCTTGCGAAGGGTCTGGCTCCGTCCAAGACGTGGCAGGAACGAAACTGCCAGGCGATCCCTGACAATCGGCTACACTGCCTTAATGCGCGTCCTGTACTTCGCACCACGAATCGCCTGGCCGATCATCTCGGGCGCGCACCTGCGCGACTTCTACTTCGCGAAGTACCTGGCGGACAAGGCCGAGCTCACCTACGTCGGACTCGTGACGGAAGAGGGAGAGAAACAAGCTGAGTTGTTACGTGGACAGCTGGGACAGCGCGTCCAGGTCATTGCAGTCCAGCGCGACACGGCCTACCGCCGCTCGAACATCGTCCGCGGCATGATTGGCCCGACGCCGTTGAACGTGCTTAACTTTACTTCGCCTCGCGTGCTGGCGGAAGTGGAACGCATCTTCCGCGAGCAGAGCTTTGACACTGTCCAGGTCGAGAGCATGCACCTCATCGCCTATGCGCGGCGCATTCGGCAGCTCGCGCCGCAAACGCGGCTTATCCTCGACTGGCACAACATCGAGTCGGAAATTCTGGCGCGGTACGCGGAGAAGGATTCGAACCCGCTGCGCCGCATCTATGCGCAACGTACTTCGACACTCTCGCGCGGTGTTGAGGATGAGCTGTTGCGCCTGTGCCATGCGCATACGGTGTGCAGCGAGCGCGAGCGCGAGGGGCTTCACGCTCGCGTGCCGGGTGCGCGAATCGAGGTTGTGGGCAATGGGGTCGATTGCGAGTTTTTTGCGGTGAATTCTGCACCGGTCAGGGAGCGGCGCGACGTTCTTTTCATGGGCCGCATGGACTACCACGCGAACGTCGATGCGGCGCTGTTCTTCGTCGACGCAGTATGGCCGCTGATCCAGGCGCGCCGGCCGGAGCTGCGCCTGGTGATTGTGGGAGCGCAGCCCGCAAAGGCGATCCTCGCATTGCGCGGTCGAGGTATCACCGTAACTGGCACAGTAGACGATGTTCGACCTTATTATCAGAGCGCTCTGACCTCGGTCGTGCCCCTGCGCGTGGGAGGTGGAACCAGGCTGAAGGTTCTGGAGGCCATGGCAGCGGGGACGCCGGTAATCTCGACGACGCTCGGGGCAGAAGGGCTGGCGATCACTCCGGGCAAGGACATCCTGATTGCCGATTCGCCCCAGGCAATGGCGGAGACTGTGGTTTCGCTGCGAGCCGGAAGTCCGCAGTGGAGCGAGATTGCGTCCAACGGTCATCGGCTGGTGGAAACGACATACGACTGGTCGGTTGTCGGCGAGATACTATGGCAGCTGCACACGGAACTGGTGTCGAGCGGAGCAGCAACGGTGCGATGAGGCTGCCTTGGGCCGCCCCTGGAGGGATTCGGACCGAAGCCGTGTCCCGATACTAAAGTGACGTTATGAAGCAGGACCTTTCCGTGGAGCACGAACCGCTGTCGAACGCGGCTGGTGAGCGCCCGTCGTTGAAGCGGCGAGCCGTTCGCGTCGTGATCCTGGTTGTCCTCCTTGGCGGCGTGCTCTTTTTGCTATCGCGCGCCGGATCTTTTCTGGTTGTCGACGATCCTCATCCCTCAAACGCGATCGTGATTCTTGCCGGCTCGGGCGATACGCCCGGCTACGCGCGGGCAATCGATCTCCATCGGCAAGGCTACGCACCCAATATCTTCCTGGACGCCGGCGTCAATCCGGGCATCTACGGCCGCTCGGAGCAGGATCTGGCACGGGAATACCTGTATCGCACCGGCGATCGCGTGACGGAGATTTGTTCGATTTACGGCAGCACAACCGAGGAGGAAGTTGTCGATGTGCAACATTGCCTGCAACGCGTCGGCGCGCATTCGGCAATCCTGACGACCACCGACTTCGCCACACGTCGCGTACTGGATGTGTTTCGTAAGCGGTTGCCGCAGTATCGCTGGTCGGTGGCTGCCGCATCCACTCCATATCACTTTGCGGAAGCCTATTGGGAACATCGCGGCTGGGCCAAAACCGTGCTTCAGGAGTGGGAAGATTTCTTGTGGTGGAAACTGGTCGACCAGTGGCGATCCGGGGTGCGACTCCAGTAATCAGATGAGCTGGGGAAAAGCAAAGAAGAGAACGCGGGTGGTCGCCAATCAACGCGACGCGGAGTGCGAGCCGGCCAGCCACATCAGCAAACGGCGCATGCTGGTCAGGGTCGATGTTACAGCCGCGGCGTTGTAAGCGTTTAGTACCTGTTGCAGGTCCCTGGCGATTTCAACCACGGTTTGATAACGCCGGTCGCGGTCTTTCTCCAGCGCCCTGACGATGATCGCCTCGAGCGGCGCCGGTACATTCGGATTGAGATCATGCACACCCGCCGGTGTGTCTTTCAAAATGGATTCTTCGATAGTTACGGGAGCGGCACGGTTGAAGGCGCGCCGGCCAGTGGCCATCTCGTATAGGACAACGCCAAAGGAGAAGATGTCGGTCCGCGCGTCAAGCTTCTCGCCGCGGACCTGCTCCGGCGACATGTAGCCGGCAGTGCCCAGGGCGGCGCCCTGGCGGGTGAGGGTTGCATCCGCAGGTCGTATGGAAATTCGCGTTGTGCCGCCGAGAAGAGCGTCGGTCTCGAAGTACAATGCATCGCTCCCGCATTCTTTACTCGCCATGGCCAGCTTGGCCAGGCCGAAGTCCAGGATCTTCGCCTCTCCAGACAGCGTGAGAAAGATGTTGGCAGGTTTGATGTCGCGATGAATGATTCCGCGTGCGTGGGCTGCATCGAGGCCGGCGCAAATCTGGAGCGCGATGTTCAGGAGGCTGTCGACAGCGATCGTCCGGTGTTGATTGGCGATGGCAGCTAGCCGATCGCGCAGTGTCTCGCCTTGAAGTAGCGGCATTACCAGGAACGGCTGTCCCTCGTGCTCTTCCACTTTGTAGATGGTGCAGATGTTCGGGTGATCCAGCGACGACGCCGTCCGCGCCTCACGCTGGAAGCGCTGCAACGCCACCGGATCCCACGCCAATTCGTCGGGGAGAAACTTCAGGGCGACATGGCGTTCCAGCTTCAGGTCTTCAGCTTTGTAGACCATGCCCATCCCGCCACCGCCGAGCACCTCGAGCACACGATAATGCGATACCTTCTTCCCGATGAGGTTGCCGTTGGTCGAGCGCCGCCGCTCTACAAAGTCGACGCGCGGTTCGGCATCAGGCGCCGGTGGCGCATACCCTGGATCGGCGTGGATGACCAGCGGGGTTTCATCCGGCGGCTTCGGTAGAGTTCGCCGTGGCGGCTTCGCGGGGGCGTCGTTGTTGTTATGGCAGGGGATTGGCGTTGCGCTTACAAGCAAGCGATATCCGCGGCGGGCGACCGTCTCAATGTACTCAGGGGAGTCAGCCGAATCCCCGAACGCCTGCCGCAATTTTTTGATTGCCGCATTGATGCTGTGGTCCCACTCGACCACGGTGTCGTTAGGCCACAACCTCTTCTGAATTTCCTCGCGCGTAACCGTTTCGCTGCCGCGCGCGATCAGCATGAGAAGAATTTGGAAGGGTTGTTCCTGAAGGCGAACCGTGTGGTCGCCAGACCGCACTTCTCCTGCTCGAAGATCTACTTCGAAAGCTCCAAGACGCACACGCGTTGGCCGCGTATCTTCCATAGGGCTGAAAATGTCTAGGAGCGAAAATGTGGAAGCTATTGCCGAGCAGTGTACTCTTCCCTCCTTCGGGATGCAATGCGCTATTTTGCGGCAAAGGTTCTAAGAAGGATTCCTTCTCATGGGGAGGGTAGTCGCTGAATGGGCCGAGGTAAATCTCGGCAAAATGGATTAATAGTGTCGTCACGCCGCGGCCGCAAAAACCCTGCCTGACAACTTCTCCAGCAGAGCGCATCGCAAGCAAACACTTACCTGTCAGTGACTTACCTGGGGTTACCGGTAGATCACCTCTAAATCACCGTCAGTGCATTGTTGGAAACGACGTCCTGACGCACACTCGCAGCACTTCACAGCGCTCTCACGAAATTCACACCGCTCCGGACAAGGTAGTTATTCAGCTTTCATACGGCATTTTGGGCCCCTGAATTTCACAGAGAGGAAAAGCAAAATGAAACGCCGGTTCTCGACTGTCGGTTTAACCATTTGCCTGTTGGCCACCCTGGTAGTTGGGGCCAGCGCGCAGCAAAACGTCAACTTTTCAAATCTGCCCCTGATCAACAGTCCCAGCCCGTTGCCAAACGGTTACGGGCAACTCGACTGGGGCAACTTCTTCTACGTGAACCCTTACGGCTGGTCCGAAGCCGGTCCGGGTTACAAGCTGGGAGCCCAGGGTCACGATGTGGCCTTCATCGGCGGCCAGTTTTGCCGGCTCAGCGGTGACACCTGCTTCGGCACGCTCAGCAATGCTCGCGGCTTTTCGCTGGTGAGCGCCAACGTTGCCGGTGGCTACGGCCCTGCGGCAATCACGGTGACGGCCTACAACAACGGTGTGTACGTAGGCGCCCAGAACTACTTCGTGGGAGTGTCAATGCGCACTCTGAAATTCCCGGCGTCATGGGGCATTGTTACCCAGGTCACGATCCAGGTCACCGGGCAAACCGGCGATCTGGTTCTGTACAGCCTGAGCCTCTACACGCTGGGCGGCTGACCCCGATGAGGTTGAACACTTAAGAATGGGGCGATCTGTTGAACAGTCGCCCCCCTTTTCAAGGCGTCGCGAACAACGAACCTCAAAACCAGGAGGAAACAAAAATGAAAACAACCATTGCAGTGCTCACGTTCGTACTGGCATTGACACTCTGTGCCGGCGCGCAACAGCAGATCAGCTTCACAAACCTTCCGCTGGCGGCTCAACCTGCGCCAGTGCCCAGCGGCTACTACGGACTGAACTGGAACAACATCTTCTACGTCGATCCGTTGAAGTGGTCGGGTGCGGGACCGGGTTTCCTGCTGAGTTCCGTACCGAACCGGGATGTTGCTTTTGTCGGCAGCGCCTCCTGTACCTGCTGCCCGCCGGTGCATCAGTCCTGTTCCGGCAGTATTAGCGGCAGCTCCACGGGAAGCAACAGCACTACGCAGGTCAGCTTCCAGGCGTTGAGCGCCATCGTCGCCGCCGGGTTTCATCCGAATGACATAACGGTACTGGCTTACAGCCACGGCAACTTCGTAGGCATGGCCACGTACAGCCTGAACGCGCAACTGCAAACCTTACTGTTTCCGCCCTCCTGGGGCGAGATCACGCAACTTACCTTCCAGACCGATGCCGGCGGTGACCTCGTTTTTTACAGTCTGGCGGTAAATTTCTCCGGAGGAAGCGTTCCTCCGCAATGAACGGCCACGCTCCCCCGCTCCCACATTGCGTTCCTGGCCAACGCTGATTCCAAAGCTGGAATGAGGTATCGAGGAGGAGGAGAGGAATCCATGAAGCGCGCAACAACATCAGTCGTCGCCATCGCAATTACCGTCTTCATCGCGCTGCTGATCCCTGCCGCGGCAGAGATTGTCTACACGCCGGTCAACGTATCGATTCCGGTGGGCGGTTACTACTACATCGATCTCAATCGTGATGGCATTGCGGATTTTGTGCTGCGCTCGCGACTGATACAGGACTACTGCCAGGCCGGGGACGGCTATATCTGGACGCTGAGCATTACGCCGGCACAAGGCAATGCGGTGGCGATCGCGTCCGGCGTGAATGCTGCGGCCCTGGTTTTCGGCGCGCCGGTCGGGCCTAATCAAAGCTACCTTCTCAGCACGGCCCTGATGACTGAACTGGCGTGGGGCAATTGCGGCAGTGGCTTGTTTGGCGAATGGCTCAACCTGCCGAACCGTTATCTCGGGTTACTGCTTCGTCAGACTGGCGCGAATGAAATTCAATACGGATGGGCCAAAGCGAGTGAGGTCGCTTACATCGACCCGAACGGCCATCTGCAGACGAGTGTCATCCTGCTGGGTTTCGCTTACGAAACCGTTCCGGGCAGGGTGATCGCGGCGGGACAGACATCGGATTGACGAATCCCTAGATCGTCAGCGAGAGCCCCGCGCGCCAGCGCTGGCCCTCATCCCCCTCGATGCGAGTCCCGCCCGTGAGGGCGCCAGCACAGGCGAAGATCGAGCGGAGAGGGTTACCCCCCGCTCTTTCCCCTCACTGCCCAACGACGAACAGGTTGCCGTTGTTCTGGCTGTACACTTTGCCGTCATTGCCAATCGACAACGGTGTGTAAGCCGCACCCAGCGCCTCCAGGAGGAAGATGCGCTGCTGCCACTGCGTGAAGACGCCCTGGTGTCCCTGTGGAATCGAGTAGACATTTCCGTCTTCACTGGTGACATAGACCACGCCGTTACTGTCGATCACCGGCGCGTTGACGCACCACTCATACCCGTTGGGATGCCCGCCGTCGGTGGTCGTGTTCTTGAACGACCATTCCACTTGCAGATTCGCGTTCAGCTGCGAAACGTAGTACGGACCAGCCGGCAGCGATGTGCAAACCGGATTGTTGAAATAGCAGTAAGCGGGGGAAGGATAGTGGTTGTCCTTGACGACAATGGAGTATGTGCCGTCGTGCTGATACGAGCCAGGCGTGTTGTCCCACCCGAAGCTGTAGGAGTTGAGGAAATGTCCCTGGGCATCGAAGTGAAACATATGCCCGCGGCTGTAGTTGTAGTTGTCGGTTGCGCCGAAGAGCACCGAGCCGTCAGGAAGAACGGTGGGCGTTGATGACGCCTGGTCGGCGACGGTGCCCGAGCCGAAGGCGTTGGTGGTCGGATCCACCCCAACGCGCGTGCCAAAGCGGCAGGAGTTGGGCAGGTTATTGACGCCTTGTGGCGCGATGGGCAAGAGCACGCCGCAGCCATCCGTCAGGCGATATTGTAGCGACGACGCCCACTTCAGCGTGAGATCGGGATTCACCGCAATGAGATATGCCACCTGGTGATCGAAATGCGCGACACTCACCGTGTAGACGGTGCCATCGGGCGCAACTGCCGGGCCGATGTTGATGCCCGGACGTTGCGAGCCGCACAGCTCGGTCGGTGCGGTGACGACTCCCACTGGCGGCCATGGCAGAGACGAGCCGCCATAACGCAGGAAGAAGGTTCCTTCGCAGCTGGTCGAATTTCCCGGCGGCGCATTCGGTACCAGGGCGGCAAAAGTCACGGTGGAAGGCGAATCGCCAGGCGTGATCTTCACCAGCCATGCGCCGGCCACATCGTTCTGCTGCCATGGGTTGCCGTTGATGTTCAGCTCGATGACGTTGTAATAAATGTTTCCGCTGCTGTCGGCCGTGAGCGGACCCGCGATGAACGTGTTCGCCGCGTTAATCGTTCCACCGGAAAACGGATTGATGTGCGCCTGCGCCTGTCCCGTGCTGGTATTCACCTTCCATACCGTGCCGGCAGCTCCAGGAACGTAGAGATACCCGTTCGCGAGCGCGGGATGGAAGACTGGCTCCCAGCCGCCCAGCCCACCGTATCCCTGCAGGTAGTTGGTCGCGTTCGGCTCCGGCTTCCAATCGGTTGGAAACGTCCAGACGGTCACCGGCATGTTGCTTTGCCAGTCGTAACGGACGACGTTCCACTGCACCAGGTTCCATGCGTTCGGTCCGCAGGGCAGGCCGTAGATCCAGTACCTCGGCGGCATGCAGGAGGGATAGCGCCCGCTCTTCTGGATCATGTAGAAGGTGTTGCCGTCGATGAGCGTGGACTGGTAGTGGGCCAGCAGATCGCCGCCGCTTTCGCGTTGCTCCTGCAGCGTGAAGGGGTCATAGATGATGTCGGCAAGTTTCTCGTTGAGCGGCTGCGCAGCGATGTTGACGTCGCCATTGTGCTGCGCATTGCGTCCCCACTGAGGCCAGAAGGCCTGAGCGCCGGCGACGCCTGCAAGCAATACGACAACAAGGCATGATTGGAAGAACTTCGCGGCAAACGACTGGCTGGTCATCTTTCCTCCATGCGAATGACGGGAAGCGGCGCGCAATCCAACGGCCAAGAATGTTAGCGCACTTCGCTGTGGAGAAGGTGAAGATCGCAGGAATTTGAGATGAAAGACGTAACGCCGGTCTCCAGACCGGCTGTGCTGGCGATCTCGGATCGCCAGCCAGTTGCAAACGGTCGTACCTTTTTCCCTTGACGATAAGCGCGGATCTGGAAATCCGCGCTACAGCCGCTCTGGAGAGCGCCGCTACATTTTTAAAGCGATGCTACACGGGCTAGTTATTCTTGTTATGCTGCGCATTGCCGCCCCAGGAGTACCAGCCATCGGCGTCGTGCTGGCCGGTCTTGATGCAGATCAGCGTACCTTGCGCCGTGCCGGCGTAGACGTTGCCGTTGGCGAGTGCGGGTTGGAAGATCATCGGCGTGCCTAGGGCGTAGTTGAACTGCACTTTCCCATCCTTCTGCCGCACGGACACAAGGTAGCCGAGCGCGCTCGTCAGATACATATTGTTCTTGCCGAGCGCCGGAGGCGCGAACACCTGCACAGTATCGGTGACCTTCTTGCCTTTGGCTTCGGCGCGCCATGTCGTGCTTCCATCGGCGGCGTGAATAGAGTTCAACATGCGTCCCTGCGCATTCAGGACTTGTCCCTGGCTATAAGCGGCGCGCGAGCCTTGATACGACCAGGCACCGACGACATTGCTTACGCCCACGTTGCTCGCGGCTTGCGCCAGCTTGGCGGAAGCGGGCGGGGTTGAGAAGCCGACCGCTGAGTCCAATTTCTGGTAGGTCTCGGCTTGCAGCGCCAGACCGCCGTGGTTTTCCGCTGCCAGGTAATCGGCTTTGTCTTTGGCCAGAAGATCACGATCTTTCTGCTCGCCCTTTGCAGCATCGAGCCGCGCAAGTCCTTCATTGATGGTCTTGCCATCCTGCTCGCGACGCGTGACGACGACTTCGCCATTCGCGACCAGCGGAGCTGCCGTCGCAGCGTTTGCCTTCTTCCAGAGGACCTTGCCGTCGGCCGCCGTGAGTGCGAAGGAAGTTCCCTCGAGTGTAGTTATGTAGACCACATCGTTCGATATGACCGGCGCGGAGATCACGTCGCTTCCGATCTCCTGCTCCCAAGATGCTTGCCGGTCTTGAGGTCCGCGGCCAGCAGGTGATATCCCGAGCCGCCTTTGTTGTGCTGTCCTGCGGGATAGGCGATGTAGAGGCGGTCCTTTGAGATGGCGGGCTGGCTCATCAGGGGATCGCCGAGCCATTCCTGCCACACGATCTTTCCGGTCTTCTCATCGACGACCACGACGGTGCAGCTCTCCGTGTTGAAGCCGACGTATCCGCCTTCCACAACTGCTGCCGTCGGCCCGTCGTCCCCGGTGTGCATCTTCCAGACAAGCTCGCCGGTATTCGCGTTGAAGGCGTAGAACTCGTGCGAGCCGTAGCCGCCGCCGACGAACAACATGCCGTCTGCGTATGCCGGGGTTGCGATCGGCTTGTCGCCCGGAATGCGCAGCGCCCAACCGCTATTGCCGTCGGGAGTATTGAACGCCTCCGGTTTCAGATCAGCGGCGAAGTGCGGAAGCGCGACCGGCAGCGCATGATCGAGATCGATCTGCAGCGTGGGCGGCGGTGCGGCGCCTGCGTGGTTATTGCCGTTTGCCCGTCCGGAACCCAAAGACCCGGCGACGATGAGGGTTGTCACAGCTAAGAGAGATGCGGCTGCTGCCAGTGCTTTCATGTTCTACCTCTTACTGGCAGGAACGCCGAAGCGGGCAGAACTTGCAGAAAGATTTAACTGCCAGGGGATGGGCGCCGCATGGCCGTGGCGGGGATCGGTACTGGTGTGGATATCAGAAAAGCAAGAGGCGTGGTCCAGGACCACGCCCCGGCGGAGTCTAGATCCGGTCAGCTTCCAGCTTTTGTTGCCGGCTGAGGAACCTGTTCGGTTCCTCCCGCGATGCCTTTGTTCTGCAGGATACGGACGACCACGCGCCGATTTTCGGCCTGGCCTTCGGCGGTTTTGTCGTTACCAACCTGACGGCTCTCCCCCATGGCGCCCGGCGCCAGCATCCTGGTAAGCGGAACATGACCCTGCTGCAGCAGGATATTGGTGACGTTGGCGGCACGGTCTTCACTGAGCTTTTGGTTCAGAGAAGCGCTACCAACCGACGAAGCATAGCCTTTCACCTGGATCATGTAGCCATCGATTCCCTCGGCTTTCTGGGCGAGCGACACCAGCTGCGGCGCGTACTGCGGGTCAACCTTGACCTTGCCGTTACCGAACAGAATCGTAAGCTCGTCCATGATGTAATAGTCGTCGAGCTGGCCGAAGCGGGCGATGGCGGCATTGATCGCGGCCTGGTTAGCGGCAACTTTCTGCTGTTGCTCCGTCAATTGTGCCTGTTGCTGTTGCAAGGCCTCGTTCTGGGCCTTCAGCTCGGCATTTTGCCGCTCCAGTTCCTGCTGGTTCTGCGCCGCCTGGGTTTTGACTTCATGCATGCCGGCCTGGATAGCCTGGGCCTGTTCCAAGTCGTCGCCTTTGAACGAAACGGCCATTGCAACCAATTCATTTCGGAGGTTGTAGATGCCCTCAACCCTAACCGCAAGACCTGGGACAAGGGCGGCCATCGACATCTGCTTTCTGCGGGCCTTAAACATTCCTTGCACCTGACCGACCTGGGTATTGTCTGTCAGCTCCACAATGAGGTGCGGGTTATCTGCAGTTTGCAGGATCATGGTGTCGCCATTGCGGCCTTTAATAAGCCCTTCGACCTTCACTCGGTCGGCAAATACTGTTGTGCTCAACATCGCGATAAGAACTATCGTCAAGGTTGCATTGCCTGACAAAGTAACTATTCTCTGCTGCTTCACAATGCTCCTCCTCATGTCCGTTGGCGTTTAGCGGCCCCAATGCCGGGCTTTCGATGCACCTGCTCGCTCCAGGCGGAGCTGCACCAGGCAGGGGCGTGACCTCTTCCCCGCACGAACTGTCGCACGCCTGGGCTTTCAATTTCATCAGGCGGCCAGCGGTCCGGGGATAAGGCTTCCTGCAAACTGCTAGTCCCTGTGTATGCCTAATTCACGGAGAGCGCTACTAGTGAAATCACTAGATGTGAAACAAGAAAAAGCTTGCTAACATTCGCGCCTACTGGCCGAGGGTCGCACTGCCGGAGGAGCCGTCATGAAGCATCGCCAGGGAATGGGACTTGGCGTCGTTCCGGATTGGTTGGTCAGCTACCAGAAAGACTGGTTCCGGCTAGACGTCATTGCAGGGTTGACGGCGGCTGCCGTCGTCATACCGAAAGCGATGGCGTATGCCACCATCGCCGGACTGCCGGTGCAGGTGGGGCTATACACCGCGTTTGTTCCAATGGTCATCTACGCGGTGCTGGGGACATCGCGGCCACTCAGCGTCAGCACCACGACAACTCTCGCGATTCTCACCGGAGCCGAACTTGGTGAGGCGGTCCCCAGCGGCGATCCAGCGGCCTTGCTGCGGGCAACGGCGATGTTAACGCTCCTGGTGGGCGCCATGCTGGTGGCCGCTTCGCTGCTTCGCCTGGGCTTCATCGCCAACTTCATATCCGAGCCGGTGCTCATTGGTTTCAAGGCGGGAATCGGCCTGGTGATCGTGCTGGACCAGGTTCCAAAGATCCTGGGCATTCACTTCGCCAGGGGGACATTCCTGCAGAATCTTCTTTCCACCGTCCGCAGCATTCCTCACACCTCATTAGCCACGCTGACCGTCGGGTTGGTCATGGTCGGCATCCTGGTGGGACTGGAGAAGTTTGCTCCGCGGGCACCGGCGCCACTGGTTGCAGTGGCGATCGGGATTGCCGGTGCGTACCTGCTGAGGCTGCAAACCCATGGTGTGGAGCTGGTCGGTCAGGTTCCGCGGGGCATACCTTCCATCAGAATTCCGGAGCTTTCGCTGGCTGCTCAGCTCTGGCCGGGAGCCTTGGGAATTGCGCTGATGAGCTTCACGGAGACGGTGGCCGCGGGCAGAGCCTTTGCCGACAGTAAGGAGAGGCCGCCGCAGGCGAATCGTGAGCTGTTAGCTACGGGGCTGGCGAACCTTGGGGGCGCGTTCCTGGGCGGCATGCCCGCCGGCGGCGGAACGACCCAGACTGCGGTGAATCGTTTGGCTGGGGCGCGCACTCAGGTGGCTGAGCTGGTGACAGCCGGAATCGCGCTTGTCACGATGCTGTTCCTATCACCGCTGATCGGCCTGATGCCTCAAGCCACCTTGGCCGCTGTGGTCATCGTCTATTCGATCGGCTTGATCAAGCCTCACGAATTTAAGGAAATCATCAAGGTCAGGCGAACAGAATTCATCTGGGCGTTGACGGCCTTCGCCGGGGTGATGCTGCTGGGAACATTACGCGGAATCATCGTTGCAATCATCGTGTCCCTGGTCATGCTGGCGCATCAGGTCGCAGATCCGCCTGTGTACGTGATGGGACGAAAACCGGGAACAAACATCTTTCGGCCACTCTCCCCGGCGCATCCCGAGGACGAAACCTTCCCTGGACTCCTCATGCTAAGGCTGGAGGGACGATTGTTCTTCGCTAATGCGGAACATATCGGCGAAAAGATGAAACCGTTGGTCGATCAGGCACAGCCGAGGGTGATAGCGCTTGATCTTGGCGGCGTTCCAGATCTCGAATACACCGCACTCAAGATGCTGACCGAGGCGGAAAGGAGGCAGCGCACGCGGGGCACATTGCTCTGGCTGGTGGGATTAAATTCGGAGGTGCTCAGAATGGTCCAGCACTCGGCTTTGGGCGAGCTTCTTGGACGTGAAGCAATGTACTTCAATCTGGAAACCGCCGCGGCGAAGTACAAGTCGATGTCGGAAGGGCGCATGGCAGCCAAACCGGACGTAACCGGATAGCTCTCCTGCCCCAGGCGGAGCGGCAGCCAGACTCGGACCGGTTTGATCGAAGTGGAAAGCGAAGTGCCATTCCTGAAAAACTGGCGGAAGCGTGTGCGAGTCGAACGCACCATTGACGTCGGAGACGCCAATCGCCGGTTTTGAAGAACTCAAGGACGTTTCCGCCGGGTTCTGAAAATTTTCTAACCTAACTGATTCTTCAACCGATTACAAGAGCAGGCATGTGAGCGGTTCTGACTCCATTCATCTGTTCTTGAACATGGATCTATCACAATTTCATCACAGTAAAATTGACCTCCCACAAGCCCGTTTCCGGCCCACTGCCGCATAGCCGAGGATCCACCCGGCCGGAGCATCAATCCCAGTAAATTCGCAGAAGCGCACTGCAAAGCATCCCTGCTTCCGCAGGCCAGGCGGTCGATATTAACCGTGAGTCAATCCAGCGAGCTTTACTGTCCGGGGTTGGCGGGGGCGCCTTCAACGCCGGCTATGCCCTTGTTCTGCAGTATCCGGACGACGACGCGGCGGTTTTCCGCCTGACCCTCGACCGTCTTGTCAGTGCCTACCTGCCTGCTCTCGCCCATCGCGCCGGGAGCCAGCATGTTAGTCAAGGGAACATGACCCTGCTGGGTCACGATGTTGGTTACATTGAGCGCGCGCTGTTCACTCAGTTTCTGGTTAACGGCGGCGCTGCCTGTGGAAGAAGCGTAGCCCTTCACTTGGATCATGTAGCCGTTGTAGGTTTTGGCTTTCTCGCACAGCGCCGTCAGTTGCGGAATGTATTGAGGATCGACCTTGACCTTGCCGTTGCCAAACAGGACGGTTACTTCATCGAGAATGTAGTAGTCATCCATCTGGCCAAAGCGCGCGCTGGCTGCCGCAATGGCGGCCTTATTGGCTGCGACTTTCTTGGCCTGCTCGTCCAAGGCCGCCTGCTGTTCTTTCAGCGCTGCGTTCTGTGCCTCCAGCGCGGCAGCCTGCTGCTGTAGCTCAGCCTGGTTGGCCGCAGCTGCTTTTTGGGTTTCGTGCACACCCGCCTGGATGGCCTGTGCCTGTTTTAGATCGTCGCCCTTGAACTTGACCGATTTGGCCACTAGTTGGTTTTGGGTGTTGTAGGTGCCCTCTATTTGGACGGGAAGACCCGGAATGAGAGCGGCCATGGACATGTTTTTCTTGCGAAAGGCGCCCTGGGCTTGGCTTACCTGAGTGTCGTCGTTCAATATGACGATGATCTTAGGGTTATCCGTAGTCTGCAGGATGATGTCGTTGCCGCTGCGTCCTTTGATGAGGCCTTCGACCTTTACGTCCTGAGCTGAGGCCGCGATGCTGAAGGTTGCGATTAGCACGAACAGGCTCGCAATGCTTACGAGACTGAGTACTCTGTGTTTCGTCATAGCTCTTCTCTCCTACCGATGTTGAATTCGCAGAACGTGAGGTAACATGTCAATTGGCAATGGGCATTCAGTGTACAGCAGGCCGTTCCGCCCAGTTGAAATGAAAATATGTTTCGGCGCTGATTCCGCGAGTGGATGTCGGACGTCGTCCAATCAACTCATTTAAAGCAGTATCCCCGCACTGCATCTACGGTGACCTTTTTTTGAAGCAACTGAACAATTTCCTCTGGCTCGACGGAGCTGCCAAAAAAAAGAAATCCTCCGTCAGGGTTTAGCTGTTCTTCTGTGCCGATGGGCATCTTCAGGGGCTTACCTTACGGGGTCAGCAGTTGAGTACAGGCCGATTACACCAGTAGTAGCAGGACGAGGCGGTGACGTACATCACCAGCGTAACGGTTGAGGATCGTTGGCGAAAACAGGCGTTCTCACCAGTGATCCTATCCAACCCGCTTACTGGTGATAAGGATTTCACACCAGCGATTCTCAATTTGACCCCGTGGAACACGCGATGTGCTCGGAGGGTCAATTTCTTTCTG
>Ga0126381_100000202_pt1 | contig 66264 bp, 60 predicted proteins | sample PanSoiMetPlot_28_FD_96465 | JGI IMG/M metagenome (GOLD analysis project Ga0126381, IMG submission 96465) | Tropical forest soil microbial communities from Panama - MetaG Plot_28 | ecosystem: Environmental > Terrestrial > Soil > Tropical forest > Bulk soil | place: Panama | collected 2016-02-17 | reverse complement strand
TCCAGGCCATCGAGACACGCGACTTCGAACAGCGGCTGGCGACGCTCGAAGAGAACGCCCGGCGGCGCGATGACGCCCGCTCGCACCCAGGCGCCAACTACAACTTTTAGAGGAGATTTTGCTGCAGACTTGCTGCAGATGCAGCAAATCAAAATTCCCGATGCAATTTTTGATTGCTGTTTTCGACCGCTGCCGTCAGACGCGTCCGAGATGGCTCCCCCCCGGAAACGGCGCGCAAGCGCCGGCCGTCCGGGGGGCGCAATGACACAATTTGTCGTGGTCATTGCGAGGAGTGGAGCGCCGAAGCAATCCCGACATGAGACCTGCTTCGCCCATCGCTAGCATCAATCGAGGATCTCGAAATGCGCCTCGGTCGGAAGCATCTCGGCGCCGTTGACGGGCACCATATCCTGCGGGCATGCCGAGAACGCGATGATGCAATTCATCTCCGCGCGCAATGTGACATAGCTTCCGGGCGTGCTGACAGGCGGTCGGATATCGACGCGATTGCCGTCGATTACCGGAATGTTCATGAACAAGTTGAGCGGCGCGGGCGTTTCCGGGGGTTCGAGGCCTAGCGCTTTGAGCGCAGCCGCGAGATTGTCGGTGCAATTGTCGTGATAGTCGGTACAGCCCAGTATTTCGTAGCGCCAGCGGTCGCAGGCCGCAAAGAGCGTATCATGAATCCCACCCGACGTGTCCTCGACTAAGGTGATGATCGGCCGCCGCCGATTCGTGACAAGCGCGTCGCCGACCGCCGGAATGATGTGGCCGACCGCGACCCGGCTATGTTCCATCGACATGAACTCGCGCATGTCGTCGGCGTTGAACGCCCATGTGTCGACGACCTGTTGCCCCTTCGAATTAATGACTTTGATCCGCTGGTCTTTGCGAAGGCGCACCCCTTTGCCTTTCCGCGCCGGTATCTCGATCATTCTCCCTCCTAATTTTGCGTCCTTGCTGGCCATCTCTCGCCATTTGGCTGGGTGAGCAAACCCCGCGGGCAACTCGAGCGGCACGACCCCCACGGCCAAAACCTTAGCTATCGCTTCGAGCCTTGACGTACAACAAGTCGCGCCTTCTCCCCTGCCGGAGTTTCCTCTTGCAGCGACGATATTTTTCGCGGTTAGCGACACGCTTTTCTGCCCTCGCCGTGACTGCGCTGGCGCTGGCTTGTTGCGGTCCCCCAATGGTATCGGCGCCGCCCTATTACGGCTATGGCCGGCTGCCGCCTCCGCCGCCCGCACCGGCAGGGCTCCCGCCGCCCACGGGCCCGTCCGCCGCAGCGGGGCCGGCGAAGGTCGCATTGCTCGTGCCATTGTCAGGCGCGAATGCCGAACTCGGCCAGGCCATCCTCGACGCCGCGCAGCTTGCGTTATTCGAAGCTGGAGGCGACCCGCTAGTACTCATTCCGCGCGACACCGGCGGAAATGCGGCGGGAGCGGCCAGCGCCGCGCGCGCCGTTATCGCCGACGGCGCGCGCTTGATACTCGGCCCGCTGCTGGCGCCCGAGGTCGAAGCGGTCAAGTCGATCGCCCGGGACGCTCATATCAACGTCATCGCTTTTTCGACAGTAACCAGCCTTGCAGGAGGCAATGTCTACTTGATGGGCTTCTTGCCGCGGCAGGAGGTCGTGCGTGAAGTCGGCTACGCGCGTCAGCGTGGCCTCGACCGGTTCGCTGTCCTCGCGCCTAATTCCACCTATGGCCATCTGATGGCCGACGCACTGCGGGAGGTCGCGCCGCAAGGCGGCGGTACAGTGACAAAGGTCGAATTCTACGACCCACGGTCGAACGACTTCGCGCCGACGCTCCAGCGCTTAATGCCGGGCGGTGCAGCGGATGGGAGCCCCGCGCCCACTTCGACGCCCCCGTCGGCACGTACTTTTGATGCGCTGCTGCTGCCCGAAGGCGGAGCGAAGCTCAAACAGATCGCTGGTCTGGTCAAAGCCTCGGGAGGCGACCCGAAGCCTGTACAATTGCTCGGCAGCGGCCTTTGGGACACGCCTGATATCGGCAGCGATTCGGCGCTTGTTGGCGGCTGGTTCGCTTCATCATCGCCGGAAGCGCGGCAGGATTTCGACCGACGCTACAGCGCGACCTACAAGCATAACCCGCCGCGTCTCGCCTCGCTCGGCTATGACGCGGCGGCCCTCGCTGCGGCGCTGGCGCACAGTCAGACCGCCGAGCCTTTTTCGCAGCAGGCGATTTTGAATCCGAGCGGCTTCACCGGTGTCGACGGGTTGTTTCGTTTCACGCCTAATGGCCTGGTGCAGCGTGGCCTTGCCGTGCTCGAAGTCGAACCCCAAGGATCGATCGTTGTCAGCCCGGCGCCACAGACTTTCCAGGATTTCGCGTATTGAGCGTCAACCGAGTAGGGCGGCGAGCACTGCGTTAAGGCGCTGGCGACCGGTATCGGTCGCGGCGAGGCGCTCGGCGTCGAGGCTCAAAATGCCGCCCTCGATCAACCTCTGAAGATTGCGCCCGAACAGAACTTCGGTCTCTTGGCCGGCTGCGCGTTCGAGGCGCGAGCGCCGCACCCCCTCGACGAGGCGCAAGCCCATCATCAGCATTTCCTCGACAGCGATCGTTCGGTCGATTTCCGCCGCCTCCTCGATGCCGTTTCCCACCGCCTCGACCCCCGCGAGCCATTTCTCGGGCAGCCGATACTGTCGAGTAGCGAATTTGTGACCGTTTCGGGTCAGGCGTCCGTGTGCTCCGGGCCCGATCCCTGCGTAGTCCTGGTAACGCCAATACGCCAGATTGTGTCGGCATTCGGCGCCAGGCACGGCATGATTCGAGATTTCGTAAGCGGGCAGACCGCTTGCCGTGAGCCGGTCCTGCGTCATCTCGAAGAGCGAAGCGGCAGTCTCTTCTTCCGGCAGGACGATTTCCCCGAGCCTCGCACGTGATGCGAAAGCGGTGCCGGGCTCGATCGTCAGTTGGTAGAGCGACAAGTGCTCGCCGGCGAGCCCCAAGGCCTCGTCGAGTTCGCGCTGCCACGCCGAAGGGCTCTGGCCGGGGCGGGCGTAGATCAAGTCGAAGGAGAACCGCGCAAAGGTGCTGCGCGCGAGCTCAATCGCCGCGATCGCCTCGTTACGGTCATGGCTTCGACCAAGAAAACGAAGCGCGTCAGCGTCGAGCGCTTGAACCCCGAGCGACAGCCGGTTGATCCCGGCTCCTTCGAAGGCCCGGAAACGACCGGCTTCGGCCGAATTGGGGTTCGCCTCGAGGGTAATTTCGACATCGGAACGCACTACCCACCGCGACCGAACCCGTTCGAGCAAAGCCGCAACCGTCTCGGGGGGCATCAGCGATGGCGTGCCGCCTCCGAAAAAAATCGAGCCCACTTCGCGGCCGGCCGCGAGGAAAGCTTGGTGGTCGATATCGGCAAGCAAAGCCTGGGTCCATCGCGCCGCATCGACACGATCGCGCACATGGCTATTGAAATCACAATACGGACATTTTGACCGGCAGAACGGCCAGTGGATGTAGACCGCCAGCGGTTCCGCCAGCTCAATACCGTCGCCCCCGCCAAAGCGGGGGCCCAGGGTGACGGCTGGAGCCTCGCTGCCCTGGCTTCCCGCGTTCGCGGGAATGACGATATGAGGCGGCGGGAGTGCTTCAATCACTTTTGAAAACAGCTCTCCACCAGCTTGGCGAACGCGCGAGCGCGGTGGCTGATCTGGTGCTTCTTAGCCGGGTCTATTTCGCCAAAAGTCAGGGCTTCGCCCAACGGAATGAACATCGGGTCATAGCCAAAGCCACGCTCGCCCCTTGGCGGCCAAGTGAGGGTGCCATGCACCTCGCCGCGAAACAGCTGTGTCTCGCTATCAGGCCAGGCGAGCGCCAGAACCGCGACAAAAGATGCATTGCGATCCCGACCGCCAAGCTCGCGATGAACCCGCTCCATCGCTATCCGAAAATCCTTGGTTGGGCCGGCCCAGCGAGCAGAGTAGATCCCGGGAGCGCCACCAAGTGCCGGCACGACGAGCCCGGAATCATCGGCGAGCGACAGCTGCTCGCTTGCCTCGGCCGCAGACCGGGCCTTGAGCGCGGCATTGGCTTCGAAGGTATCGCCCGTTTCCTCTGGCTCCAATATGCCGAGTGAGCCCGCGGCAATGGCTTTGACCGCGAAGCGTGCCAATAGCGCGCCAATCTCGTCCACTTTGCCGGGATTGTGGCTCGCGATGACCAGGCGATCGGTCGTGAGACGACGCGGCATGACCATCACTCGAGCCCAAGGGCGGCACGCTGGTGGTGAGTGAGCTCCGCGATGCCGTTTCGCGCCAGCCGAAGCATTTCGGCGAAGAGCGCCTCGTCGAATGGGGCGCCTTCCGCCGTAGCCTGAATTTCAACGATCTTGCCCAAGCCGGTTAGCACGAAATTAGCGTCGGTCATGGCTTTCGAATCCTCGGCGTAGTCGAGATCGAGCACGACCGTGTCGGAAACGACACCGCAAGACACTGCGGCAACGCTGTCGTGCAGTGGTAACGCGCTGAGCAACTCCTGTGAAACCAGCCCTTGAAACGCCTGATGCAGCGCGACATAGCTCCCGGTCACCGCGGTGGTGCGGGTGCCGCCATCGGCTTGCAGCACATCGCAGTCGATCTTGATCTGACGCTCGCCGAGCGCGGTGAGGTCGGTGACTGCCCGTAGGCTACGCCCGATCAACCGCTGGATCTCTTGCGTCCGCCCGCTTTGACGTCCGCGCGTCGCCTCACGGTCGGTGCGGGTGGCGGTCGAGCGCGGCAACATCCCGTACTCGGCGGTAACCCAACCCTTTCCGGTGTTGCGCAAGAAGGGCGGCACCCGCTCCTCGACCGAGGCGGTACATAGCACGTGGGTGTCGCCGAATTTCACAAGGCAGGAGCCTTCGGCGTATTTAGCGACACCCGGCTCGATAGAGATCGGCCGCAGTGAGTGCGGGAGGCGGCCGGAGGGTCGCATATCATTCTCCACGGAGGATGCGCCGATCGATGACATTTGCCTCCACTCACCCGTCTCCCGCGTGCGGCGGTGGGTATGGGAGCGGTGTTTCCTTAAAAGCCTCCCAGCCTCGGCGGCGCAGCTCACAGGCCGGACATCGCCCACAGCCGTAACCCCAGGCATGGCGATGCGTGCGGTCGCCGCGATAGCAGCTGTGGGTCTCTTCCACAATCAGCTCGACCAGCGCCTCGCCGCCAAAGGATTGCGCGAGAGCCCAAGTCGTCGCCTTGTCCCGCCACATCAGCGGGGTGTGGATTACGAACCGGTGGTCCATGCCGAGCGACAAGGTAACTTGCATCGCCTTCAACGTGTCGTCTCGGCAATCGGGATAACCCGAATAATCGGTCTCACACATTCCCCCGACGAGATGGCGCACGCCGCGCCGATAGCCGAGGGCGGCGGCAAGTGTAAAAAACAGCAGATTGCGGCCGGGAACGAATGTGTTTGGCAGACCGCTCTGTTCGAAGGCTATGGTCCGGGCGTGGGTCAGTGCCGTGTCGCTAATGTCGCCAAGCACCCGTAGATCGATGACATGATCCTCACCGAGCTTACGGCTCCAGTTAGGAAACTCGCGGCGCAGCCGCTCGACCACCGCCGTCCGACTGGCGAGCTCGACCCGGTGCTGCTGCCCATAATCGAAGCCGATCGTCTCGATTTCGGTGAAGCGCGCGAGGGCCCAGATGAGGCAGGTGGTCGAATCCTGTCCGCCGGAAAACAGCACCAGCGCCTTTTCCGGGTATGTCTCGATCGGTTCCGGCTCATTCCGCGTCACCGGAGACGAAATAGCGTTTCGCCCCGCCGACATCAACAAAGACCCGGGCCGCACGATCGAAGCCGTATGCTCAGACGGCGCCGAGCGCCCCGAGCACTGCACCCGCACAAACCAACCATAAAGGATTGATGCGAGTTATCAGCATCAACCCGATCGCAGTCCCCGTGACCGCGAGGCTCAACCAACCGCTATCGCCAGTCCGTGCCATGACAAAGCCGCCGGCGATGACCAAGCCGATCGTCACCGGTGCAAGGCCGCGCTGCACGCGCCGTTGCCAGGCGACGTCTCGGAACCGGTTCCAAAAACGAAAGGCGGTATAGGCCAGAGCGCAGGACGGAACGAAGGTGACGAGAGCGCAGGAGATCGCAGTCGGCAACCCGCCCACCTTCCAGCCGATGAAGCTCATCATCAGGATCATGTTGGGGCCGGGGAGGGCCTGCACGATCGCAAAGCAGTCAGCGAATTCGCGGTCGGTCAGCCAAGCTCGCGCGGTCACGACAAAATCGTGCAAGTCCGGCAATACGCCGGGAACACCGCCGAAGCTGATGATCGCCAACAATGCGATGTGCCCGATCAGCGGGGCGGAGCAGTTCGACGAGCAGCTCATTGCGCGGCCGCACGTTCCCGCCCGGCGATGGCAATCGAGACTGGCACCAGGCCTACCACAACTATCAACAGCGGCAGTCGCGCAGCCGCCAAACCGGCGAAAGCAATCGCCGTTACGATCAAGGCGAGCGGGCGGCGGTGGGGCCGCAAAAGACGGATCCCTGTAGCGATGATCATCCCCGCAGCCGTGGCAGCAACCCCGCGTAAGATTCCCTGAAGCAGGACCGTTTGCGCATAGGATAAAATTACCACCCCGATTGCGAAGCCGAGCGTCCACGGGAATAGGATGAAACCGGCAAGCGCGGCCAATGCGCCGGCCGCGCCGTGGAATTTCGCTCCGATGCATACCGTCATGCTGACGACGTTTGGACCGGGCAGGAATTGGCAAAAGCTCAGGATATTGGCAAAGTCCGAATCGCTGAGCCAACGTCGCTCCTCGATCAAGACGCGTCGGGCCCAGACGATCGGACCGCCGAAGCCATACAGCGATACCTTTAGAAACGCGAAGAAAAGCGCGCGCGGCGTAATTGCTCGGAGCCGCATTTCGTCACACAAAACCGGTTCCATGCCGCCTTTTCCATGGATTGGTTGGAGATCATGGACTGGTGAGCCGCGATGCGACAGCACAAACCGGTCGCCGCTCTCGTTGAGCGCGACACCGGTGTCGAGCTTTCGCTGCTATAGTCCCCATCGATCGAGACCTGGAGGTGCCATGAACGCCAACCCCTACCTCATGCTCGGCGTGCGGCCTTTTATTAACTGCTGCAGCGTACGGACAATGCACGGCGGCAGCTTGATGCTGCCGCAGGTCCGCGACGCGATGGCTGCGGCGTCCCACCAGTTTGTCAATCTCGACGAGCTGATGGAGGCGGCGGGAAAGCGGCTCGCGGAATTGACGGGGGCTGAGTGGGGAATTGTCACCTGCGGCAGCGCCGCGGCGGTGGCGCTGGGAACGGCCGCCTGCGTCGCCGGCAACGACCCGGTCAAGATGCTGCGGCTGCCTTTCACCGATGGGATGGTCAATCGCGTGATCATCCCGAAGGCGCAGCGTTTCGCCTACGATCAGGCGGTGCGGATGATCGGCTGCCATCTCGTCGAGATCGAAACGCGGGAAGATCTCGACCGGGCGCTCGCCGAGCCCGTCGCGATGGTTGTCCTGCTTGGCAAGCAGGAACATGTCGGGAGCTTGCGCTTGGAAGAAATCGCATCGGCAGTCAAGCCGCGCGGCATCCCGATCATGGTCGACGCCGCCTCCGAGCATCTCGAGCGGCCGAGCCCGTGGCTCGTGCGCGGCGCCGATCTCGTCGTCTATAGCGGCGGCAAGTTTCTGCGTGGGCCGCAGACCAGCGGCCTGTTGCTTGGTTCGAAACAGCTGGTCCAGGCGGCGTGGTGCAACGCGTCGCCGCATCAGGCGCTCGGCCGGCCGATGAAGGTATCGAAAGAGGACATCATCGGCGTCTTGACGGCTGTCGAGCATTGGTTCGAGGAACGCGATCACGAAGCCGAAAAGCAGAAATGGTATGACGACCTCGCCGTCATCACCGAGCGGGTCGGGGCACTGCATAGCGCGGGCGGCGAGATCGTCGAGCCCGGCGGGGTTGATCGCGTACCACGGCTGCGCCTCTTTTGGGACCGCTGGCAATACCCGATCGAGGGGCTGGCGCTACGCCAGCGTGTGCTCGATGGCGAGCCACGCGTCATGCTTGACGACAATTCGGCGAGCGAGAATTCGATCGAAATCGACCCGTTCCAACTCGAGCCGGGCGAGGCAGCGCAGGTCGGTGATGCAATCGCAGCGGTGTTGCGCGCGGCAAATAGCGATGCACCCTCGGCAGAGCATCCGCCCGCAGCCGAAATAGCTGGTGACTGGGAACTGCGCGTCGAGTTCTTACAGGGTTCGCGGATTCACCGGCTCAGCATCGAGCAGCGCGGCCCCGAACTCGGCGGCCATCAGCACTCGGCGAATTTCGAGGGGCCGGTACACGGGTGGCTGAGCGGTGATGCGGTCGAGCTCTCATTCAGCTCGCGCTATGAAGGCAGCACGATTTGCTATTTCCTCAATGGCGAGATCCGCGACGGCAATATGAGTGGAACCGCAATGCTGGGGGCAGCTAGCGACCAGAACCACGGCATCGTCAATCGCAGCCAATTCGGCCCCGGCCGCTGGCAGGCGAGCCGCGTATGATCGACAATGTAAAAAACTGGACGAGGCTAGCGACAAGGCTCGCCGCAACAAAAGAAGCGGCGATGCCAATGCGCTCGATCGTCGCGACAATGACCAGGAAGAAGCCAGAATAAGCGACGAGGCCCAACAGCAATCCGCGAAGAACGCGCTGCGCCGCCTCTTGCCCTTGCGCGCGATGCGCAAACACGGTCAGTACGGTGGCGAAGACCGGGAAAGTAGCCAGCATCCCGGCGAGCCTTGCGCCCAGTAGCGGAGCGGCCCCTGTCAGCAAAAGGACAAGGATCGTTGCGACCGCCATACGCGCCGGGAGATCCCAGCGAGGCGGAACCGGTACCCGCGCGTGAACGTCCGAAAGGCTCGGCGCGAGAGCCAGCGCTATGGCCAGCGCGCTCGCCACGACAAACACGAGCGCCCACAGCGGCATCCCAACTCGTACCAAACAGACGACGCTCGCGGCGAAGGCGCCAGTGCCGGCCGAGAAGGAGACCGGCCAGGGTGAGTGCCGCGCCGCAAGACCGTAGGCAGCACAAAAGCCAGCTTGCGCGGCGGTGCCAGCCAGCGAGCCGGCGGCCGCGGTGGCCGCAAAAGCGGTCCCCTGATCGATCGCCAGAAAGAACGCAATCGGCCCCGAGGTCAGTGGCAGGCCGACGAGCCAGCCGCCGACTGCCGGTCCCCATCGTCGCCCCGCGAGGCTTGCGGCATGGATCAACAGGGGACTGGCGACGAGTTTGAGAACCAGCGTGTCCATGGAAGCTGGTTGTCGACGCTGTTCTCGCGAAACGCCGCGAGCGCGGCCTAACGCTCCGCTACGATCTCAGGTTGGCACTCGACAGGGAAGTTCACTGAATTGGCGATGAAGCATTTCTCGTGCGCAGTCTGGTGGAGAGCTCGCGCCCGCCCTAAGTCACTCCCCGCCGCCAAGGTCACCCTGGGGTGCAGCGCCACGATCTTGAACCGGCCCGAGCCGGCAGGAGTTGTTTCCATCACGCCTTCGGCGTGATCGGCATAGGCGGTGACGACGATGCCGGCTTCGGCAGCGAGGTGCAGATACGAGAGCTTGTGACAGGCTGATAGTGAAGCCACGAGAAATTCCTCCGGGTTCCACCGCGAGCGGTCTCCGCGAAACGTTGGGTCGGAGGAGCCACGGATAGCGGGCTTACCCTCCGCACTAATGTCGTAGTCGCGGGAATAATCGCGGTACCCCGAAGTACCGCTGCCAAGGTTACCCGTCCAGCTTACGGACACTGCGTACCGGTGGTCGCGCGTGCTCGCCATGACGCCCTCCGTGAATTGCGGGAATGAACCGTGCTCTGCAAGTGGGAGCTGGACTACCAACGGTCCAGGTCAAACCCAGCGCGCGTCCGACCGCCGTCACCCGGGACCCCCGATGGGAATCTACATTTGGGCCGCCACGGCTTTGACGCGCTCTATGAGATCGGGATTGTCGAGCGCACTGCGCGGCTTGAGAAGGTGTAGCACTTCAAACAACAGTTTGTGGACAGCGGGGTCTTCGGCGGCGACGTAGTTCAACGCTTCGGAGAACGCGAGCCTCTGCTCCAGATCCTCCGGACGTTCTCCCCGAGCTGCCGGATAAGCAAGGTCGGGCAGGGCAGCAAGCTCCCACGGCGCTTCGATCAGCGTGGAAGCCTCGGAGAAAAAGGCCGAGGCAAGCCCGGCGAGCGCATCCGACCCGTTGGCCCATCCCTGGAGGAGCCTGTGGAGCAAGCGGGCTTCTTGGGCCGCGACGCTCATGCCCTGGCCGTAGACGGGGTTGAAACGGCATACCGAATCAAAAGGGCAGCAAGCCGCGAGGGAATTCCTCGAGCTGCTCGAAATGTCGCCGCGTGCTGGCGGGAAACCCAAAGCGTGCGATCTTGCCAAGCTGCTCGGCGTCCTTGATCGCATTGTAGATGGTCGGGGTGCGCAGCTGTTGTGCATATGCGAGAAAACCGTCCCTCTCATCGGGCGGCTTCTCGCCATGGCGTCCGGCCAGGGTGACAATCCAACGGTTCCCTTCCAGCGGCAACACTATGCCGCTGCGGCCTCCAGCATCCGGCGAATCGAACGTCAATACGCCCATCCAGTCGGCCGGTGCCTCGTCAGGGACGGCGAAGACGGTCGTTGCATAGGTGGCGTCGACCCCGATCATGGTCTCGTCGGGCCACGGCCATCCGATGGATTCGAGAAAGGCAGAGGTAAGGCTGCCGCGTCCCGAGGCAGCGACGACCAGGTCAGCCGCGAGCGTCTCGCTGCGCCCGGCGTCGTTCTCTAAGCGGATTGCGCAGACAGCTCCGCCGCGGCGCGCGGCCACGAGGTCGCGAGCGCGGCAATGTTCGCGAATCGTGATGTTGGTGTGCTGCTCGACGCGCCGTCTTACCGCGAATTCGATGAGCGGCCGGGACATGGCGTAGGCGAGGAGGCCGACGTCGCGCTGGGGAAAGGGATCAAAGCCGGGTCTCTCGAGGCGGAGGTCGAGGCCGGCCCTTATCAACACCCCTCCCGCTTCAGCAAGGTCCCCTTCAAAGCCGGGGAACAGATCCGCCAGCGCCTGCTGACCGCCACCGAGAAGAGCATGGGTGTGCCGCGCCTGGGGTGTCCCCGCGCGGGGAGCCGCGTGTGGTGGGAGGCAATCGCGCTCCAGCACGACAACCTCTTCGAAAGAATCGGCAAGGGCCCGCGCCGCGGGCAGGCCTGCCATCCCGGCGCCGACCACGACGGCCCGTTTGCCGATCGGTGTGGACGTCATCAAAGCCTCGTCTGAACGTTGTTGATCGGGCAGCGGCTATCTATGTCGGCTCGGCCGGACGAGCGTGTGAAGCAATTCACACAGCAAACCCGCGTCCGCGCGACCTGATCGGGCGTCTCAACCGGCTTGCTTCGTCACACACGGCCACGGGCGCTAGAACCAGCGGGCCTTGTCGACGAGATTGCGCAACGGCTGGTCGGCAAGAAAGCGCCGGCAGTTGTCGAGGATGATGTCGTATCGGCGCTCATCCAGATGCGGGCCGTAGCCCGCAACATGCGGCGTGAGCAGCACGCCGGGCGTCGTCCACAGCGGGTGATCGGCCGGCAGCGGCTCCTGTTCGAAGACGTCGAGCGCGGCGCCGGCGATCTCGCCGGCTCCTAATGCCTCGACGAGATCGTCCAACCGAGTAGTCATGCCGCGCCCGATATTGATGAAGAAGGCGGTCTTCTTCATTTCCTGAAATCGCGCGCGATTCATAAAGCCTTCGGTTTCAGGTGTGTGCGGCACGGTGAGGATGACAAAATCGGCGGCAGGGAGGAGCACGTCGAGTTCGTCGCCACGATGCAATTCGGCAATTCCCGGTGGTGCGTCGCGCCGGCGCTCATCGACGCCGATCACCCGCATTCCGAACGCGGCGCAGAGCCGCGCAACTTCGCTGCCGATCCCGCCGACGCCCACGACCAGAGCGGTCGCTTGTGGCAGATGAACGATCCCGGTGTTCTGCGCCGGCTTCTTCCACTCGCGCTTCAGCTGCTGCGGAATGTAATGCTGCAGCCCACGGGCGAAGGCCAGCACGAACGCCATTACATGCGCGCCGATATGGTCGTTGTAGATTTCGCGGAAATTGGTGATCTGCACTGGGTGCGCGACCAGCGCGGGATAGTAGTATCCCGCTGGAGGCGCCGCCTGCGGTGCCTGCAGCCAACGCAACCGGCTCGCTCGCGGCAACAGGTCGGGCGGGATCGTACCAAAGGCTGCGTCGGCGTGCGCAATGACCTGTGCCGCATGTGTGTGGTTTTCGGTGACGACGATCTTGAGGTCGGGTAATGCGGCGGCGAGGCGTGCGCCCCATTCTCGGGTCTTGTCGGTCTGCGGCGGCATCATCACAAACTCGGTCGGCATGGCGCATCCTCGCGGCTGGACCTGGTCACTCGGGTGAAACTAGCACGGCCGAGGTGGAAAGCAGGACGGCGACACGATAGGGTTCCGGGAAAGGGGGCGAGACGATGCAGAAGCCGATCGAGACAGTCATCCACGCCGGTCGACTGCTGGCCATGCCCGGCGAAGCGCCGAAACCAGGTCAGAGCGTGCGCATCGCCGATGGCAGGATCAAGTCCGTCGGCTCCGGCTTCATCGATCCGCCGACCGGCGCTCGACTCATCGACCTCAAGGATAAGTTCGTCCTGCCGGGGTTGATCGATTGCCACGTACATCTGACGTCGCAGCTCGACCGGAACTACCAGCTGCGTCTCGTCGAGGACTCCGACCCGAAGGTCAGTTTCGACGCCGCTCATCGCGCGCGGCTGACACTCGCTGCCGGCTTCACGACGGTGCGCGATGTCGGCGCGCGCAAACCGGAGGTGATCTACGCGCTGCGGGCAGCGGTCGCTGAAGCCAAGATTCCAGGGCCCCGCATCCTCTGCGTGGGCGCGGTCCTGTCACCAACCGGCGGGCATGGTCAGGTCTACGGTCTTCGCCAGGACGTGTGCGCTTGCGTGCAGTCGAAAATCGGCGTCTGTGACGGCGCCGATGCATGCCGCCGCGCCGTACGGGCGCAGGTCGCAGAGGGCGCCGACGCGATCAAGTTCGTCGCCACCGGCGGCGTGCTCTCCAACCTGCGCGCCGGCGTTGACCAGCAGTTCACCGATGAAGAAATCCGCACAATCATCGAGACGGCACACCGCCTCGGGCGTCGCGTCTCCGCACACGCGCATGGTGCGGCGGGCATCAATGCTGCGCTCGCCGCCGGCGTCGACTCGATCGAGCACGGCAGTTTCCTGGATGACGAGTCGATCAACTTGTTCCTCGCGCGCCACGCCTTTCACACGCCCACCATCATCGCCGGCGTGACCGTACTGGAGATGGCCCAGAGAGGTGGCGTGCTGACCCCGGCGCAGACCGAGAAGGCATTGCTGGTCGGCGAACGCATCAAGCACTCGCTGGCACGCTCCTATCGGGGGGGTGTGAGGATCGCCTTTGGCACCGACATGGGTGTTGGACTGCACGGTCAGAACGCGCGCGAATTCGCGCTCATGGTGGAGGCCGGAATGAGCAGCGCCGACGCGATCAAGGCCGCGACGGTGGACGCCGCGGAGCTGCTGGACATCGTCGACGTGGCCGGAAGCTTGGCGCCCGGCAAGTCGGCGGACATCATAGCCGTCGACGGCGATCCGCTCGCCGACGTCACCGAGCTCGAGCGCGTGACCTTTGTGATGGCGCAGGGGAGGCTGGCCGCGCCCGAATCGGCATAGTAGGCTCGCGCGCCACAAAAATTTTCCGGGAGAGGACGGGTGAACACGACCGACCGAGCATCCACGCGGGGCGTCAACCGCAAAAAGCTGCTGCTGCCGACGACGATGTCGAAGGCGGGATGGGCGATTGTCGAGGCGCGCGACGATGTCGATGGCGTGCCCTACCAGTACACGATACCAAAGGCCGAACTGCACCGGCTGTTGGAGGATGTCGCCGGCGTCGCACTCGGCGTGCAGCCGTTCAGCGATCCCGAGCTCGACGCGGCGCCCGAGCTCGAAGTCGTCTCGCGGATCGGTGTTGGGTACGACGCCGTCGATGTGCCAGCGCTGACCCGTCGCAAAATCCCGCTCATGATCGGCGGGACCGCCAATTCCGTCAGCGTCGCCGAGGCTGGGGTGTTCCTGATCATGTCGCTGGCGCGCCGCGGCGCGGCGATGGACACGATGGTCAAGGAGGGCCGCTGGCATGACCGCTACAAGGAAATGCCGGTCGACCTCTACGGCAAGACCGTGCTGATCGTCGGCTTCGGCAAGATCGGCACACGCGCGGCCAAACGTTACGCCGCGATGGAGATGAATGTCCTGGTTTACGACCCGTACACCTATTCGCATACGATCCACGGCTTGGGCTACGAGCCGGTGCAGGACCTCGACGCCGCCGTTGCGCGCGCCGATTTCATTACGATCCATTGCCCGAAAACCCCGGAAACGGTCGGCATGTTCGACGCGGCGCGGTTCGCGCATATGAAGCGGACCGCCTTTATCGTCAACACCGCGCGGGGTGGCATCATCGACGAGAAGGCGCTCTACGACGCGTTGAAGGCGAACCGTATCGCCGGCGCCGCGCTCGACGTCTTTGTCGAAGAGCCGACACCGCAGGACAACCCGCTGTTGACCCTGCCGAACTTCATCGCCGCGCCGCATGTCGCCGGCGTCACACGCGAAGCGGTCGACCGCATGGGCGTAGCCGCTGTCGAAAATATTCTCAGCGTGCTCGACGGCAAGCCGATCCGCGATAACGTCATCAACAAAGAAGTGCTGGATTAGCGCATCCGAGGACGCGACACGGGCGGGTTGAGCGACGTGGAGTTCTTCATCTTCGCACGCTTTCACGCGCTGAATGGCCGCGAAGCCGCCGTCGAGGCGGCCATTCAGGATGTCCTCGTGCCGGCCAGGCAGGAACCTGGATGCCTCAGCATCCATGCCTTCGGTTCGATCCAAGATCCTCGGCTGTTCTACATCCACTCACACTGGCGCGACGAAGCCGCATTCGAGACGCACGCGCGCTTGCCGCATACCGTAAGTTTTATCCAGCGGGTTGAACCGTTGATTGATCACGCGCTCGATGTCGCGCGTGTGAGCCTTATCGGTTGATCTCGCATTTGACGGAGGAATGCCTATGTCGCAAGACCAATCGCCACGCTTGAGCCATGTCGGGCTCTATGTCAGCGATGTGCCCAAGATGATCGACTTTTACACTCGCGTGCTCGGGTTTGTCGTCAGCGACGGCGCGCCCGACGGTCGCATCACGTTCCTCAGCCGCAACCCGAGCGACCATCACCAGGTCGTCTTGGTGCGCGGCCGCGAGGGCGACCTCGAAAAGCCCATGGTGCAGCAGGTGTCGTTCAACGTCGGCACGCTCGCCAATGTCCAACGCGTCTTCCGCAAGGTGCGCGAGGCCGACTGCAAGGTTATCGACCCCCGCTGCCACGGCAACGCTTGGTCGGTCTACTTTACCGACCCGGAAGGCAACCGGATCGAGATGTTCTGCGACACGCCGTGGTATGTGCCGCAGCCCTTGGGTTTCGAGATCGACCTCGACAAATCCGAGGAGGAGCTTTACCGCGAGACCGAGGCCATCTGCCGCGCCAAGCCCGGCTTTAAGCCGATCGAGGAGTGGCGCGCCGAGATCTCGGCCAAGATCGAGGCGACGATGGACGCTTGAGGATCTGTGAAAGAATTGCGGAGCCGCTGGATTAGCACGGTGCGTCGTTCGAGACGGCCGCCTCGTCCTGAGCCGCCGCCGCGGGGCTCCTCAGGCTGGATGAGGACTTTTTCTCAATACCATCACAGGCCGGCCTCATCCTGAGCGCCCCCGAAGGGCGTGTCTCGAAGGACGCACGGTGGCAATGCAGCAGGCGGCTCGATTATTCACACGCTCCGAGGTGGGCCTCGGGCCGGCGGCGCTAGGCGCCGTGCCGCGCCTGTCTTACGGCGCCGTGTCGGCTTGCTCGACCGGCGGAATGGCGTACGCGCCGTTCAGCACCGACTGCTCTGGCCAGTAGATCCGGAGAGTGAGGTTGAATGGCGCGAGCGGTGTCGGTAGGCAGTTAGTGTCCCGCTTTGTCAGCGGCTTGTTCCGCAGCAGAATATCGATCGAACCGTCGTCATTGGTCCCGTCTCGCTGCCGATGGTGTAGCGGTTGACTGGATTGGCGATCAGACACCTGTTTTGGTCATACGCAGTGAGCGACCAGAAGCCTCTGGCTGGTGGTGTCCCGCCCGGCGGGAAATGGATCACATAGTTCTTCATGCCGAGGAGCGGGTTGCCATCGCGATCCGTCGCGGTGCTGGGGTAGAGGGCATCTGCCGCAACATTGGCACCAAGCTCGAAACGCGCGGTTGCTGCGCGTTGAGACAGTCCGTGCCGTAGTCACCGGCCTTCAGATCAAGGGACCACCCGTGCCGATGGGTGCGTTGGGTCCGCATTTGGTTCAGCATCATTGCATTGGCTTCCGACACGATAGCCGGCGTCAGCTCGTTCTTGCGAGCAGCCCATCGCGAACGAGCTGATCGGCCTGCTGCGCCTGCGAGGAGGACGGCGGATTGCGCAGCGCCGTCTCGGCGAGTATTTCGAAGAACCCCGGCTTCCAGACGCCAGGGCTGCTCGTGATCGGCGCGCCGACAAAATCAGGATTTGGCCGAATTACCGGAACATTGATGGGTGGGCTATAGTCGCCGGTCGCGTGGAATTGGGGGTAGGCCGATAGCGGCACGAGCTGATACTGGCTGGTCAGCACTAACGTATTGGCGAGGTCGGGTCCGCCGCGCACCAAGGTGCGGGCGATGACCCAAACATGGTCCGTGGGGGCGCTTACGATTTGCAGGGTTTTCGGCAATTGCCCCTGCCAAAGGGGGCCGACAATCGCGAAATCACCCTCGCCGTTGCCGGTTGTGCGCGAGCCGATCGATGCGAATTCGTTCGAATATGCATCGTAAAGGGGGATCAAATAATATCGGCCAGCGGTGTCTGGCACGTGCAGCACAATCGGCTCTTTCGCGAGGTCGAACCAAGCGAGCGTATAAAGCGTGTCGGCATTTGGGCGCCGGACGAGACGCGCCGCCGGGGTTGCAAGCATCTTCAGGCGCGCGAACTGGTTGATCGGTGCCCTGCCGGGACTGGAGCTTGCGTCAGGCACGGCGGTATTCACGGAACGCGTAGCGGTCATCACAACGGGCGCATAGCCGTAAGTGTAATCTTGGAGGATGTCCGGTGTCGGCCTACTCGGCGCTGCTGCCATCTCTGCGGCAGCCGGCGTCGCGAACGCGATGGGCGCCACACCCGCGACGATCGCCCAGAACAGAAGCTTCGAGCTTTTCATGCCGAGGATAACCGCGCTCTTGCGCCAGGAGGGAACGACGACCACCCGTCAAACTCTAACTATTATTACGCGCCTAACCCTTTATTACGCGGCTAACCCTTGGCTTATCCTGCATCGGCTGGCGGGATCGGTGACCAATTGCGGAAGCCCAGGAGGATCATATGGCGCGCGGCCAAATCGAGTGCGGGAAAAAGCAGGCAAGGGGAGAGGGATGGGTCTGAGCGCGAGGAAAGGGGCTGCGGCGTTCGTCGCGATTCTTGCCGTGACCGGGTGCGCCGCGCGGTCGACCTCCTGTCAATGCCCGAAGCCAGTTGCTTACGACGAAGCGACTCTCCAGAGAATCTCACAAGCGCTCCACGCGTTACCCGCTGACAACGTCCTGCACCAGGCGATGGAGGATTACGAGAACGAGCGCGACGACCTGCGTTTCTGCCCGTAGCATTGCGTTCCGCCGGGGGAGCCCCCCGCGCGCGAGATCCTAGCGCAAAGCGACAAAGCACGAGGTTTGGCACGGGACATATAAATTTCAGCTTGCGCGTGGATTCCGTATCGCAAGCCGCGATTGCACTGGCGGGTGGCGGTCAGTTCGATGAAACTGTGGCGATCTCACGAAAATAGAGGCGGCGAGGTCATGAGGATCTCGCGCGCAGATCGAGCTTACGCGTAAATTGCGCTCGTCGGGTCGGATAGCGCTCGCAAAAAGCTGTGCGCGAGCCTAAAAAGGGCCGTTTGCCACCTCCCGACCAACCATGCCCGACGAGTTCTATCGTATCAGACGTCTGCCGCCTTACGTCTTTAGCGAGGTCAATACGCTGAAGGCAAAAGCACGCGCCACGGGGCGCGACATCATCGATCTTGGGATGGGCAATCCCGACGGCCCGACACCACCTCACATCGTCGCTAAACTTCTTGAGGCGGTGCAAAACTCGAAGACGCACGGTTACTCGGTCTCCCGCGGCATAGCGGGCTTGCGGCGCGCTTGCGCCGGCTATTATTCGCGTCGATTCGGGGTCGAGGTGGATCCGGAGCGAGAGGTGATCGTCACTCTCGGCTCAAAGGAAGGTCTCGCCAATCTGGCGCAAGCCATTACGGCGCCCGGGGATATCGTCCTCGTTCCAAACCCCTGTTATCCGATCCACGCGTTCGGATTTGTCATGGCGGGCGCGTCCGTGCGCCACGTGCCGCTCGGTCAGGAGTTCGATTTTCTGGCCGAGCTGAAGAAGGCGGTGCGCCACAGCGTCCCGGCACCGCTCGCAATCGTGTTGAATTTTCCCGCCAATCCAACCGCGCAGGTCGTCAATCTCGACTTCTACGGCGAGATCATTGCGTTCTGCCGCCGGCACAACATTGTTGTTCTATCCGACATCGCGTACGCGGAAATCTATTTCGACGGTAATCCCCCGCCTTCGATCCTCGAGGTGCCGGAGGCCCGCGAGATCGCTGTCGAATTCTCTTCACTCAGTAAGACTTATTCGATGGCCGGATGGCGTATCGGCTTCGCGGTCGGTAACGCGCGGCTGATCGCTGCGCTGACGCGAGTCAAATCATATCTCGATTACGGCGCCTTTACTCCGATCCAGGTGGCTGCAACCGCGGCGCTCAACGGCCCGCAAGACTGCATTGACGAGATTCGGGAGCGGTACCGCGCGCGTCGCGATACGTTGGTCGATGGCTTGCGCCAAGCGGGCTGGGAAGTGCCGGTGCCTGACGCGACGATGTTTGTTTGGGCCCCGATTCCTCCTGACTTTCAGCGCCTGGGTAGTCTCGACTTTTCAAAATTGATGCTCGAGCACGCCAACGTCGCGGTTTCTCCGGGGATCGGCTTCGGCGAGTACGGTGAGGGTTTCGTCCGTATCGCGCTCGTCGAGAACCGCCAGCGCCTGCGTCAAGCAGCGCGGAACATCAAGGCCTTCCTCTCTGGCCGCAACCACCTCGCTCATTGAACTCGCTTGATCCCAAGCTTGCTGCGCACGATCGGCTCGACGAGACTATCGGAGAGAAGCAGCAGCGAATTTGACTTCGCTGGATCCGCTTCCTATCTTCACGATTTCGCGAGGGTATAGATATGAAGATCGCCAATTCTCTGAAGTCGCTTAAAACGCGAGACAAGAGCTGTCGTATCATCCGGCGTAAAGGGCGAGTGTACATCATAAACAAGGCAAATCCGCGATACAAAGCACGGCAAGGTTGATCGCAGCAGGGCCAAAGCTGCGGAGCCCGTTCCGATGAGAATGCCGACAGCGGATGCTGCCGTCATGGAGCGGCGGGACGAGATTATTAATGCGTTGCGTTCCATCGTGCCTGGCGAAGGGATCATCGCTTCGGAAACGGAACGCCGCGTTTACGAGAGCGACGGACTGACCGCATATCGCCAGTTGCCGCTGGTTGTTGTTTTGCCCTCGACTGTCGAGCAAGTTGCAGCGGTGCTGCGCTATTGCAAGGCCTCGGCGATCAAGGTGGTCCCGCGCGGTGCCGGTACTTCGCTATCCGGCGGCGCGCTGCCGTTGGCCGATGGCGTGCTACTCGGCATGGCTAAATTCAATCGAATTTTGGAAATCGATTACGATAATCGTTGCCTCGTCGCGCAACCGGGGGTCACCAACCTCGCGATCACAAAAGCGGTCGAGCCCGCCGGCTTCTATTATGCTCCGGATCCATCGAGCCAGATTGCCTGTACGATTGGCGGCAATGTCGCCGAGAACTCGGGGGGTGTGCACTGTCTCAAATACGGGCTTACGACAAATAACGTTCTCGGCATCGAAATGGTGCTGACGGATGGCGAAATCGTCAGGCTCGGCGGCAAGCACCTCGATGCCGAGGGTTACGATCTCCTCGGTGTGATGACCGGCTCCGAGGGGCTATTGGGTGTCGTCACAGAGGTTACTGTTCGAATCCTGCCGAAACCCACGGCAGCGCGGGCAGTGTTAATTGGATTTCCGACGACCGAGGACGCCGGCGACTGCGTCGCCGCAGTCATCGCGGCCGGCATCATTCCCGCCGGCATGGAGATGATGGATCGGCCGGCGATTCATGCGGCGGAGGCCTTTGTCAAGGTCGGTTATCCGCTCGATGTCGAGGCATTGCTAATCATCGAATTGGACGGTCCGCCAGCGGAAGTCGATCATCTGACAGAAAGGGTGGAAGCGATTGCCCGTGACCACCACGCGACGACGACCCGCTCCAGCCGCGACGATTCCGAGCGGCTCGCATTCTGGTCCGGACGCAAGGCCGCTTTTCCTGCAGTCGGCCGCATTTCGCCGGATTATTACTGTATGGACGGAACGATCCCGCGCGCGCGCCTAGCCGAGGTCCTGGCGCGCATGCGAGGCCTCTCGGAACATTACCAGCTCGCGGTCGCGAACGTTTTCCACGCCGGCGATGGCAATCTTCACCCGCTCATCCTTTACGACGCCAATAAGCCCGACGAGGTCGAACGTGCCGAAGCCTTTGGCGCCGACATTCTAAAGCTCTGCGTCGAGGTCGGCGGGGTCTTGACTGGCGAGCACGGTGTGGGCGTCGAGAAGCGCGATCTGATGGGAACAATGTTCAACGAAATCGATCTTGCGCATCAAGAGCGCCTCAAATGCGCTTTCGATGCCGAGGGTCTCCTCAATCCGGGGAAGGTGTTTCCGCAATTGCATCGCTGCGCCGAACTCGGGCGCCTCCATGTCCATGCGGGTCGACTACCCTTCCCCGACCTGCCGCGATTTTAATCCGGCGGAGGGTGCCCCTCGTATTCCGGCAGACCGTCAGTGATCTCGAACCACGGTGCCTTGCTGCCGACAAAGACGGGGCAAGCGGGCCGGATGAGCGGGTCGTCATCGAGGATGCCGAGAGGGACTTCAAGCTCGGCCGCAGCCGAGCTGTGAGCCCGAGCATTTGCGGAATTTGGTCCGGACCGGTCGACGATCGGTGAAACCGCAATTGCTGCAAGAACCGCGGCGGAAATCGGGCGACGACTCGTAATAGCGAACCAACTCTTCGCCCTGGATCCATTTGAAATCCGTCGCCTGGATCCGAATACGGCTCCTGAAGGCCGCTCCATGTTGCTTGCGGCATCGAGAGCAGTGGCAATTGAGCGGACCAAACATTCGAAATTGACGCCGCCGCTCAGGCAGCTGCCGGGAACCGATGGTAATCGATACCTCCTTGGCACATTCGGCGGAAGGCGTTAAGTCGGATTATGTCTCGTTTCGTGCCGACCTCGATCGAGGAATTGCGCGACGCAATCGCCACTGCGTCGGAGGCCGACGAACCGGTTGAGGTTGTGGCCGGCGGCTCGAAGCGCGGTCTCGGTCACCCTCTGCAGCTGCCGTGTACGCTCGACCTGTCGCATCTGAGCGGCATCCGAGATTACCAGCCGAGCGAGCTGGTGTTGACCGCGGCCGCGGCAACGCCGATCGAAAAGATCGAGACGGCGCTCGCGGCCGCCGGTCAGATCCTCGCGTTCGAGCCTCCCGACTGGAAATCGCCGCTCAGTTTAGAAACTTCCCTGGCTGCCTCGCGGACCTTGGGCGGTGTGCTTGCCTGCAATCTTGCAGGACCGCGCCGGATAAAGGTGGGCGCGGCACGCGATCACTTCTTGGGATTCCGCGGCGTCAGTGGCCGCGGCGAGATTTTCAAAGCCGGCGGCAAGGTTGTCAAAAACGTCACCGGCTACGATCTCTGCAAGCTGATGGCCGGGTCCTACGGCACGCTCGCAGTGCTCGAGGAAGTCACGGTGAAGGTTTTGCCCAAGGCGGAAGCCGTCTCAACCGTCATGCTTCACGGTCTCGATGTTACGGTCGCGGTCCGGCGCCTTAGCCTTGCGCTAGCCTCCCCGCATGAGGTCTCGGGGGCCGCCTTCATACCCGCAGCGCTGACTACGCCGTCAGGAATGTCACGGGTAGCTGCGCTTCGCCTTGAGGGCCCGTCTCCATCGGTCGCGTTTCGTCGCGAACGACTGCTGGCCGAACTCGGTTTCGATTGCGAATCTTCCACTCTCGATGAAACGGCATCTGAGAAATTCTGGGCAGAGATTCGCGACCTCCACCCGTTGGCCCAGTACGCTGACCGCGCGGTCTGGCGCATCTCGGTACCGCCAAGCCGCGGCGCCGAACTTGGCGAGGCGATACGGCGCGACCTCGACGCTAAATGGTATCTCGATTGGGGTGGCGGGCTAGTATGGGCGGCCGTCGTCGAGGGCGAGGACGGCGGCGCGGCGACCATCCGTGCAGCAATTCGCGGCGCTGACGGCTGTGGCACGGGTCATGCCACTCTTGTCAGCGGCTCAGCCGCCTTGCGCAGTTCCGTCCCGGTGTTCGAACCTCAGCCTGCGGGGCTGGCGGCTCTTGGACTCCGTATCAAGGAGAGCTTCGACCCGCGCCGAATTCTCAATCCCGGCCGAATGGTCGAAAGAGGCTGACCCGCGTGAGAACCGATTTCACGGCAGAGCAGCTAGCTGATCCGGATACCGCCGCGTCCGAAAAGATCCTGCGAACCTGCACGCATTGCGGGTTTTGCACGGCAACCTGCCCAACCTATCTTTTGCTCGGAGATGAACTCGACAGCCCTCGTGGACGCATTTATCTGATCAAGGACATGCTGGCGAGCGGCCGTAATGTCGCTGCCGAGACAGTGAAGCATGTAGACCGCTGTCTCTCCTGCCTCGCATGTGTGACGACCTGTCCATCGGGCGTCAACTACATGCACCTCGTCGACCATGGTCGGCGATGGATTGAACAGCACTATCGGCGACGATGGCGCGACCGAGTCTTGAGGCGCCTCCTCGGTATTGTCTTGCCCCGCCCGACACTATTCTGGTTGGCGCTTCGCGGCGCGACCGTCGTTCGCCCGCTGGCGCGAATGTTGCCGTCGGCGCTCGCGCCGTTATTTGCACTCGTCCCCGATGTGGTCCCGCGCCGCGCGAGCACAGGGCAGCCCCAGGTATTCGCGGCAGAGGGCGCACAACGGATGCGGGTAGCCTTGCTGCCGGGCTGTGCCCAACAGGTTCTAGCACCTGAGATCAATGAGGCGACGATCCGCCTACTGACGCGACACGGTTGCGAGGTTGTCCTGGCGGCCGGCAGCGGTTGCTGCGGGGCGCTCGTTCATCATCTGGGCCAGGAATCAGAAGCGCTCGGATTTGCACGCACCAACATCGACGCATGGGAACGCGAGCGAGTCGCTGCGGGGCTCGACGCGATCGTGATCAATGCATCTGGCTGCGGGACGATGGTAAAGGATTACGGATTTATCCTTCGCGAGGATCCGCGCTACGCGGAAAAAGCTGCACGGACCGCTGCACTCGCACGCGATGTCAGTGAGGTATGCGCAGCGCTCGGGATCAGGGGGCACCCCGATAGGACCCAAATATTCGGCCGGCGTGCTGCTTATCACTCCGCCTGCTCCATGCAGCATGGCCAGCGTCTGGACGCCGAGCCCAAGGCTCTTCTCGCAGAAGCTGGATTTGAGGTGCTTGATGTGCCCGAGGGCCACCTTTGCTGCGGTTCGGCCGGGACATATAACATTCTTCAGCCGGAAATCGCCGCGGCGCTGCGCGAGCGCAAACTCGCTAACATTGCTTTCACGCAGCCGGATCTCGTTGCGACCGGCAATATCGGCTGCATAACCCAACTCGCTTCGGGCTGCTCAGTGCCTATCGTTCACACCGTCGAACTCCTCGACTGGGTAACGGGCGGTCCCGAACCGAACGCTTTACGGAAGGATCAACGTGACCGCCAACGCGAATAAGCCGGAAGCAGCAGTGATAAAGAGATAGCCGAGACGCCGACCAGTGTCGGCGCCGCCCAACCGGCGCTGCCGGTTAGGTATCTCTTCCCCGCGACGCCGAGTTCGACGTAGGCGATCGTCATCGGCAACTGCCCGATCAACGACCCGAATGCGTAGGCCCCAAGGGGAAGGCGCGTTAAGCCGAGGCCATAATTGGCAAGACTATGTGGCATGATCGGGATCAGCCGCAGCAAAGCTACCGACCGCCAGCCACCCTGTTCAACCCTTTCTAGGGCGAACCCGAAGCGCGAACCGCGTACGCTAGAGAACAATTCCGAATACGTGTAGCGGGCAATAAGAAAGCCCACAGCCGCTCCCGCTACACTCCCAATTCCTGCCCAAAAAATCCCCTTTGCCGTGCCGAAGAGAAGTCCAGCAGCCAGGGCAAGCAACGTGCGCGGAATAAAGAGCAGGCTCGCGAGGATGTGGAAGACAAGAAACACCAGCGGGGCACCCGGATATCTCTCAATAACGGCAACAATTGCGAGCGGATCGAGAATGGCTCTCCAGTGCCAGGCCGCTAGAGATCCTATAGCTACCACTCCAGGCACGCAGATCCGTGCCGCGCGACGAAGGCTTGCCAGCGGTACAACCGCCGTCAGTCTTTCTCCCTCCTGTGTCATTACGGTACAGGGGCCAACGTTGGGGGGGATGTAGTCCCCTGTTCTGGCATCGTCTCCTCGACCAGATCGGGCCGAGAGGCACGACGCTTCAGCCACATCACCCCGCAGAGATCGACGATACCGACGCCAAGCCGGTCGAGGACGCCATATTTCGAGGCGCCGCCCCGACGCGGCCGATGATTGACGCGCACCGAGCGCACCATTCCTTGCTCGCGCAAAACCAACGCCGGAAGAAATCTGTGCATGTGGTCGAAATAGGGCAGATCGAGGAACAGCGTGCGCGGAAACAATTTTAGCCCGCAACCCGTATCAGGTGCATTGTCCCCAAGCAATCGGCCGCGTACAGCGTTGGCGACCAGTGAGGCCCAGCGCTTCGACCGGTTATCCTCCCGTCTCGCGCGCCAGCCATTGACCAAGACCGGCTGCGTCTCTGAACCTGCGGCCCTTAAGGACCATAATTTCGGGATATCGGCAGGGTCGTTTTGGCCATCTCCATCGAGGGTTGCTATCCAAGCGGCACGCGCGACCTTGACTCCCGTGCGAATCGCCGAGCTCTGCCCGCAGCTTTGCCGATGACGCAGCAACCGCAACCACGGCGTCGTAGTGGCGACCTGCAAGATCTCGGCCGCAGTCTCATCGTCACTGCCGTCGTCGACGAAGACAATTTCGTAGACAAGAAACCCGTCAAGCGCGGCGCAAATCTCCGCAACGAGTGGCGCGATATTCGCGGCCTCGTTCTTCACCGGGATGACGATAGAGAGATCCATGACCTGTTTTATCGGTGAATGCACTACCCCAGTCGAACCCGCAAATGCATTCTGCGTCCTAGGCTCCGCCGCTTTCAGCGATCTACCCAGGCAATTCTGAGGACATTGGTGGCACCTGGAGTGCCAAACGGGACGCCCGCCGTAACGACGACCCTCTGGCCGGGTTCCGCGATCTGTTCGCGATGAGCGATCCGAGCCGCTTTTTGCACCATGTCCCCAAAGCTTTTCACATCACTCGTGTGCACGCAGTGAGCGCCCCACAAAACTGCTAGCCGCCGAGCGGTGCTGAGGTTTGAGGTCAACACCAGGATTGGTGCATCCGGGCGTTCGCGCGCCGCGCGCAGCGCGGTGGCTCCTGAGGTGGTATAGGAGACGATGGCTGCTGCACCTATCAGGTTTGCGACCTGGCAGGCTGCAGCACTAATCGCGTCCGGAGCGGTGTGTTCATGCTCAAGCCGGGTGCCTTCCATGATCGAGTGATACAACGGATCCCGCTGCACTCGATGAGCGATCCGGTCCATCATCTCGACCGATTCGACCGGATAATGCCCGGTAGCGGTTTCAGCAGAGAGCATGACCGCATCGGCGCCCTCGTATACGGCGGTCGCGACATCCGAAGCCTCGGCGCGGGTGGGCGTCGGCGAATTGATCATCGATTCAAGCATCTGCGTCGCCACGATGACAGGCTTTCCAGCCAGGCGGCAGTCGCGCACAACTTGTTTTTGTACACTTGGCACATCTTCCGGTGGCATTTCGACACCGAGATCCCCGCGCGCCACCATCAGGCCGTCTGCAAGCTCGATGATTTCAGATAAGTGTCTGATCGCCGACGGCTTCTCCAGTTTAACCATGACGTCGGCGCGGCCGCCCACCAGTTTTCGCCCTTCAGCCACATCGTCGGGCCGCTGGACGAAGGAGAAAGCGATCCAGTCGGCACCTTGATCGAGTGCGAAGGCGAGATCCGCACGGTCTTTTTCAGTGACTGCCGACAGCGGCAGCACGGCATTCGGAACGTTTACTCCCTTGCGGTCGGAGAGTAGGCCGCCTACTAGGCATGTGGTGTCGGCGAACTCAGCGCCGCACGTCTCGACCCTCAGGCGAACTTTGCCGTCGTCTACAAGCAGTTCGGTGCCGGGACGCATTGCCTCAAAAATTTCAGGATGCGGCAACGACGCACGGGTCTTGTCGCCTGGCGCCCGTTCAAGATCGACGCGAAACTGTTCGCCAATATCGAGTTCAATACGACCCTCGGCGAAAGTCCCGAGGCGAAGCTTTGGTCCCTGGAGATCGGCGAGGACACCGATTGGACGCCCGGTGGCGACTTCCACGGCCCGAATCGCTTCGAACCGCGCTCGGTGATCCTCATGTGTACCGTGGCTAAAGTTCAGCCGGAACACATCGACCCCCGCTTCGAACAGCGCGCGAATCGTTTGAGCCGTCGAGCTCGAAGGCCCGAGTGTCGCGACAATTTTCGCGCTACGGCGGCGCCTCATCTCCACCTCCGTACCCAGATCCCCTCCTCAGGTATCGAGTTAGGCTTGTAACCGCCAGGATCTGATCACGTGGCGAATGTGCGGCCTTTCGGCGCGATCCCCGCGGACTACAGCATCTCGATCATTACCTCAACATAGAACGTTGCGCGTCTGTTGTCGGTGCCAGGTCAGCCTAGCGTCTAAGGCCCTCGCGCTAAGTCATGTTTGCCCACCCTGCTATTCCGGCTTGCCAAGCTGTCGGCCGGCATTTCAAATCCCTCGCGGAGCGCTCGCTTCCGGGTTTCCGCCAAAGGCGAGGACGGGAGGACGCTAACTCGTCTGGAAGAGAGGTAGTTGTGGTGTCTTTCTGCGCTCGGGGCGCGGTCCGAGCGGTATTGCTGTCTCTGCTGTTGAGCTCAGCCGTGCCCGCCCGTGCCGAAATTTCGGAAACGCCCTTCTCAGAGGTATTTTCGCAGCTGGCATCGCGGTTAGTGGGGGTGGTTGTCAATATCTCCACGACCCAGGCGCCAGCGCCAACCAATAAGAGCCCGCCAGAGGCCCAGATGCCTCCAGGATCGCCACTCGACGAGCTTTTTCGCGATTTTTTTGGGGAGAAGGGGGTCCCAGGAGGACCGAATTCGCCGTCACCGCGGACTACGTCGCTCGGCTCCGGGTTCATCATCGATCCATCCGGAATCGTAGTCACAAACAACCACGTGATCGCTAACGCGGAACAAATAACTGTCACTCTAGCCGACGACACGACGTTGCAAGCCGAGGTCCTCGGACGGGATACTGTGACGGACCTCGCTCTCTTGAAGGTGGAACCAAGGACGCCTCTGCCGGCTGCAGAGTGGGGTGATTCGACAAAGACGAAGGTGGGTGATTGGGTGTTGGCGATCGGCAACCCATTTGGTCTCGGCGGTAGCGTGACTTCCGGCATCATTTCGGCTACCGCGAGAGACATCCATTCGGGACCCTATGACGATTTTCTACAGACAGACGCGTCAATCAATCGTGGCAATTCCGGTGGCCCAATGTTCAACCTTGCGGGCGAAGTGATCGGCATCAATACCGCCATTTTTTCGCCCTCGGGCGGTTCGATTGGTATCGGGTTTGCCATCCCCTCTGCCCTTGCCCGGCCGATAATTGAGCAGCTGAAAGCGACAGGCAAGGTAGAGCGGGGCTGGATAGGTGCCCGTATCCAGCCCGTCACGGACGAGATCGCCGAAGCTGTTGGGCTCGACAAAGCACGCGGTGCAATGATCGCGGCAATTGATCCTGCTAGTCCGGCGGCGCAGGCGAAACTACAGCCCGGTGACATCGTCCTCACCTATGACGGCAAGCCAATCGATCGCAGCCGGCAGCTCCCAAGGCTCGTCGCAGATACGCCCCCCGAGACGGCGATCAAGTTGACGATGTGGCGTGACGGCAAGGATCAGGAGGTCGAACTCAAAGTCGCGACACTAAACCCGAACCGGCCACCGCCGCCACCCGAACCTGAAAAGCCGAAACCGCCGCCGACAATTGACGCGCTTGGCCTCAAGATGAGTAAATTGACGCCCGAGCTGCGCAAGCAGTTTTCACTGCCTGATACGGCAAAGGGCGTCGTCATTACGGAAGTGCCGCAAAGCGGTCCAGCAGCCGCGCAAGCGCTGCGCCCCGGCGATTTGGTAGTCGGCTTGGGTCACGATCGGGTGGCAACGCCCGAGGAAGTTCAGCAACGAGTTGCTGCTGCGAAAAAGAACGGCCACAAGAATGTGCTCGTTCGCGTGGAGCGCGAAGGCAACCCTCGCTTTATCGCTCTCCCGCTCGAGACCGGCTGAAGAACACGCCCGCACATTGGATCATTCTGCTGCGAGAGCTTGCGCTGGCGCGGGTGAACGGAAGCGGGCGAGCAGAAATTCTCTTTTCGCGTCGGCCTGGGCCAGGTTCTTGACTTTGACATGGCCGAAGCCACGGACCTCGAGCGGCAGCCGGGCCAACTCAACCGCCGTCGCGAGGTTGGCTGGTGACAGCTGAGGCAGGATTTCTTCCAGCATAGCTTCATATTCTAGGATTAGTCGCCGCTCGGTGCGTCGTTCTTCGGTATAGCCAAAAATATCAAAGCGGGTTCCGCGCAGGCGGCGGAGTTTTGCGAGCATTCGAAAAGCGGAGATCAGCCACGGGCCGTAGGCGCGTTTGCGCAGATGGCCGCTTTGAGGGTCGCGCTCCGCGAGCAGCGGCGGGGCCAGCTGAAACTGCAGTTCATAAGGACCCTCAAAATGATCGGCGACCCGCGTCAAGAAGTCCGTTTCCGTATATAGTCGGGCCACTTCGTATTCGTCCTTGTACGCCATCAGCTTGAACAACGCACGAGCGACTGCTTCAGTTAGGGCCATTTCTCCGCGAAAGTTTTCAGTCTCTGCTTCGCGAACGCGCCTGAGGATCGCAAAATAGCGCGCGGCGTACGAGCCGCTTTGATATCCGGTCAGAAACGCAACCCGGCGCTCGATTACCTCGTCGAGCGTCTCGGATCGACGGTGAGACTCGGGCATTGCGGCAGGCGGAGCGGCGCGAGATTCAGCAAGCCGCAGGTCGAGCGCCGTACGACGCCCCCAGCGAAACGCTCGCCAGTTGAACTCGACGGCAACCCCATTCAACGCAATCGCCCGCTCGATGGCCTCGGCGGACAGCGGTATTGCGCCGCGCTGATAGGCATATCCCAGCATGAAAAGATTGCTTGCGATCGAATCCCCGAGAAGTCCGGTAGCGATGCGAGTTGCATCCAGAAATTCCGAATTCTCCTCACCGGCGGCCTCGGAGATACTCCCTTGCAACTCGCCGCGGGGGAATTTGAGGTCGGGGTTTCGGGTGAAGTCACCGGTAATCGTCTCGTGGTTGTTGACGATTGCGCGACTATGACCCGATTGGAGTTTGGACAGCGCGTCGGCGCTTGCAGAGACGACGAGATCGCAGCCGAGGAGCAAGTGCGCGCCGCCGGCGGCGATCCGCACCGCATGAATTTCCTCCGGCTTGTGCGCGATTCGGACATGACTGTAGACGGCCCCACCCTTCTGGGCGAGGCCTGTCATGTCGAGCACTGTGCAACCCCTTTGTTCAAGATGCGCTGCCATGCCGAGCAAAGCGCCGATTGTCACGACCCCACTCCCGCCGACGCCGGTGACGAGGATTCCGTACGGCTCATCGAGCTTTGGAAGAGTTGGCTCCGGTAATGGCGGGAGCTCGCTCTCGCCGAGATCTCTGCTGCTGTGCTGCCGCAGCTTACCGCCGTGTACGGTGACAAAGCTCGGGCAGAAGCCATCTAGACAGGCATAGTCTTTATTGCAGCTCGATTGATCAATTGTCCGCTTGCGGCCAAATTCTGTTTCGACGGGCACCACCGATAGGCAGTTCGATGCTTTCGAACAATCGCCGCAACCCTCGCAGACGAGGTCATTGATAAACACCCGTTTGGCCGGATCCGGGAAGCGGCCACGCTTGCGTCGGCGCCGTTTCTCGGCGGCGCAAGTTTGATCATAAACGATGGCCGTGACGCCGGCAATTTCGCGCAGCTCGCGCTGAGCCGAGTCAAGATCGTCGCGGTCACGCACATTCGTTCCAGGCGCGAAATCGACGCCTGCCGAATATTTATCCGGCTCGTCCGTGACAACGACAATCCGCCGTACTCCCTCCGCGGCGAGCTGGCGGGTCAGCGTCGGTACGGTCAAGCCACCGTCTATCGGCTGACCCCCGGTCATCGCTACGGCGTCATTGAACAGAAGCTTGTAGGTGATGTTGACCCCCGCCGCGACAGCTGCACGTATCGCCAGTACACCCGAATGCGTGTAGGTGCCGTCGCCGAGATTGGCGAAAACGTGCGCGGTTTCCGTGAACCGCGCCTGACCGATCCAAGGCACGCCTTCGCCGCCCATTTGGGTGAAGGTCGCAGTCGACCTATCCATAAACTGCGAGAGGTAATGGCAACCGATGCCAGCGAGCGCGCGGCTGCCCTCTGGCACCTTGGTCGAGGTATTATGCGGACACCCCGAGCAGAAATAGGGTGTGCGGGTAAATGGTAAGACATGGCCGCGGAGCTGGCGTTCCTTCGCTTCGAGGAAGGCTAGCCGTTCGGCGATTCTCGGTGAGGTGTGGAAGCGGGCAATCCGCTGCGCAATAATCCGCGCAATTTGGGCAGGTGTCAGCTCTCCATTCGACGGCAATATCCAGTCGCGATTCTCGTCGAACTTGCCGATGACGCGAGGGCGGACGTCTTCGCGCCAATTGTAGAGTTGTTCCTTTAGTTGGTTCTCGATGACGGCGCGCTTCTCTTCGACGACGAGAATTTCTTCGAGGCCTTCGGCAAAATGCCGGATTCCGTCGCGCTCGAGGGGCCATGACATCGCGACCTTGTAGAGACGAAACCCGATCTCCGCGGCGTGCGCGTCGTCGATCCCCAAATCGTCGAGGGCTTGGCGCACGTCGAGGTAGGATTTTCCAGTCGTCACTATTCCAAATCGCGGCCGCGGGCTGTCGATGACGATCCGGTCGAGCTGATTAGCTCGCGCAAAGGCGAGAGCAGCGTAAAGCTTGTGTTTATGGAGCCGATATTCCTGATCGAGAGGCTGATCGGGCCAGCGGATATTGAGCCCTCCGGGGGGCATTTCGAAATTATCGGGAGGTGAGATGCTAATTCTGTCTGCGCCGATCTCGACCGACGCCGAGCTGTCGACGGTCTCGGCTATTGTCTTGAAGGCGATCCAACACCCGGAATAGCGCGACATCGCCCAGCCATAGAGGCCGAGATCGAGAATCTCCTGCACGCCTGATGGGTTCAATACCGGGATGCAGGCATCCATGAAAGCGTATTCCGACTGATGCGGTAGCGTTGAAGATTTGCACGTGTGGTCGTCGCCGGCGAGCAGTAACACTCCGCCAAGCGGCGCCGAACCGGCAGCGTTGCCGTGCTTGAAGACGTCGCCGCTGCGGTCGACTCCGGGTCCTTTGCCGTACCACATCGCAAAGACGCCGTCGTATTTGGCGCCGGGAAACAATCCGAGTTGCTGACTTCCCCAGACCGCCGTAGCGCCAAGCTCCTCGTTGAGACCCGGCTGAAACTGGATGTGCTGGCGCTCGAGGTACCGACGCGCGTTCCATAGCCCCTGATCAAGCCCGCCGAGAGGCGAGCCGCGATAACCCGAAATGAAGCAAGCGGTGTTGAGGCCTGCCGCTGCATCGCGGCGGCGTTGCATCATCGGCAAGCGCACCAGCGCCTGGGTCCCGGTCAGGTAAACCCGCCCTCTTTCGAGCGTGTACTTGTCCTCGAGGGTGACCGCAGCCAGCGCCATCGCGACCTCCAAGCTTCGCCCTTTCGTCAACAACGTGGTGTTTCTACACTATTCGCTCAATGATAGCGGCGGCTGGTTGGAGAAAAGGAAACGAACGGGTGCGAGCCACGCGATTTCGTGCTCGATTAGTGTTCTCATAGCGAGCGTTAGCGACATTACCGATCGATTGCCCGTCGATCGTCCATCGGCGGGTTTGGCGATATGGCATGAGCTTGCGAGGAGCAATCGCCCTATGCCGATTGCAGCTTGGCTTGCCCAAGAGTATTGGAGGGGGCTGGAGCCAGATTCCGAGTTTAGGTCGCTACAATGACAGCTTCTGCCGCTCTCCGTCGCGCGCCCGTCGACTCATTACTATTCGCCGAATTGCGCGGACTACTTGGTGAGCGGTTTTCGACCTCCGCCGCGGTCTGCGCTCACCACGGAAAGGACGAATCCTATCACCCGCCGCACGCTCCGGACGCGGTCGCGTTCGCGCAATCCACCGATGAAGTGTCGGCGATCGTTAGGATGTGTGCCGAACACAAGACACCGGTGATCGCGTTTGGAACAGGGACTTCTCTCGAGGGGCATGTGGCGGCCCTCGCTGGTGGTGTGTGTATCGATCTGTCGCAAATGAACCGAATCTTGCGCGTCAACGCCGAGGATCTCGACGTGACCGTGGAAGCCGGCGTCACCCGCAAGCAGCTAAACGAGCATCTGCGCGATACCGGCCTGTTTTTCCCGATCGATCCGGGTGCCGATGCTTCGCTTGGCGGCATGGCTGCGACCCGTGCGTCGGGCACGAACGCGGTTCGATACGGCACGATGCGCGAAAACGTCCTGGCGCTAACAATTGTGCTCGCTGACGGGAGGGTCATCCGTACGGCGCGGCGCGCTCGCAAATCAGCAGCCGGTTACGATCTCACCCGGCTGTTCGTGGGATCCGAGGGTACCCTCGGGATTATTACTGAACTGACCGTGCGGCTTTACGGGATTCCCGAGGCCATTTCGGCTGCAGTTTGCGCGTTTCCGCACATCGAGAGTGCCGTAGATACGGTAATCCTGACAATTCAGAGTGGTGTGCCAGTCGCACGAATCGAGCTGCTAGACGAAGCGCAGATGGCCGCGATCAACAAATATTCGAAACTAGATCACGAGGTGGCTCCTACCCTCTTTTTTGAGTTTCATGGTACTGCGGCCAGTGTAGAGGAGCAGGCGACGACGGTAAGAGAGATTGCCACCGAGCGCGGGGGCGCCGACTTCCGTTGGGCAACGACCGCCGAGGAGCGCTCCAGGCTTTGGCAGGCGCGTCATGATGCCTATTACGCAGCCTTGGCCCTACGCCCTGGGTCCAAAGGTTTGGCGACTGACGTTTGCGTACCGATTTCGCGGCTCGCAGAATGCATCAGAGAGACCAAGCAGGATCTCGCGCATTCACCGATCCCCTATGCTCTGGTTGGTCACGTCGGGGACGGCAATTTTCACCTCGTTTTTATGATCGACCCCAATCGGCCCGACGAGGTGACTGAAGCTAATCGCCTCAATGAACGCATGGTCTTGCGTGCGCTTGCAATGGAGGGCACCTGTTCAGGTGAGCACGGGGTCGGGTACGGTAAAATGGATTACCTGATCGCCGAGCACGGGGAAGCGGTCAGCGTCATGCGCACGATCAAAAAGGCTCTCGATCCCGATGGTATTCTCAATCCGGGCAAAATCGTGCGAGTCTGATCCGATCGGAGTAATTCGATCTGCAACAAACAAACCGCTTCACTGTTGACTACACAGTCGATATTCTGAGGCATCTAGACATGGCTCGGGTTGCGATGCTCCCGTAGAGCTTGGCGAGCTGCCCGGCTGCGATCGTCACTCAAGCCAACGATTTTCTAACCGGTGTTGACACGCGATGTCATTTGATGTCGTAGGACAAGTCACGCCGAATCAAGGAAGAGAACAAGAGTTGCAGCCAAGGGTCCGCAAAATGGAGAGATCAGGTAAAAGGGGGAAAATACCCCAGCAAGACTGGCCGTCGATTATCAAGAGATATGAAGCTGGAGAGACGTTAACCAGCATAGCGCGGACCTACGACTGCTCTCCCCCTGCTATCAGTTACGTCTTGAGCCGAAGTCGCGCGCGCGACTTTGGACAGACAACTGAACCTGCGGAGCTGCCACTGGTGAAGAGCCAAGAAAACGATATGCAGGCGCCAACGAACCAACAGAGCGCCCCGAACGTCAATGAAGCGGCTGCACCCAGCATAGAAGCACCGACGCCTGACTTGATCAAAGACCAAGGCCAAGAGGGGAAGCCGGCCGAGCCAAAACCCTTTCCAAATAGAGAAACAATGGCGGCGGACAAAGCGACGAGCCCACTGTGGGAGGCCGATGATCCGACCGAGAGGCCCCGCGATGTCGAGATCCACACGCCGGCGACCCCCGAGAAACCTCCGGCGATACTCGGCGGCGCCGGGTCATCGCCCCAACGCGCGGAGCCGCGCCGTACGTTGCATCTCGCGCTTTCGCAGAATGGTTCGCAAAACTTGGAGGCGCCACGCCGCCACGGAGCGGATGGAAATATGAACGAGCGCTCGCCGGTGCGGGCAGGGGAAAACCAAGAGGTGTTCCGGGCGATCCCGGGACATTATGATTCGGCTGGCGATCACGTAGTCAGCGCTGTCGCGGCCGAGCCGAGTCGAGCAAACGAAAACACGACCTTTATAGATCAGGCTCTACGCGACCGAGTCGATACCGACATCTCGGCATTTCTGGCTGCGTTTGATGCCGCTTTGGCTCACGATACTCTTGAAAACCGTGCCGGACTGCGGCAAGCGACCGACCGTTTGCTGCGGGCTGGGGCGCGTACGCGAATAGAGCTTGAACGCCTTGAGGCGCGGGTGCCGCTGGTGGCTCCGGATCGCCGCGGGTTTGCTGCACCGAGTTGGCGTCTACGCTGAGTTTATGACGACCCCTCTGCTCCGCCTCTCGCAGTCGCGAGAGGGGCCGCCGCTGCTCGGATATTGCGCTTCAGCCCTGATTTGCCCCGAGGTTTACACCGAGATATTGCGTTGCGCCGTGTCGATTAAGCAGCAGAAGAGCGCTCTTCTTTGAAGATTCGGCCACCTCTTTCAATTTTGCTGCCGCATCTTGTGGAGACTTTACTGGTTTCTGGTTGATCGCGACGACGACATCGCCCTCGTTCAAACCTACGTCTTCGGCAGGGCTTCCCGGGTCGACACGCGTCACGACGACACCCTGCACATCTTTTCCTACGCGGAGCTCGCGCCGCAGCTGGCCGCTCAAAGCTCCGAAATGCATGCCTGACGCTGCTGCCCGAGACGGTTCGTCCTCGCTATGCTCACCTGCGGAGGCCACCTGCTCCGTATTGGGAAGCTCGCCTAAAGTCGCCTGCAACTCGATCGTCTCGCCACTGCGCCAGACTTTCATTTTCGCGTTAGCGTCAGGTGCGGTCTCGGCGACCATCCGCGGTAGGTCTCGTAATCGACTGACGTCGTTGCCGTTAAAGGATAGGATTACGTCGCCCTGCTTAAGACCGGCCTTTGCTCCCGGACTATTAGGGGTGACGACTGCAAGGAGAGCTCCGTGCTCGTTCTTGAGCCCCAGGCTAGCGGCTATTGCCGGCGTTACCTCTTGGATTTGAACGCCAAGCCAGCCTCGGCTTACTTCGCCATGCTCCTCTAATTGAGCAACGACGCTCTTGGCGACATTGGATGGAACAGCAAAGCCGATGCCGACACTTCCGCCGTTAGGCGAATAGATGGCCGTGTTGATTCCAATGACTTGGCCTACAAGATTGAACGTCGGACCGCCGGAATTGCCTCTATTTATTGGGGCATCGATCTGCAGGAAGTCGTCAAATGGACCGGAGTGAATGTCCCGCCCCCGTGCCGAGATGATACCGGTAGTCACGGTCCCACCGAGCCCAAAGGGATTGCCGACTGCCATTACCCAATCACCGACCTCGGCGGCGCTGCTGTCCCCCCACGTGACGTAAGGTAAGGCTTTGTTGGCTTGGATCTTTAACACTGCGATATCGGTTTTCGGGTCACGGCCGATGATTTTTGCGGTGTACTTGCTGTCATCTTGAAGAGTTACTTCGACCTTCCCCGCGTTGCCTACTACATGGCTGTTGGTCACTACGTACCCTGACGGGTCGATAATGAACCCGGAGCCGAGCGCAATCCGGTGCGCCTGCCCGCCTGGCGTCTTCGGAAAAAGATGGCGCTGCCCTTCGCGGTCCTGCTGATCGAAGAAGCGGCGCAAGAATTCGTCAAATGGCGATTTTGGGAAATCCGGCGACTGACCGAGGTCGGGCTCCTCACTCATTGAATCGGATGAAGCGTTTTGGGTAACTGAGATGTTGACGACTGCTGGCGACACCTTTTTGACGAGCGGCGCGAAGCTCTCATGTTGCATCAGCGCCGTAGGAGAAGTCATCGTCTCTGCCGAATTTGTCGCAGGTGGCGCACCGTTCGTAGTAGATGGGTTTTCCGCCCAAACCAACGGCGATAGCGCCAGTGTCGCGCCTAGCCCAAAGCCGAGCGCTGCAGCGCGTCCCTTACTCAGCCGCAACCAGCGGCCATTATTGTCCTTGAGGTCAGTCAACTAAGTCCTCCTGTCGAGCGAAGCGCCCGCGCCGACGGCCGCGAAGCGAAATCAGCGAGAGCCGATTGCGCGAGAATTGGGATTCCCAGGTAACAGCCGCCTTTCAGGAATATTAATTCGCTGTAACCTCGGGATGATCCGCCGGCGTCAGGTGGACAAATCGAACGGGTGGGCGCGCTCTGGGCGACGCGCAATAGTTTGGCAGATCGGAGGAGAAAATGGCGCGATATCGGGATATCAGTCCTGCTGAAATGACACCGGCGCGGCGCCGTGTGTACGATTTGATCGTGGCAGGCAAGCGCGGAAGCTTCGGCGGACCGTTCCAGTTGCTAATCAGCGCCCCCGAGATTTGCGAGCACGCAGCAAAGCTTGGCGAGCATTTGCGATGGGGCACCTCGTTGCCGGACCGTCTTTCGGAGCTTGCGATCATCACGACCGCGCAGTTTTGGCGCGCCCAATACGAATGGTACGCGCATGCGCCGCTTGCCCAAAAGGCCGGCGTACCTGCTGTCTCAATCGAGGCGATCCGCCGCGGAGAGCAACCAAATTTTGAACAAAAGGACGAGGCGCTTGTCTACCGAATCTGCACGGAGCTATTTGGCACACGCCGACTTTCAGATTCGACGTTTGGCGATGCTGTCGAAGCTCTTGGGCAAGCCGGATTGGTCGAGGTAATCGCGATAATCGGCTATTACACCTTGATCGGGAACACGCTGAACGCTTTTCAGGTCCCGCTGCCGGAAGGAACTGACCTTCCCTTCTCTGAATAAGTCAAGCTGCTTGCGGCAAGCCTCGCTCCAACAGCGTGGCAAGCCGCCGAGCAAAAGCAGGAGGATCAGGCAGCTGTTCGCCTTCAACAATCCGCGCTTGATCTAACAACAGCCAAGCAAACTCCGATAGCTGGTCGGACGTGCCGGGTTCACCGACGCTCTCTGCCAAGCGCTCGATCAGTCTGTGCTGCGGGTTAAGTTCAAGAATTCGTTTGGCGCTGGTGTCGAGTTGCCGATGCTGCTTCAGCAGCCGTTCAAGGTGCATATCCATGTCGCCTTCGTCGGCAATCAGGCAGACGGCACTGTCCGTCAAACGTCCCGACGCGCGAACGTCCTTCACCGCATCGCCCAGTGCCAGCTTAAAAATCGCAATCAAGCTTGCGAGCTTAGCTGGAGCTTGGGTTTCTTTCTCATCGCGTTGCTCCAGAGGACTGATTTTTTCGAGATCGACACCGCCGCGGGTTGCCGATTTGAACGGCTTTTCTGTGTATTTATTAATCGCGGTCACCCAGAACTCGTCGATCGCGTCCGTCATGAGCAGCACTTCAACGCCGCGTGCACGAAATCCTTCGAGCTGCGGGCTTCTCTTGATCACGTCGAGATTGTCGCCGTGAATTGTGTAGATTGCATCTTGCCCAGGTCGCATATCCGCAACGTAATCATCAAGTGAAATGAGCCCGTCCCGCCTGGTCGAGCGGAACCTCGCGAGCGCCAGCAACTCGTCGCGATGTTCGCGGTCCTCGTACAAACCCTCTTTGAGGACGGCACCGAAATTGTCCCAAAATTTAGCGTACTCGTCCGCCGCTTCTGTGGCTTTCTTGGTCAGCTCGGCGAGCACTCGCCTCGTCAACTGTTGCCGGATCCTTGCCACCATTGGATTTGATTGCAGCATTTCGCGGCTGACGTTGAGCGGCAAATCTTCGCTGTCAACAATGCCCCGCAAGAACCGCAGGTAGGGTGGTAAGAGATCGGTAGCCTCGTCTGTAATAAAGACCCGCTTAACGTAAAGTTTGACTCGGCTCTTCCGCTCCGGATCGAACAAATCGAACGGTTTGCTCGACGGTACAAACAGAAGATTTGTATATTCTAGGACACCCTCAGCTTTGTTGTGCAATGTCAGCCATGGGTCGTCAAAGCTATGGCCGACATGATGATAGAATTCTTTGTATTGCTCAGGGGTGATTTCCGCGCGCGGTCGGATCCACAGCGCTGAGGCGGTATTGATCGTCTCTTCCTTTCCATCAGCATTCAAGACGATCGGCAGTCCGATATGATCAGAGTAGGTCTTGACGGTGCGACGAAGCCGCATCGGGTCGAGGTATTCGTCTTCGCCCTCGCGCAAATGCACGGTGATTTTGGTTCCGCGCGCGGTTCCATCTTGGGGCTCGACCGTGAACTCTCCCTTGCCATCCGAAACCCAGTGCCAACCTTCGTTCTCGCCTGCCTTACGGCTGACGACTTCGACTTTTTCGGCGACCATGAAGGCTGAATAGAAACCCACTCCGAACTGCCCTATGAGGCTCATATCCTTGCGCGCGTCGCCCGACAGCTGGTTCACGAACGCAGCAGTACCGGAGCGCGCTATCGTGCCCAGATTCTCGATCAGCTCCTCTCGGTTCATGCCGATACCGTTATCGGACACGGTCAGCGTTCGAGTCGATTTATTCGGGGTGAGGGAGATCCTGTAGTCCGCGCTTCCTTCCGCGAGTGTCGGCTCTGTTAGTGCCGCATAGCGGAGCCGATCGCACGCATCCGACGCGTTCGAGATCAGCTCGCGCAAGAAGATTTCCTTCTCGCTGTAAAGCGAATGAGCGACAATATCGAGGAGTCGGCTGACTTCCGCCTGGAAGCTTCTTGTTTCCTGGGTCATAGCTCCATCGCGTGCTGGCAGAATTCGCCGAGCATATGTGACGGAAATCTTTTCTGCGCAAGGGTATCTACGCTGTGGACCGCCTGACGTCTAACCACCAACAAACGCTCGTCAGAGCCAGGAAGAACGGGCGAAAGGTCGGACGCAGCGCCGCAGGGGACCATTTGCGATCGGTTTGCTATTGCCCCGGAGCCCGTTGCACCCGATACCTATAAGGCATGGCCACGTTCCGCCCTGCTGCGCGGCTCGTCGCGGTTCTCGGGCCGACTAATACGGGCAAGACTCATCTTGCGATCGAGCGCATGCTCGGCCATCGCAGCGGAATGATCGGGTTCCCATTGCGTCTACTTGCCCGCGAAAATTACGATCGGGTTGTAAAATTCAAGGGGCCACGCTCGGTCGCCCTGATTACCGGCGAAGAGAAGATTTTACCCTCAAGCCCATCTTATTTCGTTTGCACGGTCGAATCGATGCCGCTCGACCACCAAGTCGATTTTCTTGCGGTGGACGAGATTCAGCTATGTGCTGACCCTGACCGCGGCCATGTCTTTACAGCGCGCCTGTTACACGCGCGTGGCCTCCAAGAGACAATGTTTCTGGGAGCCGACACGATAAAGCCCCTGATGCGTCGTCTCGTTCCCGGGTTCGAATATGTGAGTCGACCGCGGTTTTCGACGTTGTCTTATACGGGCTATAAGAAGGTAACGCGGTTACCGCCACGCAGCGCTGTCGTGGCCTTCGCGATCCCCGACGTGTTTTCGCTCGCTGAGCTCATTCGCCGACAACGGGGTGGTACCGCAGTGGTGCTTGGAGCCCTCAGCCCACGCGCGCGCAATGCTCAGGTCGGCATGTTCCAGGCCGGCGAGGTCGACTACCTGGTTGCCACCGACGCGATCGGGATGGGGCTGAATATGGACCTCGACCATGTCGCGTTTGCGCGAACCGGCAAGTTCGACGGCCGAGGCCCGCGCCCGTTGACGGCCGCTGAGATCGCGCAAATTGCCGGCCGCGCCGGGCGGCATATGAGCGATGGGACTTTCGGTACGACCGCCGAGCAAGGCCCCCTGGAGGCGGAGCTCGTCGAAGCAATCGAAACGCATCGTTTCGAACCGCTGAATCGGCTTAACTGGCGCAATAGCCGGCTGCGCTTCGAGTCGGTTCCCGCTCTGCTAAAGAGCCTCGACGAGCGGCCTCCCGTTGCCGGCCTTGTACAGGCTCGTCAAGCCGATGACCATCGGGCCTTGCAGGTGTTGGCGCGAAACCCTGAGGTGCTTGAGCTCGCAAGACATCCGGCCAATGTTCGGCTCCTGTGGGAGGTGTGTCAGATTCCAGATTTTCGAAAAGTTATGAGCGAGAGCCACACTCGGCTGCTCACCCATTGCTTTCTGCATCTTGCTGGGCCCGACGAGGGGCTTCCGATCTCCTGGGTCGCCGGACAGATGACCAGCCTCGATCGCGTCGACGGCGACATCGACTCCTTGATGGCGCGCATCGCCCATATTCGCACCTGGACGTACATTACTCACCACAGTGATTGGGTTAAGGATGCGGCGGAGTGGCAGGAGCGCGCCCGCAGTATAGAGGATGGGCTTTCAGACGCACTGCATGAAAGCATCACCCAGCGCTTTGTCGACCGGCGCTCGGCGTTCCTCGTCCGTCGGCTAGGAAACGACAGCGAACTTATGGCCGCAATCTCGAAGACCGGTGAAGTGCTTGTCGAGGGAGCCTATGTGGGACAACTCGACGGGCTGCGCTTTGTCCCGGATTCGGTCGACGGAGTGGAGACGCGCATGCTGATCGCTGCCGCCAGCCGCGTGCTCCGCACCGAGGTAGCAGCAAGGACGCGGCTTCTCATCTCGGATCCCGATGATGCGTTCAATATAGGCGCAAGTGGCGATTTGCATTGGCGGGGCGGTCGAGTGGGCCGGATGGTACCCGGAGAGGAATTGCTGAGGCCGAAGGCCGAGCCGCTCACCAGCGATTTTATCGAGGGAGAGGGGCGCGAAAAGGTGCGCCGACGTCTCCAGGAATTCCTCCGCAACGAAATTGAGCGCCGGCTTTCGCCGCTATTTGAAGCCCAAACGCTTTCTTTGGGCGGCGTCGGAAGGGGTTTGGCTTTCCAGCTCGTCGACGCCCTCGGATGTCTCCCGGCAGGGGAGGTTCGACGGCAGGTCCTGGCCATTAATGCGTCCGACCGTGCGAGTTTGACGCAGATCGGTGTCCGCTTCGGAACCGAAAGCATCTATTTGGAACCATTGCTGGGCCTCGATGCGATGCGTTTTCGGGCGCTTCTATGGGCCGTACGAAACCGCCGTTCGGTACCTCCCATTCCTTCCGCGCGTCGGCTCGCGCGGCTCATCGAGATAGATCAGACAGTATCGGCTTCCTTTTACGGCGCTGTCGGCCTCCGGGTGATCGGTGGGCTTGCGATGCGGCCGGATAGATTGGAACGGGTAGCTGCCGCATTGCGGCGCGCAGCTCGTCGCGGTCCGTTTGCAGCGGAGGCTGACTTGGCGGCCATCGCCGGCGTCGATCTGCTGACGCTGCGCCGGTTACTTGGACCGCTTGGCTATCGGACGACCTTAGACACGGGGCGAGAGACTTTTATAGCGCGGTCGCGCGGGCGGCGCGATCCGAGAGAGAAGGGCAGTCATCGGATCCGCGTCAACGAGGATCACCCATTTGCTGGCCTACGAAAGTTGAAGCTCGCTTGAAAGGCGATCGCTCTCTTCCCCCAGCAAAATGCCGCCGGTTGGACCAATGGTTATGGTTCGCCCGCTTTGTTAGGAGCCGCTCACTTGGTTCACGTCTGTGCTCCATGGGGACGGTTACCGTGAACCAACGACCCGTTGCCAAACCCAATCATGTGATCCGGATTGGTGACACGATTGCCATGCCTCAGGGCGCGTTCTATCGCATCGTCCGCGTGCTGGCGGTAGGTGCCCGCCGCGGCCCCGTTGCGGAAGCTAGGTCGCTTTATGAGGAAATCGCCGACCCGGTTCTCCTAAAGGAATTGGCGCCGACCTGGACCCCACTCCTCTCGGAATGTGAGACTTTAGGAGGGGACGAGAGATAACACTCGCTTCCGGAGGTTGACCGCGCATCTCCTCGCAACGATATTTGCAACTCACATTTTCGGGTCGATGGGAGCGGCAATTTGGGTCGCGATCTAAGCTGTCGGCGTCAGTTCCAATAATGGCACTGCCCTCTCAGCGTCAGCGGTCAATCTTGATGTATGGAGGCGGGGGTGGCGGTTCCGCGCTACCCAGCAGCTCCCGCGAGCGAGCCCTCGGAGCAGCTAGGGTGGGCGCACGCTACCGCAATCCGTTCCAGTCTCCTGAGCGATTGATAAGTTGCTTTGGTGCTAAACATTGGAATAAGAGCCGGTTCTACCGCGTTCGTTACATATTGCTTCGTTTTGATATACTTCATTAGCAAGAACGTGGATCCTCGGCCGAAATCATCCCTTAATGCCTACGCTGGCGCTCGGGTGGTCATAACGGGCGGCTTGGGCCTCATCGGCTCCGCGATAGCCAGGCGCCTCGTCACACTTGGGGCCGCGGAGGTCATACTGATCGACAGCCTGATCCCCGAATTCGGTGGGAATCTCGCCAATATTGCCGATATTCGCGATCGAGTAATCGTCAACGTTGCTGATATTCGAGGTGGATACACGCTGCGGCATTTGCTTGCTGGCCAGGACTTCCTATTCAACCTCGCAGCGCAGACGAGCCACTTGGATTCGATGACGGCTCCGGAAGAAGACCTTGCGATCAATTGCACAGCTCAGCTGCAGCTGCTCGAAGCCTGTCGCGCAGTAAACCCCGAAATTTCGATAGCGCATGCTGGGACGCGACAGATTTATGGTCGGCCCGAATATCTTCCGGTTGATGAGCGCCACCCACTGCGACCGGTCGATGTGAACGGCGTCAACAAAATGGCGGGGGAAGCGTACCATCTGCTATATCGCGACGTCTACGGCATCAAGACTCGATCCTTGCGCTTGACCAATGTTTACGGGCCGGGCATGCGCATCAAAGATGCGCGACAAACCTTTCTTGGAATTTGGCTTCGCCGCATCATAGAGGGACAGCCATTCGAGGTCTGGGGCGGGGAGCAGCGACGTGATCTCCTATATGTTGATGACGCGGCTGAGGCGTTTCTTCACGCCGCTGCGAGCCGGGAGACCGAGGGCTTGGCACTGAATGTCGGCGGCGGCGACGTCGTCAGCCTTGCGGCGCTAGCCGAAGCAATAATCACTGCCAATGGCAGTGGAGACTACGACGTGCGAGAGTTTCCGCCGGAGCGAAAGCGTATTGACGTCGGCGATTTCTTAATCGACGATAGCCTGTTTCGGACGCTATCGGGCTGGCGTCCACGCTTCGATCTCAAGGAGGGTATTCGTCGCTCTCTTGAGTATTATCGTAAGCACCTCAAGGCCTACCTCTGATACCATGACCGATCAACCAATTCCATTGGCTATCCCACAGACGGACCCGAGAGCTGCCTACCTCGCGCAGAGGGCAGAAGTAGATGCCGCAATTGCTCGCGTACTTGAAGGGGGTAGATACATCCTGGGTGCTGAGGTCGAAGCATTTGAGACGGCGTTTGCAAATTTTATCGGAGTGGCGCGCGCGGCCGGTGTAGCCAGTGGGACAGATGCGATCGAAATCTCGCTGCGTGCCTGTGGTATAGGTTCCGGCGATCTAGTCTTCACGGTATCCCATACCGCAGTAGCAACGGTCGCGGCTATCGAACGAGCGGGCGCGGTGCCGGTGTTAGTCGACGTAGAGCCGGGCACCTATACTATGGCTCCGCGCGAACTCGAAAGGGCGCTGAGCACGGCGCCCGCCGGCCGGCCAGCGGCGGTATTGCCGGTGCACATCTACGGCCAGCCGGCCGAACTATCTGCCCTCATAGAGATTACTCGGGCGCACGGACTGCGCCTGATCGAAGATTGCGCTCAGAGCCATGGAGCACTCTATCGAGGAAGGCCCACCGGCTCTTTCGGTGATGTAGCGTGTTTTAGCTTCTATCCGACGAAAAATCTTGGTGCCTTGGGCGACGGCGGCATGGTCGTCACAAATGATCCTGCTCTTGCTGAGACGTTGCGAGAGCTTCGTGAATACGGCTGGCGGGATCGGTATATCAGTGGGCGCAGCGGCATTAATTCGCGGCTCGATGCGCTTCAAGCGGCAATCCTCCGAGTGAAGCTCAAGACGCTTGAAGCAGGCAACACGAGACGGCAAGCGATCGCAGATCGGTACGATGCGGGCCTTGCTGATCTTCCGTTGTCACTCCCGGGCCGCCGTCCGGTGGGAACTCACGTGTTCCACCAGTATGTAATCCGGCTGGAAGAACGCGATGGTTTGCGCGATCGGCTGCATGCCGCTGGCATCGGTTCGGGGATCCATTATCCGGTGCCAGTCCATCTACAACCGGCGTACAGAGGTCATATCGCCTGCGGTCCATCAGGCCTGGGCGCGACCGAACGCGCCGCTCTGCAGATCCTTAGCCTGCCTATGTATCCACAGCTCGCAGACGAGGCGGTCGACCGGGTTATCACTGAAATCCGCGGCTTTTTCGGTCGTTAAACATCAATATTGATGAATGAGCAAAACACCACCGCCGATGAGTGCGATCCCGGCCATCTGTGACCAACCGAGAGGCTCGTCCCACAGCATGTGTCCAAGGACAGCAATAATCGCATAGCTCGCCGCGACCGACGGAAACGCTATCGAAACGGGGATTCTCTTGAGAGCCAAAACGTAGCACGGCGCAGCGACCGCGTAGACCGCTAGGCCGATTATAGTCAACGGATTGAGGAATTGGGCGACAGCCGTTGCAGACCCCTCAGCCCCCAGTTTGAGCGTAATTTGACCCGCTATCCCAAGCAAGATTGCAGCCACCAGGCTTGTGTAATAGATAGCCATCAAGCTCCTGCTTTCTCTGGCGACCAAGTCGGAGAATGGCTTTTTTGGCGCAAAAGTGATTGGCTGTAGCGCACTTCTTTCACCACCGATTGCGGTTTTCCGTTGGCCGTGAGATAAAGGCGTCCAAGATATTCGCCAACAATCCCAAGAATCAGTAGCTGCACGCCGGATAACAGCAGCACCGCAGCAAACAGCGAGGCCCAGCCAGGCGGCGGCGATGAAAACAACGCCTCGGCGATCGCCATCGATCCGCCGATCGCTCCCAGCGCGCTTAGAACAAAGCCCGTCATAGTGCTCAGTCGTAATGGCATCACTGAAAAATTGACGAACATGCTCATCCACAATCTCAGTAGCTTACGCAGTGTATAATTGCTGCGCCCCGTGGCGCGCTCAAGATGCCGTACCAGTAGCCTGTCAAAATCATGAGTGACTTGCATAATCAACCCGTCGATGTAGGGAAACGGGCCCTGATACCGGGTGATTTCCTGCACGACAAAGGCGGTCATGCAACGGAAACTAGAAAGGTAGAGCCCCCGAGGTTTTTCGAGCACAAAATCCGCGACCCAGTTGGCAAACCGGCTTCCCAAATTGCGCCATACTGCGTGCCGTTTGTCATCATAGTAAGTGTAGACAACCTCTTTCCCGGTACGTTGCGCGTAGGTTAGCAAGCGCTGAACCTCCTCGGGCGGATTCTGCAAGTCATCGTCCATAGTAATGACGTGAGCGCCCCGCGCGAAACGTAGCCCGACCAATACGGCGTTATGTTCGCCATAGTTACGTGTGAGACTGATCAGAGTAATAGGGACACCCGCTCTGTCCAGAAGCGCGCTGCACACCTCCAGGCTGTTATCCGGGCTACCATCGTTCACGAGCACGATTTCATGACCCCCAGAGATCGAGAGCCTCTCGAGCGCCTCGATCAATTCGGGAACGCTGGCAGCACCATTATAAACCGGGATCACGATCGACAGCGCTGGGGGTAATACCGTGTCCTTGTGCGGGGTCCATTCTATTTCAACCATGAGCGACGCCCTTTTTTGCAGCGATGACGAGGATTGATCCGCCGAACGGCAATCTAATCCCCCATTTGAGAAGTGCAGTTTCAACCAGTGTCATCGCGTGGCAAAGCAGTTCGATCGGACGAGGATAAAGCCTTACGTCGCTGACCGCACTACGACCGCCGGGGATCAACTTTCGGGTAATTACCATAAGCGGAAGCAAGATCGCATTCCAGTATGTTACATACACCAGTCGAAAGCCCGCAGCGCACAGCAGTTTCCGAAGACTGGACGCTGTATAGCGCCGGGAGTTGCTCACTGCAATGTCATGCCGCGACAGCATCCAACGATAAGCCGGCAGATTAACGATGAGCCATCCACCTTCGACCAGACAGCGGTGAATTTGCTGCAGCGCGCGGCGCTCGTCGACTGCCCGATGGCACAAGACATCGGCGCTGAATATCGCGGCGAGAGCGCCATCGGCAAATGGTAGGTTGTTCAGAGTTGCAGCGCACACCGGCCGAGCGCTTTTCGTGGCCGCCCGAGCACAGGCCTCCGGGTCAAGATCCAGTCCGAAAAGGGCTCGCTCTTGGTAACTTTCGGCTAGCTGTGCGAGAAACCCCCCGGTGCCGCAACCCGCATCCAGGAGTGGCAGATCGTTGCTTTCGAGCGGGAGCTGGCGAATCAGCATCATCAGATTCCGATGGAGCGCAGCAAACCACCACATCCGATCTTCGGCGTGGTCAAGCTTTTTGTATTCGGAGCGATCCATTGATCGATCGGCCCTACGGCAATGAACGCAAGCTTGATGGTTGCGCTACGCCATCGGAGTGGTCGGGCGGTAAACCTGTCGAGGTTTGCCCGACGATGTGTCGCGGGGCGATGTGATCGCGCCGGTCGAGCACAAGGGAGAGCAGGGCCCTCAATCGCTCCACCCGGTAAATCGGCCGGCCTGGCAGCGATCGATCGCAATCATCTTTAGTGAAGGCAATGAAAAACTCCGCCCGGGCGCTGTCACGCAAGAACCGGAAGTTCGGTGGAAAATAGTAATCCGCGGACACGGGTGGACCGCAAACGCCTACCGTAAATTCGCGCTCCTCGAAGCCAGCGCCGTACTCGGTTCGCAGATAATCTTCCAGCCCGTGTACAGCCTCTGCATAGGAATTGGCCCAGTAGTCGAGCTTGAATTTGTGCTGTGCGCCCCGCACACCGCCGACAAAGGCGTTGTAGTAGACGTATTGGTCAGGGTGCAGCATCGTCATAATTGAAACATGGACGAGGCCATAGAGTACCAGTGCGACATAAATCGTTCGGCGGAACCGAAACCGTGCTAGCCAGATCAGACCACGATCTGCGACAACTGCGGCCACAACCGAGATCAGCGGTAGCACAAAGATGAAGTGTCGCATACCATCAAACAACACGGCTTTAATGGCGATGGCATACGTGACCGGAAAGATTATCCCGATAATGACGACACCGATGGGCAGGGCTCTTTCGCGTCGGAGTGCGGAAGGTGCGTGGCAGAGCGCGAAGACCATCACGATCGGGGCACACAACAGCAAAACAAGCACGAGCTCGGGCAGAGCGACGGCGACGAAGGTGGGAAGATAGGTCCAGGGTAAGTTAGTCGCCAGGATAAACTGGCCGTCAAACAGCGTCTTGAATGGGAACGTCTGATGCGAAAAAAAAGCGAGGGCGCGCAACGGGTTCTCGATCGGATCGGTCTGCGCCCATGGCCAGAACAGCAGCATGACCGAGTATGCGACCAGTACAACTGGCACTACAACACGCCACGCGCCTAACCAAGCACTATAAAACAAGACCCGAATCCGGCGGGTGGCGGTTGCCCGCCAAGCTCCGTCCAAGACTATCACGAGCCCAAGGTAACATACGAGCAACAACCCTCCAATCCTTATGCCCAATGTCATGCCGATCGCTGCGCCAAGTTTGGCTAGCAATCGTAGAGACGGACAGGGCAATTCCCGTGCAAGCTGAACAGTGTAATAGGTGCTCCAGACAACGCCAACCGCGAACGGGATATCCTTCGGGTTGTTGAACATCTGCCCATAGTAGTTCGGCGTCGAAATGAGAAAGAGAGGGGCAATAAACCCGGCGCGCGCGCCGGCGACCGCGCGGGCCAGCTTCCAGCAGCCGACCAATCCGAGGACGCCGACCAGGCCATTCAGGAAATGCCGGGTTTCATATACCCCGAACGGCGAGACGCGGGTCAAGGCGGCCGCCATCATGTCAAAAACAGCACCGTAATTATAGAGGTCTCGCCAGTGTAACGCCGTGTTATTGTGGAAAAAAGAAAGATAGTAGTCGAGAACAAGATTCCCATACCAATTGTGAACGTCTTCGTCCCAAGTGACGCCATAATCGCGGAACGTTAACATCACAAGAAATATGCCGAGCGACGCAAGACCAAGCGAGAGCCGATCCCAAAATACCTCTTTGTCTGGTAACTGTAATTGCTCCCTCGCGCCGACGAGATCCGACGCGGTGGAGCGCGGGGTTGAGGAAACGCCCATGCCGGGATCTTGGAATGATCTTTCTGAAGGTGTTGCTAGCCTACTTCTCCTTGGACAAGGAGAGGTGAATTTAGCCGCCAGTCGCTGTGACGCCGGAGCTAGATCAACTCAGAGCCCGCATCCTGCGAGCAGCGCGGACAGAACGCGATCTGGAGCAAAATATTCCCGCGCTAACTCGCGCGCAGCGCGACTGTGGCGTCGATAATCCGCTTCGATGTCATCGATACCAGCGAGGGCCTCCTCGTGGTTTGAGTACTCCGCCAAACCGCTTCCGACTGGATAGAACTTGCTGAATCCCGTGCGCATCGTCACTACAGGCCGACCGGCAGCGAGGTAGCATACGCTGCGATCGCTAAACCAACCGCTGCTCGCCCGTGCGTAAATGTCCTTTGCCACCGTGAATTCGCCGCGCGAACCAGAAATGAACTCTCGATAACGCGTCATGTCGGCAGAAATCGGGCGGGGGTCGACAAGGCCCCAGCCGCTTTCCGTAATTATCGACCGCACCTGATCATCGGGAGGGAGTATCGCCATGCGAAAAGAGGTGTCCGGGCGTCGCATCGGTAAATCGAGATACCGTAGAAAATTCGCATGCTTAGACCAGACATAGCGCGACCCGTTGTACTCGATATCTTTCCCTTTGTTCTCCCACGTAGCAATAGTCGTAAAATATAACGATTTATCGCCCAGTTCTGGCCAAAGTGCGAGATCCACGATGGGCCGGGTCGGGCGCCATGGAATATCGCAAAGCGGCACGGGGCAATTTTCCGTGCCGAGGTTCTCGCCGTAAGTGAAGAAGTGTGTGTGCGCGTCGAGGTAGCTCCGCGACTCCGGATCGGCTTTCGCATATTTGATCTGTTCGTATACCGGATCCGTGTCGATCATGATCCGGCAGGGACAGACAAGGTGCTCCTCACGCAGGCGCGTCGCTCCGCACAGGTTTATTAAAGCATCCGCCCTAGCATATAGTGCGTGCACTTGGTTTCGGGATAGCCCGTAATGCACATCGTGGATCGCGTCCCAATACGACCAGCGCTCGCGAAACCCGTGGCTCTCCATGGCCCTCTGCAAATACCTGACATTGTAACCGCATTCCATTGCAACGCTGTTCGTGGACGGATCGAACGGGTTGGCCCCGTGATCCTCGATATACCAAGCTCTGTATCCAAGTCGCTCCAGCCCGAGTAGATAATGCATCGCTTGCCAGGCGATACCGGCAAGCGGCATTTGCCCCGCGAAGTGGAGGAGGACGATGTCGCCGCGCCTTGTCACGATCGTGTCCGCAAGTGATTAGGGTGCCCGGCAACAACGGTTGGCACGATAATTCACTTCCGTAATCACGATCGAGATTCCAAAAATACAAGCGTAAAACCACAAATCGCATGGGGTTGTCCCACCGCGAGCCGCGTGTTAGGCAGAGAAATGATCGACAGTATCCGATCGTGGATCAACGGAGGTTGGTCGAAAGGTCGAGAGGAGATCGGCAAGCGGCCAGACGGGTTGCAGGTCGCGTTGGCGGGGTTACTGGTCGAGGCGGCGTGTAGCGATGATCGCTTCGACACGGCGGAACCCGAGGTGATCGCGCGGCTCCTTGAGCGCCGCTTCAACCTGTCGCACCCCGACGCTTATGCGTTGCTGGCCGCCGGCGAGTCGGCGGCCTCGGAAGCGGCCGAACTGTTCCGCTTTACCAAAACGATCAATGAGAGGCTATCGTTCGCGCGGCGAGTTGAGCTCATTGAAATGTTGTGGGAGGTCGCTTACTCGGATGGTGTGCTAAACGAATACGAAGATAGTCTGCTCCGCCGCGTCGGGGGGCTCATATATGTGCCTGACCGCGAGCGCGGCATGGCCCGCCACCGTGTATTCAAACGGTTGGGTCTCGACCCCGAGTCGTAGCGAGTCGTGGGCTGCCGAAGTTCAGGAGACGAGTCGAATACCATGACCTACGTTGTTACCGAAGCCTGCATCCGTTGCAAGTACATGGATTGCGTAGAGGTCTGCCCCGTCGATTGCTTCTACGAGGGGGAAAACATGCTTGTAATCCATCCAGACGAATGTATCGACTGCGGGGTGTGCGAGCCAGAATGCCCGGTTGAGGCGATTATTCCCGACAGCGAGCCGCCGGCGGAACGATGGCTTGAGCTCAACCGTCAATACTCGGCGGCGTGGCCCAATATTACGCGCAAGAAGGCCTATCCGCCGGATGCCGACGATTTCAAGGACGAGAACGACAAATACGAGAAATACTTCAGTCCAAAGCCGGGGGCCAGCTAGGACTGGATGCCAAAGAAACCGAGCGGCGGTTTGGCTATGCGCGATCCGCTGGCTTTCGGCAGCAAAAACATGGTACTCTAAGTACCGCCGTTGCCGGCTTCCTCACCGGTTCCGCGCTCTCTGCGAGTCGTGGGTGGTTGCTATCGCCCGGTTTGGCGACCACTGAAGCGTCCTGGCAGCGCCAAGCGGGTCGATTGTGAGAGGCGGAAATGAGTTCCGAAAAGCTTCAATTTGCCACTGGGGATCTCGTCGTCTACCCGACGCATGGTGTGGGTAAGATTGTGGGCATCGAAACCCAGGAAATCGCCGGTCATTCGCTCAGTGTCTTCGTCGTGCATTTCGATAAGGACCGCATGACGTTGCGTGTCCCGCTCGCCAAAGCCAAAGTTTCCGGCCTCCGTCGGCTATCGAGCCGCAAGGAGATGGACGCGGCGCTCGCCAAGTTGCGCGGGCGCTCGCGCGTCAAGCGCACGATGTGGAGCCGGCGTGCGCAGGAATACCAGGCAAAGATCGCTTCCGGGGATCCGGGATCCATCGCAGAGGTGGTTCGCGACCTCTATCGCAATACCGGGCAACCCGAGCAATCCTACAGTGAGCGACAGATTTATCAGGCGGCACTCGATCGTCTCGTCCGCGAGTTTGCCGCCGTCGAGCGGATCGACGAAATGACCGCGACCCAGCGAGTTGAGCAATTGCTGACCGCCTAAGCGCTCGAGGTCGATGAAATCTGCGCCGGAAGGCGGAGGGGTAAAAATAAGGGACGCAAAATTCGCCGAATTGGAGGGCGCGCGACGCGTGTGGGCTGTTGGCGCCATCAACGGTGAAGCCGGCCGCCTGATACACCTGCACGATATCATCAGCGAGCGGTTCCAGGAGCGGGATCGGGTCGTATATCTTGGCAATTATGTCGGATATGGCCCCGCGGTGCTTGCGACGATCGACGAGCTTCTTGATTTTCGCCGCCGGGTGATGGGACGCCGCAATGGCTTTACCTGTCATGTTGCGTTCCTGCGCGGCACACAAGAGGAAATGTGGCAGAAACTGCTGCAGCTTCAGTTCGCGCCGAACCCAGGTGAGGTCCTCCGGTGGATGGTCGCGGCAGGTATGGACGCGACAATCAGAGCTTATGGCGGCGATCTGCACCAAGGTCTCTCAGCAAGCCGCGATGGTCCGCGCACGATCACCAGGTGGACTAGCGCACTGCGCAGCACAATGAATGCGGTTCCCGGCCATACGGCGCTATTTTCCGCACTCCGGCATGCAGCATACACCGGGACGAAGGAACTCCTGTTCGTCCATGCATCGCTCAACCCCTCGCGCCCACTGGAACAGCAGGGAGACTCGTTTTGGTGGGGCCCCGGAGACATCCTGGGCCTCACTGCGCCGTTTGAGGGATTTAAGCGGATCGTCAGAGGTGTTGACCGCGACCGGCGCGGCCTTGTGCAGCGGGACTATGCTGTGTCCGTTGATGGCGGCGCAGAGCAGGGCGGGCCGTTAATTGCAGTCTGCTTTGCCCTCGATGGCGCTGTTGTCGACGTCGTGGAGGCGTAAATCACCACGATCCCCGAGGCGCGCTGCTCTCAAAAGGACGGATCGTCGCGGATCGAGCGCGGAGTGCAACAAAGGTAGGAGCTCACTGTTCCCAAGATCGGTAACCGTTGGGGACGAGCTAAGATGCCCTATCTCGACGACCCAAGAACGCAGCGGGCAAATCGCGCGTTTGCGAAAGCATCGATGCGTGCGCCGCTGCTCTCACGCGACGACGAATTTTCGCTCGCGCGGAGGTGGCGCGTGGATCGTGACATTTCGGCGTTGCATCACTTCACCGGCGCGTACGCACGGTTGGCCATCTCGATTGCCGGCCGTTTTCGGAATTATGGGCTGCCCATCGGCGACCTTGTTCAGGAGGGGAATGTCGGGTTGATGGAGGCTGCTATTCGGTTTGACCCGGAACGCGACATTCGCTTCTCCACCTACGCCACCTGGTGGATACGATCAACTATCCAAGACTATATCCTGCGGAACTGGTCGATCGTGCGGACCGGGACCACGGCGGCTCAGAAGACTTTGTTCTTCAACTTGCGTCGGCTTCGAGCACGGATCTCAGACGTCCCCTTTGGACCGATGACGGGAAGAACAAAGGAAGAAATCGCCCGCGCACTCAATGTCAACATTTCCGATGTAGAATGTATGGAAATCCGTCTTGGCGGTGCCGACCAATCACTGAATTCGCCGCTTCGCGAAGACGGCGAGGAAGAAAGGCAAGACCTTCTCGCCGATTTTCGTCCCAACCCGGAAGAGGTGGTGATCGGGATCCACGACAGCGCCGTGCGCTCGCGGTGGCTGGCACAGGCCTTGGACGAGCTCACACCCCGAGAGCGCCGGATCGTCCTGCAGAGGCAGCTGGCCGACAATGGGACCACACTGGAGGAGCTCGGTCGCGAACTCGGTGTTTCCAAGGAGAGAGTGCGGCAACTCGAGCAGCGTGCGCTCCTGAAACTGAGAGCCGGCATCGAGCGTCTGATCTCAGACCACGGGGCGATAAGTGTTTCGACCGACCAATGCTTTCCCGAGCCGCCTTAAGGTGCCTGTAGCGATATGGCAATACGCTATAACTTCCGGGCTCCCGGAGATAAGGTGAATGCGAGTGCTCACGCGTACCTTCAAGGCAGCAGCGCAAATCTTCGCCCTCTAGAGTTAAAGTCAGTCATCTCGGGGCCATACGACAACTTTTGTTATGTTTTCTCTTGCTCGCACATCCCCGCGCTGCGACGGCATTCAGCTCGCCGCATCACCAGAAGTGTTCGCGTCGTTAGACCACCAGCTCGGTGCGAGGATCGATAAGGTGCATCTGGTTGAGATCCGCGACGAGCCGCATCGCTTCACCGACCGTGCCTGCGGCAGCGGGGTTAGCGCGACCGCAAACCTCGACGCCATCGACAAGGAAGTAGACCATGGTCTCCATTCCCATAGGCTCAACCACGTCGAGCCTAGCGTCAAACGGCACCGCCCCCGGCGCGGGTTCACCGCGCGCTTCCGTGATGTGCTCGGGCCGCAATCCAAAGATCAGTTCGTTATCAAGCTTTGAGCGATACCGCGCCTCTCGTGAGGACGGTATTGGAAAAGACAGCCAATCCGAGAGCCGAACACTCAGCCCGCTGCCGTTCTGAACCAGGCGGCAGGGCAAGAAGTTCATCGTCGGCGATCCGATAAATCCTGCGACAAACTGCGTCTTAGGGTGATGATAGACTTCGTGGGGTGTGCCGATTTGGTCGATCCGTCCGGCGTTCATAATGACGACCCGGTCGGCGAGCGTCATCGCCTCGACTTGGTCATGAGTGACATAAACAGTTGTGGTCGTGACCGTCTGGTGGATTTTCTTGATCTCGGTGCGCATTTGAACACGCAACTTAGCGTCGAGGTTTGAAAGTGGCTCATCAAACAAAAAGACTTTAGGGTTTCGTACAATCGCGCGGCCCATTGCGACGCGTTGCCGCTGTCCGCCGGATAGCTGTTTTGGTCGGCGGTCGAGAAGGTTGGTGATGTCGAGGATGCGGGCGGCGGCTTGAACACGCTCTCTGATTTCTGGCTTCGGGAACTTCTTTAGCCGCAGGCCGAATGACATGTTCTCGAACACTGTCATGTGCGGATAGAGCGCGTAGTTCTGGAACACCATCGCGATGTCGCGGTCTTTCGGCGGCACATCATTTACTAGCTGATCGCCGATGTAGATCTCGCCCGAAGTGGCTTCTTCGAGCCCTGCGATCATCCGCAAGGTCGTACTTTTTCCACAGCCCGAAGGGCCGACGAGCACGATGAACTCCCGGTCGGCGATGTCGAGATCGATCCCTTGAACCGCCGGAGTGCGGTCGAATGTCTTGACAATGTTGCGAAGCGCGACTTGCGCCATTTGTTACCCCTTCGTGGCGCCGGCGGTCAGGCCGGAGATGTAGTAGTCCATGAGAAACGCATAGATGATCAGAGGGGGTGCCGCGCCGAGCAGCGCCCCGGTCATAATCTGTCCCCACGCATACACGTCGCCGCGAATTAGCGTCGTAACGATGCCGACCGGCAAGACGAGTTGGTCGGCCGAGGTCGTGAACGCCAGTGGATAGATGAAATTCGCCCACGAAACGGTGAAGGTGAAGATCATCGCGGCAATGATTCCTGGGATGGCCACCGGGATGAAGATGCGCGTCAGCATCTGGATGTAGCCAGCACCGTCGATTAGCGCCGCCTCGTCGAGTTCTTTTGGGATGCTGGAAAAATAGCCGATCATCAGCCAAGTCGCGAACGGGACCGTTAGCGTCGGGTAGAGAATGATTAACACCCACCAATGATTGATCAACTCGATACCCGTCTTATCGTGGATGAATGCAAAGGTCTTGAATAACGGGATGAATAATAATTCCGCCGGTATCAGGTATGTCAGAAATACACCCGTTGCCAAAGTTGCAGATCCCCAAAACCGCATGCGCGCCAAGGAAAACGCGGCAAAAATACTTACGACCATCGTAATGGCGACAACGACAATTGAAACTATGGCAGAATTTCTGAAGAACACCAAATATTGATTCTGGGTCAGGAGGTCGATGTAGTTCGACAGCGTGGGGGAGAACACCCACCAAGGGTTGGTCGCCGCCGAGATCTCCGCACTCGATTTGAGTGACGTGATGAACATGTAGACAGGCGGGGTCAAAAAGAAGATCACGAACAGGATCAGAAAAAAATAGGACCAGAATAGCGCCCGGCGTCGGCCGCGCGAAATACTGCCGTAACGGACCCGAGCGACCCCGCCGGCTGCCGTTTCTGCCATAACCGTCGTCATAAGTTAGGCCTCGTTACCTCGACGATTGACGTTTCGCAAGATGAAGAATGCTGCGATCGCCAGTATCGGCGCCATAAACAGCGCTACCGACGCACCAAGGGGGATGTCGTTACCCCAGATCGCTAGTGTGAATGCCCAGGTGGCGAAGACGTGAGTCTGATCTACCGGCCCGCCATTGGTCAGGATCTTGACGATGTCAAAATTCGCAAAGGTTACAATCAACGAGAATAGTGCGGTGATTTGGATGATGTTGCGCATCATCGGAAGGTTTATGTACCAGATCTTCTGGAACCAGTTGGCGCCATCGATCGCCGCAGCCTCATGCAACTGCTCGGGTACGGATTTGAGAGCGGCGAGGTACATGATCATAAAGAATGGCGAGCCAACCCAGACGTTAACGAGGATAACGCAAAAGCGAGCCCAATACGGGTTGCCGAGCCACGCGACCTGCGGGATTCCGAGATGCGCGAAGATCCAATTGAACGCACTGTAGGAGGGATCGAACAACCACAACCACGCGAGGGTGCTCATCGCCGGCGGGATCACCCACGGGACCAGAAGCATACCTCGCCATTTGCGCTGCCCCTGCGCCGGTAGATTATGAACGAAGTGCGCGACGACAAAGCCGACGACCGCCTTGAAAATGACGGCGGTGACGGCGAACAGCACCGACTGTTCGACGACCATCCAGAATGTATTGCGTCTGAACAGAAACTCAAAATTGCCGAAGCCAACGAACTTTGTCATCGACTTGTTCAGGGTCGCCAAATGTATCGAATAAAATGCCGGGTAGATCACCAGGCAGGCGATGATCGTGATCAGCGGCAACGCCATGAAGAACGCGATCGTCGATTTGCGACGCGCAAATCGCTGCAGCGAGGGCTGCCGCTTGATCGCGGAAACCCGGAGGTCACGTACTACGACGTCCGCCATCCCTCTGCTCCTTTCTCTCTGACGCCGGTTAGCACGCCGCCGTCCTACCTAATCCTCATTACTGTTCTAGATCAATCGCACGGCTTTTTTCTTACTCGCTGCGTCACATCCGCGTGAAGCCCTCGCTCTTGGGAGGCGACCCGGCTGACCCCTTGCTAATTTGCCCGCTGTGCCGCCTGCGCTTGCAGAGCAAGGGCATCGTGTCGCTAATATCGGGGACTCCGTCCTCCCTCGAAACGGCGCCCGCCATGGCGCTGATGCTGAAGCGGAGCCGCCAGGCCCGTGGCGGTTGTTCCCGCCGTTTTTGGCTCCGTTAGTCTTGCGGGCGCCCTCATCTTCTCCCCTATTGGTCCGGGCAACCGATAGGGGTTGCAGCCGATGCAAAAGCGTTGCAGGCATTGTACCGCAGCCATGCGAAATTTCGTCATCTATTTTGTGGTACTTTCGCCGCGGTGGGGGAGTCGTCTGAGGTCGGGCTGAAGATCCCTGAATCGTCCCGCCACCCGGCGCGATGTCGCTCGAGCTCGCGGGAGTAGCGGCGAAGTGCGTAAGCCTCGCTCACATAGCCGATAATCCGGCGATCCTTGGCATTGTCGACAACCGGGAGGGTCTCTTGCGCGGCCTCGCTAAACCGGTTGAGGGCGGTGCGTAGATTGTCCCCCGGCAACAGGAATGCCGCCGGCCTGGAGACGAGTTCTCCGACAGTTTTGGTAGCCTCTCCACCCTCGGCGACGCCGGCCTCGACGGGATCTATGATGCCGTCAAGGCGGCCGCTACTATCGACCACGAATACCTGCCTGGTGCTCCCCGCCGGAAAACGCTGGTGAAGTTCATCAACCGACAACTCGGCGGCGATAACAGCTGGGTCGCGCCGCATCATCGGCCCAACCAATAGCTCATTTATCCAACCTACATCTTCGGGGCTGCGGATGGTCAATCCGCGCAGATGGAAACGCCACGTCGCGAAAGAATAACCGAACCACTGGCGCACAGCGATCGCCGCGGTGACAACCCCGACCATAACGCCAATCGTTGCCGCAAAATCGCCGGTAGTCTCGAGCACGATCATGATCATAGTCATGGGCGCCCCGACGATCGCGGCGGCCACGGCCCCCATCCCGACCAAGGCGTAAACAAGTGGATCAGCGTCGAGCGGTCCGAGCCGAGCCAACGCAGCGCCGAGCAAGCTTCCAAAAAGACTGCCAAGGAACAGCGAGGTGCTGAACAAGCCGCCGCGAAATCCGGAACCGATCGATACGGCCGAAGCGGCGATCTTGGCAACGATGAGCCCGGCAAGAAACGGCAAATCAAAGCCGGAATGCAAAACGCGCATAATGCCGCCATGGCCGCCGCCAAGAATTTGCGGGAAGGGCAGGGCGAGAGCGCCGATCAGGAGGCCGCCCACCGCCGGTCGTATCCACCGCGCTACCGCCAGCGAGCGAAACAGCGCTTCTGTCGATGTCACACCTTTCATGACCACGATGCCGAGCCCGGCCGAAGCCAACCCGACGCCAAAAAACGCCGGATAGTCGGCGGCCGAAATCGAAATCTCGTGCCATACGACGAAAATCGGAACGGAGCCGACAAGACCTCGGACCACCAGCGCCCCGGTCAACGCCGCGATGCCGACCGGCGCCAAAGCTTGCAGAGTATAGCTGCCGATGATCAGCTCGAACGCATAGAACGCGCCGGTGAGCGGCGCGTTAAAAGCTGCGGCGATCGCGCCGGCCGCGCCGCATCCCACCAATGTGCGGATATCGTCACGGCGCAACTCGACGGACCTCCCGAGCCGTGATGCAAGGGCAGCGCCGAGTTGAGTATACGCGGCTTCGAGACCGACCGATGCGCCAAATCCGCCAGAGAGTAACGTTGCCACGACGAGGCCAAAACTGTCCGTCAGCGACATTCGGCCGCCGAACAGAGCGTTCGCCTCGATCGCGTCGACGACCTCGCGAGGCCGCCATCGTCGCAACAACACGGAGGTAAGACCGACGAGCAGACCGCCGAGGACCGGCATGAGCAAAATCCTCGCCGGGCGGAGGTCGACGTCGCTGAGATGTCCCTCGAGCGGGAGCCCGAAGGCGAGCCGCCGCAGCAGGCCCAGCACTAGATCCATCAGGACCACGCCGATTCCGGCCAGCACACCGGCCGCCAGCGATAGCAAGAGCACAAACAGCTCGTTGTCGCGCAGCCGGCGCTCTCCGAGGAGCGCGCCCCTCCTTACCTCACTGGTCCGCTCTGCTTGGTCGGCGGGTGCAGGTGCAATATCAACCACGGCCGAGCGCCATAGGGGGTTCGGCGGGATGCGGCAAGAGCAGTCGCGCCCGTGTTGGTGTCACTCGCGGTCTAGCAGGGTGCGGCCACGAGCGATGGATACGATCGAATGCCTCTAGAGCCCTACCGCCTTGGTCAGTCTTCCTGTACGCAAGTCGCTGGCGGCCCACCGGTACACTCGAGGCCGGGGCAGCATTGCTCATTGGATGTGCAGGTTTCCCCTTCTGGCGTACACTCGGCTGCATGCGCTTTTGAAAACAGATTCACTCTTAGCCTGTTCAGCAACTCGGGCCATGAACTTGCCGGGGCGGATCCCGCGGGATTGCCGACGCGCGGTGGGGCAGGCAAATTCTCTGCTGAGGATGCTTGCGGCAGGACAAGAAAGGCCAAAACAAGAAAATGGACGAGCAGAGTGCGCATCTCGGGTCTCCGTGCACAAAATTAGGAGCGATCTGCCTGAGGTTGGCGGATATGAGCCAAAGCGTTACCGCTCGGTCAGCTTCAATTCGATGCGTCGATTGCGGCGGTAGGCATCTTCCGTTCCGCGAGGGTCGAGGGGCTGCTGGTCACCGAAACCGGCCGCCGCAAGCCGCGTCGCAGGGATCCCTTCGTCGATCGCAAAGCGCACCACCGATATCGCGCGGGCTGTCGACAGCTCCCAATTCGACGGAAACTGCGGAGTGCTGATCGGGCGTCGGTCGGTGTGCCCGTCTATTCGTAGAATCCAGTTAATGTCAGGGGGGATTTTGCCAGCGATCTCTTTCAACGCCGCAATCACTGTGGCGAGCTGCTTTTTTGCATCGTCACCGAGTTCCGCACTGCCCGGCGCGAACAACACCTCCGACTGAAATACGAAGCGGTCACCGACGATGCGCACGTCGGGCCGATCGCCGAGGATTTCGCGTAACCGGCCGAAAAATTCTGAGCGAAAACGAGCGAGCTCCTCGACCTTGTTGACGAGCGCCAGGTTGAGCCGCTTCCCGAGCTCGACAATTTGCCCTTGCTGGTCCTTAACCTTGGCCTCAGACGCATCGAGCGCCGCGGCGATCCGCGTCAGCTGGTCACGCAAGCTGGCGATTTGCGCATTCAGCTCGTCGACCCGGGCAAGAGCCTGTCGGCTGACTTCTTTCTCGGCGCTCAATGCCTGCTCGGCGCTCTCCGCACGACTGCCGAGCTCACGCACGCGAACGTCGCGCGCATCGATCCTCTTCTGCGCAAGCGAGGTTTTCTCTTGCTCCGAGGCGAGGCGGGCCTCGAGCTCCTTCGAGCGGTCGCGCAGCGCCTGCACATTCTCTTGCTGCTGAGCAAGGCCCGCGACTTTTGCTTCGAGATCGGCCCGTACGCTTTTGAGCGCTTCGACATCGCGCCGCAGGCTTTCGATTTCGCGCAGCTGCAATTCGATCTTTTCTTTGTCGGCGCTGACCATGGTATCGGCGTCTCGCAGCTTGCCGGTCAGTTCGTCGCGTTCGGCCAGTGCGCCCTTCAACTGCGACGACAGTTCGACTGTGCCGGAACGCAGCTCCTCGCTCGTGCGCCGCTCGAGAGAGAGCAGGTTCGCGAGCTCCTCGACCTGCGCCTGCAACTTTTGCAGCGCCTGGTCGCGACCCGAGAGTGCTGCTCCGAGATAGAATTGGCCGGCGGTAAATACCAACAGGATGAAGATTATCACCATCAACAACTGGGCGAGGGCGTCGACGAACCCCGGCCAGATGTCAATGCTGGAGCGGCGAGAACTGCGCGGCGCGATCGGCATGAGTGGGTGCGGTCAGCGCCGGGAATCTTCCGCTAGGGCGGCAATGGTACGGGCAACTATGCGGATATCCCCTCGCAGATCCTGTACGCTCTGCTCCCTGCCCTGGACTACGTCCTCGCTGAGGCGCGCAATATAACCTTCAATGTTGCGCAGATGATTGCGCAATACATCGTCGTGGCCAAACGTATTCTCGACCGCCTCCGCGAGACGGGCCAAGGATGGCCTCAACTCCAACTGGTTCTCGGCGAGGCGCACCATCAACATATGCCCCGCCTTCATTTGTTCTCCGAGCGCGCCGAGACGATCTGTCAGGCTCGCCAATGTCACATTGGCGCCGATCCGGCTTTCTTCGCTACGCGCGAGAATGCGCTGCAGATTTTCGAGGCTATCGGCGGTCTGCTCGAGCAAGGCTTGAATGTATGCGGGTACCGACCCGTCCCCGGCATCGCTCAACGGCCCGGCAGAGAGCCGAGTACGGGCAGAAAGCCACTCCTCTAGCTCGTTATAGAAGCGATTTTGAGCTTGCCCCGCTTGCAGGTCGAGAAAGCCGAGAACGAGGCTGCCCGCGAGCCCGAACAAAGACGCGCTGAATGCTGTTCCCATCCCGTGGAGCGGGGACTCAAGGCCGGATTTGAGGTCTGCGAACGCGCGAGCGACATCGCTGGCCCCAAGGTTCAGCGCTGCTATGACGTCGCCGACCGAGCGTACCGTCTCCAGCAAGCCGTAAAAGGTTCCAAGGAGGCCGAGAAAGATCAAAACACCGATTAGATATCGCGAGGTTTCGCGCGTTTCATTCAGACGTGAGCCGATTCCATCTAGCAGAGCCTGCAACGACGTCGCGGATAAACTCACCCGGCGGCCCCGCTGCGCTTCGAGCATGCGGGCCATCGGCCCAAGCAATCTGAGCGAGCGCTCGGATGCAATCGGCGAATCATCGCCGGCCTCGTGGTTGCGAAAGCTTTCGATCCACGCAAGCTCGGGATCGAGCAATAGCACTTGGCGGAAAATGTAAATTATTCCAGCAATTAAAATTCCGAGAATGACGCCGTTGACCGCGGGATTGCCCATAAAGGCGTTGACGAGCGAGCGCCCGAGCAATGTCGCCAAGCCCGCCACCAGCACTAGAAACAACGCCATTCGGATAAGGAAGCGTCCCGACTGGCTTATCCTGTAAACCCGCCGTTGCTTAGGAATTACGCTGACGCTCACAATTGCTCGAGGACTCCGCCGGTATCGGCGCCGTCACCTCCGGCGCCGACCAGCAAACGAAATTACCGCATCGCGTCGTGAGGCCACAATGAAATCTCCGACAGGAAGGATTCACCCCCCCGCTCGGTTGCCGCGCATCGCTTCCTTGATGAGAGCGCCGAGCGGCAAGTGGAGATGCGCATTTGCCGCCAATACATCACCGCTCACCATCATGTCGTGGCCACCCGCGATGTCGCTGACATATCCGCCCGCCTCACGCACCAACAGCATTCCCGCGGCGATGTCCCAGGGACACAGGCCGAATTCCCAAAACCCGTCGTAGCGACCCGCAGCAACGTAAGCAAGATCGAGGGCGGCCGAGCCGAGCCGGCGGATGCCGCTCGTTCCTTCCATCACGGCCCGCAGCGTTGCCATGTAGACCTGATAGCTCGTACGTGTTCCAAACGGCATCCCAGTGCCGACGACCGCTTCGCCCAGCTGCCGCCTCGCCGAGACCCGCAGCCGGCGATCGTTGACATAAGCGCCGACCCCCTTCTCGGCCCAGTACATCTCATCGCGAATCGGCTCGTAAATCACACCGGCGACGATCTCGTTGTCGCGTTCGAGCGCGATTGAAATCGCAAAATGAGGAAGGCCGTGCAGAAAGTTCGTCGTGCCGTCCAGCGGGTCTACGATCCACCGGTGGCGTGGATCCGAACCCGGTTCTGCACCGCTCTCCTCGAAGAGCATCGCATAGCCGGGGCGGGCTCGCCTCAGTTCCGCCTTCAGCGTGCGCTCGGCTTTCAGATCAGCGGTCGAGACAAACTCGCCTGGCCCCTTGACGGAAACCTGGAGCTGCTCGACTTCACCAAAATCACGAACTAACCCGCGCGCCGCCTTTAGCGCCGCGTTACCCATGACATTCACGATCGGCGACCGGACTGCCATTGCGTCTAGACCCGCGTCTGCCGCAGTTACGCTAAGTCAGTCTTTGGCACGCTCGAGATAGCTTCCGTCGGCAGTGCTGACGACAATGCGCGTGCCGGGGCCGATGTGCGGCGGGATCATCACGCGGCGCCCATTTTCGAGCTTGCCAGGCTTGTACGAGGAGGACGCCGTCTGCCCGCGCACGACCGGATCGGCCTCGACGACTTCCATCGCGACGTTCGGCGGCAATTCGACCGAAAGAGCCGACCCCTCATGCAGCATGACATTGCACGTCATCCCTTCGAGCAGAAAATCGGCAGGATCGCCTATCGTCTCGCGCGGGATGGCGATCTGTTCATAGGTATCGTTGTCCATAAAGGTCGCTTGACCGTTATCCATGAACAGAAATTGCATCTCCTTCTCGTCGAGACGAACCCGCTCGACGGTTTCCTGCGTACGGAAGCGCTCGTTCAGCTTTGTCCCGCCGCGAAGGTCGCGCAATTCTACTTGGGCAAAGGCGCCGCCCTTTCCCGGCTGCACCAGCTCGCGCTTCAGCACGAGCCAGAGCTTGCTCTGGTGTTCGAGCACATTGCCCGGCTTGATATCGATCGCGTTGATTTTCATTGTCGGGATCTCAAAAGAAATGCTCGCGGTAATGCAGAACCTAACATAGGTCGGTGAACCGGCAAGGACGAGAGCGGAATGATGGAAGAATGGTGGCGGCCGGATCGTTTCGCGTTACGCCGCGATAAGCTCGCGCGCCGAAGCCTTATTTTAGCTGCGGTTCGTGGCTTTTTTGCGGAGCGCGACTTCATCGAGGTCGATACACCGGCATTGCAGGTGAGCCCCGGTCTTGAGCCGCATCTGCATGCCTTCGCGACCCGACTTCATGACCCGAACAAGGGAGAGACCGCCGGGCGGTATCTCCACACCTCTCCGGAATTCGCGATGAAGAAGCTCATCGTCGCCGGGTTGCCGCGGATTTGGCAGTTGTCGCACGCCTTCCGTAATGGCGAACGTAGCGCAACCCACCATCCTGAATTTTCAATGCTCGAATGGTATCGCGCCGGCGCCTCCTATTATGACCTGATGGAGGAATGCACTGAGCTCGTGCGTACGTGCCAGGAGGCCGCGGCCGCCGAGGCGCTGACCTGGCGGGGCGGGGTCGCGGATGCGAAACAAGCGTGGCAGCGGCTCAGTGTTTCGGAGGCCTTTCAAGCGTATTGCGGCATCGACCTGCTTGCGACAGCACCCGACGCCGCCGAGCCCGACGCCGCGGAACTCGCTGCCGCTGCGCCGCATAGGGATAGCGCCGCATGCAGGCGACGATTGGGAAGCGCTGTTCTTTCGCATTTTTCTCGAGCGTGTCGAACCCCATCTCGGGATTGGCACGCCGACGATTCTTTGCGATTACCCGCTGTCGATGGCCGCATTGTCGCGCCGCAGCGCGCACGACCGGCGACTTGCCGAGCGGTTTGAGGTGTATGTCTGCGGTCTCGAACTCGCCAACGGTTTCGGCGAGTTGACCGACCCGGTCGAGCAGCGCACCCGCTTTATCGCGGATCGGGCCCGCAAACAGGCCCTCTACGGCGAAATCTACCCGATCGATGAGGATTTCATCGCTGCGCTCACGCACGGGCTTCCTCCCTGCGCCGGGATCGCTCTGGGCTTCGACCGCCTGGTCATGCTCTGCACCGGCGCCGGGAATATCGAAGACGTGCTGTGGGCCCCGGTCCGCTAACCCGCGCAATATTGAAGCACGCGCCGCGTGAGAGATGGGAGATATCAGGATCAAGTAATTGAAATTCCTTAATTTTGGTCGCAAGGAACAGCAGACAACAGCAAATCGAGGCGAGAGCGAGTCGGCGGCCATTTCGGGCATTCGTAGGATCCCGAAGATCAACGAGGAAGCTGACCTACGTGGGTTCATGATACGTTCTCCACAACGCGCTGGCAATACCGGCGCCGAGCCTTCAGCGTCCTTTGAAGGCCTGGATCTGTGTAGCTTGTCAGCTAGGCGTACGTGCGGCCGTAGCGCGCGAAGACCTCGTTGAATTCGGCGACCGCGGCACGTGGCCCTTTGGGATGCGACCAGATTGCGCTGATGACGGCGAGAAAATCGGCGCCCGCTTCGACAAGGGGGCCGCAATTCTGTTGCGTGATGCCGCCGATCGCACAGCACGGCACGACGGTTGTTTCGCTCCAGTCGCGCAACAGTTCGGGCTCGGCGCGGTGTTTTGTGGCCAATTTGGTCGGGCTCGGAAAGAACGCGCCGAACGCGACGTAATCGGCGCCAGCCTCGGCAGCGGTGATCGCCCGGTCACGGCTCGCGCCGCAGGTGACGCCGATGATGCGGTCGCGGCCGAGAAGCCGGCGGGCCTCCGCGTAGGGAATATCCTCTTCGCCGACATGCACGCCGTCACAATCGAGCTCGGCGGCGAGGTCCGGCCGGTCGTTCATGATGAACGCTATCCCGCGTTCCTGCGCAATCGGCTTCAGGATCCGCGTCGCGCGGTGGATGATGTCGTCACCGACATCCTTGAGACGCAATTGCAACGAGGCAACATCCCCGCCGGCAAGCGCCTCTTTAAGATCCCTCGCGAACTCGTCAGGGTCGAGAGCGGGCGGCGAAATTAGATAAAGCCGCGTCGTTGCCCGCTCGTTTTGGACATGATGGTCGTGGGATGCACGCATTCGCTCACACCATTCTAGTCATTGCGAGGAGCACAGCGACCGAGCAATCCCTAATTCAGGACCGCTCTGCCGTTCGAGATTGCTTCCCCCGGAACGCCGCTCTTGCGGGCGGTCGTCCGCGGGTCGCAATGACAGCTGTGGGCTAGATCAATCCTTGCCTTGATAGATTTTGATGATCTTGCCCAGCATGCCCAACGCCTCGTCTTTGGGCCGTTGGAACGTGTTGCGGCCGATGATCGAGCCGTTGCCGCCGCCGTCGCGGATCGCGCGCACCTCGCCAAAGACGCCATCGAGATCTTCGCCTCACCGCCGGAGAAGACGACAATGCGCCGGCCGTTGAACGCCGATTGCACGACGTGGC
>Ga0126381_100000201_pt1 | contig 66284 bp, 63 predicted proteins | sample PanSoiMetPlot_28_FD_96465 | JGI IMG/M metagenome (GOLD analysis project Ga0126381, IMG submission 96465) | Tropical forest soil microbial communities from Panama - MetaG Plot_28 | ecosystem: Environmental > Terrestrial > Soil > Tropical forest > Bulk soil | place: Panama | collected 2016-02-17 | reverse complement strand
GACGGCGGTATCGGCGTTGAGCCGAACGTTGATCTCGCCGAGCGGCATTGCCCGGTAGCCGAGCGCCGGCCCCAGCCCCATAACCGAACGGTGGCCCAGCGGCGGAAAGCGGCAATGGCGCACGACCGCCTCGGCTTCGCCGCGGTTGTTGACATGCGGAACAATGACCCCTTGCGCGCCGCCGTCGAGGATGCGGCTCGACCAATGCCCGTCATGGCTCGGCACCCGCACCAGCGGCGTGACGCCGATGCCGAGCGCCGCCGCGCAGATCGTCGCGGTCGTCTCGATCGAATAGGGGCTGTGCTCCATATCGACATAGAGTGCGTCGTAACCACCGGCCTTGGCGACCATCGCAATGTCGACGGTGCGCGCCAAGCGCAGGTTCATACACAGCACCAGCTCGCCGGCGGCGAGCTTCTGTTTCGTCAGATTGGCCATTCGTGCCTCCTCTGCCCCTCACCCCGCCCCTCACCCCGCAAGCGGGGCGAGGGAGAAGGTATTAACTCCCTCTCCCCGTGGACGGGGAGAGGGCTAGGGTGACGGGCAGTTCCTCTTAGGTCACCCGCAGGCGACGGCATAGACGTCGCGCACGCCTTCGGGCAGCCGGCTCTCACTCCAACTGCGGCCGCCGTCTTGTGTTGCGAACACTTGGCCAAAGCGGGAGACGCCGTAGACTTGGTTCGGGTCGCGCGGGTGCACTGCGACAGCCATCATCGTCGCGTCGGCCTTGACGCCGTGGTCGAAGCGCTTCCAGGTCTGACCCACATCATCGCTGCGATAGATCGAGCCGTCGGTGCTGCGCGCCGCCGGACTGAGGCACGCATACATGACTTTGGGATCATGCGGCGAGATGCGGATGTCGCGGCCATAGGTCAATGGCGAGAACCGGCTGATCTCCATGTCGCGCCAATGCTCGCCGCGGTCGTCGCTGCAGAAGAGGCCCATGCGGTTGGCGAGAAACACAGTGCCGGGTGCCGCGGCGCTGACCGCCAACGCATGGCCGTCGAGCATGCCCTCGATCTCGGTTTGGCTGCCGATGCGGCTGCGATATTTGGGATCCTCGCAGAAGCGGATCAGATCGGCCGTGCAGTCCTCCCAGTTCTCGCCTCCGTTCCGGCTGCGCATCGTGCCGTTGGCTTCCAATGTCGCATAGACGTTGTCGGGAGAATTGGGATCGACATCGAGCCGCATGACGCGGCAGGCAAACCCCATAATCACCCGGTCGGGCAGGCCCGGATCCGCGGTCTTGTGCCAAGTGTCGCCGCCATCCTCACTGCGGTAGACGCCGGGGGGCGAGGCGCCGGCATAGACAATGCGCGGGTTCTTCGGGTGCAGGCAAATCGACCAGATGTCGGCCTCCTCCGGGAGACGCAGCCGCTCCCAGCTGGCGCCGCGATTGGTGCTGCAGTATGCGCCCTTCGTGCTGCCGACATAGACGATATCCGGGTTTTCCGGATGAACCGTGATCGCATGAACGTCGGCGTCCTGCGGCAAACCGTTGGTCAGATGCTCCCACCGGCTTTCACCGACCGCCTGGCGGAAGATGCCGCCCAATGTTGCGCCCATTGAGCGCGCTGTACCGGCATAGACATGCGTAGCCGCCATATTCTCCTCCCTCACCTGGATTGCCGCGGCGATCATACCCCTCTATAGGAGCTCGTCACAAAGGGATAAGGAGACAGTGATGCACGATGCGGTCGTCATGGAGCGGCGCAAGCTTGGCAAGGCGGGACCCGAGGTTTCGGCGATTGGCCTCGGCTGCATGTCATTGTCGGGCGTCTACGGTACGAGCGACGATGCAGCCGGTATCCAGCTGATCCACCGGGCGATCACGCTCGGCATCGACCATTTCGACAGCTCCGACATGTATGGCTGGGGCCAGAACGAGGAATTGCTCGGCCGCGCGCTCAAGGGCCGGCGCGACGAGGTTTTGATTGTGACGAAATTCGGCCAGACGCGCCGGCCGGGCGGCGCCAACGGGGTCGACGGTCGTCCCGACTATGTCAAAGAGGCCTGCGAAGCGAGCCTCAAACGGCTCGGCGTCGACGTCATCGATCTCTATTACCAGCACCGGGTCGATCCCGCCGTGCCGGTCGAGGACACGGTCGGCGCGATGGCGCGCCTCGTCGAGCAAGGCAAGGTGCGCTATCTCGGCCTCTGCGAGGCGCGACCGGAGCGCATCCGCCGAGCTCACGCCGTTCACCCGATCACAGCGGTACAAAGCGAGTTCTCATTGCTCTACCGCCAAGAGGCGACCGAGACACGAGAATTGACCCGTGATCTCGGCATCGCGTTTGTCGCCTATGCCCCGCTCGGCCGCAGTCTGTTGGCCGGCACCATTCCCGATTTCGCCAATCTCGCTCCGGGCGACACGCGCGGCCGCCATCCCCGTTTCGCACCGGAGAATTTTCCGAAGAACCGCGAGCTCGTAGAGCGCGTCGAGGCGATCGCCGCCGAGAAGGGCTGCACGCCCGCACAACTCGTGCTCGCGTGGCTGCTGGCGCAGGGGCAGGACGTGATCCCGATCCCCGGCACCAAGCGCATCGACCGGCTCGAGGAAAATCTCGGCGCATTGCGCGTCAGGCTCAGCCCCGCCGAGGTCGGCCGCATCTCGGCGGCGATCCCGATCGGCGCCGCCGCCGGCACCCGCTACCCCGAAGGCGGGATGCGCGGGGTGTATATCTGAATCGGATCAGCAGGTGTCATTGCGAGCCCAGCGAAGCAATCTCACCCGAGATTGCCGCGTCGCCCTGCCGGCTCCTCGCAATGACATCACGCTACTGCAGATCGACGATCTCGACCCAATTGGGCTGCTGGCCCATCGGATATTGCTTGACGCTCGTCAGCGCGCCCGATTGCTGGTCGATGCGGTAGACCGTCATGGCATTGGAATCGAGCCCGACCGACAGCAAAAAGCGGCCGCGCGGCTCGATATTGAAGCCGCGGGGCGTTTTCTCGGTCGGGAAGTGGCCGATCGGCGACAGGGTCCCTTTCTCGGGATCGATGCGATAGCCGGCGAGCGTGCCCGTCTTGCGCTCGCTGCCGTAGAGAAACCGGCCGTCGGGCGTGACGTGCAGATCGGCTGCGGCGGGCTGTTCCCTAAAATCCGCCGGCCGCGCGTCGACAAACTGCAGCTCCGTCAATGTCCCCGATGTCGGATCGATCGCATAGGCGCCGATCGTGTCGGTCGTCTCGGTGATCAGATAAAGAAAGCGCCGATTGGGGTGGAGCGCCATATGCCGAGGGCCGGCGCCGGTTTTAGTGTGGACCTCGCCCGGCCCGTTGGGCGCCAGCGTGCCCGTCGCCGGATCGAACCTCCACTCCATGATGGTGTCACTGCCGAGGCTTGTCGCGTAGCAATATTTGTTGCTCTCGTCGACGAGGATGCAGTGCGACTTTGGCTTGTCCGGGATGATCTGGGTCGGTTTCTCGACGACCTGACCGTCCGCGTCGATCGGATTGATCGTCAGCTTGTTCCCCGGATAGGAGGCGCTCAGCAAATAGCGGCCGGTTCTGTCGGTAACGATGTAGGCCATGCTGTCCTGCAGCGGCGTCGACGAGAGGTGTCTGAGCCGGCCGCTTGTGCGATCGATCGCAAAGCACGACGCGGGAAACGTGTCGCTGCGCAGCGCCGCGTAGAGAAACCGGCGGTCAGGCGTTACCGCCATCGGCATACTGGCGGGCGAGGGTTTCTCGGTGCCCGGCACCGGGACCTTGTCGATCATCAATAGCTCGCCGCTGTCGCGGTTCATCGCAAGGACATAGATCTCCTTGCTGGCCGCGTTCGATACATAGACCACCGTATCCGGCATCGCCTCCGCCATGGCTTTTCCTCCCGCGATCAAGGGGCTCGGCAGCGTGACGCTTCCGAGCCCGAGCGCCAGCACTCGCCGCCGCGTCATCCGCACCATTGTTTCCTCCCCGGGTCTACTCCCGCTGCATTTGGCGCACTGCTCGGGCCGCCGGACGCTCGGCGCAGTTCTTCAGCCACTCGGCGACTTTGGGAAACGGCGACATGTCGATATTGGCCGGCCGCGCCCAGGCAAGGATGCTGGTAACATTGAGATCGGCGACCGTAAAATTCTCTCCGAGCAGGTTTGGACTGCGGCCGAGCGTACCGTTGAGCACGCCAAGCGGCTGCGAGAGCTGCTTCTCACCGGCATCGGCCGCTGCAGCATCGCGCTCGCGCTCGGGATAGACCGCTCGGTTCAGCAGCGCCGCGAGCAACGGGCGCTCGACTTCCGTCATGCCCCAGAAGCTCCATTGCCAGGCCCGCGCCTCGTCTTCGAGACGGCTCGGATAAAGTCCTCCGGCGCCGTATTTCTTCGCCAAATACAAATTGATCGCCATCGATTCCCAAAGGATGAACCCGTCATCGTCGATGACCGGAACATGCCCATTGGGATTGAGCGCGAGATGCGCTTGGGTCTGCGTCTCGCCGGTCGCGAAATCGACCTTCACGTGCTCGTAATCGAGCCCCAGCTCCTTGGCCATCCACAGCACGCGAGCCGCGCGCGAGCGGGCGACGCCATAGATTTTGAGCGCCATGGCCGCGGTCCCTACCGCAAATCCTGCCCCGCGGCGTCGCCGCCAAGAAACTTGTTGGGCCGCAGGAACATCGACAGCACGAGCGCCCCATTTGGAGAGCGAGCGATGTGGCGGTTCCCTTTGGGGCGCCAGACGTAATTGCCGGCGTGCACCTCACCTTCGTCGTCGACGAGACTGCCTTCCAGCACAAAGGTCTGCTCGATGTCGACATGCTCGTGCAAGGCCAGCTCGGCACCCGGCTGCCAGCGGAAGAGCGCCGTCATCAGTCCGGTATCCGTGTCCTCCAGAAGAATTTTCATGTCGATGCCCGGACATGGGGTCGGTTTCCACGGCAGGCTCTCGACCTCAACATAGCGTGAGGCGAGCGGTCCCAGCTTCTCGTCGCCTTTGAGAAACGGCGTAGTTGCAGTCATTGGCGTCCCTCGCTGCTGTCTCGCTCGATGATAGCGCGAAACCCGGTTATGCTGGGTGGATCTTGTGGGAGGAAGCGATGTCAAAGGGCATTCTGATCGCGGCGATGGATTTTTCGGCGGCGCCCGAGGACGAGTTTCACGACTGGTACGATCTGGAGCACATCCCCGAGCGGCTGCGGATACCGGGCTTTTTGAACGCCGACCGCTGGATCGGCATCGAGAACCCCAACATTTCGGTGGCGACTTACGATCTCGACAATGTCGGCGTATTGCACAGCCCGCCCTACCTCGCGATCGCCGGCGAGAATTCCTCACCCTGGACCAAGCGCACCGCGCGGTTTCGCAAGGGCCTGCTGCGTTACGAGGGCGAGCAGCTCTATCCCGGCGACCTCGCGGCACCGCGCGAGGCCGCGACGCTGATGCTGATCGGCATGAATGTCGCGCCCGAGCACGAACACGAATTCAACGAATGGTATAACAGCGAGCACATTCCGGCCCTCGCCGCGGTCCCCGGCACGTTATGCGCCCGCCGCTATCGCGGCACCGGCGGCACGCAGCGCTATGTCGCGCTCTACCAGCTCAGTTCACCCGAGGTGGTTCGCTCGGCCGAATGGCGCAAAGCGGCGGACACGCCATGGACGCAGAAATTGCGCCCGCACTTGCGCGATATGCTGCGCATCGAGTGCCGCCGCTACACGCGATCGGGATAGCGGCTATGCCCGCCCGGCGGCGCGGTTGTCGCGCCGTTTGGCGGCCGCGTCCGCACTTTCGAAATCGGCGCCGGTGAACCCATAGAGGCGAGCCCCGCCGCTGAGGATCTTGCCGGCAATCTCGCGGTCGATGCTGGAATTGGTCAGCACCCGCTTCGAGACGTCGGGGAAGCTCGAGTCGAAATGCGGGAAGTCGCTCGAGACGCAGATATTCTCCGCGTCACCCAGGAGTTCGACCGTAGCGCCGACCTCACGCTCGCCGCTCTCGATCGCCGAAAAGCAATTGCGCTGCCAGTATTCGAACGGCGACATTTTCAGATACGGCGCGTCCGCCTCATGGTGCTGGCGCAGATCCCATTCGATGCGCCCCAATAATCCCGGCACCCACCAGCTCTGCGCTTCGAGGAAAGCGACCTTGAGCCGCGGGTAGAACTCGAGGATGCCGCCGAGCATCAGCGCTATCAGCGCCAATTGCATCTCGGTCGAATGGCTGGCGACGTGGCGCATGAAGCGGTTCTCGCCAAACCGCGGCTCGATCGTCGAAAAGTATGACCCGGTGCCTTCGTGGAAGCACAGCGGGACATCGAGGTCCTGCAGGAGGCTGTAGAGCGGATCCCAATAAGTCGAGTGCCAATAGCGGCCATTCACGTAATTGGGCCGCACAAACGCCCCCACCGCGCCGTAGTCCTTGACGCAGCGGTAGAGTTCCTGACAAGCGAGATTGACGTCGTGGATTGGCAGCATGGCCGCCATTTTTAGCTGGTCCGGGGTGTGCTGGACAAAGTCGTGCAGCCAATCATTGTAGGCGCGGCAGATCGCAGCCGAAAACTGCGGGTCCATATTATCGCGGACGAGAAAGGATAGCCCTGCCGTCGGAAACAGCACGGCGATGTCGATCCCTTCCATCTCCATGCCCATGACCTGGGCCTCGGCGTCATAGCCGCGCTCGACCGCGAACATCACAGAGGTGTTGGCGCGCTTGGAGACGAGGGGCCCGCGGATCCGGTTGTATTGCGAGATATTGCCGTCATTGCTGGTCGGCGCGCCGTCGAAAAACCAGTTGGGCCGACCACGCATCCCGGTCGGGCCGCCGTCGCTGCGCCGCATCGAGGAGGTGACGCGATGCTTGAATTTCGGGTCGAGGTATTTGTCGAAAAGATCCGGCGGCTCCATGATGTGCATGTCGCAATCGACAAACCGGTAGCCCTCTTTCATTGCATGCTCCTTCTCGTTCCCCGCTGAGAGATCAAATTCTGGCTGTCGTTGCGAGTTGCACACCGGCCGGGCAGCCGGTGGTCAACCCGCAATGACAATGCCTTCATGCCTACGCCCTAACGGACCTGCCGGGAATGGCTCTGCCAATACCCCTCGCGGAGTTGGTGTTTGAGGATCTTGCCGGAGGCGGTACGGGGCAATTCGTCGACAAAATCGATCGACTTCGGCAGCTTGTAACCGGCAATTCGCTCGCGTGCATAGGCGATGAGATCGGCGGCGTCGGCCCTTTGGCCCGGCTTCAGCACGGCGATTGCTTTGACCGCCTCACCCCAGTGCTCGTCGGGCACGCCGATCACGGCGACATCGGCGATTGCCGGATGGCCGTAAAGTGCGCTCTCGACCTCGGCCGGGTAGATGTTCTCGCCGCCGGAGACGATCATGTCTTTGACACGATCGTAGATGTAGAGAAAGCCGTCTTCGTCGAGATAGCCGGCGTCGCCGGTATGCAGCCACTCTTCCCTTATTGCTTTCGCGGTCTCCTCGGGCTGGTTCCAGTAGCCCTTCATGATCTGGGTCGCGCGGCAGACGATCTCGCCGACCTGGCGCGGCGGCAGCGGCTGGCCCGCCGCATCCACCACCCGGATGTCGACGCCATCGAGCGGCCGGCCACAGGACAGGAGACGTTCGGAGCTGAGGTCGGCATGCTCGTCGGGCCCGAGATAGGTGATGGCCCCGCTGGTTTCCGTCAGCCCGTAAACCTGCGCGAAGCCGCATTTGAAGACGCCGACCGCCCTTCGCAGCAGTTCGACAGGCATCGGCGAGGCGCCATACGAGATGAGCTGCAGAGAGGAAAGGTCGGCCTCCCGAATGCCGGGGCACTGCAATAGAAACAGGATCACGGCGGGCACCAGGAACATTTTCGTCACGCGATAGCGCACGACGGCATCGAGAATTTGCTGCGGCACAACCTCGCGCAATACGACATTGCGGGCGCCCGCATAGAGACCGGCGAGCGCGTAAGCCGAGCCACCGACATGGAACAGGGGCAGTACGACGAGGCTCACATCCGTTGTCCGCCACTCCGCCGACTTGCCGCTCGTGAACTGCGCCAGCATGGGGATCAAATTGTCGTTGGTCAGCTGGGCTCCTTTGGGACGGCCGGTGGTACCGCTGGTGTAAATTTGCAGACAGACATTGCTGCCTTCGGTGGGCAATTGCGGATCACTGACAGACTGCCGGCCGCGCCAAGCGGGATAGTCTTCATCGATGGCGATCACTTCGCGCACGCTCCTTAGCCGGCTGCGGATCTGCGCCACTGTATCGAGATAATGCGAGCCGACGAACAGCACCTCGGCCTGCGCATCATTGATCAGAGAAGCGATCTCGGGCGGCGCCAGCCGCCAGTTTACCGGCACCAGCACCGCCTTCGCCTTGGCGGCGCCGAACCAGATCTCGAAGAAGCTGTCGTGGTTTTTGTCCAGGACCGCAATGCGCGTCGACGGGCGCGCGCCGAGCGCGAGGAGGCCATTGGCGACTTGATTGGCGCGGCGGTCCAGTACGGCGTAGCTGGTATCTCGCCCTTCGAAGGTCAGCGCAGTGCGCACCGGCTGCACCGCAGCGTGATGACGCGCAATGTCTGCAACAGTGGCGATCGGCATTTGGCCTCCCTGTGCTTCGATCTGCCCCTCACCCCGACCCTCTCCCCGCAAGCGGGGCGAGGGAGAAAGGATTCCCTCGCCCTGCGGCAGCGGCGAGAGGGCTAGGGTGAGGCGCAGCACATTATGGCCTAAATCAAGAATACCCCCTTGCCAGTGGTTTGCGTGTCGAACAGGCGGTAGGCCTCATCCGCTTGTTCGAGTTTCCACTGATGCGTGAAGAGGCGATCGACATCGACCTTGCGCTCGACGGCAAAGCGCGCGCAGTCGGCCTGGCCCTGCCACGAGAAGGTCCAAGAGCCGATAATCGTCAATTGCTTGCGCAGCATATCGGGGCTGACGTCGATCGTCACGGTGTTGCGCTCGCCGACAAAGCACACCGTGCCCCATACCTTGGCGCTGCGGACCGCGGCGATGCGGCCTTCCGGCTGGCTCGAGGTGTCGAGCGTAAAGTCCGCGCCGCCATGGGTCAGGTCCTTGATCGCGCCGACCGGGTCGTTCGATCGCGGGTTCACGGTCTCCCAAGCGCCGAACTCCTTCGCGCGCGACAGCCGGTCCGGGCTGACGTCGAGCGCAATGACGCGGGCGCCCATCGCGGCGGCGAGCTGCGTCGCCGACAGTCCAACCGGCCCCTGACCGAACAGCGCGATCGTGTCGTCGCCCGAGATCTTCAGCCGGCGCAATGCGCCATAAGCCGTACCCGTTCCACAAGAGATCGCGGCTCCGGCAGCGAACGACAGCTCGTCATGCAATGGCACCAGTGTGAAGGCCGGCACCTTCAAATATTTCGCATGCCCGCCATGGGCGTTGTTGCCGTAGACCAAGACCGGCTCTTCCTGGCAGAGCTGCGACCAGCCTGCGCGGCAATGCTCGCAGACGGTGCAACCTTTATAATGATGCACCATGATGCGCTGGCCGACTCGGGCCATCTTCTCGCTGACGCCGGGGCCGATCGCCGCGACGACGCCGCACGGCTCGTGCCCGCCGATGACCGGATCGGGGTTGACCGGCAGACCGCCGATCGCCTCTCCGCCCGATTTCGGGCGGCGATACTGATGCAGGTCGCTGCCGCACATTCCTGAAGCTTTCATCTCGACGACGACCTCGCCGGGGCCCGGCACCGGGTCGGGAAATTCCATCAGCTCGATCTCGCGCTCGCCTGTGAAGACCACGCCGCGCATCGCGTCCTCCGCTTCGTTCATTGCCAATTCGACGGCCCCAGCCTACGCTTTTTTGCCGCCCCCCGGTACTGCTCGCCGCGACAAACCAAGAATGTCGAAAATCGCTCGCCTCTGCGCCGTTGCGTTTCTATCCGGCACACCGGCTTTGACCTCGTGTACACCGATCTTAGAGGTATCGGCTGCCAATGCGCCAGCCTGGCCCGCTTCGCTTCCCAAATACGACCACATCATCATCGTTGTCGAAGAAAACAAGGATTACGACCAGATCATCGGCAACCCGGCCGCCCCTTACCTCAACAGATTAGCGCAGGAAGGCGCAAATCTGCTCCGCATGTTTGGCGAAGAGCATTTCAGCCAAGGCAATTACTTCTGGCTGTTCTCCGGCAGCAATCAGAATGTCGGCTTTTTCGACGAAGTACCGCGCACCAAATCTACGGCGAGCAATCTCGGTCAGCAGTTGATCGCCAAAAGGTTGTCGTTCAAAGGCTATTCGCAGTCGCTGCCGGCGATCGGTTCCGAGATCGACACCACCCCGCCGGATTGCCGGCATTCCTGCGTCTACGGCCGCAAACATGTTCCATGGATCAGCTTTGCCAACGTGCCGAACGGGACAACAGTCGAGACATCCTCGAACCTGCGCTTTGCCGATTTCCCGAGGGATTACAACCAATCGCCGACCGTTGCCTTCGTGATCCCCGACATGGAGCATGATATGCACAATGGCGCGCCGAAAGATAGTGTTCCGGCCGGGGATTTGTGGCTAAAGCAGAATCTGGACGCCTACTACCAGTGGGCGAAAACCCATAACAGTTTGCTGATCGTCACCTTCGACGAGAATGACGACAAGACAGGCATTGCCGGGCTGACCGATCCCGCCATCGAGCCGGATCACGAGCAATCCCGCCATGATCGGCAAAACCGCATCGCAACTATCTTCGCCGGGGCATCCGTCAAGCCGAATTATGCCGAGCCCAGTGGCCTGACGCATGTCAATATCCTGCGCACCATCGAGGCGATGTACGGATTGCCCAAATCCGGTGCGCAGCAGCCCAATGCGCTTCGCTCCGGCATCAGCGATGACGCCACGGCCGCCAACGTGTTCTCCCCGGTCCAATAGCCCGCTCCCATTCCCTCCTCCGCATGCGGAGGAGGGGTAGGTGGGGTTACGAAAAGCTTCCCATAAAACGGTGAAAGCGGGCGAGAAAGCCGCGGGTGCGCGGGTTTTGCGGATGCTCCAAGAGCTGTGAGGGCGGTCCGCTCTCGACGATGATCCCGTCGCTCATAAAAGCGACGGTATCGGCGACCTCATGCGCGAAGGCGACCTCGTGCGTAACGATGACCATCGTCATGCCTTCCTTCGCGAGCTGCTCGATGACGCCCAGCACTTCGCCCACCAGCTCGGGGTCGAGCGCCGAGGTGACTTCGTCACACAGCATTACCGACGGGTTCATCGCCAAGGCGCGGGCAATCGCGACGCGCTGGCGCTGACCGCCTGAGAGGTGTGAAGGGTAGGCGTTCGCTTTGTCGGCGAGCCCGACCTTGGCAAGCAGATCTTTGGCAATGTCCACGGTTTCGTGTCTCGGCAGGCGTTTAACGATGCTCGGTCCCGCCATGACGTTCTGCAGCGCGGTCATGTGCGGGAACAAATTGAACTGTTGAAACACCATGCCGGTGGCGGCCCGAAAGGCGGCAAGCTCGCGATCACCCGGCCTCGCACGATTGCGGTTGCCAAAGCGCATCTCGCGGTCGCCAACGCGAATACGGCCGCGATCGGGATCTTCCAGTAGATTGATGCAGCGCAACAAGGTCGATTTACCGGAGCCGCTCGGCCCGATGATCGCGACAACGGCCCCGCGCTCGACTTGTAATGAGACGCCCTTGAGCACCTGCAGCGGGCCGAACGCCTTCCACAGACCGGCGATCTCGATCATCGCGCTCAATCGGCCCGTGCCAAACGGCGTTCGACGTGCTGTGCGGCCAAGGTCAGGGGGAACAGCACAAGGAAGTAGATCACCGCGACCATCGTATAGACTTCCAAGGGCCGATACGTCGCAGCGGTGATGATCGTGCCCTGATAGAGCAGATCGGCAACGGCGATCGTCGAGACAAGCGAGGTATTCTTCAGCTGGATGATCGACTGGTTCATGAAGGGCGGGATCATGCGCTTGACCGCCTGCGGCAGGATCACGTGGCGCATGACTTGGCCGCGCCGCATGCCGATCGCGCGGGCGGCGTCCCATTGGCCGCGCTCGATCGAATTGACGCCGCCGCGGATGATCTCTGCATAAAATGCGCCAGTATATAGCGACAACACCAGTGTCGCCGCAACGTGGGCCGGTATGTCGACGCCGATGACCACTGGCAGCGCGTAATAGAACCAGACGATCTGTACCAGCAGCGGCGTGCAGCGAAAGATTTCGACATAGGCGAGCAGTGGCGCCGTAATGATTGGGTTGCGCGACAGCCGCAGCAGCCCGGTTATCAGCCCAACAATGAGCCCCAATAAGATAGTGCCCGCCGTGTATGCGATCGTTACCCCTAACCCGGTCAGGATCAGACTGCGATAGGCCCAGAGAAACGAGAAGTCCCAGGCGTAACCCGCGTTGCTCACTGGCATAACGTCCAGCCCCTCACCCCGGCCCTCTCCTCGCTTGCGGGGAGAGGGTTAGGGTGAGGGGCAAGGGCGGAAGTCCTTTACAATTCGACATCAGGCGGGACGTCTTCGGGCTTGACGCCGTTGATCGCAAGGCCCGCATAGAGCCATTCGCGGATCTGCTGGATGCCGCGGTTGTAGTCGACCCAGGCATTGAGGAACTCGCGCCAGCGCTTGTCCGTCTCCATGCGTACGCCCATGCAGGTCGGCAATTGTACACGCGGCTGATGCAGCATCTGGAACTCGCCGAGCGCCGGGTTTTTCTTGACTGCCGTCAGTCCCAGATTGACGGCAAGGATGACGCAGTCGGCGCGGCCGGACTGCACCGCGAGGATGCAGTCGTCACGCGCCTTCAACGCGATGATCGTCGCCTTTGGCGCAAAGCGGCGGGCCGCGATCTCGTGCACCGAGCCGATGTCGACCGCGACCTTCACGTCCGCCTTGTTGAGCTCGCTCCAATTGGCCGCGTGGAAGCCCTTCTTCCCGACCATGCCAAAGCCGTGCAGATAAAAGGGGTGCGTGAAATCGATGACGAGAGCCCGCTTGGGAGTCGGGTTCAATGAGAAAGCCAGATCGATTTTGTTGGCCTGCAGATCGAGCACCGAATTGCCATAAGTCGATTCGATGTATTCGACCTGCCCGTCGAAGACGGCGGCGATGTCCTTGGCCATTTCGACGCACATCCCTGACCAGGCGCCCGAAGCAACGTCCTTGTTGAAATAGGGCGCCTCGCCGGGCAACGCGGCGATGCGCAGCACCTTGTTGCGCCTGACCCGGTCGATGGTCGATTCAGCCGGCTGTTCTTCGGCGCGCGCGGCTCCCGCAAGAACCGCGGGCGCTCCCGCCGCACCCGCGGCAAACAAGCGACGTGACAACATCAAAGCCTCCTCTTCTTCTTTGTTCACGAGCGTGGCAAAACTAGCAAGCCCGGTGCCGCGCCGAAAGCGGCAACAGAAGGATCAACCATGCCCGTCGCCAAGCCCCATCTCGAATTCCACCGCGTCGATATGAACGCCGGATGGTCGACCCCTCCCGGCTACCCGGCCGGCATCGAGCAAAAGATCCTGGCGGGCGCTCTCGACGAGAAAACTCGAACCGGGAGCCGCACCCGGCTTTTGCGCTTTGCGCCCGGAGTATTCACGACGGAGCCCTTCGTTCACGAATACTGGGAGGAGGTTTACTTGATCGAGGGGGACCTGACGGTCGGCAATGACGCTGAAGGCAGGGGTGGTGAGAGTTTCCCGGCTGGCACGTACGCGTGTCGGCCGCCCGGGGCGGTCCACGGCCCCTTCAAGTCAAACGGCGGGTGCCTGCTCTACGAAATCCATTATTTCGCCGAATAATGGCGAAGTCGCCGTTGTTTGGCCGCTGAAATATCGCGAACAAAGCTCATAAATTCCTTTTTTAAGCGCGACTGTTGCGGAAACGAGGACCGTTCCCAGCCGTTCAACCGATCAGCACTAGCTTGGAACCTGCCGTATACCGATTTGCAGCCTTTGCGACGTCTGCGTTGGTGGTGGTCGCAACTGGCGCCGCAGCGGCGGCCAATTCCGCTCGCATCGCCGAAACGGGAGCGGCGCTGCTGGGCAACGCCCATCGCTGTGGCATCGAGGACGAGCGGCTGGTGCGGGCGGCAAAGGTAATCCGCGGGCTGATTGCGGCTGCCTCCGACAATCCAAATGAGCTGAACGCCGCCAAGTCACGCTTCGCCGAGAGTTTCCGGGCGAGCGCCCAGCCGGAGGCGGATGGTCGTGCGTCGCCTCCGCGTTGCAAAGCCGTGCTGTCGCAATTCGAACGTCTTGAGCAGTTCCGGAACGGTTGGCGTTCCCGATAGCAAAGCGGTTGCCGGCGGCTCTTTGCCGCCCATAATCTGCCCCCATGGATTTTGACCTTTCGGACGAGCAACGGGCGTTCCAGGAAACGGCGCGGGCGTTTGCCCGCGAGGAATGGCTGCCGCAGGCGCCGGGCTGGGATGAACGCGCCGAGTTTCCAGTCGTGGCGCTGCGCCGAGCGGCGGAGCTGGGCTTCGCCGGGATTTGCGTCGGCGAGGAGTTCGGCGGCAGCGGGCTCGGCCGGCTGGATGCCACGCTCATTTTCGAAGAGCTCGCCGCGGCCTGCGTATCGACCGCCGCCTACCTTTCGATCCACAACATGGCGGCCTGGATGATCGACCGCTTCGGCACGCGCGAACAGCGCGGTCGCTTTCTCCCAAAACTCATGACGGTGGATCATTTAGCGAGCTATTGCCTGACTGAGCCAGGCAGCGGCTCGGATGCGGCGGCGCTCGCCACCAGGGCGGCCCGCGACGGCGGCGATTATGTGCTCAACGGTACAAAGGCGTTCATCTCGGGCGGTTCCGCGAGCGATCTCTATGTGACGATGGTGCGCACCGGCGGGGCGGGGCCCAAAGGCATCTCTTGCCTCGTTGTCGAGAAGGGCGCGCCGGGTCTGGCCTTTGGCAAACTGGAGAAAAAGCTCGGCTGGAACACGCAGCCGACGGCGATGGTGATCTTCGAGGGTTGCCGTGTGCCGGTCGCAAACCGGCTGGGCGAAGAAGGCGACGGCTTCAAGATCGCGATGATGGGCCTCGACGGCGGGCGGCTCAACATCGCCGCGTGCTCGCTCGGCGGGGCGAGCGCCTGTCTCGAAGCGGCGCGCGACCACTTGCTCGAACGCCGGCAGTTCGGACAGCCACTCGCCGATTTCCAGGCGTTGCGCTTCAAGCTCGCCGATATGGCGACCGAACTCGAGGCGGCGCGGCTCATGGTGCGCCGCGGCGCGGCGAGCCTCGACCGCGGCGACGCGGAAGCGACGATGCATTGCGCGATGGCCAAGCGCCTTGCGACCGATGCCGGGTTCCGCATCTGCAACGAGGCGCTGCAGCTGTTCGGCGGCTACGGCTACCTCAAGGACTTTCCGATGGAGCGCTATCTGCGCGATGTGCGCGTGCACCAGATCCTCGAAGGCACGAACGAGATCATGCGGGTCATCATTGCCCGCCGGCTGCTCGGCAGCTAATGGCCGACAGTGACGAAATCCTGCTCGACCGGGACGGCCGCCTCGCAATCCTCACGATCAACCGGCCGCAGGCGCTGAATGCGCTAACCCTCGGCAATTACCGCCGTATCGGGCCCGCATTGCGTGCCTGGTCGGCGGACCCGTCGGTGCAAGCCGTAGTCGTCCGCGGGGCCGGCGACCGAGCTTTTTGCGCCGGCGGCGATGTGCGCGCGGTCTATGAGGCCGCGCGCGGCATCAGTGGACCTCCCGATCTGACCGCCGTTTTCTTTCGCGAGGAATACCAGCTGATCCAGCGGATCCACCAATTTCCCAAGCCCTATATCGCGATCATCGACGGGATCACGATGGGCGGCGGGGCCGGAATATCGGTCAACGGCGCCCTTCTTATCGCCACCGAACGCACCCTCTTCGCGATGCCGGAGACCGGGATCGGCCTCTTCCCCGATGTCGGGGCGACGCGTTTTTTGAACCGCTGCCCGGGACATCTCGGCCGCTATCTCGGCCTCACGGGCGCCCGGCTGAATGCAGCGGACGCAATTTATTGCGGTTTCGCGACCCATTTCGTCCCGCGGGACCGGATCGATGCCCTGTTGGAAGCTCTCGCCGCAACAGACGCTGGACATCCTTCCATCAACCGGATCCTCGACGGTTTTGCCGCCAATCCGGAACTGGCGCCGGTCGCTGATTTGCAGGCGGCGATCGACCGGTGTTTCGCAGGCGATACTGTTGAGGCGATCCTCGACACGCTTGCTGCGGAAGCGGCGGGCGGTGGGCGGTATGCGGCCTGGGCCCAGGCGACACGCGCGGCCCTGCTGACCAAATCACCGACCAGTCTCAAAATCACGTTGCGCCAGCTGGCGATCGGGCGGGATTTCGACCTCGAAGCAGCACTCGCCCTTGAATACCGATTGACCCAGCATGTCATGACCGCACACGATTTTTATGAAGGCGTGCGGGCGGTAGTGATCGACAAGGACCAAAAGCCGCAATGGCGCCCCGCGACGCTTACCGAAGTGAGTGACGAGATGATTGAGGCCTATTTCGTGCCGATCGGCGATCGCGAGCTGCGATTTGATTAGGGCGCAAGCCCGACCAACGCGCGCGCAAAGGCCCGCGCCTCGAAGGGACGGAGATCGTCGGCGGTTTCGCCGACCCCGATCGCGTGGATTGGGATCCCGTATTTTTCCGCGAGCGATACCAGCACGCCGCCGCGTGCGGTGCCGTCGAGCTTGGTCATCACAATACCGGTGACGCCGACCATCTTGCGGAAGATCTCGGCCTGCGCATGCGCGTTCTGCCCCGTCGTCGCGTCAAGAACGAGCAGCACCGAATGCGGCGCCTCGTGATCGACCTTTTTGAGGACGCGGACAATTTTCTGCAGCTCGCTCATCAGATTGGCCTTGTTGTGCAGCCGCCCCGCCGTGTCGATCAGCAGGATGTCGCTGCCCTCGGCGCAGGCCTGCTCGAAGGCGTCATAGGCGAGCCCGGCGGCATCCGACCCCGCCGGCCGGGTCACAACGCGGCAGCCAGTACGCTCTCCCCAGATCTGCAGCTGCTCCACCCCCGCGGCGCGGAACGTGTCGCCGGCGGCAAGGACGACATTCTGGCCAGCATCGCGGTATTGCTTGGCGAGCTTGGCGATCGTCGTCGTCTTACCGCTGCCGTTGACGCCCACGACGAGAACGACGAAAGGTTTGCGATTGGGGTCGATGCGCAGCGGCTTCATCACCGGCTCGACGAGTTCGACCACTTGTTCGGCCAGCGCCGCCCGCACCTCCTCGGGCGCCACCTCCTGATTAAACCGAGTTTTGCGCAGCGCCTGGGTGACCTCGGACGCGATGCCGACCCCCATATCGCTTGCGATCAGCAGCTCTTCGAGTTCGTTGAGCGCCTCGTCGTCGAGCCGGCGGCGGTTGAAGATCGTATTGATGCCCTGCGTGAGCCGCGTCGAGCTGCGCGCCATCCCAGCTCTGAGCCGGCTCAACCAACCCCGCCGCTCCGCGTTTTCGGCCGCCTCCGGTGCGAGTGCTGTAGGGCACCCCTCTTCCGCCCAAGGCGCGATCGGCTCTTGCTGTTCCTCGTCTGCCGCCAGAGCGTCCGCCTCGGAGGCTCCCAAATCGGGATCGAGAACCGGTTCCGATGTCGAGCGTCGCCAGAACCTCATTGGACCGGCACTCCAATAAGACTGCACCCGTCGCTGCCCACCAACCGCATGCGGACGACCGCCCGTCCGTCGTCGGGGGCTGCAAACTTTACGGCCGCATAGAAAGCGGCGCGGCCCATCCCGGGCCGTTCGATCAACACATCGGTATAGGTGCCAATTCGCGACGAAAGTTCCTTCGCGAGCGCCGCCTCCCCAGCCTGCCGCAGGCGCGCCGCGCGCTCCTTGATCACCGAACCGGAAAGCTGCGGCATCCGCGCGGCAGGTGTTCCGGGCCGCGGGCTATAAGGAAAGACATGGACGAAGGCGAGCCCGCATTCGGCGATCAAGTCAAGGCTGCGGCAGAACATCTCCTCGCTCTCGGTCGGGAAGCCGGCGATCAGGTCGGCGCCGAGCGTCACCTCCGGGCGCAGAATGCGGGCGCGTCGCGCAGTCGCGACTGCGTCGGTCCGTGAATGACGCCGCTTCATTCGCTTGAGGATCAGATCATCGCCCGCCTGTAGCGAGAGATGCAAGTGAGGCATCAGCCGCGGCTCTTCCGCCAACAGCCGCCACAGCTCCGCGTCGATCTCGCCAGGGTCGAGCGAGGAGAGGCGCAGCCGCTCGAGTGCGGGCACCGCCGCGAGCAGCCGGCGCACCATTTGGCCCAGGCTCGGCTTGCCCGGGAGGTCCGCGCCGTAAGCGGTCAGGTCGACCCCGGTCAGCACGACTTCCCGATAACCGGCGTCGGCGAGGCGCCGCGCCTCGTCGGCGATGGTCCCCATGGGGACCGAGCGGCTAGGACCGCGCGCATAGGGGATCACGCAAAAGGTGCAGCGATGGTCGCAGCCCTGCTGCACTTGCAGAAAAGCTCGGCACCTGCCCTCGAAGCCCTCCATGAAAGGGGTAGCTGTCTCGACCAGATCCGCCTGTGTTGCGATCTCCCGAGCATAGCTCAGTGGCCGCAGCTTTGCTTGATTGTCGAGCACCCGGTCGACCTCGGGCATCGCCGCGTAGCGCTCCGGCGAGATCGTGGCGGCACAGCCCGTTACGATGATGCGGGCTGAGGGATGGAGGCGCCGCGCCCGGCGGATCGCCTGGCGCGCTTGGCGTTCCGCTTCGGCGGTGACGGCGCAGGTATTGACGATGACCGCATCGCTTAGGCCGGCGCTCGCGGCGGCTCGGCGAATGAGCTCGGATTCGAACGCGTTCAGCCGACACCCGAAAGTGATGATCTCGTTGCCCTGCATTTACTCAGTTTTCCGCCAGCAGATCCGCGTCGAACGTGCCGTCGAAGCTAACAGCGGCGGGCCCGGTCATGATCACATGCCCGTCCTCCCGCCAGGCGATGTCGAGTACCCCGCCGTCGAGTTCGATGCAGCCCCGGCGGTCCGCCAGCCCGCGGCGATGCGCGGCGACGAGCGCGGCGCAAGCGCCGCTCCCGCAAGCTCGGGTTAGTCCGGCACCCCGCTCCCATACGCGCAGCCGGATGTGCCCGCGGTCGCGGATCGCCGCGACGCCGATGTTAGCGCGTTGCGGAAACAGCGCGTCATGTTCGAGACGCGGCCCCAATGCAGCCAGATCGATCGCTTCGATGTCCTCGACGAAGAACGTCGCATGCGGGTTGCCGATACTTGTGCAAACCGCATCCGACAGCGGCCCGAGCGACAATTCGACATGCAGAGTGTCCGTCGCGCGCGCGAGGGGTATCTCACGCCAATCCGTGTGCGGCGGCCCCATGTCGACGGAGACACGCTGATCTGCCAACACCTCCGCTTTGAGGAGCCCCCCCAGGGTCTCGATCCGCACGCGCGGGTCACCGGTCTCGCGATACAGCAAATCGGCAACGCAGCGCGTCGCATTTCCGCAAGCTTCGGCCTCGCTGCCATCGGCATTGCGGATACGCATCAGCACTTGCGCCTCGGGGTGACGCGGCGGCTCGAGAAGAATCAATTGATCACAGCCGATGCCGGTGCGCCGGTCGGCGAGCGCGCTGGCGCCCACTGCGGCAACGGGCACAGCGGCGCGGCGAAAATCGAGCACGATAAAATCGTTGCCGAGCCCGTGCATTTTTAGAAACGGCACCTTCGCCATGGCGCCGCTTATATGGCGGCGGCCCCAGCCGTGTCCAACAGCGAACGTTCCGGAACGGGTGGGGTTTGCGGGCTTCTCTGGCTAAACCCCGCGGCGCACGGTCGCCGTGCTTGACTTTGCGTGCTTGGCGCTACCCGTCCCGCGGGCGATCGCCAGCGCGTTTCCGGTGTGACCGGGCCACACCGCTTTGGCGACGCCCTGCGCGCGCGCCGTGCCGCCGGATCCGCCTGCGCGCCCGACCGAGGCGTGAAGGACCGCATAACGGCCGTGTCGGCCGGTGATCCGATGGTCGGAATGTGCGGGATGCCGCGTTGGCCTGTCGGGAGCCAGGGCATCGACGGCCGACCAATCGCGCTGGCTCGTGTCCGCCGTACGGACGGAGACCGGTTCGTTCTCGTTGCTGAAATAGCTTGGAGCGTCGGCCGGAGGACTAAAGTTCTTTGAACCGGAATCCGGCAGATCCTGCGCAAAAGCCGGCAAACCCGCAAGGCCGAGCACACCCGCGAGAAAGGTGATCGTCAGTCTGTTTGGCATCGAATTTCCCCCGCTGTCCCAATAGCTGACCCAGCGGCCGGAAGCCAATCCCAGGCGTTAGCCCAGAAATTCTGCCAATTAGGGACGAAACCCGGGCGGCGGATACAGAGAATCGCCAGCCGTGCGGAATATTGCGCTAACGCTTCTCCGCGTTCCAAGTTTCGAGATCGAGCCGGTCCATCAGGAAGAGATCTGTGGTCCGGGTATACCATCCGCGCCCGTGCATGCGGCCGATGAGCCGCATCTTTTCCGTATGCACATACGTCTTCGCGGGGTCGACGAGGTCGTCGCGGACATGGATGTGGATTACTCTGCCGATTTCTAACATCGACCGTGGTCCCAGCGACACGCCGGTGATGCGGCGGCATTCGAAACTAACCGGAGATTGCACAATTCGCGGCGGGCGAACCCCGACCGAGGACGCCGCGGTCAGATCGGCTTTGTCGAGCTCACCGGTGCCTATCGGAAAATCGACGGCGCAGATGTTCATCCGTTCGGCGAGGGCTTCGTCGACGAGGTTGACGACGAACTCCCCGCTGTCCCGGATGTTGCGCTCGGTGTCCTTGTAGCCGTCCTCGCTGGCGGCGCCTGGGCTGATCCCGAGCACCACCACCGGCGGCGACGAGCTCACGGCATTGAAGAAGCTGAACGGCGCGGCGTTGATCCGCCCTTGACTGTCGACCGTCGTCGCCAACGCGATCGGCCGCGGCACCACCGTGCTCACGAGCAGCTTGTAAGCATCCGTCCCCGGAATTTGCGCCAGATCGAAATGCATTTTGTTTCTCGCCGGTTGCCGCGTCCTCACCGGTGATGATGCGGGACCGTCACGCTGCGCGCAATTGACACTAAGCCGCGCCGAGACTACGTTCCGCCTGCGCTTCCACGAATAGCGAGACGCATCTCTGCAAGGGAGCCGCCAGTCCGCGAGTTTCGCGCACTGGCGTTTTTTGCTATCGCCGATCGGTTAAAGGACCGGAATGTTCGACAACCTCACTGACCGCCTGGGCGATGTCTTCGACCGGCTGCGCCGTCACGGCGCGCTGACCGAGAACGACATCGGGGCGGCGCTGCGCGAGATCCGCATCGCGCTGCTCGAAGCTGACGTCGCGCTGCCGGTGGTGCGCGATTTCGTTGCCGCGGTGCGTGAGAAGGCGCTGGGGCAGGAGGTGCTGCGCTCGGTGACGCCGGCGCAGATGGTCGTCAAGATCGTCCACGACCACCTCGTCGAGGTGCTCGGCGGCGATGCCGGCGCTGCGCGGGCGGACGGGCTCGACCTCAATGCGCCGCCCCCGGTGGTCGTCATGCTGGTCGGGCTGCAGGGCTCTGGTAAGACCACGACGGCCGCGAAGATCGCCAGTCGGCTGAAGCAGCGCCATCGCAAGAAGGTGCTGTTGGCCTCCCTAGACGTGCAGCGGCCGGCGGCGCAAGAGCAGCTGGCTCAGCTCGGCAGCCAGATCGGGGTCACCTCATTGCCGGTTGTGGCAGGCGAGAGGCCGGTGACGATCACCAGGCGGGCCCTGCAAACCGGCCGCACTGAAGGTTATGACGTGGTGATCCTCGACACCGCTGGCCGGCTGCACATCAACGAGGAGCTGATGCTCGAAGTCGCAGCGGTGCGCGAGGTCGCCGACCCGCACGAGACATTGCTCGTCGCCGATGCAATGACCGGGCAGGATGCAGTCAACGTCGCCAAATCCTTTGGCGAGCGCGCCAGCATCACCGGCATCGTGCTGACCCGGGTCGATGGCGACGCCCGCGGCGGCGCGGCCTTGTCGATGCGCGCGATCACCGGCAAACCCATCGTGCTGATGGGGGTCGGCGAGCGGATCGACGCGCTCGAACCGTTCCATGCCGAGCGCATTGCCGGACGCATTCTCGGCATGGGCGATGTCGTCAGCCTGGTCGAGAAGGCGGCCGAGACGGTCGACCGCGACGAAGCCGAAAAGCTCGCCGCCAAATTGGAGAAGGGGCGATTCGATCTCGACGACCTTGCCGCCCAGCTGCGCCAGATCCGCCGGATGGGCGGTATGGGCGGGATGCTCTCGCTGCTGCCGGCAATCGGCAAGATCAAGCGGCAGCTCGATGAGGCGAACATCGACGAGCGAATCATCAAGCGCCAGGAGGCGATCATTTCGTCGATGACAAAGAGCGAGCGGCGCAATCCGAAACTGCTGAATGCCTCGCGCCGCCGCCGCATCGCGGCCGGCTCGGGCACCTCGGTGCAGGAGATCAACCGGCTCTTAAAGCAGTATCAGGACATGGCCGACATCACGAAAAAGATGAAGAAGCTGGGCCCGAAAGGCCTGGCCCGGCATGGGCTCGCCGGGTTGATGCCTGGTGGCCTCCGGCATTAGGAAGGAGTCCCTATGTCTTTGAAGATCCGCCTAGCGCGGGGTGGTGCAAAGAAGCGCCCGTATTACAGCATCGTCGTCGCGGATTCGCGCAGTCCGCGGGACGGCCGTTTCATCGAGAAACTCGGGACCTACAACCCGATGCTCGAGCGCTCGCATACCGAGCGGGTAACCCTTAAGACCGAGCGCATTCAGCATTGGCTCGGCGTCGGCGCGCAGCCGACCGATCGTGTCGCGCGCTTCCTCGGCGAAGCGGGCCTCATCGAAAAGCCGCCGATCCGCGAGACTCCCGTCAAGTCGCGGCCCAAGGCGCGCGCGCAGGAGAGGATGAAGGCCGCTCAAGAAGCGGCGGGCGCGGCGGCGGGGCGCGGCTGAGTTCGGACGAATGGCAGCTGCCCCTCACCCTAGCGCTTCGCGGGCCCCTCCCTCTCCCCGCGCTCGCGGGGCGGGGGGCTTTCCTCCCTCGCCCCGTGTGCGGGGAGAGGGTCGGGGTGAGGGGTGTCCGACGAGGGTGTGCCTCGGCGTCATAACAGGGCCGCAGGGTGTGCAGGGAGCGGTTCGGATCAAGAGCTTTACCGAAGTTCCGGAAGACGTCACTGGCTATGGACCCGTCGAGGACGAAACCGGCCGTCGCCTCGAGCTGCACCTCACGGGCCTGGCCAAAGGCGTCGTGATTGCACGGGTTTCGGGCATTGAAGATCGTAATCAGGCGGAGACGCTGCGCGGGCTGCGGCTTTACCTTCCGCGCTCGGCGCTGCCGCGGACCGACGCGGATGAATATTACCACGCCGATCTGATTGGGCTCGAGGCGGTACTGAGCGACGGCACGCCCGTCGGACGGGTCCGCGCAATCCACGATTTTGGTGCCGGCAATACGCTCGAGCTGGCGCGCTCCGGCGCATCGCCGGTCATGGTGCCGTTCACCCGGGAGATTGTCCCCGTCGTGGAACTGGCGGAGGGCCGGCTGGTGCTCGATCCGCCGCCCGGACTTCTTGACGACAGAGGGCTATGAGCTGGCGGGCGACCGTGCTGACGATCTTCCCGGAAATGCTGCCGGGCCCGCTCGCCTATTCACTGGCCGGCAAGGCGTTGAGCGCCGGGTTGTGGCAGCTCGAAATCGTGGACATCCGGGATTTCGCGCGCGATAAACACCGCGCCGTCGACGACGCGCCGTTCGGCGGCGGGCCGGGGATGGTGATGCGGCCGGATGTGCTCGACGCCGCGATCGCCGGCGGCGGAGGTGTGGGGCCGCTGCTGCTGCTATCGCCCCGCGGACGTCGGCTCGATCAGGTTTGGGTGCGCGAGCTTGCGGTAATGCCGGGGGTGAGGCTGATCTGCGGCCGCTTCGAAGGGGTCGACGAGCGCCTGCTGAAAGCGCGGACGATCGAGGAGATGAGCCTCGGCGATTTCGTGCTGTCGGGTGGCGAGCCGGCCGCGATCGCGGTGATCGACGCTTGCGTGCGCCTCCTGCCGGGGGTGGTCGGATGCGCCGAAACACTTGCCGAAGAGAGTTTCGCCGAGGGGCTCCTCGAATATCCGCAATATACGCGCCCGCAGGTCTGGAACGGGCGGTCGGTGCCGGAAGTGTTGGTTTCGGGCGACCATCGGCGAATTCGCGAATGGCGCCGGGCCGAGGCGGAACGCCTGACCCGTGAGCGGCGCCCCGATTTGTGGGCGCGCTATTTGGCGGCGCCGAAAAACGACTGGGATGATGAGGTGGATCGATGAATCTTCTTCAGCAGATCGAGCAAGAGCAGGTTGCAAAACTCGCAGCCAATCGGCCGGTGCCGCAATTTGAGCCGGGCGATACGGTTCGCGTTGGCATCCGAGTGGTGGAGGGCGAGCGCGAGCGCATCCAGGTCTTCGAAGGTGTGTGTATCGGTCGCAAGAATGCCGGGGTAAACTCGAATTTCACATTGCGCAAGATCTCCTACGGCGAAGGTGTCGAGCGGGTCTTCCCGCTCTACTCCCCTCGCATCACGTCGATCCAGGTGGTACGGCGCGGCGTCGTCCGCAGAGCGAAGCTCTATTATTTGCGTGGCCGCACCGGCAAGGCCGCCCGCATCATCGAGCGTGCTCGCGACCGCACCCGCCCGGACGGCGCGGAACGCGCTCGCACGAACGCCGAACCCGAAACCGCACCGTCTCCCGAGCCGGCCGGCGCGTCCAAGGACAGCAACCAATCGGAGTGAATAGACCCATGGCCCCGCCGCGCACCCTGTTCGACAAAATCTGGGCTAGTCACGTCATCGCGCCGCAAGACGAAGGCACATATCTGATCTACATAGATCTTCACTTGATTCACGAGGTCACGACGCCGCAAGCTTTCGAGAGTCTAAAGCTCGCCGGCCGCAAGGTTCGCCGGCCGGACGCGACGATCGCCGTGGCGGACCACAACGTGCCCACGAGCGATCGCAGTAAGGGCATCGACGACCCTGAATCGAAACTGCAGGTCGACACGCTCGAACGTAATGTAGAGGAATTCGGCGTTCCCTATTTCGCGGTCGACAGCATCAATCAGGGGATCGTCCACATCATCGGGCCGGAGCAGGGGCTGAGCCAACCCGGCATGACGATCGTCTGCGGCGACAGCCATACCGCGACGCATGGTGCGATGGGCGCGCTGGCCTTCGGCATCGGTACCTCGGAGGTCGAGCACGTGCTCGCCACTCAGACGCTCATCCAGGCACCTGCCAAGAACATGCTGATCGAGGTGAATGGCAGCCTTGGCTCTGGGATCAGCCCAAAGGATGTGGTCCTCGCGATCATCGGCAAGATCGGAACCGCCGGCGGTACCGGGCACGTCTTCGAATATGGCGGCAGCACCTTCCGCGAGATGTCGATGGAAGGCCGCATGACCGTCTGCAACATGTCGATCGAAGCAGGCGCGCGCGCCGGTCTGGTTGCTCCGGATGAAAAAACATTCGCCTACCTCATGGGCCGGCCTTATGCGCCAAAGGGGGCGCTCTGGGAGCGGGCGATCGCCTATTGGCGGATGCTGCCGTCGGATCCCGGCGCCAAATACGACAAAGAGGCGCATCTCGACGCCGCCGACATCGCGCCGCATGTCACGTGGGGCACTAATCCCGAACAGACGGCACCGATCACCGGGCGCGTTCCCGATCCGGCGCAGGTAGAGGATCCCTTGAAGCGCGCCGCAATGCAGCGCTCCCTCGAATACATGGCGCTCGCACCGAACACGCGGCTCGTCGACGTGCCGGTGCAGCGCGTGTTCATCGGCTCCTGCACCAACAGCCGGATCGAGGATCTGCGCGCCGCTGCGGCGATCGCCAAGGGCCGGCGTGTCGCCGAAGGCGTGCGCGCACTGGTGGTCCCGGGTTCCGGTCTTGTCAAGCATCAGGCGGAGGAGGAGGGCCTCGACCGCATTTTCCTTGAAGCCGGCTTCGAATGGCGCGAGCCGGGCTGCTCCAATTGCATGTCGATGAACGCCGACCGGGCGATGAACGCCGAGCGCATCGCCTCGACCTCGAACCGCAATTTCGAGGGCCGCCAGGGCAAGAACGCCAAGACCCATCTGATGGGTCCGGCGATGGCCGCCGCCGCAGCCGTCACTGGCCGCCTCACCGACGTGCGACAGTTGGGGTGACGCAGCCGTCTAGCACATGGCTCAGTTGGCGAGCATCGGTCGACGCGCGGTTAGAGGGCTTGAAGAGCGCCATTGATGGTACGCGCTGGGTTGTCGGCATCGTCGCGGTAATCATGATCGGTGGGTTCAGTTTTCTTGGATTTCAGCTCAACCGATTAGAGGGACGGGTAGATCGCGTTGAGACGGTGGTTGCTGCGATACCGGCTCGATTGTCCGACGAATTCCGGGCGATGCGCTCGGAGATGGCGGCGCAGACGAGCGCCATTGCCAATTCGATCACCGCGACCCGGCAGTCACAGCCCCCGCCGCCGCAGATCATCGTGATTCCTGGGCCGCAGCCTAGTGAGAAGTCACCCGAGCCAAAGCCCTAGTGAAGGACCGAGAATGGAGAAATTCACGCAACTGACTGGCGTCGCGGCGCCGCTGCCGATCATCAATCTCGACACCGACAAGATCTTTCCGGCGGTCTATCTCAAAACAATCAAGCGGACCGGTCTCTCGAAATGGCTGTTCGCCGAAATCCGCTACCGCCCAGACGGGTCGGAAAATCCCGACTTCGTGCTGAACCAGGCTCCATACCGCAATGCCAAGATTCTGATCGGCGCGGACAATTTCGGTTGCGGGTCGAGCCGCGAGCACGCTCCTTGGGCGCTGCTCGATTTCGGCATCCACTGCGTCGTTGCGCCGAGCTTTGCCGACATCTTTTACAACAACTGCTTCAAGAACGGGCTCCTGCCGATCGCATTGCCCAAAGAAATCGTCGAGGAACTAATGGAAGACGCCAAAAAAGGCGCCAATGCCATAATGACGGTCGACCTGGAAACTCAGACAATCACCCGACCGGATGGAGAAAAGGTCCATTTCGAGCTCGATGCATTTCGCAAGCATTGTTTGTTGCACGGGCTCGACGACATCGGCCTGACCGAGCAGAAAAACGCAGAAATCCGTGCCTATGAAGAGAACGCGCGCCTGGCGCGGCCCTGGCAATTCGGCATGACGCGGCGCGAGGCTTAAGCCATGGCGCAGACCCGTGCCCCGAACCGCAACGTGCTGGTGCTGGCGGGCGACGGCATCGGTCCGGAGATTATGCGCCAAACGCTGCGCGTAATCGAATTCCTCGACCGACAACGTGTCGCCAGCTTTAATATCAGCGAGGGCCGGGTTGGCGGCGCCGCGCTGGATGAGTTCGGCGTCCCGTTGACCGAGGAAGCGCTCGCTCAGGCGCTTGCCAGCGATGCCGTGCTGTTCGGCGCCGTCGGCGGGGCGAAATGGGACAGTCTCCCATTCGAGCTGCGCCCCGAGCGCGGCATCCTGCGGCTGCGCAAAGAGATGGACCTGTTTGCCAATTTGCGACCTGCGGTCGTGTTCGACGCGCTAGCCGACGCCTCAAGTCTCAAGCGCGAGATCGTCGAGGGGCTCGATCTGATGATTATTCGCGAACTGACTGGCGGCATCTATTTCGGCGAGCCGCGAGGGGTCGAGAGGCTGGCGGACGGCAGTCGGCGCGGCATCAACACCGAAGTCTACACCGATGCAGAAATCGAACGAGTGGTGCGCGTCGCCTTCGACCTCGCCAGAAAACGCGGCGGCCGCGTTTGTGAGGTCGACAAAGCCAACGTCATGGAGTCGGGTGGGCTGTGGCGCGAGGTAGCACAGCGAGTGCGCGACGCCGATTACCGTGATGTCGAGCTCACCTTCATGTATGCCGACAACTGCGCGATGCAGCTCGTGCGCAACCCGACACAGTTCGATGTCATCGTTACCAGCAACTTGTTCGGCGATCTGTTGTCGGATTGCGCGGCCATGCTGACGGGCTCGCTCGGCATGCTGCCTTCGGCCTCGCTCGGCGCGCCCGACGCAAGCGGCCGCCGCAGGGCGCTGTACGAGCCGGTTCACGGCAGCGCTCCGGATATAGCCGGCAAGGATGTGGCGAACCCGCTCGCGTGTATCCTGTCCCTCGCGATGATGCTGCGCTATTCCTTCGAAATGGCCGAGGAAGCGGATCTCGTCGAAGGCGCGGTGCGCCGGGCGCTGGCCTCGGGCGTGCGAACCAGCGACATTATGCAGCCGAACCTGGGCCGCGTGTCCACGCGGGTCATGGGCGACACGGTGCTGCGCGAACTGGAAAAAGCGAGTTAAACAAGGGGCTTTCAGGCCGAAGTCGTTGACCCGATTACTGGTCGGGTCCAAAAATGATAATCTTCGTCAAAAAGCAGTGAGTGGTCGAGGTGAGGATACTACCGATGGGGGACAGGACCTTCTGTCGGTGTAAGACTAGCTTTGTGAAAGTCTCGATCAGATCGGCGTAACGGAGCGGCCACGAGTATCACACAGCAGGTCCTTGCAGCAGGGGCGCCCGTGTCTGTCCGAGGGCCGAAGCGGCCGCGTGGATACCGTCGCCTCCGCGGTGCGGATTTTGGGTGGGCCATTGCTTTCATCCTGCCTTATGCGGCGGTGTTTTTCGTCTTCGTTGTGTATCCCTTCGGGTATGCGCTGTGGATGGCGAGCCAGCCGTCGCTTTACGCAGAACTCCTCGCAGATCGATCCTATCTGCCGGCGGCCGTCAATACCTTGCTGTTCGTCGGCCTCGGCGTGAACGTGAAGATGTTCTTGGCCGTGCTGCTGTCCGGCTTCTTTCTGTGCCCGCGCTGGTGGATCAGGGCTTTGCTAGCCATGTATGTTCTGCCTTGGGCAATCGCGACGACACAAGCCTGCGTGTCGTTTCACTGGATGCTGCAGCAGGAGGGGTTGGTCAACGGCCTGTTGTCGGCGCTGTTCGGAATTGAGGGTCCGATCTGGTTTAACAACCGCTGGCTCGGCGTCGGAGCGAACATCCTCGTTTACATCTGGAAATGGATGCCGTTCTGGACGGTGATATTTCTCGCGGCGAGGATCAGGGTTCCTCGAGACCTCTACGATGCGGCGGAGGTTGATGGAGCAACCGGTATCCGCCGCTTCGTCCATGTTACCTTCCCGCTGCTAGCGAACCTTTACCTGCTTTGCACACTGCTCTCGACGCTCTGGACAATCGGCGACTTCACGACCGTTTATCTCGTCTCGGGCGGCGGGCCGGCGGCCTCCACGCACGTGCTGGCGACGCTCGGTTTTCACTATGCCTTCGATGCTAGCAAACCGGCGCTCGGTGTCGCAGCGGTGATGTCGGCGCTCCCGGTGTTGATCCCGATCGTGATCCTATTGATGCGCAAGCTCCAAACGAGCGAGATCGAGCTGTGAGCATCACTCTCGACTTCCCGTCACCGGCGCCCCGGCGCTATCGCCTGCGGCGGGTTCTGAGCGAAGCGGGCTTGGTAGTGCTCGGCGTCCTCATCCTGATCTGGTCGCTCGCGCCGGTGTACAACATGTTCCTGATTGCACTCGATCCCGAAGAAGGCGAAATCGAGTTCGCTGGCAATCTCTGGCCGCCGGAGCCATCGCTCGAAAGCTTCCGCTCGGTCATAACGCAGGAGGCCCGGTACCTCGAAGATTTTTGGCACCAGTTTGGCAACAGCCTTTTTATCGGGCTGCTGACGATGGTGCTAACCGTGCTGATCGGCTCGTTGGCGAGCTTCGCAGTGAGCCGGATGCGGCTAAGCCGAGGCTCGTTGCTGACCAACGCCGCGCTCCTCACCTATGCAATCCCGGCATCTTTCCTGGTCATTCCGTATTTTCGGATCATGCACAGCTATGGGCTGTCGGATAGCCTCTGGGCGGTTATCGCGGCGCAGGTGGCGTTCGCGGTCCCGTTTGCCATCCTGATCTTGCAGCTCTACGGGAGCTTGATACCGTTTGAACTCGACGACGCGGCCCGTGTCGACGGCGCATCTGCGGTTCAAGTGTTTCTGCGCATTTATCTGCCTTTGATGACGCCGGCGCTGGCGGTCGTCGCGGTCTACGCGCTCCTGCTCGCCTGGAACGACTATCTCTACCCGGCCGTACTCCTTGCAGTGCGCAACATGACGGTCGCCGTAACGCAGGGCCAATTGTTCAGCGATACCGACGCAGAATGGAACGCGATGATGGCCGCCGCCATCATTTATGTGCTGCCGCCTGTCGCGCTGTTATTTGCCCTCCGCCGCTATGTCGCGGCGAGCCTTACAACGGCAGCGATCAGCATTTGAGTAAGTGGGACGGCCGTTCTACATTTCCAGAAGGGATTACAACCTGAACGCGGCCGTGTTCGGCTTGCAGGCGTAACAATGGAGGGAAGCGAACATGACGGGTCTGACGCGGCGTTCTGTGCTTCACGGTTCTTTGGGGCTCGTTGCCGCCGGGGGCTTGGCGCGGCCTTACATCGCCAATGCGGCGGCGACGACCGCCGAGGTGTGGTGGCAGCAGGGCTTCGCGCAGGAAGAGGATATCGCCTTCAAGAAACTTGTGGCCGATTACGAGAAGGCGAGCGGCAATAAAATCGAGGCCAGCATCATCCCGTTTGCGCCGCTGCGCCAAAAGGAAATCTCGGCAATCCAAGCCGGCGTCGTCCCAGATGTGATGGAATATGCCGATTTCTCGTTTCTGCCGCTGAACGCCTGGGCCGACAAGCTTGTCGATGTCAGCGACATTGTCGAACCCGTGAAGTCGCAGTACATCGATACCGCACTCCGCGCTACTTACACGTATAACAATACCACAAAAAAACGCGCATACTACGCGGTACCGACAAAAGCGGCCGGAATCCCGTTCCACATCTGGAAGTCTCTGGTCGAGAAGGCCGGGTTTAAGGTTTCCGATATTCCGAATACCTGGGATGAATTCCTCGATTTCTTTATGCCGGTGCAAGATAAATTGCGGGCGCAGGGGATGCGTAACATTTATTCATATGGTTATCAGCTGACTGCTAACGGTGTCGACCCGGCCATTACCTTTCAGGGCTTTTTGATGGCTTATGGCGGCAAGAACCTGGTCACGCCCGATGGCAAACTGCGCACCGACGATCCGCAAGTGAAGGACGCGGCGGTCAAAGCGATCGCAAAGCTCACTACACCCTTTAAGAAGGGATATGTGCCGCCGGGGGTCGTCAACTGGAACGATGCCGACGATAACAATGCCTTTCACGCCAAGCTCATCGTAATGGATTTCGACGGGTCGCTGTCGACCGAGGTCGCCCTTTACAGGAAAAAGGAGGAGTACGACGACATCGTGACCCGCGGAATGCCGCTCGGCAACGACGGCACGAAAATTCCTAGCCCGATGCCGATTTTTGGTGCGCTGATTCCGAAGGGGGCCAAAAACATCGCGGTCGCCAAGGAGTTTCTAAAATACGCGGCGCAGCCGAACGTGCTAAACGAGTATCTGAAGGGCGGGCTCGGCCGATGGGCGCTGCCGCTGCCCGAAATCGCCAAGAGCGACCCATTTTGGTTTAAGGAGGACCCGCATCGCACGGCCTACGCCGAAGAGACCCTGGTCAGTCCGACCCTTCCGCTTTACGAGGCGTTCAACCCGGCTATGGCCGATGTCAATGCCGAGCACGTCTTCAGTATCGCCATGATCGACGTCATGAACAACGGGATGACGCCGGAACAAGCAATCGACAAGGCGTTCAAGCGGGCCGAGGAGATCTTCGCGAAATACCCGATTGCGCAGACGTAGGCGCTCGTTCTGGCTTAGAGCGTTGCGCGTTGAGACCGCGAGCCGACGGTTTATACTCGCGCGAGACAAAGGCGCCCGTTTCGAGGCGCCTAACGGATAGGGAAGGAAGACAGGTATGAGAAACCTCAGCCGGCGATCAGTGCTTCGCAGCTCTTTGGGTATGGCCGCGGCCGGGACCTTGGCGCGTCCGTATATCGCCAACGCGGCAGCAGCGACTGCCGAAGTGTGGTGGACGCAAGGGTTCGTCCCGGAAGAGGATGTGGCGATCAAAAAGCTCGCCGCCGATTACGAGAAGGCCAGCGGCAATAAGATCGACCTACAAATCATGCCCTTTGCGCCGCAACGGCAAAAGATCGTCGCAGCGGTGCAGAGCGGCATCGTCCCTGACGTGTTCCCTGCCACGCCCGGTGAAATCATTGCGTTGCACGCATGGGACGACAAACTGGTCGACGTCACTGATGTCGTCGAAACCCAGAAATCGCGATACCTCGAGACTGCCCTGCTCAATACCTACTGTTACAACAACGTCACGAAGAAGCGCAGTTATTATGGCGTCCAGTTCTCGAACGATACGCTGCCGAACCACATCTGGCGTCCGTTGGTCGAGAAGGCCGGCTTCACGATGGAGGATCTGCCGCGCACCTGGGATGCCTTCTACGATTTCTTTAAGGAGGTGCAGAAGAAATTGCGCGCGCAGGGGGTGCGCAACGTCTACGGCCTCGGGCTGAACGTCACCACCAACGGTGTCGACCCCAACAATGTCTTTAACTATTTCCTGATCGCCTATGGCGGCGGGGATATCGTCACCAAGGACGGCAAGCTGCACCTTGACGATCCGAAGGTAAAGGAAGCCGTCGTCAAGGCGCTGACCTATCCGGCCACCGCCTACAAGGAAGGCTTCGTGCCGCCCGGCGCGATCAACTGGAACGATGCCGACGACAACAACGCCTTCCACGCCAAGCAGATCGTCATGGATCTCGACGGCACGATCTCGACTGAGGTCGCTATCATTCATAAAGAGCAGGATTACAGCGAAGCCGTCACAATGGGGCTGGCGCTCAGCAACGACGGCAAGCCGGTACCAAGCCAGGCCGGCGGCCTCGCTATGCTGATCCCGAAAGGCGCGAAAAACGTCGAGACCGCCAAGGATTTCCTCAAATACCTGATTCAGCCACAGGTGCTGAACGAGCTGCTGAAGATGGGTCTCGCCCGCAGAGTCCCGCCGACGCAGTCGATCGTAAAGGATGACCCGTGGTGGCTCGACCCGAAAGACCAGCATCGCAAGGCCTATGTCGAACAGGCTGTCCTCGGCCCGACTGTGCCGCAATTCTGGGTCTATAACCCGGCCTACGCACAGGTCCAAAATGAGCACGTCTTCCCCAACGGTTGGGCCGATATCGCGAAGAACGGCGTAAGCCCGCACTCAGCGGCGGAGAACGCCCTGAAGCGGGTCGCCGAGATCTTCGCGCAATACAAGATCGAGCAGGGCTGAGAAGGCGAAGAAGATGGCCGCGCTGACGCGACGTTCGCTGGTTCGCGGCTCGGCCGCGTTAGCGGCTGCGACTTTTGCGCGGCCCTACATCGCTAACGCGGCAGCGACGACTGCGGAGGTGTGGTGGGTGCAGGGCTTCGTTCCGGAGGAGGATGCGGCGTTTAAAAAGGTCGTTTCTGATTACGAGAAGGCCAGCGGCAACAAGATCGATCTCAGCATCATACCGTTCGCGCCGGGGCGGCAGAAAATCGTTGCGGCGGTGACCAGCGGCATCGTCCCGGATCTGTTCACCAACAACCCCGCGGAGATCACCGGGCTTTACGCGTGGGACGACAAGCTGGTCGATGTCACCGACGTCGTCGAGACGCAAAAGGAGGAATATACCGAGACTGCGCTGCTCAATACGTACTGCTACAACAGCACCACAAAACAGCGCACCTTCTGCGGCGTGCCATACACCACCGCGACACTTCCGAATCACGTCTGGCGGCCGCTGGTCGAGAAGGCCGGATACAAAATGGAGGACATCCCGAAGACCTGGGACGCCTATTACGATTTCTTCAAGGATGTGCAGAAGAAGTTGCGCACCCAGGGGGTGCGCAACGTCTACGGTCTCGGGTTGAACGTAACGACCAACGGCAACGATCCCAATAACGTGTTCAATTATTTCCTGATCGCCTATGGCGGCCAAGACATCGTCACAAAAGACGGAAAATTGCACCTCGACGATCCGAAGGTGCGCGAAGCGGCGATCAAGGCGCTCACCTATCCGACCACCGCCTACAGGGACGGTTTTGTGCCGCCGGGAGCGGTCAACTGGAACGACGCGGATGACAACAACGCCTTCCACGCCAAGCAGATCGTCATGGATCTCGACGGCACGATCTCGACCGAGGTCGCGGTGCTGTCGCAAGGAAAGAAGGAAGACTACGACGATATCCTCACGATGGGGCTGGCGCTCAGCAATGACGGCAGGCCGGTGCCGGCCCAGGCAGATAGCGCCACCGGCCTGATCCCAAAGGGCGCAAAGAATGTCCATGTCGCCAAGGACTTCCTGAAATATTTCATCCAACCGAAAGTCAACAACGAGTGGCTGAAGACGGGGCTCGGCCGCAACATCCCGTGCATGCCGTCGATCGTGAAAACTGACCACTGGTGGTTTGAGGATCCACACCGAGCGGCTTACACGACGCAGGGTTTGCTCAGTCCGACGCTGCCGCAATTCTGGGCCTACAACCCGGCCTACGCCCAGGTCCGGAACGAGCACGTCTGGAGCGTGGGCTGGGTCGACATCATGCAAGGCGGGATGAAGCCTGAGGCCGCCGCCGAAAAGGCGTTCAAGCGAGTCGAGGAGATCTTTGCGAAATACCCGATCGTGTCGAGCTGACAGGAGGCAACCAATGGCCACCCTGAGCCGTCGTTCAGTGCTGCGCGGTTCCCTGGCCGCGGCCGCGGCGGGGACCTTGGCGCGGCCGTATGTCGCCAAGGCCTCAGCCACGACCGCCGAGGTGTGGTGGGCGCAAGGCTTTGTCCCGGAAGAGGATGTGGGGTTTAAGAAGGTCGTCGCCGATTATGGGAAGGCAAGCGGCAACACAATCGAGTTGAGCATCGTCCCGTTCGCACCACTGCGGCAAAAGATCGTCGCGGCGGTGCAAAGCAGCGTCGTGCCGGACATGCTCTACGCCACTCCAGCCGAGATCATCGCGCTCTACGCCTGGGAAGACAAGCTGGTGGATGTCAGCGACGTCATCGAGTCGCAAAAGGAAGAGTTCGTCGAAACAGCATTGCTCTCCGCTTATTGCTATAACAGCGTTGAGAAAAAGCGCACCTATTACGGCGTGCCGTTTACGATGGATGTGCTGCCCAATCATGTTTGGCGGCCGCTAGTCGAGAAGGCCGGCTACAAGATGGAGGACATCCCGAAGACCTGGGACGCCTACTACGATTTCTTCAAGGAAGTGCAGAAACGACTGAAGGCCCAGGGCGTGCGCAACGTCTATGGGCTTGGGCTCAATGTGACGACCAACGGCGGCGACCCGAACAATGTGTTCAACTACTTCCTGATCGCCTATGGCGGCCAGGACATCGTCACCAAGGACGGCAAATTGCACCTCGACGACCGGAAGGTGCGCGAGGCGGTGATCAAGGCGCTAACCTATCCGGCCACTGCCTACAAGGAAGGATTTGTCCCGCCGGGGGCGATCAACTGGAACGACGCCGACGACAACAACGCCTTTCACGCCAAGCAGATCGTGATGGATCTCGACGGCACGATTTCGACCGAGGTCGCGGTGCTGTCGCAAGGAAAGAAGAAAGACTATGACGACATTGTCACGATGGGTCTGGCGCTTAGCAACGACGGCAAGCCGGTGCCGAGCCAGGCCGGACCGGTTTGCTGTCTGATCCCGAAGGGGGCAAAAAATGTTACGGTCGCCAAAGAATTCCTCAAATTCCTGATCCAACCGAAGGTCTGCAACGAGTATTTGAAGACTGGGCTCGCCCGGAGAGTGCCGGCTATGCCGTCGATCGTAAAGGGCGACCCTTGGTGGCTCGACCCGGCCGACCCGCACCGCGTGGCGTATGTCAAGCAGGCCTTGCTCGGTCCGACCGTACCGAATTTCTGGGTCTACAACCCGGCCTATGCGCAAGTCCAGAACGAGCACATCTGGAGCGTCGGCTGGGTCGACATCATGAAGGAGGGTATGGCGGCGCAGGCGGCTGCGGAGAAGGCGTTCAAGCGCGCCGAGGAGATCTTCACCAAATACCCGATCGGGTAGGGCGAAGAGGGATCATCGGCCGCGGGGAGGAGGCCGCGATGCCCACTGTGACACGGCGATCTATCCTGCGCGGCGCGGTGGCAGTAGCGGCCGCGGCGACCGTGCAACGGCCTTATTTCGCCAACGCCGCGACGACGACCGCGGAGGTGTGGTGGGTCCAGGGCTTCGCCCCGGAGGAGGACGTGTCGTTCAAGAAGCTCGTCGCGGATTACGAGAAAACGAGCAGCAACAAGATCGACTACAGCATCATCCCGTACGCACCCGAGCGCCAGAAGATCGTCTCGGCAATGACTAGCGGCGTCGTGCCGGACCTGTTTCAGAACAACCCGTTCGAAAGCGTTGCGCTGTTCGCTTGGGACGACAAGCTCGTCGACGTCAGCGATACCGTGGCGACGCAAAAGGAGGAGTACACCGAAGCCTCGCTCCTCTCGGCCTATTGCTACAACCGTGTCGAAAAACGGCGCAGCTATTACGGGGTGCCGTACACCGCTTCGGTGTCGGCCAACCATATTTGGGGATCGCTGGTCCAGAAGGCCGGCTATACGATCGAGGATATCCCGAAGACGTGGGATGCCTTCTACGATTTCTTCAAAGATGTGCAGAAGAAATTGCGAGTCCAGGGCGTGCGCAATGTCTACGGGCTCGGTTTCCAAGTAACGACAAACGGCGTCGATCCCAATAGCACGTTCAATAATTTTTTAATTGCTTACGGAGGTCAGAATATCGTCACCAGGGACGGCAAACTGCACCTCGGCGATCCACAGGTGAAAGAGGCGGCGGTCAAAGCGCTCACCTATCCAACTGCCGCTTACAAGGAAGGCTTCGTGCCGCCCAGTGCCATCAATTGGAATGATGCCGACGACAACAACGCTTTCCACGCCAAGCAGATCGTGATGGACCTCGATGGCTCGATCTCGACCGAGGTCGCGATCTTCAACAAAAAAGAGGATTACGACGACATCGTGACGATGGGGGTGCCGCTTTCGAACGCGGGTGCGCCGGTGCCGAGCCAAGCCCGCACGACCTGCGGCCTAATCCCGAAGGGTGCCAACAATGTCGCAGTGGCAAAGGAATTCCTCAAATATTTGATCGAGCCGAAGGTTGTGAACGAATACCTGAAGGTCGGGCTCGGCCGCAACGTTCCCTGCATGCCGTCGATCGTCAAAGGCGACCCGTGGTGGTTCGCCGACCCGCATCGGAAAGCTTACACGACCCAGGCGCTGCTCGGTCCGACCATAGCCGATTACTGGGCGTTCAATCCAGCCTATGCGCAGGTGCAGAACGAGCATGTCTGGCCAAGCGCCTGGGCCGACATCATCCAGGGCGCGATCACGCCGCAGGCGGCGGGAGAAAAGGCGTTCAAGCGGGTAGAGGAGATCTTCGCCAAATATCCGATCGCCCAGGGCTGAGACGACAGGGGGTAACATGGCCATCGTGAGCCGACGGTCGGTGCTTCGGACCTCGCTGGGTGCGGCTGCGGCCGGGACGTTGGCGCGGCCCCATATCGCCAATGCGGCGGCGACGACAGCGACCGTGTGGTGGCAGCAGGGTTTCGCCGAGGAGGAGGACGTTGCCTTCAAGAAGATCGTCGCCGATTACCAGAAGGCGAGCGGCAACGCGATCGACTACAGCCTCGTTCCCTACGCGCCGTTGCGCCAGAAGATCGTTTCGGCGGTGACGAGCGGTGTCCTCCCGGATCTGTTTCAGAACAGCCTGGCCGAGATGATTGCGCTCTACGCCTGGGAGGACAAGCTGGTCGATTTGTCCGACGTCGTGGAGACGCAACGGGCGAAGTACACCGACACCGCGCTGCTCACGGTCCGCTGCTACAACAACATCGAGAAGAAGCGCAGCTGTTACGGCGTGCCCTATACGGTCGATGTGTTCACCAACCATATCTGGCGGCCGCTGGTCGAGAAGGCCGGCTACAAGATGGAGGACATCCCGAAGACTTGGGATGCCTATTACGATTTCTTCAAGGAGGTGCAGAAGAAATTGCGCGCCCAGGGCATGCGCCAAGTCTATGGCCTCGGTTTCCAGGTGACCACCAATGGCAACGACCCCAACGCCTTCTTCAACCAGTTCCTGATCGGCTACGGCGGCCAGGATATCGTCACCAAGGACGGCAAATTGCACCTCGACGATCCGAAGGTGCGCGAGGCGGTGCTCCATGCGCTGACCTATCCGGCGACCGCCTACAAAGAGGGCTTCGTCCCGCCGAGTGCCATCAACTGGAACGGCGCCGACGACAACAACGCCTTTCATGCCAAGACGATCGTCATGGATCTCGACGGCTCGCTCTCGACCGAGGCCGCGGTGCTGTCACAAGGAAAGAAGCAAGACTATGACGACATCGTCACGATGGGCCTGCCGCTCGGCAACGACGGCAAACCGGTGCCGAGCCAGGCTGGCAGCTTTTGCGGCCTGATCCCGAAAGGGGCGAAGAACGTTGCTGTGGCCAAGGACTTCCTCAAGTATTTGATCCAGCCGCAGGTCAACAACGAGTATCTGAAAACAGGGCTCGGCCGGTTTGTCCCGTGCATGCCGTCGATCGTCAAGGACGACCCGTGGTGGCTCGACCCCAAAGACCCGCACCGGGTGGCTTACGTCCAACAGGCCCTGCTCGACCCGACCGTGCCGCAATTCTGGGTCTTCAACCCGGCCTATGCCCAGGTCCAGAACGAGCATGTCTGGAGCACGGGCTGGACCGACATCATGATCGACGGGATGGAGCCGCAGGCGGCGGCGGCGAAAGCCTTCAAGCGGGTCGAGGAGATTTTCGCGAAATACCCGATCGCACAGAGCTGAAGGCGTGAAAGAGCTCAGAATTGAGCCCTGAGAAGGAGGAGGAGGCGGGGATGACCGCCCTGAGCCGGCGTTCGGTGCTTCGCACCTCGCTGGGTGTGGCTGCAGCCGGGGCGTTGGCGCGGCCCTATATCGCCAACGCAGCGGCGGAGACCGCGGCCGTGTGGTGGACCCAGGGCTCCGCCCAGGAAGAGGACATCTCGTTCAAGAAGATCGTCGCCGAATACGAGAAGGCCAGCGGCAACACGATCGACTACAGCATCATGCCCTATGCGCCGCTGCGGCAAAAGATCGTCTCGGCGGTGACCAGCGGCCTCGTCCCCGACCTGTTCCAGAACACCCCGGCCGAGATCATTGCGCTCTACGCCTGGCACGACAAGCTGGTCGACGTCAGCGACGTCGTCGAGGCGCAACGGGAGGAATACACCGAGACCGCGCTGCTCACGGTCCGCTGCTACAACAATGTCGAGAAAAAGCGCAGTATTTACGGTGTGCCCTATACCGTCGGCTGTTCGATGAACCATATCTGGCGGCCATTGGTCGAGAAGGCCGGCTACCAGATGTCGGACATCCCGAAGACCTGGGATGCCTTCTACGATTTCTTCAAGGAGGTGCAGAAGAAATTGCGCGCCCAGGGCATGCGCAACGTCTATGGCCTCGGTTTTCAGTTAGCCACCATCGGCGGCGATTGCAACGCACGGGCCAACGATTTCGTGATCGCCTATGGCGGTCGGGACATCATCACCAAGGACGGCAAACTGCACCTCGACGACCCGCAGGTGCGCGAAGCGGCGATCAAGATGCTGACCTATCCGGCGACGGCCTATAAGGAAGGCTTTGTGCCGCCTGGGGCGATCAACTGGAACGATTTCGACGACAACAACGCCTTCCACGCCAAGCAAATCGTCATGGATATCGAGGGTTCGCTGTCGACCGAGATGGCCATCGTCAAGAACCAGCAGGATTACAACGACATCGTCGTGATGGGCCTGGCGCTCAGCAACGACGGCAAGCCGGTGCCGGCCCAGCAAGGAAGCCTCTGCGGCCTGATCCCGAAGGGGGCAAAAAACGTCGCGGTGGCCAAGGACTTCCTCAAATATTTGATTCAGCCGCGGGTCCTGAACGAGTATCTGAAGACGGGGCTGGGCCGCTATCTGCCGGCGATGCCGGCGATCGTGAAGAACGACCCGTGGTGGCTCGATCCCAAGGATCCGCACCGGCCGGTTTACGTCCATCAGGGCTTGTTCGGCCCGACCGTGCCGACCTTCTGGACCTCCAACCCGGCTTATGCCCTGGTCCAGAACGAGCATGTCTGGCAGACGGCCTGGTCCGAGATCATTCAGGACCGGGCGACACCGCAGGCGGCGGCAGAAAAGGCGTTCAAACGGGTCGAGGAGATCTTCGCGAAGTACCCGATCGCGCAGAGCTGACGGAAAGGAGGCCCACATGGCGATTCTGACGCGGCGCTCCCTACTTCGCAACTCCGTCGCGCTTGCCGCGGCCGGCGCCCTGGCGCGGCCGTATATTGCCAACGCTGCGGCTACGACCGCGGAGGTGTGGTGGAACCAAGGCTTCGCGCCGGAGGAGGACGTCGCTTTCAAGGCGATGATCGCGGATTACGAGAAGGCGAGCGGCAACACGATCGACTTCACGATCGTGCCGAACGCGCCGCTGCGCCAGAAGGAGGTGTCGGCGATCACCAGCGGTGTGGTGCCGGATGTCATGGAGGTTGCTGATTTCCGGTTCGCCCCGCTCAACGTCTGGGACAACAAGCTCCTCGATATCAGCGACGTGGTCGAGCCGCAGACATCACACTTCAGCCCGGTCGCCGTATCCTCCTGCCACCTCTACGACAATGTCACGAAACAGCGCAGCTATTATGTGGCGCCGATGAAGACAGCGGGATGGCTGTTCCATATCTGGCGGTCTTTGGTCGGGATAGCGGGCTACAAGATCGAGGACATTCCGAACACCTGGGACGCCTTCCTCGACTTCTTCGAGCCGGTGCAGGACAAATTGCGCGCGCAGGGCATGCGCAACATCTACGCCCACGGATACCAGTTGACCGGAAACGGGGTCGATCCGATCGCCACCTTCAATGCGTTCATGATCGCCTATGGAGGCAGGGACTTCGTCACGCCCGACGGCAAATTGCACACCGACGATCCGAGGGTGCGCGAGGCGGCGGTAAAGGCGCTCGTCAAGCTTACGACACCGTTCAAGCAGGGCTATGTGCCGCCCGCGGTGGTCGGCTGGAACGACGTCGACGACAACAACGCCTTCCATGCCAAGCTCATTGTGATGGATTTCGACGGGTCGATCTCGACCGAGGTCGCGCTCTACAACAAGAAAGAGGAATACGATGACATCCTGACCATGGGGCAACCGCTCGGCAACGATGGCAAGGAGGTGCCGGCGCAAGTCGGGGTCCTTGGCCCCGTCATCCCGAAGGGCGCGAAGAACGTCCAGTTGGCCAAGGAATTGATTAAATATACGCTCGAGCCGAAGGTGCTGAACCAATATCTGAAAGGCGGGCTCGGTCGCTGGATGCTGCCGGTGCCTGAACTGGCCAAGAGCGACCCCTTCTGGTTTCAGCAGGACGCGCATCGCGCGGCTCACGGCAGGCTGACGCTCTTGGGTCCGACGATGCCAATCTACGAGGTTTATAACCCGGCGACCGCCCAGTTCAACGCGGAGCACGCGTTCAGCATCGCCGAGTACGACGTAATGAAAGAGGGGATGGCGCCGGAGGCGGCGATCGACAAGGCGTTCAAGCGGGCCGACGAGATCTTCGCAAAATACCCGATCACACAGGCCTGAGGGAGCGGGAGACGAAAATGGCCATTTTGACGCGGCGCTCGGTCCTTCGCAGTTCTGTTGGGCTCGCTGCCGCAGGTGCGCTCGCGCCGCCGTATATTGCCAACGCCGCGGCCACCACCGCGGAGGTGTGGTGGACTCAAGGCTTTGTGCCCGAGGAGGATGCCGCCTTCCGCGCGATGGTTGCCGAATATGAGAAGGCGAGCGGCAATAAGATCGACCAGAGCCTCGTACCGTTCGCGCCGATGCGCCAGAAGGCGGTCTCGGCGATCCAGAGCGGCGTCGTTCCCGATATCATCGAGGTCCTCGACTTGTGGTTCGCCGGGCTGAATGTCTGGGACGACAAGCTCGTCGATGTCAGCGACGTGGTCGAACCCTTGAAATCGCAATTCAGTCCGATGGCGCTTACTTGCTGCAATCTTTACAACAACGCTACGAAAAAACGCGGTTACTACATTGTGCCAATGAAAATTACCGGGACGCCATTTCACATCTGGAAGTCGCTGGTCGAAAAGGCAGGCTATAAGATCTCCGATATTCCCAATACGTGGGACGCTTTTCTCGACTTCTTCAAGCCGGTGCAGGACCAATTGCGCGCGCAAGGGGCGCGCAATGTTTACGCCTACGGTTATCAATTGACCGCGAACGGCGGCGACCCGATCGCTACCTTTAACGCGTTCATGATCGCCTGCGGCGGCAAGGACTTCGTGACACCGGACGGCAAACTGCATACCGACGACTCGCAGGTTCGCGAGGCGGCAGTCAAGGCGCTCGTCAAACTGACCACGCCGTTCAAGGAAGGCTACGTGCCGCCGGGCGTCGTCAACTGGAACGACGCCGACGATAACAACGCCTTCCACTCCAAGCTGATGGTGATGGATTTCGACGGCACGATCTCGACCGAGGTCGCGCTGTTCAATAAGAAAGAGGAGTACGACGATATCGTGACGCGCGGCCTGCCGCTTAGTAACGACGGCAAGGAGTTGCCCGCGCAGGTCACGACATTCGGGGCGATGATCCCCAAAGGCGCGAAGAATGTCGCGGTGGCCAAGGAGTTCATCAAATACGCAACCCAGCCGAAGGTACTGAACGAGTATCTGAAAGCGGGGCTTGGCCGCTGGATGCTGCCGGTGGGCGATATCGTCAAGAGCGACCCGTTCTGGCTCAAAGAGGACCCGCACCGTGCGGCTTACGCGCAAGAGACGCTGCTGGGTCCGACGATGCCTTTCTACGAGGTGTACAATCCTGCCAACGCTCAGGCCAATGCCGAGCATATCTTCAGCGTCGCCGAGTTCGACGTGATCAACAGCGGAATGGCACCGGAACAGGCGATCGATAAGGCGTTCGAGCGGGCCGAAGCGATCTTCGCGAAATACCCGATCACGCAGAGTTGAGAAGAATCACCAGTCGCGGCTGCGCTAGGCGACGATAAATCGATACGGCGCCTGCGATTAAGGATTTGAGTCCACTCAGGTGCCATTCTATAGTGGGCTCGGGAGACGACAACCAGAACGTGTCCACAGAGATTGGCGCGTGAACGGGGAAGGAAGACGGGTATGACGGGTCTGACCAGGCGTTCGGTCCTTCGCAGCTCCCTCGCGTTCGGAGCGGCAGGAGCCTTAGCGCGGCCCTACATGGCCAACGCGCAGGCCAAGACGGCCGAAGTGTGGTTCGCCCAGGGCTTCGCCAAGGAGGAGGACGCCGCCCTAAAAAGGATGGTGGAGGAATACGAGAAGGCGAGCGGCAACAAGATCGACCTCAGCATCGTGCCGTTCGCGCCGCTGCGCCAGAAGGAAGTCGCGGCGGTCCAAACTGGTGTCGTTCCCGACGTCATGGAAGCCGCCGACCTCGAGTTCCCGTCGTTGCAGGCCTGGGACGACAAGCTCCTCGATGTCAGCGACGTCGTCGAAACCCAGAGAAAGGATTTCGTACCGATTTCGACAGAATCCTGCCATCTCTACAACAGTGTCACAAAAAACCGCGCCTATTACATGGTGCCGATGAAGATCTCGGGCTGGCCGTTCCATATCTGGGGGTCGCTGGTCGAAAAGGCAGGCTACAAGATCTCCGATCTGCCGAACACGTGGGACGCCTTTCTCGACTTTTTCATGCCGGTACAGGACGGCCTGCGCAAGCAGGGGATGCGCAACATCTACGCCTACGGCTATCAGCTGACCGCCAATGGCGTCGACCCGATCGCTACCTACAACGCGTTTCTGCTCGCCTATGGCGGCAAGAACCTTGTCACGCCGAACGGCAGGCTCAACACCGACGACCCACAGGTACGTGCGGCGGCGGCCAAGGCGATCGAGCGGCTTACCACCCCATTCAAGAAAGGCTATGTCCCGCCGAGTTGCGTCAACTGGAATGACGCCGACGACAACAATGCCTTCCATGCCAAAACGATGGTGATGGATTTCGACGGCACGATCTCGACCGAGGTCGCGATCTACGACAAAAAAGAGGATTACAACGATGTCGTGACGCGCGGCTTGCCGCTCGGCAACGACGGCAGGGAGCTGACCGCACAGATTATCGCCTTCGGGCCCGTCATCCCGAAGGGCGCGAAAAACGTCGCTGCGGCGAAGGAATTCCTGAAATACGCGGTGCAGCCGAAAGTGCTGAACGAGTATCTGAAGGGCGGGCTCGGCCGCTGGATGCTGCCGATCCCCGAACTCGTCAAGAGCGACCCATTCTGGATGAAGGCGGACCCGCACCGCGAGGCCTATGCGAAGCTGACCTTGCTCGCTCCGACGATGCCGATTTATGAGGTCTACAACCCGGCGATCGCCCAGGTCAACGGCGAGCACCTCTTCAGCGTCGCCATGTTCGATGTCATGAACAACGGGATGGCACCGGAGCCAGCGATCGACAAGGCCTTTAAGCGGGCCGAGGAGATCTTTGCGAAATACCCGATCCAGCAGGCTTGAGGTTCTTGATAGAGCGATCGCAACTAGTTCGCGGGATGAACGGGGTGGGAAGCCAGGTATGACGGGTCTGACCAGGCGTTCGGTTCTTCGCAGCTCTCTCGGGCTCGCTGCGGGCGGAGCGATCGTCCGGCCCTATATCGCGAACGCAGCGGCCACAACCGCGGAGATGTGGTGGGCGCAGGGCTTCGCCAAAGAGGAAGATGCCTCGCTGAAGAAAATGATTGCCGACTACGAGAAGGCGAGCGGCAACAAGATCGACCTGAGCATTATCCCGTTTGCGCCAATGCGCCAAAAGGCGGTCGCGGCGCTCCAGAGCGGGATCGTCCCGGATATCATGGAAAATGCGGACCTCGAAATCGCATCGATGAGCTCCTGGGACGACAAGCTGGTGGATGTCAGCGACGTGGTCGAAACCCAGAAAAAAGACTTTGCCCCAATCGCGATCGAGTCCGCATTTTACTACAATGGCGTCACGAAAAGGCGCAGCTATACGCTGGTGCCGTTGCGGATCACCGGCTGGCCGTTCCATATCTGGCGGCCGTTGGTCGAGAAAGCGGGCTACAAGATCTCTGATCTTCCGAACACTTGGGACGCCTTTCTCGACTTCTTCATGCCGGTCCAGGATAAATTGCGCGCCGACGGCATGCGCAATATCTATGCCTACGGCTACCAGTTGACCGCCAATGGTGTCGACCCGATCGCCACGTACAACGCGTTCTTGATCGCCTACGGGGGCAAGAACCTCGTCACGCCGGATGGCCGCCTCAACACTGGCGACCCCCAGATCCGCGCAGCGGCCGCGAAGGCGATCGAGAAACTGACCACACCGTTCAAGAAAGGCTACGTCCCGCCCGGCGTCGTGAATTGGAACGATGCCGACGACAACAACGCCTTTCACGCCAAGCTGATGGTGATGGATTTCGACGGCACGATCTCCACCGAGGTCGCGATCTACGACAAGAAAGAGGATTACGACGCCATCGAAACCCGCGGCCTGCCGCTCAGCAATGACGGCAAGCCACTGACGGCGCAAGTCATCACCAACGGCGCGATGATCCCGAAGGGCGCGAAAAACGTCGCGGCGGCCAAGGAATTTCTGAAATACGCCGCACAGCCAAAGGTGCTGAACGAGTGGCTGAAGGGCGGGCTTGGGCGCTTTGTGGTGCCGATCCCGGAAATCATCAAGAGCGACCCCTTCTGGCTCAAAGAGGATCCGCATCGTAAGGCTTACTCCGAGCTGACCTTGCTCGGTCCGCAGATGCCGATTTACGAAGTCTACAACCCGGCAATCGCCGAAGTGAACGGCGAGCACGCCTTTAGCGTTGCCATGTTTGACGTGATGAACAACGGGATGTCTCCCGAGCAGGCGATCGATAAGGCGTTCAAGCGGATTGAGGCGATCTTCGCGAAATACCCGATCCAGCAGGCTTAAGAGGCGATCATGACCGTATCGGCTATCGAGCTCGGCCGCCCAGCAAGCCGGCGGCAATCGCTGTGGCGCTATTGGCGGGGCGGCCTGCAAGGCTCGGAATTCACCTGGGCCGTCGCGTTCGTCGTGCCCTATATCGGAGTGTTTCTGGCGTTCGTGATCTATCCCGCCTTTTACGGGCTGTGGATGGGTAGCGATCCCGCTTTGTATACCGAGGTGTTCTCTGACCCGATCTACCTGAACACAGTTTTCAATACTTTAATTTTTCTAGCGTTCGGGGTGAACGTAAAGCTATTTCTGGCACTGATGCTGTCCGGCTTTTTTATGCGCCCAGGCTGGTGGACGAAGGTGCTGCTGCTAATCTTTGTGCTGCCCTGGGCAGTCCCGGCACTGCCGACCTTCATCTCGATCCACTGGATGCTGAACGGCGAGTGGGGATTGGTAAATAATTTCTTGTGGATTGTCTTTGGCGCCGACGGCCCGTCCTGGCTCAATTCGCGCTGGCTCGCGCTGGGCTCGGCCATCTTCTCCCATGTCTGGAAATGGACGCCATTCTGGACCGTGATCCTGCTCGCTGGTAGGATGTCGATCCCGCAGGAAATCTATGACGCGGCCAAAGTCGATGGTGCTACGGGGCTGCGCCGATTCACGGACGTCACATTCCCGCTGCTCGCCAACCTGTATCTTGTCCTGACCCTGCTCGCGACGATCTTCCTGCTCGGCGACTTCAACTCGGTCTATTTCGTGACCGGCGGCGGACCGGCCAATTCGACGCATCTTCTGGCGACGCTCGGCGTCGTCCGCGACATGCTGGAGCTCGGCAAGCCGCAGCTCGGCGTTGCAGCGGTGATGTCGGCATTGCCGTTGCTGATCCCGCTGGTCATCATCCTGATGCGCAAACTGAAAACTTCGGAGGCGCAGCTGTGAGCACGATTGCGGTAGATGCAAGGCCGGGCTCAGCGCCGGCTCGCTCGTCAGAACGGATGCGGCGTGCCGCCCGGCGCTGGCGCTACCTGACGAATGCCGGGGCGGCGGTGGTCAGTGCTCTCCTGTTGTTGTGGACGCTCACGCCGATCTACAACATCATCATGGTGTCGCTTGAGTCGGAGGGCGACGTCGCGGTCACGCATCTCTGGCCGTCGCCGCCGTCGGCCGAAAGCTTCTGGGTGGTCCTTACCGAAGGCCATTGGTATCTGGAGGCTTTCTGGCACCAGTTTGGCAACAGCGTGTTTCTGGCCGCGATGGTGACGCTGCTGGTGCTACTGATCGGCTCGTTGACCAGCTTCTCGATCGCCCGAATGCGCATCCGGAACGGCTGGATCATTACCAACGCGGCGCTGCTGACTTATGTGATCCCGGCGTCGTTCTTGGCGATCCCCTTCTATCTGATCATGAACCACTATGGTCTGCAGAACAATCCGTGGTCGGTGATCGCGGTGTTGGTTACCTTTGCCACGCCCTATGCGATTTTCATTTTCCAAGAATACGGTAGGAGCATTCCCCTAGAGCTCGACGAGTCGGCGCGGATCGATGGCGCGTCGCCGATCCAGATCTATTTGCGCATCTACCTGCCGTTGATGGCGCCGGCGTTGGTCGCGGTCGGCACCTATGCGCTGTTGCTGGCGTGGAACGAGTACCTATACCAGTTCCTCCTGCTGTCGAACGACCGAAGCATGACCGTCGCGGTTGCGCTCGGGAAATTCCTCAACAGCGACGTCGCCCCGTGGAACTACATGATGGCGACAGCGATCATCTACGCCCTGCCACCGCTGGCGACCTATTACGCATTCCGCAACCGCATGTCCTCGGGGTTGACGATGGGCGGCGTCAAGGGCTGAGGTTGCTCAGGCGGTAGCAATAGCGCCGTTGGTGCCGCCGAGAAAGCAAATGATAGCCCTCTGGGACCTCAGGGTGGCGGCTGGCGCTGCCGGCTTGGTGCTCGCCGCGCTTTTGCCGCCGGCTTGGGCCGATCTTGCCGTGACTGCGAACGACGCGCACAGCGAAAACGTCGATGGCGTCGTCGGTCCTGTCAAAAACCCCCGGCCCGACACCGTATCGCTCATTGATGTCAGCCAATATCCGCCCAAGGTGATTGCGACCGTCGCGGCGCCGACCAGCGTCGTCGGCGCGCCGACCTCAATCTGGATCGCGTCGGACGAAAGCTATGTCCTAGTGACCGCTGCGACCAAAATAGAGCCGCAGAACCCAGACCGGATCGTGCCCGACGACCGCGTTTCGGTGATCGACCTTAAAGCCTCTACGCCGAGGGTCGTGCAGCAGATAAATTCGGGCGAAGGTGCCGATGGGGTGGCGGTCTCGTCGAACGGCACGCTCGCCCTCGTCGCCAACCGGAACGAAGGCACGTTGTCGGTTTTCAAGATCAAGGACAAAAACCTCGAACCAGCGACAAAGATTGACCTCGGCAACCCTAGAGCAATGCCGAGCTCAGTCGCCTTCCTTTCCGACGGGAACACGGCGCTGCTTACCCGCTCTGGTGACAATCTGACGAATGTGCTGCATGTCGAGGGGACCAAGATCACGCTCGACGAGCGCCCCCTGACGACTGGGGTCAGTCCCTACACTCTCGACATCAACAGCGAAGGGACCCTGGCGGCGGTGTCGAATATGGGTCGCGGCGCCGGCGATATTGATACGGTCAGCCTCATCGATTTAACGCTGAAGCCGTTCCGCACGGTCGAGACCGTTTCGGTCGGACATTCGCCGGAGGGCCTGAAGTTTTCGCCCAACGGTAAATTCCTTGCCGTCGCCAATATCGAGGGATCGACAAAGCCGGTGAGCTCGCCATTCCATCGCGACCACGGCACGCTGGTTTTATTCGCGGTCGAGGAATGGAGTTTGCGCAAGCTGGCCGAAGCTCCGATCGGCCGCTGGCCTCAAGGCATTGCCTTCTCAAAGGACGGCCGCACGATCCTGGTCGGCTCGATGATCGATCGCTGCCTCGACGTGTTCCGTTGGGAAGATGGCAAGCTCACCGAAGGGGCGAAGCTCGATCTCGGCTCCGGCCCGGCCGCGATCCGCACCGCTTGGCCCTAGCCTATCGCAGGTGCTTTAAACAAACTTGCGGCGGATCCGGCCCCAATCCTCGATGGCGTGCTCCTGGCCGGGGACGATTTGCAGCGCGATCTCGCTATAGCGGGCCTCGGCGAGGGCGGCGACGCGCTCCGTCAATTCCCTCTCTGTCGCAGTAAATGTTGTCCGGCGGATCAGTTCGGCCGTCACATGCGGCCGCTCCTCCGGTTTAACGAACATCAGATGCCCGCGGTGATTTTCGAGATAATGGGCGCCTTGCGGCGTGAAACGGCGAGCCAGCTCGACATAGCGGGCCGCGATATCGGCCATGGAGGGCGGCATCGGCGCCATCATCGGCAATCCCGCCAGCGCCGCATCGGCCGCGCGATGCAGCAGCATTGCGGCGCGCGGTCCGGCCTGTGCGACGGCGCGCGGCGAGTCGGCGGGCTCGCCCTCCTCCAAAATCGCACCGCCGGTCATCACCACCGCATCAAGCGGCTCCGCACCGCGACCAGCGGCTTGCCAGCGCTCCCGCATGTCGGCCATCGCGGTGATGGCGCCTTCCACATCGCCGCCCGTGGCGATCCAACCGGCGCCCAGCTTCGCCGTCAAGCTGCGCGCCCGCGGGCCCGAGGCGGCCACATAAAGTCGGATCGGAGGCCCATCGCCCGTCTGCCGGTAAAGCCCGTGCCGACCCCAAAATCGATCCGTCCCGGCGCCAATTTGTTGAGCGAAGCGAAGGCATTGGCGGCGACCGCGGCAATGCGGTTGGACGGGATCAGCACGCCTGTGCCGAGCCGGATGCGTGTTGTCTTGACCGCTGCCGCCGCCATCGCGACGAACGGGTCGGCGCTCAGCATCTGCGCGTCGTAGAACCAGGCGCGGCTGAAGCCCAGCTCCTCCGCCCGCCGCACCACTCGCCAGGACTCAGCGTCGGTCGGGATTGCGAGGGCGAATCGCATCGAAACCGATACTATCGCTTAGAGTATTGCGGCCGCTTTCTTGCTTTGTGCTTGCCGTATTTCTTGCGCTCGACGACGCGGCTGTCGCGGGTGAGAAAGCCCTGGCTCTTCAGCAGCGGCCGCAGGCCGGGCTCGTAGCAGGTCAGCGCTTGGCTGATGCCATGGCGCACCGCTCCGGCCTGGCCCGACAATCCCCCACCGTTGACTGTGCACCACACATCGAACTGGCCGAGCCTGTTGGCGGTGACAAGCGGTTGGTTGATCAGCATCCGCAGCACCGGGCGTGCAAAATAGATCGGGCTCTCGCGGCCGTTAACGTCGATCCTGCCCGTGCCCGGTTTGATCCAGACGCGCGCGACCGCATTTTTGCGCTTGCCGGTCGCGTAAGCGCGGCCGAGCGCGTCGATCTGCGGTTTGACATCTTCGGCCACCGTCGGGGTCGGCGTCGCTGTGGCGGCTGGCGTGATACGCGCCTGCTGCAGCGCCTGGCCCAGGCTGCCCAAGCCCTGAAAAGTCCGAGTTCCGCGTTGGCTGCTCGGCTGATCGTTGTCGGCCATTGTCACACCCTGTTCTTGCGATTGAGCGCGGCGATCTCGAGAAGCTGCGGCTGCTGCCCCGCGTGCGGGTGATCGGGCCCGCCATAGACCCTTAGGTTCTTCATGATCTGCCGCCCAAGCGGCCCGCGCGGCACCATCCGCTCCACCGCCTTCTGGATCACGCGTTCGGGATGCTTGCCGTCGAGAATGGCGCCCTTGCTGCGTCCTTTAATGCCGCCGGGATAGCCCGTGTGCCAATAGAAGATATCATTCGCGCGCTTGTTCCCCGTCAGTTGGACTTTTTCGGCGTTGACGACGACGATATTGTCACCGCAATCCATATGCGGCGTATAGGATGGCTTGTGCTTGCCGCGCAGCCGCATTGCGATTATCGAGGCAAGCCGGCCCAATACCAGGCCGTTGGCGTCGATCAGCAGCCATTTCTTATCGATATCCGACGGCTTGGCGGAAAAGGTTTTCATAGCTTAGTGAGGATGCGGCACCTGCGGAAGGCGGTCATGTAAGCGATCGGCTCCCGATGGTCAAGGAATGCGTTAGCTACGGAGAGGCGCGAATGACGGCAGTGCTGTGGGAGGAGCGCGCGGACAAGGTTCTGCGCCTGACCCTGAACCGGCCAGAGGCGCGCAATGCCCTCTCGATCGGGCTGATGACGGCGCTTCTCGAGGCACTCGGCCGCGCGGCGAAGGATCCCGATGCGCGGGTTGTCGTGCTTGCGAGCGCCGGTCCCGCTTTCTGCGCGGGACATGACCTGCGCGAATTGCGCCAGGATCCGCGGCGCGAAACCTACGAACGCATCTTTGCGCTGTGCAGCGAGCTCATGCTTGCGATCGTGCGCCTGCCGAGGCCGGTCATCGCCGAGGTCCATGGCGTCGCGACGGCAGCCGGCTGCCAGCTCGTCGCGACCTGCGATCTTGCGGTCGCCGCCGAGGAGGCGCGTTTTGCGACGCCGGGCGTCAATATCGGCCTCTTCTGCTCGACCCCGATGGTGGCGCTCTCCCGCGCGGTCGGCCGCAAGGCGGCGATGGAGATGCTCTTGACCGGTGAACTCATCGATGCCGCGACCGCGCGCTCATTGGGGCTCGTCAACCGCGTGGTCCCGAGGACCGAGCTGCGCGCGGCGGTCGACACGCTCGCGCGGCAGATCGCCGCGAAATCTGCCTTCACGGTCAAGATCGGCAAGGAGGCGTTCTACCGGCAGGCCGAGCTCGGCCTCGCCGACGCCTACCGCTATGCCGCGGAGGTCATGACGACTAACATGCTCGCCGAAGACGCCGGAGAAGGCATCGACGCTTTTCTCGAAAAGCGCACCCCGGTATGGCGCGACCGCTAGGATCGAAATGGACCACGAGACCTATCCCGACGCCTATCTCCACGACATCCTGAAGGGCGTACGCACGATCGCCGTCGTCGGCGCCAGCCCGCGGCGCGAGCGGCCGAGCCACCGCGTGATGGCCTATCTCAAGTGGCGGGGCTACCGCACGATTCCTGTCAACCCGACCGCCCTCGGCGGCACGATCAACGGCGAGCGGGTTTATGCGCGGCTCGCCGACATTCCCGAGCCGGTCGATATGGTCGATGTGTTCCGCCGGCCGGAATTCGCGGGCGGCGTCGTGGACGCGGCGATCGCCGCCGGCGCGAAGATAGTGTGGATGCAGCTCGGCGTGCGCGACGATGCGGCGGCCGCTCGCGCCGAGGCCTGCGGTCTCAGAGTCGTGATGAACCGCTGCCCGGCGATCGAAATCCCCCGTCTCGGACTATAGTGCCCCTCACCTGAGCCAATCGACGCTCGGTTCATCGTCCAGCCGTTGCAGGCGCTCGTAGAGCGCCGCCGCGCCGCGTTCGCCGAGCGCGGCGCGGGTCAGGCGCAGGAATTTGTCGGCGAGTTCACCCGGTTCGAGCATGCCGCTCTCGGCGCGGTGTTCGAAACGGCGGCCATCGCCAAGCGCCATCGTCACGGTGCTCGCCGTGCCGTCCGGGACCAGCTTGACGCGACGGCACAGCGAGCGGATCTGCGGGTCGGCAAGCGCCGTCTCGTCCCAGGATTCGGGGTCGCGCGCCTCGCGGCAAAGGGCCAGCGCGACCGAGAACGGGATGCTGTACTGCGCGAGCATCAGATCGGCGGGCTCGGAAATATTGTGCCGCTCGACCATGCGTTCGGTGCCGGTGACGGTGATCGCTTCGACCTCAGCCGCGGTGAAGCCGTGTTCGGCCTGCAATTCGCGCGCGGCTCTCACGGCGGCATGCGCGGTGGCATGACACGGATAGCGCTTCAGCGCCGTCGTCGAGACGAGGAATTCCTCGCCGAGACCGTGGGTCAGTTCGGCCTCGTTCCACGCGGTGCAGAACACGCGGAGGAAGCCGAACTGTCCTTCGAGGACGGTGCGCGGCCCGGTGAAGCCTCGGGCGGCGAGGCTCGCCGCGAGCACCCCAGCCTCCGAAGCGCGCCCGAGATGCAGTCGCTTCACCATGCCGCCATCGCCGCGCGCGAATTCGAGGAGCCCGCCCGCCAGCGACCCGGCGACGCCGAGCGCGTTGGCCATTGCGTCGGCGTCGAGCCCCAGAAGATGCCCCGCGGCGACCGCGGCGCCAAACGGCCCCGTCGTCCCCGGCGCATGGAAGCCGCGGGCTTCATTCGTGTGGCCGGTGGCGCGGCCGATCCGGATCATCACCTCGTTGCCGGCGACAAAGGCGGCGATCAGCGCCCGGCCGCCCAAACCTTTTTCCTGCGCGATCGCCAGCGCCGGCGGCAAGACGGTGGCGCCGGGATGCGCGCCGGCTCCGGGCCGCGTCAAGCTGTCGAGCTCGAAGGCATGCGCGAGCGCGCCGTTGGCGAGCGCCGCCGCGGGCGCCTGCACCGAGGAGCCGCGGCCGAGGATATGGCTGCTGCCGCCGGGACCGGTGCGCTCGGCATAATCGATAATGATGCGGCTCCACGGCAGCGCCGCGCCGCAGATCGCCGCCGCCACCGTATCGATGATACATTCCTTCGCCTGATGCACGACCGCCGCCGGCATATCCTCGTAGCGAAGCTCGGCGGCATATTCGGCGAGCCGGACGGTTTCCTGCGCCATGTTATCCTGCTCCGCAGCAAGCTGGCCTCGCGGAGGATTAAGCCATGGAAACGATCGGGCGCGAAGAGTTCGACGTCATCGTCGTCGGGGCCGGCAACGCCGCGACCTGCGCCGCGCTGTCGGCGCGCGAGGCGGGCGCCCGCGTGCTGATGCTGGAAATCGCGCCCGAAGAGGCGAGGGGCGGCAACTCGCCCTTCACCGGAGGCGCGTTCCGCGTCGTCTATCACGGCGCCGAGGACCTCGCGCGGCTCATCCCCGACATGAACGAGACCGAGCTCCGCGACGTCGATTTCGGCACCTACACCGAGGAGCAGTATTTCGACGATATGGGCCGGCTGACACGGTACCGCTGCGACCCGGACCTGACCGAGACCCTGATCCGCAGCAGCTTCGACACGGCCATTTGGATGCGCGAGAAAGGGGTCCGCTTTCAATTGGGCCTCGGCCGCCAGGCCTTCCGCGTCGACGGCAAGTTCAAATTCTGGGGCGGGCTGGCCTGCCATATTTGGGGCGGCGGCAAGGAATTGATGAAGGCACTGCACACAAGCGCCGCGCGCGACGGCATCACAGTGCTGTACGAAACCCCGGCGATCGCACTATTGCATGGCAACCATGGCGTCGAGGGGGTGCGGGTGCGCCAGCAGGGCCGCCTCGGTGACCTGCGCGCGAAGGCGGTCGTGCTGGCGTGCGGCGGCTTCGAGGCCAATGCCGAGATGCGCGCGCGCTATCTGGGCCCCAATTGGGATTTGGCGAAGGTGCGCGGCACCCGGTTCAACACCGGCCAGGGCCTCAAAATGGCGCTCGACCTCGGCGCCGCCGTCGCCGGCCATTGGTCGGGCGCGCATGCCGTCGCTTGGGACCTGAACGCGCCGCCCTTTGGCGATCTCGACATCGGCGACCGCTTCCAGAAGCACAACTACCCGTTCGGCATCGTCGTCAATGCGAGGGGCGAGCGCTTTCTCGACGAGGGCGCCGATTTCCACAGCTACACCTACGCCAAATACGGCGGCGAGATCCTGCAGCAGCCGGGCATGTTCGCGTGGCAGATCTTCGACCAGAAGGTGACGCACCTGCTGCGTGAGGAATACCGCATCCCGCGCATCACGAAGGAAAAGGCCGACACCTTCGAGGCCCTGGCCGAGAGGCTCGAAGGCGTCGACGCGCGCCGCTTTCTGGAGACGATGCGCGCCTTCAACGCCGCCCCGCGCCCTGAGGCGCCGTTCAACCCCAACATCCGCGACGGCCTTGCGACAAGCGGCCTGCCGATCGACAAGACCAACTGGGCGCAGCGCCTCGATCAGCCGCCCTACGAGGCCTACGCCGTGACGACCGGCATCACATTCACGTTCGGCGGCCTCAAGATCACTGGCGGAGCCGAGGTCGAGGACGTGACCGGCCACCCGATCCCCGGCCTCTACGCCGCGGGCGAGATCGTCGGCGGCCTCTACTACCACAACTACGCGAGCGGCACGGGCCTGATGTCGGGCGCCGTCTTCGGCCGCATCGCCGGCCGCAACGCGGCGGCCCGCGCGAGGGGCTGACGGATCCCGGAATTCCCGTTCGACGGGAAAATAACCGCGAATTTTTTCGATTTCCCGATTCTGCGGACCCAACACGACGCGAAAAAGCAAGCCAAATCCGAGGGTTGCCAGCCCATTCCCGTGGCAAGCTAGGCGGGAATTTTTTTGAGGGTAGACGGGAATTATTTGCGAGGAACCGGGAATTACGGGAAGTCGTGAAATAAACTGCATGTGAATAAATGTTTGAAAACCACCGAATTAAGGCGGGCGGAGGAAATGGGAATGCATTTCCGCCGCGCAAGCGCGCTTGACCGATATTTTTGTCCGCCGCTGGGCCGCCCTCTGAGATGGTGTTGACGCCGGCGATTCAGCGCTTCCTGCGCAGTCCGAGCGCGCGCACTACCGCGTCCGGCTCAGCTTCAGTGAGGCAAAGCAGCGTCGATGCGCCCCAGCCCCATGATGCTGCGCACGCCTCAGCGTTGCCTATAGACGAGCCAGCCTTTGCCTGTGGGTGACGATTGGACGAGTTTTCGGCTGCGATTTGGGACCGTTTCATGACCGGAGATAGACAATAACCGGATATGAGCGCCTTCAGTGGTGTTTACCCAACATCGACGCGCGCACTACAAGCTCCCAGATGGCTCGCCTGATCTGGGACAAGCTGAGACGGAACCCCACCAAGGCTGTCAGCGATCGGCTTCGCATCGAACGGTGGCAATTGCGAGAGGCGATCCACAAGATCAAAGCTGCAAACAACCTCGGCGCCACTGATCGAGTGTTCATATACGATGACGGCTCAGTCACGGATGAAAAGGGCGAATGGCTTGCCAACATCCATCACGAGATCTGATAAGGCGGACACAATCAAAGCGTTTGCGACATTGCGCTTTGCCGGCGACCGGTTAGATCCCGATGAGATCTCGCAAATCTTGCATATCCAGCCTACCAAGATAACGAAAAAGGGGGAACGGGGCCGTCAGGTTAATATTTGGTATCTGTCGACCGACAAACTGATACCCGGCAACGAGTTGATGGACCATATCGGCTTTCTTCTGTATTTGTTGTTTCCAGCTCCGGGAGATGTCCGTCGCGTCATCACCCTTCGTGATCTACTTAAGAGAAAACATCTTGAAAGTCATGTCACCTGTTTCTGGCACGGCAAATCGAGAGTTCGTAAGCCAGTTGTCCCAGAGGTTGTGCATAAACTATTTGAATTGATTTCGGCTGACATCCAAACCGATTTCGCCTCCGAGGAGTGAATACAACCCGCTGGCGCGGCTCGCGAACCACTCTGAGAGCGTGTTCTGGTTGATACGCGGCGACGACGTCGAAATCCGTATGGTCGACAAGCGTGAGTTTGGGGTGTGGGGGAAACCTGGACGTGAAGAGCTGCTGAAGCGCATTCGCGCTTTCGCGGACGCCTTCCGGCCGGCTTCAAGTCCGATCGGGAAGAGGCCAATGCCCGGTAGTTTCTTTGACACCACGGTATTTCTGTACGGTGCATCCGGTGCTCGCACCAAAGCGGCGCGGCTGAACAGCTCGGCGGGGGTGGCGGCATGGCATAATCAACGTACCACTTCGCAATCTCAGCAACGACATAGGCCCTGTTCGGGTTTAAATGTCACCTGCGACTTACGGATTTGAGTCTCCACAACTGCAGTGTGAACGTTATGCCGCGCGCCAAGCCCCAAACCCGACTCGACGAAGATGCCGATGAGTTTGAGTTGGATCTCGCAGAAGGCGTAGAGGATGACGCGGAACGTGGTCCACCGGACCATATTAGGTTTAACATCACTTTCTTCGGCGTGGATTACCCAGTTGAGACGATCGTCCAACGTATGCTCCGTAATGATTTTTTTATTCCTGATTTCCAAAGGTCTTATGTCTGGTCACAAAAACAGGCATCCAGGTTTATCGAATCCTTGCTCTATGGCCTTCCTGTTCCAGGCATCTTTCTCTATCGAGAGCCTGATAACGGAAGGCATCTCATAATCGACGGCCAACAGCGCTTGAAAACGTTGCAGTATTTTTATTCTGGAACTTTTGGAGAAAGGAAGTTTCGGTTGCTTGACATTTCCCTTCCATGGAGGGGAAGAGCGTATGATGAACTCACTGAATCGGACAAGCGGCGCCTCAACGATGCAGTGATTCATGCGACGATTTTCAAGCAAGAAGAACCAAGAGGTGATGATCAGAGCATTTACCACGTATTTGAGCGCATAAACGCGGGTGGCATACGGCTTTCGGGCCAGGAAATTAGGACATGTATATTCCACGGATCCTTTGCCGCCTTGTTACGAGACCTTAATAAAGATAGGACTTGGAGAGATGTGTATGGGCCGGCAAGTCGAAGGATGAAGGACCAGGAGCTGATCCTACGATTTTTGTCGTTTTACTACAGGAGGGACGAATATTCTCGTCCTATGGCGAAATTCCTAAATACGTCAATGCAGACATGGCGGCACATCAATGTAGATGATGCACAGCGATTCCGGTCGCTTTTCATCCATACCATCGAAGCTGCTCACTCTTTGTTGGGTAACCGACCTTTTCGGCCAGAGCGCGCGCTAAACGCGGCGGTATTCGATTCGATGATGGTCGCGTTAGCAGCTCGACTGGCGAAGGGGCCCGTGCAGTCAGCACCACGGTTAACCGCGGCATATCGGATGCTCTTGACTGAACCTCGCTACGCTTCAGCATATCTTAGGGCCACGGCAGATGAAGAGAGCGTAAAAACACGGATGAATCGCGCGATTGAGGCGTTCTCTGAGGTTGAATAAGAGATGCTGATTGAGTTGGAGAGGTGCCTGCGGAGTATTGATTCTAGTCTGGGATCGCTCCGTAATACCGCTATCGATGAAGCCCTCTTGGCAATGATCTTCCAGCATTTGTGCATACGGATGTCGGGAAATTTGGAAGTATGCATTACGGAAATCCTCAATGAGTACACAAGAGGCAAGGCGAACCCGCAGGTACGACGCGCTGTCGAAAAGATGATGGGAACCTTTCAAAATCCGAGATGTCAGAGGATTATCAATTTGTTATCTAATTTTAACTCGGACTGGGGCAAGGAATTTGATCGGTTTGCGATTGATGAAGAGATTAAGGACAAGTTAGATTCTATCGCGGCCAACAGGAATTTGATTGCCCACGGTCGCGATACGGGGATCTCTTCCACGAGAATTAGCGACTTTAATTTGGCTCATAAACGAACACTTCAGTTTATACATGACATGGTGTTGACATAGACTGTGGCTATCTCAGCAATCTGACCTGTCGCTGCAAGTGGCGAACGGCGCCCTTAAAGACGCGGGATTGCTCAAAGCTTTTTTTGACTGGCCGCACGGTCATCCCGCGGCTTCCAGCGACATGACCGAATCCTCGTACCCCCGCTGCCCCATCCCGGTTTCGGCGAAGATGCCGTGATGGGCGATCCACGCGAAGGTCTCCTCGCGCGCTTCCTTTGTGTAGGGCTCGAAAACGAGGCGCTCCCCGGGGCCCCAGCGGCGGGTGTCCATCAGCGGATGGAAGCGCTCGGGGAATTCGTTCTTGTAATAATGCGTATAGCGGTCAGGGCGGAGGTCGAGATCGCGCTGCGCGCGGCGCAGCGCGCGGAAGTATTTGCGCAGATCCTCGGGGTCGGGCAGCCCATGGATCATCATCGCGATCATGAAGGTCGTGTCGATGACTTTGCGAAAGCCGAGCTGCTCGGCGAAGTAATAGGGACCGCTGAACAGGGCTGCGGCCGGAACCTGGCGGTCGATCAGCAGCTCCATGCGGCGGAACAGTAGGCCGTCCTGGAACGACAGGTTGATCTTGCCGGCCGGCAGATAGGGTTCGAGCGCCTGGATCGTCGAGTAGTGGCTGCCGGATTGCCAGCCGACCGAAATCGGCACATCGGCGAGATCGGCCGGCTCGCGCACTTGCGAGTCCGGCGGCACGAAGACACCCGCCGGGGCTACCGAATAGAGGTCGGCATAGAGCCGGCCGTGGCCGGAAGCGGCGGCGACGCCGACCGTCCAGTGGCAGGCGCAGCTGACATCAGCGCTGCGGCCCCGCTCGAAAGACTGGTAGGCGCCTTCCCTCTGGCCGCCCTTGTCATGGTGCCGCCCGCCGGTCGTGCGGATGTGCTCGCGGAACTCGTAATCGAGGCCCTCGGCTGTGAAATAGCCCTTCTCTTCGGCGATCCATTCCTGCAATCGGAAATGCGGCTCGATGATGAATTTGGGCATGGGCTTCTCCCGTTCGCCGGCGGAGTTCGGAGCGAGAGACTAGCCCATCTGGTCACAGCTCGGAACTACCGGCGGGCTGCCGCGGGAAGCATTGCCATCTCCGCTTCTGGATGACCGGCTTTTCACCGATTGTTCGCGTGGAACGCGAGCGCCACGTCGGCCGTTTAGCCATAGGGGCAACCATCACTGGGGGCATCCACTGGAGGTGATTGTCATGCTGTTGAAGACTGCTACGAGCCTCGCCTTCGCAACAGCCTGTCTGACGGCCGTCGGGGCGATGCCGGCTCATGCGCAAATGGCCGCCGATCCCTACCCGGGCGGGACGCGGACGGTGACCAACGGCCCGCAGACCGATATGGGCGACACCTCGCCCTCTTGGTCTGCGCGGCAGAATGTCATTGAAAGCGAGCGCTACGACAGATTGCTCGAAACCAACCGCGGCTTCCGAGAAGCGCGGATGCGCAAGGAATGCGGACCGATCACCGATCCGCAATTGCGTGAAAGCTGCCTCGCCAGCTTCCGCCAGGACGAGCCGTTCTCGGGCTCGTCGGCCCCGCGCCACCGCGCGTCTCCCAGCGAGTCGGGCCGCTGAACTGCGCTGACCCCCTCCCTAACCCTCCCCCGCTTGCGGGGGAGGGAGGGGTGGGGAGAGCCCGCCCTAACCGGGCGGCCTTTTCTTTTCGAGCCCGGTCCATATCGTTGGTGGCCGGGCGCGGCCCGGCCACCCGCGAAATCGCTGGCAACTCCTAAGAACTTTTTCGTGGATGCCCGGCACAAGGCCGGGCACGAACGAGTGAGACGGAGCCGGATCGTCGCGGTGTAGGTCCGGGAATCCCTATCGTTGGGGTGGCGTCATCAGTTCGACGCCGGCCGTCGACGCGACGACGACCATCGAACTGCGCCCGACAAAAAGCCCGCTCTCGACGGTCCCCACGATCAGCGCGATGCTCCGCTCCACCGCGCCGGGGTCGGCCAGCGGCCCGAAGCGGCAGTCAAGTATGTAATTGCCGCCGTCGGTGATGAAGGGCTGTTCGCCCGCCGCGTAGCGGCGTTCGGGGACGCAGCCGAGCATGGCCAGCGCGGCGGCGGTGGCCTGCCAGCCGAACTGCGTCACCTCGACTGGCACGGGCGTGTGATCACCCAATTGCTCGACGAGCTTTTCCTGGTCGACGACGATGACGAGGCGGTCGCTCGCCGCCGCGACGATCTTTTCGCGCAACAGCGCGCCGCCCAACCCTTTGATCAGATCGAGCGTGCCGCGCTGCACCTCGTCGGCCCCGTCGATCGTCAGATCGAGGCGCTGATGTTCGGCGAACGTCGCGATCGGGATGCCGAGCCGGCGCGCCTGCGCCGCCGTGCGTTCGGAGGTCGGAATGCCGACGACTTTGAGGCCCTGGGCGACGCGGGCGCCGAGCCCCTCGACGACAAAGGCGGCGGTCGAGCCGGTGCCGAGACCCAGCACCATGCCGTCCTCGACCTCTTCGATCGCGCGCATCGCCGCGGCGCGCTTCAGTTCATCGCGATTGGTCATGGCCCAGATTTCTCATGACTTTGGCCGCGCCGCCTCGTCGACATGCCAGATGAGCTCGCCAACCGGCTTCACGCGCGCCGCCGGCAGCGCCCGGTCGCCCGCGAGCACGCGGGCCAATACGTCCCGCTTGTCCGCGCCGGCGACGAGAAACGCCACATGCCGGCTGCTTTCGAGCACGGGATAGGTCAGCGTGATGCGCGGCTCGGGCCGCGCTCCGACGATGTCCGCCGCCCAGCGAGCGCGCTCGTCGAGCAGGCTCGTCCCCGGGAACAGCGAGGCCGTGTGTCCGTCCGGCCCCAGTCCGAGCAGGTTGACGTCGAACAGCGGCCGCGAGGAGTCGAGGCGGTCGGAACCATAATAGGATTTGAGAACGCGTTCGTAGGCCGCCGCAGCTTCCGCATGCGTTCCGGTCGCGGGGATGCCATGGATGTTCTGCGCCGGCGCCGGAGCTCGGGACAGCATCGCCTGCCAGACCATCCCGTAATTGCTTTCCGGGTGGTCCCACGGAACAAAGCGCTCGTCACCCCAGAACCAGTGAACACGTTCCCATGGCAGCGCCTCGCGATACGGATCCCCGGCGAGCAGTTCATAGAGCCGCCGCGGCGTCGAGCCGCCCGAAAGGCAAATCGCGAACCGACTTCCGCTGCTGGCGGCAAGATCAGTGATCCACCGCGCGACCCGATGTGCCAAGGCTTCGGGATCTTTGGCTAGCTCTATCCGTGCACGTGTTTGGGACATGGCGCTCCTCACGAACGAGGGCGAGCGGCGTTGCGGATCGCCGCGATCGCGTCGGCGTAATCGGTGGCGTGGAAGACGTGCGAACCGGCGACGATGGCATTGGCGCCGGCTTCGATGACCCGCCACGCGTTCTCGCCGCCGAGACCGCCATCGACTTCGATGACCGGGTCGAGGCCGCGCTCGTCGCAGAGCCGGCGCAAAGCGCGGATCTTCGGCAGCATCTCCGGCAAGAATTGCTGCCCGCCAAACCCGGGGTTGACGGTCATGATCAGCACGATGCGGCAAAGATCGAGCACGTAATCGATCTGCGACAGCGGCGTCGCCGGGTTCAGCACAACCCCTGCGGTTTTTCCGATGTCGCGGATATGACCAAGGGTCCGGTGCAGATGGATCGTCGCGCTCGGCTCGCAATGGACGAGCAGATGGTCGGCGCCGGCCCTCGCGAAGTCGTCAAGATAACGCTCGGGCTCGACGATCATCAGATGGACGTCGACCGGTTTGGCCGTGGCCTTTCTGACGGCTTCGACGACAACGGGGCCGATCGTGAGGTTCGGGACAAACCGGCCGTCCATCACATCGACATGGATCCAGTCAGCGCCCGCCGCGTCGACCGCCCGCACCTCCTCGGCAAGCCGGCCGAAATCGGCCGACAGGATCGAAGGGGCGACGATGACCGGGCGGCTCATCCGACCTCCGACGCACCGGCCCGGCCCCCTCCCGTTCCCTCCCCCGCTTGCGGGGGAGGGTTAGGGTGGGGGTCTTGCGGGAGAGCGGACGTCACGCGATCGGGCGCCATTGCCGGCCGCTGCGCCATAAGAGGTGGTCGGCTGCCTCCGGGCTGGCGTTGCCAGCGGCGTAGGTTTCGAGCGGCACGGTCTTGTCGTCGTGCCACAGATCGAGGATCGGCTGCACGACCGCCCAGCCGGCCTCCACGCCGTCGGCGCGGTTGAACAGCATCGCATCGCCGATCATGCAGTCGTAAACCAGCGTTTCGTAGCCGGTGGTCGGCTCGGTATTGAAATAGTCCTTGTAAGAGAAGTTCATCTTGACGCCGCCGAGCGAGATCTCGGGGCCCGGGATCTTCGCGCTGAATTGCAATGACGCGCCCTCGTCCGGCTGGATCTGCAACGCGAGAATATTGGGGGTCAGAACGTCGACCGGCGTGTTGCGGAAGAGCGCAAACGGCGCCTGCTTGAATTGGATCGCAATCTCGGTCGTGCGCCGCGTCATTCGCTTTCCGGTGCGCAGATAAAACGGCACGCCCGCCCACCGCCAATTGTCGATCGCGAGCTGCATCGCGATGTAGGTCTCGGTCATGCTTTCCGGGTTGACCCCCGGCTCCTCGCGGTAGGCCGGAACTGGCTGCCCGCTGATCGCGCCCGCCGCGTATTGCCCGCGCACGACATTGCGGCGCACTTCCGCGAAATCGAGCGGATGCACCGCCTGCAGCACCTTGTGCTTCTCGGTGCGCACCGCATCGGCGGCGAAGGAGTTGGGCGGGCCCATCGCAATCAGGCTCAGGAGCTGGAAGACATGGTTCGGCACCATGTCGCGCAACGCGCCGGTGGCCTCGTAAAACCGCGCGCGGCGTTCGACGCCGACGGTTTCGGCGACCGTGATCTGCACGTGGTCAATGTGGTCGCGGTTCCACATCGGCTCGAAAATGCCGTTCGCGAAGCGCAGCACCATGATGTTTTGGACCGTCTCCTTCCCGAGGAAATGGTCCATCCGGTAGATCTGCGACTCCGACAGGACTCTGAGGATTTGGGTATTGAGTGCGCTGGCCGAGGCAAGGTCGCTGCCGAACGGTTTTTCGATGATGACGCGCCGCCAGCTATCGCCTCTTTCCCGCGCGAGGCCCGCGGCGCCCAATTGCTCGACGATCGTGCCGAACAGCTGGCTGGCAACGGCGAGGTAGAAGATTGCGTTGCCGCCGGTGTGGTGCTCTGCGGCGACCTTTTCATGCACGTCATGAAGCCGCGCATATGTATCAGGCACAGTGAGGTCGCCCGCGAAGTGAGTGATACGAGAGGCAACGAATTCCCAGGCGTTTTTGTCGAAGGGCTCGGTTGCGGGTCCCGACGCCGTGTCCGAGACAAAACTCCTGACGCCGTCGGCGAGGTAATCGCGAAACGCGTCGACCGGCTTTGGCGTGCGGTCGACAGCGATGATCGCGAATTTGTCGGACAGTAGCCTGTCTTTGGCCAGATTGTAGATGGCCGGCATCAACAGCCGCTTCGTCAGATCGCCGCCGGCGCCAAAAATCACCAAGGTGCAGGGCGGTGCCTGGTGCGCCGGGGTTTGCGTCTCTCGGCGGTTCGTTCTGTCGACGACCCGAACGTCCATGGTTCAGTCCTCCGCTGTTCTACCGCAAGGCTTCTTCGACGGCGCCGGCGAGCCGGTCGAGACCACCGGCCAGGTCGCCGGTGATGTGCGCGCGCAACGCGCGCCGGCCGCGCTCGGCCAGCACGTCGAAATCGCCACGCGCCTGCGCCTCCTTGACAATCCCGAAGGTATAGGATTGGCCGGGCACCGCGAGGTCCTCGCGGTCGTCGCAAGTGATTTGCAGGAAAACGCCGCTATTGGGGCCGCCCTTATAAGCTTGCCCCGTCGAGTGCTGGAAGCGCGGGCCGAAGCCGACGCAGGTCGCCGCCTTGGTGCGGTCGCGGATCACGCGGCGCAGCTGCTGCATTGCCTCGATATGCGCGGGTGTGCGATCGATATAGGCGAGCAGCGCCGCGTAGTCTCCTGCGCCGATGCGAGCGAAATGCGCCTTCAGCGCCGCCGCGAGGTTCGCCGCTTGCGCCTTCAGCGCGGCTTCGTTGCGCGGGTCGGCGAAAAGCTTGATCCCGTCGCCCTCGAAGAATGCGCGCTGCTCGGGCAGCGCACGCGACTTCTCATACGCCGCGGTGAGGTCGCGGGTCTTGACCTTGGCGGCCTCGACGTCCGGCTGATCGAACGGGTTGATGCCGATGATCGAGCCGGCGACTGCCGTCGCCATCTCCCAGCGGAAGAACTCCTGGCCAAGCTGCATCACATCGGAGACCGTGATGCGTACGACCGGCTGCCCCGCCGCTTCGAGCCCCGCGACCGCCCGCTCCTGCTCGGCGTCCTGATCGGAGGCGAGCCGCAGATAGGCAAAGACCCGGTCCGTGCCATAGACTGCCGCCGCGCCGAGCGGCTCGGCATCGACCGGCACAATGCCCTCGCCGAGCTTGCCGGTCGATTCGGCGAGGAGCTGCTCGAGCCATGCGCCGAAATCGGCAATCCCCTGCGAGGCGATGATTGTGACCTTGTCGCGTCCGCGGCGCTGGCAAGTACCCAAAATGGCGCCGAGAATGACCCCCGGGTTCTCGGCCGGCGGTGCGCTCGCGGCACAGGACCGCACCATCTCGGCCGTGCTTTCCAGGAAGGCCTTGGGGTCGACGCCGATCGCCGAAGCCGGCACCATGCCGAAATCGGATAGCACCGAATAGCGGCCGCCGATACTCGGCAGCCCATGGCAGACGCCGCGGAACCCCTCCGTGAGCGCCATCTTTTCGAGCGACGAGCCAGGGTCGGTGATCGCGACGAAGCGATGTGGCGCCTCGTTGGCCCCGACTGCCTGCTTTGCGCGCTCGTAAAAATACTGCTTGAAGATGTTGGGCTCGAGCGTGCTGCCGGATTTGCTCGAAACCAGGAATAAGGTGCGAGCGGGGTTGATAAGGGCCTCGAACCGGCGGATCTGGGCCGGATCGGTCGAGTCGAGCACATGCAGCTTTGGAAAGCTCGGCTTGCTACCGAAGGTCTCGCCCAGGACCTCTGGCCCGAGGCTCGACCCGCCCATGCCGAGCAGCAGCACATCGGTGAATCCCGAGCGTCTTACATCATCGGCGAAGTCTTGCAGGTGGGCGACACCCTTCAGCTGCTTGTCGACGATCTGCAGCCATCCGAGCCAGTTGGCTTCGTCCATCTCGGTCCACAGCGAAGCGTCGGCGGCCCACAATCGCCTGACTTTCCCGCCCTTGCGCCAATCCTCGAGCGCCGTCTGGACATCCTGGCCCAATTCTTGAGGCAGCTTGTAGCTCATCGCGTTTAGCTTGCCGCCGAGAACGCTGCGACGCTTATTTTGCACGGCAGCGTAGAGGTGGTCGGCGGCGTCAGCGAACAGCCGTACCCCGTCATCGACAAGTTTTGCGGTTACCGCATCGATCGAGATCTCCAGCGGCGGCAACGCGTCCATCACTGCTTGGGCACCCGCGACATCCTCTTCGAGGCTCGGCCGCAGCCGGCCATGATCCCGGAACGCATCCATCGTCGCCGGCGGGATCGTGTTGACCGTGTCGGCGCCGATCAGCTCCTCGACATAGAGCACGTCGCTATAGGCCTTGTTCTTCGTTCCGGTGCTCGCCCACAGGAGCCGTTGGGTCTGTGCGCCTTGTTGCGCGAGCCGACGCCAGCGCTCCTCCGCATAGATCCTTTTGGAGAGTTGATAGGCGAGCTTGGCATTGGCTATCGCGACCTTGCCCTTCAGGCCTTGGAGCCGTGCCTTTTCCGAGGGGTCGGTGGCTGCGACGATCTTCTTGTCGAGCTCGTCATCGACGAGCGTGTCGATGCGGCTGACAAAGAAGCTCGCAACGCTTGCAACCTTGTGCGGGTCGCCGCCCTTCTTGGCAAAGGCTTCGAGCCCGGAGATGTAGGCTTCTGCG